>ENA-UOTX01000041-UOTX01000041.1-compost-metagenome-genome-assembly--contig:-NODE-41-length-115155-cov-15.951476_pt1 | contig 115155 bp, 80 predicted proteins | sample MGYA00238143_ERZ746982 | MGnify/ENA primary metagenome ERZ746982 (study PRJEB28758, sample SAMN06268862) | compost metagenome | isolation source: single cell | place: USA: California, Emeryville, Joint... | reverse complement strand
TTCCTTTTTTATTTCATTACCTAAATAAGCCTGTATACAAGCGAAATCTCAGTTAATTCAACTGCGCCAATTCATCCTTTGTTAATTAGGGCAATTACAGCTGTTTCAAATATAAGAAAGAGTAGAAAAAAATATTTTGATTGTATTTTTCGACGCAGGAAGGTTGTTGTTACTCGGAAATTTTTGCATGATTCCATATCGCACACATTGGCCGATTTCTTAACCATATTTTTGTAATAAGGTGGAGATGACCTCCATTCAAAGACCTTTCATAGTTATAGGACTGTAATGAAAGATATATATATAGATAGCTCAACGCCACTGCTCTTCATGTACTGTTCTAATAACTAAAGAAGGTCACTCAAAAACCGAAGAAGAAGGATTTATCCGAATACAACAAAGAATGAAATGGTCACATTTTAGAGCAGAAACCCCTCAAAACTCTATAAAAGGATTGGAGAATTGGTCTGCTTTGTATTCTTCTCTTACAAATGCTTTTTTGTTGTAGCAAAGCATTAATCTCACATATCAGTCATCCTTAGTCTTTGTTCTATCTTCACAATCCATTTGATGCTTAATTTCGAGGCAACTGCGACTAATTCTGTTGAGCCGATGATTCGTTCCAGGAGGGTATTTGGCATATATATGTTAGATGGAATTTCATTCAGGAAAATTATTGAGAAAAATTTCACAGCAACTTATTGAAAGTAAATTAATTTTAGAAATTGAAAATCTCTCCTGTAAATTAGCGATACAATAAAATTCTAACACTGAGCAAAATTGGATGAACTTTGCACTCTACAGACATTCTTTTTCTCTTTCAAGCCTCCCCCCACAAAGACCCAATCTTCCTCCTATCTTATGATGAGTTGTTATTCCTGAATAAAACTTCGATTTTCGATTCGCTTTCTCTTGAAATTTTAAAAAATTTCCATTGCAAGGTTTTGGAAGCTTTCATTTTTAGTTTATTACGGATTAATTTAATTTACCCTGCTTTAATCTCAAAATATGCAATGATCGAGCAGTGAGATAAATTTATTTTTCGGGAATTTTTTTTAATCGATTACTGACAGAGTGTTCCCAGAAGAAATTTACCTTCTCAACGAATTTGCGGGAATAGATTGCCTTCTACGAATTGCCATCGGCAGCACCTGAAAACAATAGGCAAATGTTGTTGCCTACCGATCCTTTAACATTCACATTAAACCATTCAATCTACCCAGGTTAATCTTAAAGTGGAGTTCACTTAGAATGCACGTTGAATATTTTATATAGTCTTTGAATAGCACAAAAGCCCTGATGTAGACAGCTAATTAATAAAAAGAGTGTTTCATGAGTTAAATCAGTTTCAAAATGTAGATTTTCCAAAGAAACTCTAGATAACGAATGGACTAGATTATATTGATGTCAAATATCATATGGGATCCGTGAGATGAGTCAGAGCCTCGGTGTATTCTCGCCAAAAGCAAGCTACCTATTGATTCTGACTTTGATTTCTGCGCAAGGATAATCAGTAAGATAAAATTTAAAAAAATAAAAGATTCACCTGAATTCTTTTTTAGAAAGCTGAGGAATAGTTGCAAAACGTGGTGAATTAGCAAATTTATGGTGGAGAATTCAGCCAGCTCAACGTTTTCACTTATTTTAGAATTTCTAATCAAGATAGGCAGAGCTGAAATATTTAAGCTTTTGTCTCTCTTATATCAATAATTATTTTACAAAAAATAGAAATTTAAGTTCACAATCGAATGGGTCGAATAGCAGTCATTCTACACATAGTCCGTCTTGAAGAGAAAGGACGCTCAAATGAAGTCATAATTTACTTCAATTCAAAGTGGGCCCCTTCAATTTGTAGACTGACCTTGTGTGGATGAGTCTCATATTTTCTCAATAGACTTGTTGTGTCTATTGGTAATTCAAGGATATGCTGTAGATGATTGAATTCTTACTACACTTCTTTTAATTTATTTCACTTGAGATTTTGTTATAATAAGAGTCAGATCTAAAGATACAACGAAAGCAGAGAGAACGATCAAGAAATTTAAGACATACGTTGGAGAATAGATTTTGTTAAAGCTATATAGACTTTATATACGCACCGAAGCAGAAGTCCATGTGTTAACGTTTCAAAGAAATCTCAGAAGTTAATTGTTTTTATTAGCATTATTCCACTCTAGTTTTTCCAAACTTCATTTCTTGATGTTGTAAACAGAAAAACCCTGAAAAGTTGCCATAAACAGTCAGTCAGCTAGCATATACTTCTTTTAGTTGATAGTGTTATTTTGATTCCCTTTGGCAGTTAGTTCTATTAAGAAATCCAAGGATATTTTCTCAATGATAGAATAGTGTAGGAGCGGAGCATTCTCATTGGTGCCAGCTATTACCAGCAGCAACAAAAAAACAGTCAACCACAATGTAAATGCTAGAAAGGTGATTACTTCCTATTAATTGCTTTGAATAGCATTACCAAAAGCATATTCTTACATTATATTCTTGAAAAACAGCTCTAAATTGCTATTTATATATAAATTGTTAAAAGACTTCTACCGATCACGACTTGCTTCCTAACTAATAAGTATGAACGAGTCTTCTCATGCTCTGGATCAACCAAGATTCACTCAATTTCAGGCGGTTTCTGTTTAAATTTCTTCAAGTTGTCTTTGAAATCACATTTGAACAATGAAAGAGGACAATTGAAAGAAGTTCCAGTCTAACTTGAGCCTCCTGCAGATTTTTCTTTAGCAATTGTCTTTCTCTTCGCCATTGCTTCTGAGTTATCTGTGTTAAATTTATTAATCCGCTATTTGTTTGATTTACTGATTAAGATTATGCTTACTTAGCTCCGACGACTCTGATACTCGAGGTTAGATGATAGCAATTTCTTTCATTTTTCCGTTAGGGACAACCAGAGGGAATAAATAGATCAAAAGAAATGAGCCCCTCTATTCATTTCAGGCACTTGCACCAAGCTCGATGTGCTCGCTAGAAGTTAATTCTAAAAAAATGCTGTTCTTTTAATTAAGCACAAGCATTTTGAGCAGCAGCAGTAGCAATCTAGAGACACTATACTCTTAAAGACTTACAAATATGTTCGCACTAAAAGATTCAATATTTAAACAACAGAAGAAGTAGCAGAGGAATTTAATCTTGAACAAATTCTGACAGTCTGACAGTCTGACAGTAGTGGCTGTAGGCTCACCTCTTCCCAAATTTTAAAAGAATATCGCGGTCTTTACTGGTTTGAAGTAGAGTTTCCTATAATTCATTTCTCAATAGTCTTCGAAAAATTGACACGTTCGATTAAAATAACTTTTTTCTGTATCTTATCCTTTCAACACGTCTGACAATTTTGTAACGAGTCTCAACAATTTTTGACATTACTCGCTCCAAAAGCCCTAGCCACTTTCATTTGGAAGCGAAAAAAATCGATCCAAGAGCATGACTCTACTCTGCCTGGATTTAAAATTCCGGGAAAATTTTCTAGTTTACTTTCTCTTCTCTTCTCTCATTTCTTTTCGTTTTTTGCTTTTTCAGAAAATACCAATTTCTGCCCACCTAACCTTGCCTCTCTCACTACAATCTGCAACCGAAGTTTATCAAGAAAATCCTTCATTAAATTCACAATAATTAGCAAAGTTACTCACAAAAAATTTCATCGTCTAGCTCTTATCTTAACTACCTAGCAATTATGCTGCACTAATAAATTTTCATATTGAGCAGGGAAATAACTCGAATCAAACTATTATTACACACTTTTTTGGCCATGTTGCAAGTTAGAAAAATTGAAATAATTAAACAAATTAGAAATGAAGGTCTTAATTTAAGAATGATTATGAGATTTCTCTAACGGCTGCAGCTCTCGAAATCAAAGCTTTCAGTCTTCGATAACCAGTGCGTCTTTCTTTCCATCCAACTTCCTAGAGTTTAAACGACGTCTTGCTGGAAGAGCAACTTCCCAATTATGGAGTTATCAATGGAATGTACACCTCTACCTTCACGGCCGCCTTCTTTTAACCTGCGCATCGACAGTTTCCTCTCAGAGAAAGATTACGCTACCGTTTATGTTCGCACTTCTCGTCTTAGAGCAGAAAAAAACACGCAGCCGCCAAAAAAGACGGCTTTCTTTAAAACTCGATCAGCACACTTTCTGAATTAATTCGATAAACACATTACTTGACGTCAGCTTAGTTCGTCAGAGGCGATGACGTATTATTTTCTGACGTAAAATCAAACACCAAACTTGACAAAGATAAATATAGGAGTCCTTAATTTAGCACTCCAATAGAAATTAAAAGTCAGTAAAACTGGCCTAAGTTTCGAAATCTTGATTCCAGTCGATCAACGGTATAGATGATTTTAACTGCACAGGTTCTTAATTTGGAATGAATTTGATTCGAATGGTCCAAATTAATTGAGAGTTTCGGACTCCTGCTGCTTTATATTGCATCAAAAAATTACAAAGTCTTATTCAAACAGAAGATAGAAAAAATGAATATGTTTACTAGAGGACCTTCTACAGTATTGTATGTACGCTCTATACGTCTTTCTCAGTAATTGATTGAAAGTAGTGCATTTATTTAATCATATGTATCATAGTCCAAAGATGGAAGAATTGTTTGAAATATTAACCGACTGGGTTAGGAAACTCGATAGTAGTGACGTTCAAGATGTAAAGTCACACTCGATATTTGCTCTAATATTTTTCATTTCGATAGGATCGCCCCAAAGAGATGTGGATAACGCGAGAGAAGGTGAATGTGTATCAGAAGACTGGTGAGCTAGCGATTCAAGGAGCAATGGGAGGTTTGGCTGGCAATTTGGCTGAAGAAAAGTAAATTTTGTGAAATTTTGGTTCCTGGAAAATTTTATTTATTATAGTGTTTTATTGCCGAATGATTTTGAAATCGGACCGGATCCAGCAGCAGCTTTGAATGGAAACCTCTCTCTAAAAGAAAATACAAACGCATCTTTTCCTAAAATTCTTCGAATGTCTTCAATGATAAGCCTCGAGTCACAAGGCAGTCGGTCACAGCGAATCAGCAACCCTAAAAAAAATAAAAATTCAAACTCAACGAACGCATTGCGAAAGAAAGTCAAAAAAGAAGAGTCCATGGATTCTTTAGCGAATAAAAAATTAGAGTTGAAAATTGAAGAGCTAAGCGATATAGAGCCTTCTACCTCACGAATTCTTGGTGCTTTTCAAAGCGAGCAAATTCAACCTGTATCTTCATCATTGAATCTGCAGCATGATTTTGAAGCTGATGAAGATTACGAAGTGAAATTTTCCGAGCAAGATAACTCACTCTTTGCGAGCGGTGAATTTTCTCCATTGAATTGCGACAATGAATCGCAGCTATCTTTCGAGCCATCAAAATCATTGTTCAGCGTGAAACTTGAGGAGTCAGCGCATCCCTCAGAAAATTTTGAAGACGCTGGTTTCCAATCAAGCTACGAATTTCGACAAGTAATGCAGGATCTTACTCCCATCATGGAGGAAGAGGAGCAACAAATGATGGTCGATGATCCTTCACTCGAGATGCCTCTCCGAAGCTCAACGAGCAATAGAAATGCGAAATCCAGCACACATTCGAGCAAAGCGAAAGGCCGAAGTAACTCTGAGAACAGCACTATGAGACAAGAACAGCAGGAAAACGAAGAACCACATAAAGTTGAGCAGATACAGGAGGAAGTTGATGAGAAGAATGTTTTCCACAACGAGAAAGAAAGCATTTTTAAAATTTTTTCAGAGCAAGCGGAAGAACTCGACTATGAAATTGACACGCAAAACAGTTCAGATGTAAAAGAATCAGAAATGGTCAACCGGTTCAAGTTCCTGGCTAAGGTAAACCAAATCAATTTTGGCATTCAATTCTAATTTGTTTTTTGTTCTGATAATTGTAGGAAGACCTTACACTTGATAAAGATCCCGGAAACAGCAATAAAAGCGCCAGAAAAGAGTTTTTCTTTGAAACTGAGGATAATAGAGCCGGAAACACCGACTTCTTGGACGATGATCGAAATTCACTTAATGGAGAGCAAAAGCAATAATTTTATTGCGTTTGCGAGTGAATTATCTTGCTTTAGTTGGGCGAGTATAAACGATCGAAATCGATTTGCGGATTCTGTATGGGGTTTTTTTAGGTATCTACTTAGGTTTCATTTTTGTATATTAGAATAAAATTTTTGCGGTCTTGTTTATATACTTTTATAAGCGAGATACTCTCATCACTCTAGATTTTTTCCTCTTATTTATCTCGGCTTATTAACGATCCAGAAAACTCGTATTTTAGCTAAGATATTCCTTCTGAATTAATCAGGGGTAGTTTGATGGAACGGCTATATGATTTTGAGAGAGTTAAATCCGGTTTTTGCGTGCTGGCTATCAATTTATCTTTTAGCATTTGATTAAAAGAGTGAGAAATGACTAATCGCAGTCTCTCAGCTTTATGCTTAGCTTTCATAGCTTTATTGCTCGTTACCCAATACCAGATTGCTGCGGCGGAAGGCCCATATTCTAGAGTCATCATGAAAACTTGCTCTGGATGATCTCTGAACCGTTTGCCGAAGGTCAAAGAATGGATTCACACCCAAGCGAAGACCTACGGTGTTGAGGTGGTATACGTCGGTAAGCATTTATCAATACCCTCTCATACTCACCTGTTCGCTAACTAGCTGGCATGAAGCCAACACTCATATTCTTCGATGAAAACAACACTGAAGCCGAGAAGATTGAAGTCTCCAATGAGGATGGAAATGGAATCAATGCTATTTTGGAGTCTAAAGGCTTCAAACCAGCAGCTTCCTCATCCGAGTTATAAGAACCGGAGAGGTCTAGTATCGCATTGCGAGTAAAAGGAGCAAATATATAATGACGTCTATTTTCTAAAAGCGACTGAACTTAGACCGATATAGAATATATTCCGCTCCAATTTACTCTGATAATGTGTTAAGTTAGCGTCTATCTGCAAAAATGCAAAATCTGTATCCTCGATAGTTGTTTTACATTAGGTTTTATGAATTAGGATCACTTATTTTCGTTTTATAGAAGAAGCTTACTATGAAAAATATCATCTAACTAAGTATTTCCACGATAGCAAGATGCTTCCACCACTAAAGTTTACTTTCTTTTTCTATCTGTGGAGATGAACAAAGATTGTAGATTTAAACTGAATTTTAGAATTACTTTTTGATAGATAGCTGGCTGTAGCAGTTATCTTTTGAATTGAGATCATAGATTTCAAAATTTTTTTTCACATGTTTATTAATTATCTTTTAATATTTGATTAAAAGAAGGAGAGAAATGCGGAGTCTCTCAGCTTTTTGTTTAGCTTTCATAGCTTTATTACTCGTCACTCAATGGCAAGTTGCCTCCTCAGAAACTACATATGCTAAGGCCATAATGAAAACCTGCTCTGGATGAAGACTGAACCGTTTGCCTAAAGTCAAAGAGTGGATCACATTCCATGCAAAAAACTATGGTGTTGAGGTCGTATACGTTGGTAAGCATTTATCAATTCTCTCTCATATTCACCTGTTTGCTACCTAGGCGGCATGATCCCAACACTCTTTTTCTATGATGAAAACAACACCGAAATAGAGAAGATTGATGTCTCTCCATACGATAAAGACGGCATCAACGCCCTTCTAGACTCGAGAGGTTTCAAACCTGCAGTGCCTCCCTCCGAGTTATAAAATTTGGAGACACTTACTAGGAACACATTAATAGTAAAAGGAGCGAACATAAAAATGACGTCTATTTTCGAAAATCTGATGAACTTAGACTGAGAAGACTTATATTTGCTCTAATTTACTTCTTTAATGTGTTAGCGTCCACAGACGAAATAATTATCCTTGAAAAGTTGATTTATATTAGCTTTGCTTTTTTGGATGTTGATTTTGCTTGTTAAACCTGAGCTTTTATATTAAAATATAATCCCAATAAGTATCCTCACGATGATTAGGAATTCAGTAAAGCGCAAGAGCATCAATTTCAAAAAAGCCCAATTCGACCCCAATGATACACCTGAGATGATAGAAATGAAAAAGCAGCTCCTACATGAGATGGAGCATTTAGAGTTGGCGCAAGAATTGCTTGTAAATGTCGAAGAAGAACTGATTACTTTGAAGGATAAGCATGCCAAGGTTCAAAAGCAAGTCAAAAAGATTCAGACAGAAAAAATCAATAAAATGGACAAAGTCGACAAGGAGTATTTTGAAAAGGCAGCTAAGATAAAGGAACTTGAGGAGAAGATAGCAGAAAGAGCAAAAAATCTCCCGATCCTTATTGAAGATATCAAAATACGAACCAAAGAGGTGGAGGATCTCAAAGGTGACCTAAAAGCAAAAAGTGAAGAAGTACTCAAGATAAAAGCTAAAGGTGACGCTGCCAAAAAAAATGAATTCCAGCTGAGAATTCAGTTGGCTCAGGACTACATGAAGATACATGACTTGAAACAAGAGATCAAAGATGCTGAGGCGGTTATTGCTGTGCAGATGAAGGAAAAAGACCTTAAGCTTCAATATCATGAGAATCGCATTAAGGCGGCGGACAAGGAAATCGATCACTTGAAGAGGGCAATTGAAGAAAAAGAGAAAAAGAAAGAGGAAGAACTGAAAAAACTTCAGGATGAGATCAAAGAGGCAGAAGGGCATCGAAGTCTTATCCAAGAAGCACTTAAAGACAACCTGCTGCTTGGAAAGTTGGAAATGAAGCTTCAGGAAATCTCGGTGATTTATCAAGTCGAAATGCCAGTTTACAGAACTCAGAAGAGTATTTCTAGTGGAGTAGCTATGATCAAAAAGATTGAACCTAAAGATGCTCCAGCAGTGGGTGGAACAGAAACAACGACAGCAAATAGCAATGGTCAAGGAAACTCAACGCTGCTGCCACCTCCAAATCTTCTTGGGGAGAAGAAAGACGGAGGAAATACACTTCCGCCGCCTAATTTACTAGGAACGACCTCTGGCGGATCAACCCTCCCTCCACCAAATTTATTAGGAACTGGTTCTAACCTTCCTCCACCAAATCTACTTGGAGGAGGGTCTACTTTGCCACCTCCAAATCTATTAGGAACTGGTTCTAACCTCCCTCCACCAAATCTACTTGGAAACGGCGGCTCGAATCTGCCCCCACCAAATCTACTTGGAGGAGGTTCTACTTTGCCACCACCAAATCTTCTTGGTAATGGTGGCTCTACTCTCCCTCCTCCAAATCTCTTAGGAGGTGGCTCTAATCTCCCTCCTCCAAATCTTCTTGGCAGTGGCGGCTCTACTCTCCCGCCTCCAAATCTTCTTGGTAGCGGAGGATCGAATCTGCCACCACCAAATCTTCTTGGTAGCGGCGGCTCGAATCTACCACCACCAAATCTATTAAGCGGTAGCTCTACTCTCCCTCCACCAAATCTTCTTGGAGGCAATAAATCCGGCGGACTTCCTCCACCAAATCTGCTAGGTGGAGGCGGAAGCGGAGGTCTTCCTCCTCCAAATCTACTTGGCGGTGGAGGTAGTACTGGAGGTCTTCCGCCTCCGAACCTACTTGGTGGAGGAGGCGGAAGTGGAGGTCTCCCACCTCCAAATCTAATGGGAAAGCCAGGCGGATTACCCCCTCCAAACATGCTAGGTGGCCCTCCAAATCTTCTCGGAGGTCCTCCAAATCTCCTAGGAGGCCCTCCAAAAGGAGCAGTTCAGAAGAAGCCTAAAGTCAAACCAAACTGCCCCATGAAGAGCTTGAACTGGACAGTCGTTGACAATCCAAAAGGCACAGTCTGGGAGAAAATTGACGATACAGGCATAAAACTCGATCTGGGATTCTTGGAGAAAGAATTTTCAATGAAGAAAGATATAAAAGTCCAAGCCGCTCAGCCGAAAGAAGAAAAACCACAGAAGATTTCACTTCTGGATCCAAACAGATCCAAGAACGTCGAGCTGGTTCTCGGAAAACTCAAAATGCCGCCTGATATAATCGCGAAAGCATTGATAACTTTCAATGAGGGAGTGCTAACGAAACAAATGGTCGAGTCTTTAATAAATATTCTTCCGAATGAGACAGAATACAACACTGTAAAAGGCTATGAGGATCAGAAGGACCAACTCGCAGCCCCTGAGCTTCTTTTCTTAGAGATAGGGAAGGTTAACGGCTACACTCAGAGAGTCCAGGCGCTACATTTCAAATACAATTATGATTGGTTGCTCAATGATTATGTCTATAAAGTCGACAAATTCCTTGAAATTACAAAAAGATGCAAAAGCGACGATAATCTCATCACAATCCTTAAATACGCATTAGCCATCGGAAACTACATGAACGGGCAATCGGCTCGAGGTGGGGCTTACGGGTTCAAGCTTGAATCACTGCAAAAAATGGCAGAAGTCAAGAGCCAGGATAATAAACAACTGCTTCTTACATATGTTCTAGATTACGCTGAGAAGAAGACAGGAATCGATCTCGTTGAGGTAGGAATGGATCTCAGTGACTTTACAGAAATCGGCGTTAAGGTGCCATTGTCACAGCTCCAAATCGATCTTGCTGAACTGAAAAAGAATGCTAGGAACGTTACTTCTGCGTTGACGAAGCAGACTGATAATAAAGAAGATCGTGTAAAAATTGCATTGACAGACTTTAACAAAAAAGTTAATGATACGTTGGGTGGTTTGGAAAGTAAACAAAAATACTGTGAGGCAGAATATGAAGAGCTTTGCAAATTTTTCTGTGAAAATCCAAAGGACTGTCCTTCAGACAAATTGTTTGAGAAGTTCTTCAAGGTTTATAATGCTCTCGTCAACTCGAAGAAAGAGATTGAAAAGCAGAAGGAAGCTGCTGCGAAGAAGAAATAAACTAATGGATATTTGAATTATCTACTTCAGACTTAGAAAAGTTACACTCAATATTCATTTTAATAGTTATATCTCTCTCTCTGCAGGCTCGATTCAATTACTTTTATCTTATCTCATTATCTCTAACGAGATAGAGTCCTTCCTCTAGAAAATATTCAAAATTTATTCAAGGAAAACGCTTGCTCAGTAATCTGTTTCAGTCTTTATGGAAGGCGAATGGTATCATGTTGCATAGATTTCTTGGACTTCTTTATAGGATGAGACAAGTGCGAATGCGAAATTTAGGAGAAACATAAAAATTAAGATTTCTCGAGATATTAGCCTCTCTCTTCAGAAAAAACTGGATGAATTTTAAGATTGACAGACACTAAACATGATTACAGTGAATATTTACTTCATACCTAACAAGTGCGTATTATCTAATGATATTGACATGCAAAACTGTCTATTCTATGTACTTTCCAAGCTGATGATTCCTTCAAGCTCTTCGAGTAATTCTGATTGTCCGGTTGTGATCACAGCATTCAAAACTGTACTTAAATTCGTTCTGGCTTTAATAAGTTCGTCGCTCATGAGTGACATTTCTTGCGTTAGAGTTTTCACTCTGTTTTGAGTCTCCTTGAGGATTTTGACTGTGGATTCTTTATCACCTTCAGAGTCCAACCACGCTTGCTAATTAAAGATTGATCAGATTATATCAAATGAATGCAAGTATTTTGGAGATTACCTGAGCCTTGGCTAACTCGGAAGAGGCTATCTTGATCTTTTCTTCGTAATCTTCGATAAAACTTTGCAATTTCTTATTTTCATATTCTAGTTTGATGATTCTTAAATTGAGAGTTTCTGATTCTGTGCTATAGCATTTAATCTGTTCGCTAGCTCCTTCATAAGCGCGTTTCAATTCATCCAGTTTAGCCTCCAAGCCACGTTTTTCATCTTGCAATTTGCGAGCTATCTGTTCATAACACTCTTTAATAGTGCTCATTTCTTCCTCTTTCTTAGTGTTTTGTACCTGATCCTCAGCTATTTGTAATTTCTTCAGTTCGGCAATTTCTTGTTTGAGCTCTATGGTTTGTTGGTTTTTTCCTGCCAATAGCGACTCAAATTCTTTGATTTGATTTTGAAGTTCGATTGTTGCGAGTTTTGCCTTCTTATTTTCATCTTCTAACTTGCAAATTAATCGTTCTTTTTCTGCCAATATCAATTCAAAATTTTTTTTATAGTCGTCTATGATCTTCCTTGCTTGATTGAGTTGGTCCTTAGACTCTGAAACTCGATCATCTTTTTCGACTTTATTTCCTTTTTGCAGAGCTTTTATTTGCTCTTTGAGATTGCTGATTTCATTATTCGCTTGTGAAAGAATTTTCTCTTGCTGGGAGGTTTTCTGTTGAATCATAACCTCAAGGTTCGCATTGATATTTTTTAGCTTCAGATTGCTTTCACAAAGATTCTTATTTTCCTCTTTCAGTGATTTGCATTCCAATATTAATCTCTCAAGGGTTTGTCGATTTTGAGGAGAGTGATCTCTCTGAAAGCCATAGTCATGCTCATTTAACTTTTCTAGCCTGTCAATTTTCAGATTCAACTCTTTAATCGTCGTTTCTCTGTGTTTTAATTGAGTTTCCAGCTCATTAACTCTGGCAATACTGCCGCTCTGTAATAAGTTAATAAAAGTAATGTCAATGAATTCTTACCAAACTTCCTATATTTTCATATTTTGTTGAAGGGGAAAAATCACGCTTTTTCATCATCCTATCGAGCTCTGCTTCTCTTAATTTTGTTTCAAGACTGTATACTTTCGTCTCGTATTCCTTGAGCTTTTGGTTCAATTCCGCGATTCGGTTATCTTTCTCGTTCTATTACTTCATCAGAAATGATTCCTTCAATAAAGAGACCTGAATTTTCGAGAGAAGTCTGTTATCAGTTGTTGAAACAGAGTTCACGTAATTAAATTGCGCATTCATGGGTGATTCTTTTCTTTGGCTGAACTGCTTTTCTAAAGCAATAATTTGCTCTCTCAAAGCCCTATTTTCTTTCTCTAACTGCATAACCTCGAGTTAATTTCTCCAAATATTGCATTTATATACTTTTGACTCAGTCGCAGAAGGGAATTTCCTCTCACTAATTTGGAACTGCGTGACATTTCTGGCTTGCTTGTTTAAATTCGCTATTTCCTCCTTAAGATCCTTGACTTGACTGTGAAGCTCAACATTTTGTCTCTCAACAAACGATTTTTCAGTCTCCGCGCTTGCGAGCTTTCGATAAGTGCCATTGATATTTTCTTTGGCAGTACTATAATAATCCTCACGTTTTCCAAACCCAAAGTTATTTTCCGTTCTTTGAGTTTCTTTTGTCGTGTTCAGCGAATCTAGCTTGACTGTGACACGCTGGCTGTCCTGATACCGTTTATCAGCCGTGTAGAAGCTAGTGTTGTCCTCTCTGCTGGATTTTTGAGCTGATTCTGGTAGTTTTCTATTGTCTCTGGGAGGTGACACAGACTTACATTTAATCGAGAACCTATTATCTAATATACGAGTGACATCCTGATTCTGCAGAAAAGAAGGGCGGTCAGTAAGCTGGTTATCTATTTTGCAACAATTACAATAAGCAAGGCAATCAGCAAATTAATGGACCTGCAAAGCTATATGAATCATCCAGAGGATTTTCGCCATTCTTTGCAAAACTCATTATCAGTGAAAATTCATCGTCCATTGTATGCTCAACGTCATTCATTTTCTTTGCTGATTGAAGGAGAATGATAAATGAGAGTAACCCAATACGGCTCTTACAATTTAGCAAACCCAGTTTCGACGTTCTCCATCTGCCTTATACGGAGTTTAACATAAAATTTCGCATACTTGTCCACAGACCTTTCGATTGGCAGGATTTCGTTTTTCTCTGTAATAAGATGAAATGTTACTTTTCCAATAAAAAACCAAAATTTGAGAACCTGATATTTTCCCATTTACGTAGGAGGCAAGATCAATTTTAGATACTCCAGCTATCTTGGTTCCTTTATTAGTTATGACTGAAAGCACAAGAAAAGTCTTGGAAAAATCATTTGAGCTTGAGCTATAGCATTAAATCGCAGAATTACCTCTTTTGCAAGGAAACAATTTTGCTGTTTATCAAAATACAGGGTGGCTGGCATTACTAGCGTTTCATTGAAAGTAGCAGCTTTATTCTCTAGAAACGGCGCGTTGTTTGTTTGAACTTTAAACTCTCCTAAATACATATGAGTTTTGGATCAGTCTGACTCGGCATACCTCTGCGAAATGTCGCTGCTACACGACAAGGCAGCAAAGGATAGTTAATTTCTGCTCTTTCGAGACGTAGTTCGATGAGGTACTTGTAGGGTTTCGTTGCCACTCTCTTAACGTATTTTGTCGTCATTTTAACTTTTATTTTGCCGTTTGGCTGATGATTAATCAATCAAGTAATATCGTGTCAAATCCTCATATCAACTATTTTACTGAAGTTATTCTAAAGCAACTCAATGTCTATAAATAAGACAATCAATAGTTTAATGAAAGTGAGCTAGCCATTCAAAAAAATTTAACACACTAGCATGGAAGCTTTCCTCATAAATAAAATTTCCTTGGAGATTTTTCGATTCTAGGTTCAAGACCTGTTTTGTTCACATCCTGAACTCCCATTGGGAATGAAATCGGAACTAATTTTCTTATTGAGCGAATTGACTGATAACGATGAGTTGCTGGAGAGGGACGTTTAAGAGTGAACTTGTTTGACACTGGACTCAAGGTAAGCTTTTCATCAATCCTGTCCTCTAAAGTTCTATGGATCCTAACCGCATCACTGCAGATCCCATTCACAGCCTCCATTTTCCGTCCAATTTGTTCGTCAAGTCCAATATTCTTGCTAATTTCAACCAGACTCTTTTTCTTTTCAATTGGATCAGCAAAAAAGCTGCTCTTATAGTTGTTCAATCGATTGTATTGGAGCTCCTCACTACCTCTGATGTCATAGGTTGCTGGATGCGGTCCTTCAGGTTTTCTTATCCCATAGTTCTTTTGAGTTTTCGAAACGAAAGAGTTTGAACAAGACACAATACAACTTTTTCTCACTGGGTCTAATGAATAATCATAAGTTCCCACCGGTGGTACTTTTTCTTCGTTGACAATTAAGACAGGATAGCTCCTTGGTTTGGTTACAGTTTTCAAATTTCGTGCACTTGCAGAGTGAGACATAGCTAAATCTGCAATTCCTTTTAGTTGATAGCTGCCTGGACCTGGACCGCTATTTGGATAAGGGGTAACTTTAGGCATTCTCAATGAATTAGATATGAAACCGTTGCCCATTCCTTTTGTATTAAAATCTATCGAGCGAGGCGCCTTGTAGTCGGGAATGTCCATGAGTGCCGAGCGCGATTGGGAGTTATTAGTATTAAGGAGAGTCAAGCTGGAGTCTATTGTGGGTCTAATCCGGGTTAATGAATTGCCATTTCTTGCAAGTTTGGAGATAGAAGCTGTTTTGGTGATGATTCTATCAGTTTTGAGATTTGAAGTTGGTGAAGGTAAGGCTGTAAGTTTGGTCTCCTGGTTTGACGAGTGAATACTGTCATGACCGCTCTGTTGGTGTGAATTAGCTTTCCGAATAGCAAATAATTCGACTGAGGTTTTGAAAGTGGGGAGGCGGCTTGATTTTTCTACTGGATGAGATGAAGAAGAGTTATGGTTTTGTTCAGTTTGAGTGCTAGTGCTAGTCTCACCTGTCATTTTGTTTATTTTATAGATTGTCTTGAGGTATTTGCAAAATTATTTGATTTACAGATCTACAGCAAATAAAATTAATTAATTACAATGTGATAATTTGAAACGCGCGTTGATGAATACATACGAGAGAGCTTTAGTTGTAGAAGAATGTGACGATCTTATCTTCTATATATAAGTCAAGAATTATATCCAAAAGCAGTCAGAGACTTTGTAGATTTTTTAATTGATTTAATTATTTTTCAGTTTCAAAAATGAAAGAGAGAAAGGAAGATTGCTCACTTGCCTTTGCTGTATGTTGCTCCAGACAAAAACAAAAAATTGAATGTCGTCCTTAATGATTATCGTGAAGATATAAATTTTTCAACAACCTGTTTCAGGTAGTTGCGATAAAGTAATCAAAATCATGTATCATGAAGTTCTAATGAGACGAGATAAATATTTTTCTCTTCCTTTCAGGAGATCTTCTATCGGAGGTGTAACATTAATGATCATCAGGTCCCTCATGTTGATTATGAGTCACTCAAATATCTGTTGTAGTTTACCCTCAATAATAATATCTTAATTATTTCACAAAGGAATTAAGTAATCTATTCTTAAATCTTCACTTCCATTCATGCATACAACGTTTCGGCTCACAGATATTTGTAACTTTATATGGAGAGCAAGTTTTCCATTATTCTCAACTTGGGTAAGAATTTCAAAAGTATATTTCAAATGTCTACACTCTCCACATTCTCAAAATCTACTTTTTGTGTGTAGGGAAATCTCGATTCGGTACAATGAAGGACCATGTCACATACCTCGAATTTGCTACTTAAATATAATACCTTTCTTACAGCAATATATCTGAGATCAGAAATTTCGTCAATCGACCAATTTGGTCACTGCATTCACTAAGCAATTTATTATTTTAGGTTAAATTCTGAAGCAAAGTATGAGCAAAAAAACGAAAAAGATCCCAGAACTGAAAGTCTGTGTCCGTAATCTCCCTCCGCAACTCAACAGCGAAGACTTCTTCAAAACAATAGCTCCATATACCAACGATATTACTGAATCCTATTTCGCTCAGGGAAGAATAAAGTATCACTAAATGCAGCCAATCGATTGCTTTACAATTTTTTCCCCCAGAGAAAAAGAAAAAGAGCATTCCAGAGCTTACCTCGTATTCAACAAAGAAGAAAATCGCGATAAGTTCCTTCAAACCTTCAAGAAAGCCTTCATTGACGAGAAAGGTGACTCAGAAAGAGTTAAAAGCTGATTTCATCTTTATTTTCCCAGGTGAACAGTACGTTGCATCAGTTGAAAAAGCTTTCTACCAGCTATACAGTTCTGCTATGCCTTCCCAACCGAATCCGATAGAGGGAACCTATGAAGAGAGTGAGAAATTACCTTGGTAGGATTATCTCATTGATCTTTTAGGCTCGGAATACAAAAAATTCCTTGAGAAATTGAATGCGCCAAAGACCCTGTCTGGTAAGGAGGGACTTGACCTTGAGAGGAAAGCCATTGCTGGTAACTAATTAGCCGGTTCGACCAATTTGAATAAGATTCAATCCTGTACAGCATTGACTGAGAAGCCTAAGATTGAGAAGAGTCCGATTGTACTGGAGCTTGAAAGGAAGAAGGAAGAAGAGCGTAAGAAGAAAGAGGAAAGGGAGCAGAATGCAAAAGCGAAAAAGAAAGAGAAAGAGAAGAGCAAAAAAGAGAAAAAGAAAGAGAAAGGGCCTAAAGTGATTGAGAAATATACGATTAAAGAGAAAGAGTATGTCGAGACCTCCGCGAAGGATACCGAATCATCATCTAAAGAGACCCGGAAAAACGACGAGTCACGAAAAGATTCACACAAGGACAGTTATAAAGACTCCGGGAAAGGAAGCAGCAAGGAGTATTATTCCTATAAAGAGAAAGATAGCTACAAAGACAGTTACAAAGATAGCTATAAGGACAGTTATAAAGACAGCTATAAGGAAAAAGATTCCTACAAAGATAGCTATAAGGAAAAAGATTATGGAGGAAAAGGAGATAAATATAAGGTAGAATACCGTGCTAAGGATCAGAAAGACACACGAAAGGACGATGACAGAAAAGGTGGTGGCAAGCGTTCTGACACCGGAAAGTATACCCAGCCAAAAGTTGTGGTAAAAAGCCCTCATTTCTGCAGAATCGCCATTGTTATTTTTTCTTTTTAGTACCAAGTGAAAAAAGACACGTGATTCTCATGCCACTCTACAGCTTGAGCTACGTACGATAGATGGACTATAGCTCGCTTAAATGCCTATATTCCGGATGCTCTCGGAGAAAAAAAAAAACTGAATAGACTTGCCAGCAGGAATTGTTCAGACTAATTAACGTTCCAACTTTCATCGATTATCTGAAATCTATATCATGCTTTCTAACTCTCTCTATTATCTCGCTTCGTTCCCATTCACAGTAAATGTATCAGGAAACCAAAATAGGAAGAAATACAGTCAGAGTCAACCTGAATGAACAATCCTCAGTATCGCAACTAAATTAATAAAAAATCCTTCATTTTTCAGTTTTTTGCCAATAACTAATTCAATTCTCATGGGTTCCCATCGCAAAAGTTCTAATGCTAGCAACATAGAAATATTGGTTAATTGTTGAATATTGGCAATAGAATAAGGTTAGGATATTTGTTGAGTATTCAGATAACGTTTCTGCTTTTGGAAGGAATTTTTATTGGCGCTCTCGTGAAAATTTAGAAATACTTAATAAAGTTTTTTAAAAGATGGAAAGCTCAAATCTTCCAAAACTCTACATTATTGACCACCAAGAGGAATTCTTGTACGAGTGGTGCGCTGCAGAATACTGCAATATCCTTAGTTTCCTCCAAAACTCAGATTCTAAGCTCGTCATTACCAACTTTGGAGTTTGCGAAAACTACAATGACCCATTTAATGCCGATTTCAACAAAAAGATGATAGAACAAGTCCGAAACGAGGCTCAAAAATCCAAAAAGAATACCCTCGTCACCATCTCTAAGAGCCTAGCTGATTGCATTGATCCAGCCACTGGTTGTTTGACGATCGAAGACAGAAAGATTCCAGCTGAACGAGTCTGCTTGCTCGATCTGAGAGGTTCCGAAGTGCTCGCCCCTAAAGATAAAGTTGAATTCGAAGCATTTTTATTTGGAGGGATTCTCGGCGACCATCCACCGAAAGACCGAACATCGAGTCTCCGAAAACTTGGGTTCCAAATGAGGAACTTGGATCAAAAGCAAATGCCGACAGATACTGCATTGCTCGCGACTAAACTTATCATCGAGCATGAATATAACTTCAAGGACCTGCCTCTAATTGACGGTTATGAGTTTTTTTCACCGGAAGACAAATCAAAATCGGTGATCATGGAAGGTTTTAGATACATTTCCGATGTGATTAACCCGGTCACAGGAGAAAGAGATACGAGCAAGACAGTAGGAAAACCGATAGTTAGTGAAGTTATTAGCAAAAGATTAATGTTCGAAGAATTCAATATGGATGAGTTAACACCGCTGTAAACAAATTTTTTCGAGTTATGTTTTTTGTATTGATGAATCAGCTTGGACTCCTCCGAAAAGTGCTGCGATCTACGTTGTCTCATAAGTTCCAGCATTTAGTCAGCGAAAATTTAAAATCAACAAATAAAAACCCGTACTGGCTCGTGTAGAAAAAAAGAGCGCTTGCCCGCTATATTAAGCCAAGACGACGATCCTCGCCTTGGCTATGAAGGTGGTAGGAGTGGATTAGAGAGAGTATTAGCGTCTGATTGTGGAGTGGAAGATGGATAAGGATTGAGAGGATATGGAGGAGTGACTGGATTTGATTAATTATTTTTATTCGTTTGAATTCAGTATTCGAGAAAAATTATACTGATTTAGAAATGTAAGGTGGTTCGAAAAAGCAAATCATTCCACAGTTCAGCTGATATCCGTCGATTAATAAGAAGGGTCCAGTTCTTGGATTCGGAGCACTGAACTATTGGGCACTTAAAAGAATAATTATTGAAATATTAAGGAAAAGGAAAAATGATAAGCTTAAACACAAATTTTGACGCTGCTGAAGAGCAAGCCTTAAAGGCTCTCAGAGAAGGAAATACTCATGATTCAATTCAATATTACCGGGAAGCTGTGGCTAAAAATCCGAATGATCCTAAGCTGGCAACGGAACTCGCTGCAGTTCTTCTGAAAAACCAATGTTACCAAGAATCAATTAATGAAGCCGATCATGCGCTTGAAATGAACCCATCATGTGTTCAAGCATACTATATCGAAGCAATTGCGAAATTATTCCTCGATCAACACCAAGAAGCTCTCAATGCAATTAACAAAGCTATCCAACTCAATGCAGGAGGAGCCTCCAAGGCTACCATCAAATCAAAAGCGGATGAACCCAAAGCAGTTAAAGAATCAATTCAGAAAAATGCGCCAACAGTAAAATTTTTTTCAATGGATTTTTCTAAGGCTATATCATTTGCAAATCACAATTAGAATGTTGAACCTGACGTCATGGAGCCGGATTTCGATGATCTATCAAGTCCTCTGCAAACAAGATCAAAATCTGTAGATTTCGATCCTGATATGTTGGATGGAGCGATACTCTTCATCGATAAAAAGATGACAGAAGATCCGAACGATTATCTGAACTATCAAAACAAGGCGAGTCTTTTGATGCATAAAAAAGACCCCCACGCTGCTCTTAAAGTGTGCGAGGAGGCCCTTCATATAGGACAGAAATTTGGTATTAGCGAGGATTTAATTGCGAGGATCTACGCGAAGAAAGGTCATTGTCATATGGCTATTGGAGATTATGATAAAGCGGTTGTCTGCTTTAAGAGGGCTGTTTCTCATTTCAGCAATGAAGGTATACCGCTTGAAGATGCTGGCGCTCGTCCTTTGGTACGGACACAGAGCGAAACGACGGCGAATCGGTTGAAGCAGATCACCACAACCAAGGTCCTCGATATCTCGTAGATCTCAACATCAGTGCATATTACACTGTATTGGTAATTAGCTCTACTACAAGTAATTTGTGTGATATTATTCGTTGGATAAAGTAATTTGACGTAATAGTTAATGGACTCCTACTTCGAGCCAACTTCACTATTCACTAAATATTCTTCAACAACATATTATTTTTATAAAATTAGAAGCCATTATGTTGTATATCTTTATCGACACTCACACCAAACTGAATTTAAAGAAAACCTGTGGAATAGACTAATTAAGTAGTCCTGATACATCAGGGAGGCACAAGCGAATGCGCTTGCCTTCCCAAGGTGCAAATTTGGCAGCGAGTTCATTTGAGAGCTGCACACATCCTTTCAAATGTATAAGTAAGTTTAGTTAGATAACGAATAGTTCAGGTATTACTCTCTCCTTCTGCCTGTCGATTTGGCATTTTCTGCAACATGAGTCCATAGTATTTCATACACAAAACTTTCTCATAGGTATTTTTCTAATGCAGCATTTGTTATTCATGAGGTGTAGTGGAGAATTATACGTTCTGCAAAAAGTCTAAGCAAGTTCTGAGTAGACCTTCTCCTTTGATAAATTGCTGCGACAAACTGCAATAATGAGCAAGCACGACGAGTGTTCTTTCGACACTAGAGGAATCCGTGTTTTCATTAAGCTTTAGAGCGAACTTGAGCCAAAAGCCAGCATCCTAGCATAAATTAAATCTAGTTTTGCAGCCGAGCAACAATTAGTTATAGCTTACATTGATTTGGTCTCCAGTCCTTGATAATATCACATCCGAGATGTTTAGTAAAGGAATAAGGCTTTCTTTCTTCTGGAATGGCATTGTTTTGTTCGGATTCTGCATTAATGATTCAGTCAGACAAATTTATTTCCAGTTTGGGTTACGAGGTCTTTGTAATCGTCAGGGAGATCTTTGGGAGTGTCCAGGAATCGCTTTAGATCGTTTTGACGGTCAGCATTTGGGTCATTCTCAATATTCATAATGGCTCGCTTCAATGTCGGGATCGTATTTTTCGCTTCAGTTTCCTCTGGAGTATTTGCAGTGCTGCCTTTACTTTGATAGTCCCACCAATACGCCATTCCGAGATTATTCAAGGCGTAGCCTTTGATTTCGGAGCTGACATCTGTTTGGATAAGTTCGTTTAAGCTCTGTTTGGCTGCTCCAAAGTTCTCACTCAACACATTAACTGTCTATGAAAAACGATAAACTTTTCAATGAATAAAGTAATGTCAATACCCCTTTCCAATATAGCAGCTCTTTTTTAACCTGATCTTCAGCAGTGTTGTACTCAGCGGATATTTTATCAATTAATTGTGAAGTCTGTTGTATATAGGTAAGAATCATGACTACAAGACTGCAAAGCACCTTGCCCAAATCCTGCTTGAGAGAATAATACAGCAGGGCTCTCTGGTCTCTCCAATGACTCTCTTTATCGGTTTTTCTCTTGCCGCTGATTTCGATAGCTGTTTCGAGAGTTTTTATCAGCTCTGCATCTTCTTGTAGCGCTTGATGCAGTTTCGCCATTCTGTCATGGGATAAATAAAACCGGACAACACCAAATGGCTCCTTACTTTCGTTGCAAGAATAAATACACTTCAGATTCTCGCTGATTCACTTGCTCGAGAACATTGATCACTCTTTTAAGTGGCTCTTTTGCGCGATCGAATTTATTATTTTGTATATGTTTTTCAGCCTCTTGGTATTCTGGAAACGCGTCTAACTCTTCCTCGATCTTTTTTGACGTTGAGAATGAGTTGATCCTGCTCTCTGCCCGAAGGGCTCTGAACCAGAGTTTACTATTTGACAGCTTTAGCATTATTGATAGCTGGGTGAATCTTAGAATTTATTGTATTTTAATAAACTCTCAACTTTTCTAAATAGAGTTTTTCATTGTAAACTTTTTTTGCTATAAGACCGACATTATGTAGAAATTGAATTATCAAATGCTGTATTAGCCATTAGCCCTACTCGTTGGTCTTTACTTGTGAGATTCTGATTTAAGATGAAATGGTGCTGAGATTGGTTACTGTGGGTTTTTAGTTGTGTGGGTATTATTATCTCATACTACTTCTCACTGATTTTTTCAAAAATTGTATTTGAAGAAATCTTTTCGAGGAAACCTATTTCTTAAATCAAGCTTGTTGAATAAATTATCCATGATAATTCACCCAGTTCTCTTATTTTTTATTGTGGTGTATGTGCTCATTGGACTCTGGTGGTACTTTTTCAGGAGGCCAAAACAAGCTGGAGGCAACCTCAATTTTTCGTTCATTTCTTCCTTCATTCGTAAAATCAGAGAAAAACTTTCTTTTGGCCGCTCAAAACCCAAGCCTGCTGAGACTCAGGCTTTTCGTGGTACAGCGCAATATCCTCACAGTTTTACGCAGCCAGGAATGAAAGCACCAGGTCCGGTTTCATCTGCAGAATTCACTTTCTCGAGTGAGCAAGCTTTAAATAGAAAACCAACGCTGGAACTTAAGGGAACATCACTCCGACCGCGAGTCATGAATTACGAGGAATCGAATATTCCTCAAACTGAATCTCAATTCTATGGGCCACTGGGATTTAACCGTCCTGCTTCAGATGCGGGATTAAAATCTCTTGATTTTGGAACGCAAAGCTCACGTCCAACTGGCTCTGTTACTTTTAAACAGGCAGAACCTAGCCTCGGAGCTGGGTCCACTCTTCCAGAGACATTCAATCCCTTTTATCATCCGATAGTCGGCGAGTCGCGATTTATAACTTCGAAAAATGCTCTTCCTCTCACTGGATTTAAACAGAGTCCTTATGATCCAAGCGCGAGCAGTCTGATCAAAGCTCCTTCTCTGGCCAACCCGAATTCTGAAGACTATCTTCCTCCAATAGACAGAACATCATCAGTTAATTATCCAGTGTTAGATTCGGCTCAAAAGCAAGCGCAGCCAGCAGCTAGAGATTTCGGCGGATTCAATACACACAGCGGTACTGCGATGCAACAAGAGGAAAATATACATACAGGACCCGCAAAAGATTCGTTATCTAAGAAGTTGCTGCAGAGCTCAGCGAGTGCTTTTAAGAAACACGGTAAACCTTTGTCTTCCACTTACTTATTTTGATTTATGTTGCTGCTACTCTAAGTAGAGGGCTCGAGCCTGAAACCAACAAGGAAAGAAGAAAAAGATTTGAAATTCCAGCAAAAACAGGATGAAGCTAACGAAAAAGCTACCAAAGTTATCGAGACGTTGAAGTCTGAAAGGATCGTGGATGAAGGTGACGGCATCTATCAGTCTTCGCGAAGCAGGTTCGCTAGAAAGCCGGTTTTTAGCGACCAATCAGAGGATGAAGAAGACAGAATCGGTCAAAAAAATCAGAGAGGTGTATCTCTCCCAGCAAGACAGCCCTCAAAGAAAATTAAAATGTCGAACGAAGTAGCTATTCCAGCAGATTCAGGCGACAAAAAACCATCGAGGAGACGATTCGGAGATGATATTGATTTAGATGATGAAGAAAGTGAGGAAGACACTACCCAGCAGAAACCAAAATTCAGAATGTATCTATTCATTTTTTATGTTAAAGTTAATTTACTGGCGTATTAGTGGAGAGTACAAAGGAACTTATAAGAGGAGACACCATTTTTTAGCAGAGGAAGGCAAAAACTATGGCGGACCCGCTCAGAATGGAAAGTCAAGCAAACGATTTGTGAGTGACACAGATCTTGTTAGACCAATGAGAATTTCAAACCCTGCTTCTGATCTCGAGCATAAGATTCAAACTAAGCCCTTGGAAGAATCCAAGCCATTTGATAGCGGTTCTCAGACCTCAAAGCCATTTTTTGCGAAAGCTGACGATCAAAAAGACCGTCTTAACATTAGCACTCCTCAAGAAAAGTCCGGCGGTCTTTTTTCTCATATCAGCTCTTCTAAACCTCAAGAAAGCGCCCAAAAACCTTCTAGCTTACTTGGAGAGACCTCTGAAAAAAAAATTGTTCCTGATGTGAAACCTGTCGAACAGAAGAAGTCAGATGTGGAGCTCAAGCAGCCTGAAACTAAGACTGTTACTCCTCTCTTTGGTGGTGCTCTGTCAGGCGCCGGAACGTCCTTACTAAACAAACCCAGTGGGCTAGATAGTGGGAAATCTCTAATATCTTTGAGCAATGTAAACTCTTGCAACTTAATAACAAATTCACATCTTCTTTATAGACTACCAGTCAACAAGAGAGTTCGAAAGCTAAAGAGACATCGTCTCTGCTTCCAACTGCCACTGCTTCAATGACAGCAGACGCCAAAAAAGAGAACGGACCTTCTACGAGTTCGGGAGGACTCTTCTCAAACCTCAGTTCAGTTACTCCATCTACTAACAATCCCCTGTTCAGCAATTCTTTATCGAGTAATCCAACTCAAACCTCCAACCCTCCAGCGGACCAGGCGAAAGAGAAACCTGCTGCGACTCCTTCATTGTTCGGTGGCATTACGAAGTCAGGTGGGCTTCTCTCGCAGGACGCAAACGCTTCAAGCACCAAAACCGAATCAAAACCTAGTTTAGGCGGAGCAGGTCTTTTTTCGACTCTACCGCAAAGTCAGCCTTCGGGAACGCTTGCAGGAAGTACCGATCAGAATAAAGGGCTTTTCTTAAACACTCTGATTGCGGCTAGTACTTCGAAAGAGAAATTAGCGTTTTCAGGCGGTCTGTTTAATAACGAACAGAAATCATCATCTGGGTCGCTCTTATCCGGGAACCTAGGCTCTGGTAGTGGTAGTTCCTTATTCAGCAACCTCAATAATCAGCAAAACGGTAAGTGATTTTCGACTTTGTAGGACGAGGGTTCATTGACTGATTTTGAAAAGATCACGTGGCTGGAGCTATTTGTATATCTATATTAGTGATCAGCATGTAAATCTCTCTTTCTCTATTTTTTGGTCAATGCTTAGATTGGTTAGTCAATGATTTCATCGTTATTTAGTTCGGCAACATTAATGGAAACTTTATTGAATGAAAAAATTTTTAAGAAATAAAAAGTCTGATAACTAATTTGTTTCAATTGAAATAGCGATTTAAATTTCATAAATACAGATTAGTTGTTTAAAGGGACTCTCAGCTATCACATCAAAAAATTTTGAAATGAGATGGAATTTCCTGAGCAATAAAGGTAGGATCGAGCCCTCGAAGAACCGAATGATTAATCCCCTGAATAGGCTCTTACGCCCCTTACCTCTTCCTCTTGCTTCAAGTCGTGCTGATTGCAATTGCATGTGTGACCTGTACAACTTTCGTTTCTTTTGGATCTCGCCCGCTTCCATACATTTTCTGGTAAAGCTCACAGATGGTTTGCTCTAATTTCGCGATCGTATATAGGATAGCGACTGCGCTTACTTTGATTATATATGAATATGTCCACCTCAAAGACCCTGGCTACGTTCCACATGATGGAATCTTCTACACTGACCAAGAGGAAGAGGTAATCTTGCCTAACGCTCCTAGCTTACTCACTGACTTTTCACGCAGAGTTGTCGGTCCAACGCCAAACTCAAGAATAATAATAATCATTCATTCAATGCGTTGTTCGATAAGAGGAAGGATCAGCTAAATGTATTAGTTTCACTGCAGTTTTGGTTGCTTATTAGAGCTTTTGGGTTTTCAGGAGGTTGAAAGGATTAACTTCATGAATGGAGAGATAGCTCCAAATGAGCAGATGTTGCAAATGGCCTCTTCGTCACGACGAGACAGGCTAAATGAGCCTCAAAATAGCCTTGGAAGTACGCTAATCTTGCAATATATGAATAACAACGTATATAGACCGGAGAAATGAGCATGTACCGCAAAGCGAACTTGAAGATAGTCTTGCTGACGGAGATATTCAACTTAATTTCCAACAGGATGATGAAGGCGACGAGAAAGAAGATGTGTTTGCGGATGAACCCCCAAAAAACCAGACTGACAAGCAAAACTTAGAGCAGCAGCAAAAGACTCTCCTTCAAACACCTAAATTTGAATTCAAAGACGAAAGAAATCCACTACAAAGCAGCAACCAGGAAGAAATCGAGGAAGAAGGCAAGAGATCTAAAACGATGCCATTTGCTGGGGCACCTGGCCATAAGAAATTTCTCTCAACTCTCGGGCACTCGACTCAAAATAATGGTGAGTCACTGGGTCTAAGTTCACCGAGCTACGTGAGACGCATGGAGTTTACCGAGGACCCTGGAAAGTCGAGGTCAACGAAACAGCAGCATTTTTACACTGATCAAGAAAACATTCCGCAGAACATTCAACCAAATATCGGAAAGAAAATGCTAACTGATACTAACTTTCATGGAAAGAAGAAATTACATCTTTCAGGCAAATGGAAGACCAGCTTAAAAGGAGATTCGAGTGTTACAACCAGTACTGTAAGCAACGCGAGGAATCCAACAGGTATAATTTGATTGCATTTGAATCTGAATACAAACGGAAATTTCTCTTAGGCGAGGAAAATTCCACTAAAACAAAAGGAGCAAACAACGCTGTTGTTATTATCGATCAAAAATCGTACACACAGCTGAATGAAGAAGACGCTGCGATGAGCAGTCAAGATCGTTTTGGTAGACCGAAAACTCTGATTGATGGGTACGTGCAGCAAAAAATGTTAGAAACCATAGATGTATTTCAAATCATATCCTGCTGCAATAGCTGATCAATTTATTCAAAGGTGGAAGCTCCGAAAACAGAATCGTTGGCAGGGACTTACCATAGTCCCAAGGGTAATAAGAAAGGAAGCTTATTTAGCCAGAATAAAGGAGAGATAGAGCTTTCTGTTCAAAAGAAAGAGGGGATGGAATCAAATGACCCGAATGCTTCCAGCCATGTGATACAAAAGAAGAACTCGATCTCTGAAGATAAAGAGGAGGGGATTTACATAGAACGAAGATACTGCACAGTCTGCAGCATCGATCAGCCTATCCGCTCCAAACACTGTAAGAAATGCGATAGATGCATCGCAAGATACGACCATCATTGCCCATGGCTCGGAACCTGCATTGGAGAATGGAATCATGTTTGGTTCTTCTGGTTCCTGTTCGCTGAGTTTTCGCAATTGGTTAGTGCACTTGTACAGGTAATAATAATTCCCCTGGTCCCCTTTGTATGTCATATGGGATACTTAGATTATTCTGACGTATACAAGCCAGGAGACGACAGACTTGATCGTAATGAAAGTCATCAGAGGGCTTCTTTGCGCAGTCGTTGTATTTTTCACGTTGATGACTTCATCATTGCTAGTTTTTCATGCCTATCTTGCTTGCAAGAACCTGACAACATGTAGATATAGATTCGTCGTTTCTTCCGCTTATTTTTTATTGTAGGGGAAAGACTGAGTTGGAATCGTATTTCATATCTTCAGGAATGGCCGAAGAGCCGAGGGTCGCCTTTTACCCAAGGTTTCAGGAAGAATTTGAGCTACTTTTGCTGCGGATCGAGGAAGATATTGCAGAGGTGGCGTTTCCCGCATCAGAGAAAGTATCATAATAATAGCACAAGGAAAAACTAGCACGCAATTATTTTTCAATTTATTAAATAATCAGTTTTGGAAATTTGATTCCGATTGACTCTAACTAACATGCCTTTACCTTTTTTTAGTAACTCCCCTATATATTAACTTCAAGTACGAACCGATTTTGTTTGTATAAATTTGTACGTATGCAACGGTTACCTACACTTACATTTCGATATTGCATCTTCTCCTCGAGTTTTTAGCTCGGAAATTAGGGTGTTGGATAAAAATATCGTTTATGTTGCAGGACTACAAATGAAAATAACGAAAAATCTAATTCGAAGTGAGATAATAATTCAATTCGAGGCTTTAAACTAGGCTGAAATAGTATTAATGTTTAACTGCTGTGTGTTGATCTTACCGTTTTAACCTTCTGCTTTCCTCAATAATATATTGCATTGGAGATGAATATTGAAATGTCTTTTGTTTTGAAAAGATACCGAACATCAATTGAACAGATTGGCATGGATATATGTAAATTAAAATTGAGCTAGCTGACTGCAAGATAAATAAATAAAAAAGATATATACTATTAACCATTTTTATAAGTCATTGGAGCCTAAAGAAAGGTTCAAATCTTTTGAAGTTTTAGTAGCGCTGGCCAATGAAAAAGACATTTTGATTCCTTTTGGAGTCCCAAGATCTTCAGAAAGATTGTCTCGAGGTTTCGGTTTTCTAGATCTCCTTGAGTTCTTGACTGATTGGCTTCCACTGCTCTCTTTTTTCTCCATTGGATCGGCTGCTGCATCAGGCCACGCAGGCAACCCTTTCACAAACCTCTCCCACCTCTTAGCAATCGGTCTAACATCATCATATCTCCATAACGTAAGCAGGAAATTTGCAATCGATTCAAGTTCCTGATCCTCTGAATTTCCAATAAATGGAGATATTTGGACAGTATTGAAAGAATGAAGGTACGCATGCCTCTTGCTGTCCTAATACATTCCAATATGTGTAAACAATTTGAACTATTTCTGGACAAATTTTACATCGATAAGAATCAGGTTCTTAAGAGGAACACCAATGATTCTTAGATCTTTAAAGAGTTTGTTTGTCCCTTCACTCTCTCGACAGTCATCTTTCGTATAAATTTTCTGAAAGTAATGCGAGATTTCCAGTGCTTCTACGACTTCCTTTGCAAACTTGTCCAAATTAGGATCAGTTTTAGAATATTTAAATACTCCACAGCTTTTGGTCGTGAAAATAAGCAACCTAAAGCAATTGTTCATTCTCTCCAAGAAATCGAGAAGACCAGGTCGTTCTACGATATAATAACTCACTTCTTCTCCCTTTTCTATGATCTATGGAAATCGATATTACATTTTTGGGAAAGCCGCTTCATTTCTTTTACAGTTATTTTGTGGGTATATCCACTAAAAGGTTTCGTCTGGCTATAAATGAGGGTCTTGTTCAAGTCTAAGACTAAAGTGTTCTTTCTCTAATGAGCGAATTAGGATGAAAAAATGCAATTAATGAAAAGGTGATTGCCTCTGAGGTCAGCCTGAGTAGAATTCCTATACTTGGCCTGTTATTTTCCCTGAAAAGAGTCAAAAATGAGTGTGGAAACATTGTGACTGTATTTACTTTGTTGTAATTGTTTTCAGGTCGGTGAGAGTCTCTGCCAAGCTGGGGATAGTCGGTAAGCGTTTACTTAGCATTGGATAAAGCGGGGATGAGTGTTGAGAATTTTGTGAATCTACGAATTTTGAAATACTTTTTTTTTATTACGGATTATCGCAGGTATTATTGGGAGACGATACGAATATTTATGGTCACCTATGATCAAATATTTTAAGCTTCTCAAAGCCGTAAGAAAAAGATTCAAGAAGAATTGTGATTATTAAAAATTAATTGCGTTTGCTAAATTGGATATCAATTGAGAATTAAATTGGTTCTGCATGATCTTCTTTCCCATATGAACCAAAAGGACCTGTGAAAGGAGCAAGGAGCAAGCAGAGCTGTGCGCTAGCATAGATTTCTCTTATTGAAGGCTCTTTGCGAGAAAAATTCTGGCATGTTTGTTTATAAACTTCGAATGTGGCGAACTTAGTGGAATCTGCGGGTTTGGTCTATGAATAGGTGGAGTTTGGTGAGCCTCAATATTGAATTGCACACATATGGAACGATAAATGCTGATGGCTTAACTTAACTGAAGCGGAGATCTAAAATGAAATTTGTTTCACAAACATAGCAATAAACCTCCATGATGAGAACAAGAGAGCAGACAGCTTATAATACAGTCTATGAGCTTGCTTCCATTGCTAATACTATTTCAAATGGAATAAGTTAAAGTAAGAGCCCGCTCTTCCACCCACAAAGCCAATTTTAATAAAATAAATCGTTTTTTAGTGTTCTGAAGTTATTCCTGTTTTTAGGGTAGATGGGTATAATCTAAGTCTATGTGGAGTTGAGAGTAAAGTTTAAGGAATATATGCCCGCAGCTTCTTAGCTTATATATTGAAGAAAACCCATATATTTCACAAATTTTCATTTTAGTGTTGTTGTGATAACTTCCATCAAGAATAACAAAATCCATCTATATACAATAGTATCAAAGCAGAAAGTCAACTATTCGGAGCTAGTTAACCAGAATTAGTTAAAATTTTGAATAGGCTGGCGATTTATTTATATCTATTATTTTTACTAGTCAAGTTGAAGTTGGCTGGTTCTCTGAAATTAAGGAAGAGACTGTTGCTGATTTTATTTGGTTGCTGAAATGATTCTCTCAATATTTCCAATCAGAAATATGGTTGTGCATACTTCTCTCAAATTCGTGTGATAGTAGGATAGCCAGAATTAAAATAAAAAGATGTATGGAATAGCCCTTAGATTAGGATTCAACTCCATCATCAATACTATGAAATTACTCTTTGCGAGCTTTTCCGGACAAAAGAAATGAGTTGGCTGCAGTTTCAATTTAAAAGTGAAACCATATTGATGTTTCCGAGGGTAACATGAGAAATGAAAATCAAAATAAAATCTGTTCAGGCTCTCATCTTTTTGATTTAGAGTGATTGGGTGATGGATATTTTGATTTCAAACTCGTTTTTCTCTTTCATATTCTAGCAGCAAAGGTTTCAACTCCGTTCTCAAGTCCAGATAGCTACCAACGTAATCTCAGTAATAAGTGCTATTATAGACAGAATAAAACTGAATCTCGTTGAACGATTTGAATTATAACGACTCGAGCTCTTGGATCTAACTATATAATAGCTGAGCTCTAACCACGAGAAATTTTCAGCTTGAAATTTGGGAAAATGGTGTGTTCTCCCAAAAATCGACTTATCCATGGCAGGCTAGTTCCTCACAAAGTCAAAGAATAAAGTTTCTCAAATAATTTAAAATATATGTGAAAGCATTTTTGTTTTTGCTAACAATGTTCAAGGTTTGTGCTTGTTTGCACATACTTCGAGTTGAAAGAACCAGCGGTCATTGTTAAGCTTCGAATTCTACTTGCTCTACTTGCTTGAAATATTAGTAAGAATTCCATGATAAAATAGACTTATGCAATTGATATATTTTACAAAGCTATGGGATTTAATCCGGGAATGATATAATTTTTCAATAAAAATGAAGTCTAACCGCCTAAATGCTGGAAATCTTCATAAGAAAATTGATCCATTCATTTTTTTCAAAGTGATCATCTTTACACATCGTAAGTTTTCTCTCATTAAATCATCATTAAAAAGGGCTCACTCTTTACAAGATGACTTTTTCGGATTAAGATAAGTAGATGATATTCTACAATCGAGATGAAAAAAGAGACTAACAGACTAGAATAATCTCTAATTCTCCTTACTGCCATTTGTCTTCATCATTCGTCTCATGAAGTTCAAGAGAATAATTAAGTTACTAGCATTTTTTCTCATTTGGGCATGTAAATACACTAAACCTAAACACGAATTCAAAATATAGATTAGCCTCCAATTTTATAAATCAAAAAGAATTTCAAAGAATCTTAAGACGATTCAAACATGTCACAAGTGTTATCCCCTTCATCAAGGAAGTCCAAACAGTCCAGAATCAAAATATTCACCAGCCAGCTTAACTTCGAAAGCGCACTTCTTGGATATTCTAAGCTGGGAACTGTCATTAATAACTGGGGACGAGCACCAACAAAAGAGCAAATCAAAGAATTAGTTGATGCATGTGTCACCTCAGAAGACGTCGCTCAAGGAGATGTCCACCTCCTCACTCTCCTCATTGAAGAGTTCAAAGCCGCAACCAGAGATCACGAGGAAGAAGATGAAGAAATGTATGTTTCCAAGGGCGGCTCTGGTAGTCTTACGGATCGAGTTAAAGCAACCCTGCAGTCTTTACTTACCAAAGACAATCTAGAGAAACCCTTGGACAGCCTCAAGGAGCTTCTGATAGAAGAATTGGATAAAAAAATCCAAGACATTAAAAAAGAGGCTGAGGTGGTTTTCGACGAGACTGTAAAGGGTGGCGCAGAGGAGGTCCTTAAGCAGCTATTTTACAAGACCAGTATCTTGGAAGACCAGAAATACGACGCGCTCAAAATGTACACTGAGGTCTTAGAGGACAATAAGCAACAGAAAAAAAGAATTAAGGAGCTTATGGATGAGCTTGCAGCGGAAAGAGCGAAGAATACCCAAAGCACAGGCAACGATTTTGAAGGAGAACTTAAAAGGAAAATTGAAGAAATGGGAGAGCTGCAAAGGAAGCTTGATAAAGGAGCTGCGAGAATAAAAGAGTTAGAAGACTCAAACGCGAAGCTGAAAAAGGATATTCAAGGCTTGCATGCTGACGTTGAACGCAAAAGAACTGAAAATCGCAATCTGACAAATGAGATTGAGCAACATACTGCCACCATTCGAGACAAAGAGTCTGAAATAGAGGATTTAGAGCGTCAGATTAAAGATATGCAAAGCAAAATTAATGCATTGATAGCTGACAAAACGACACTTGAAAAATCATTGGCTGCGGAGAAAGATGAGCTGAATCGCAACGCGAAGTACCTTGAAGAATATAGAGAAGAAAACCTGGCTTATAAGCAAAGAAGAGCATTGATCAAGGAAAAGCTTGCGTTGGATATCGATCCTGCTATCGATGAGAAAGAGCTGCTGAAGCAGATGGGAACGCTTATCAAATTGCTCAAAGATAAAGATGCCTTCGAGAAGGAGCTCTTTGCAGCTAATTTGAGGATACAAAATCTCGAGGCTGAGGCTGCAAAAAAAGATAAACAAATCAAAGATTTGAATGATGAGATCGAAAGGTTGAGGGGACTCTTGGAGCAGAAGGAGAATGAGCTTGGCGAAACTGCGGAGTTAAGGGAAGAGCTAGAGCGATTGAAAGCTGATCTGGTTAAGAAAACCGATGAGGTCAAACGACTCACTGAAAGCAAAGCAAAATTAAAGAAGAGAGTTACCGAACTCGAACAGTCTAACGCTGATCTCCAAGCTGAAATCGCTAGACTAAAAGACAGAATCCGAGATCTCGAGGGCCAAGAAGAGTTGCTTCGACAGAAAGAGGCACAGATCGAGAATTTGGCGAAGCAAGTGAGAGAGTTCACGAGCAAAATCACGGTGATTACCACGGAAAAAACTTCCGTTGAAAGAAATTTGTCTGCGACCAAAGACGAGTTGACTACGGCTAAGGATACGATTGAAGATTTCGAGACAAAGCTCTCGGTCTACAAAGAGAGAGGCAATACTTTGTATGAGAAGATGAAGATTGATATTGACCCTGCCGCTGAAGAGAGAGATTTCCAGAAGCAGATAAATCAATGGTTGAAGATTTTGAAGGATAAAGAAGTCTTCGAAAAGGAAATTTCTACTCTAACTATCGCAGTAAAGACCAGCAAGGAGACTATCACGAAAAATGAGACAGAAATCCAAGAACTCAATGATGAAATTGACCGCTTGAGAGATGAACTTGAAGCAAAAGAAAGAGATGGCTCAAAAGCCAAGGAGTACAGAGATGAAATTGAGAGACTGAACAAGCAGCTGACCAGGAGAGCTGAAGACATGAAGAAACTCAACGACGATAAGACAAAACTGGAAAAGCTGATAGCTGATCTCGAGGATGAGATTTCAGCCTTGAAAGAGGGTATGAAAGAATCTGATGAGCAGCGAGCAATGATACGACAGAAGGACTCCCAGATCGAGTCGCTGGAAAAGCAGATTAAGGACCTCAAGGCTAAGCTTGCGGCTTACAACGGAGCTGAAAGGACGATTGCTAGCTTAAAAGAGGAAATTGCCGACAAGACTGACCAAATCGATGAGTATATTAGCAAGCTCTCGCTCTATAGACAGCGAGGAGATGATATCAGAGATAAGGTGAAATTAGACATTGATCCTACGAACGAAGAGAGAGAGTTCCAGAAGTCATTGGCTCAATTGGTAAAGGCCTTAAAAGACAAGGAACTCCTTGAAAAGGAAGTTGCCGCAGCGCAGACGCTTAGAAACACTCTCAAGAACAAAGAAAGTGATATTGATGACTTGATAGAGCGGATTGATCACCTCCATGACCAACTCGACGAAAAAGATAGAGAACTTGCCAAATCCAAAGAATACAAAGACGAAATTGAAAAGCTTAACAGACAGTTAGCCAGAAAAACAGATGAACTGAAGAAACTAGATGAAGACAAAACGAAAGCTAATAGAAGAATCGGCGAACTCAATGATGAACTAAGCGCCCTAAACGAGAAATTCCGCGAATTGGAGACTGATCATAATCAATTGCAAAAAACTTACACTCGGGAGTCCAATGATTTGAAGAATAAAATTGGTGATCTTGAAAAAGATAAAAAAGAACTCCAAGCCAAGCTCAACGAAGCTCAGAGAGAAATCCAAAGACTTAAAAATCAATACAGCACCGTCGACGAGGACATGAACAGTCTTCAAAAAGAAATTGATGATTTGAAGACTCAGATAGCAAGTCTACGAAAAGACTTGGAAAACGCACATAAAGCCAATGATAACTTAAGAGAACAAGAGCGGGCAACCAGAGCTGAACTCTCCGATTTAAGAAGAGAGAAGGAAACATTCGACCAAGTCCGACAAGATTTGGAAAGAAAGATTGCTGATTTGACTCAGCAACGAAAATCTCTCGAAGATGACAAGGCATTACTCGAGCGAGAGGTGGATCGACTTAACAACTTGTTGCATACTGCCCAAACAGAAGCAAGGGAAGCCAAAGCAGATATTGATAAGGTGAAGGAACAGCGAGACAAACTGTTGCAGGAGCTCAACGCTGCTAACAAAACGAATACTGCTCTCAAAGACCAAATGAAGGCTGCCTCATTTGAAGCTGATAAAGTTCGAGCTGACAGGAACTTCCTATACAATCAAGTCGATGAATTGAACGAGAGAATCGAAAGCTTGAAGGCAGATAGAGACGCCTTAAGTGATGACAAAGCGAAACTTGAAAGGCGATTGAAAGAACTGCAAGACTCGGAAACCGAAGCCGCCCTAGAGCTTGAGAGCACGAGAAGAGAGCATGCAAAACTGAAGAAACAGAGGGATGAATTAATCGAGGAATTAGAGAAAGCTAATAAGCACGTTGAGGACCTTACAAAAGTCAATCAGGCACATAGCTCGGAATTGAGTAAATTAAGGCCTGATAATATCAAATTGCAAGGTCGAGTCCAAGACTTGGAGCGTGAGAAGGCGAACCTCCAGAAGAAACTAAATGAAACCGAAAGAGCATTGGTTAACACACAAGACGACTTGAATGACACAAAGCATAATTATCTGCTTGTGATTGAACGCAGAACCGAGATTGAGAAACAGCTTAGACGCGTAGAGAAATTGAGCGAAGAGGCAATTTATCAAGAGAAATTGGCGAAATGCGAGCTTGAGGCTCTGAAAAAGAGATTCGACGCTGTCGATAGAGATCAAGATCATTATAAGAAGCTATTCCAGATTCAGTTAGCCAGAGCGAATGACCTCGAAAATGATTTACAGATGCAAATTGCTGAATATAAAAAACTACAAGATGAATGTGATAAATTGAAACAAAGACTTCCTATTGTTGAAAGAGAAGGGGATTGGCTTAAGGAGCAAATTGCTAATGTGAAAGGCGAGCTTGAGGCTGTTGAGAAACAGTATGAGGATGCCCGTAGAAAACTGGCCAGGCTTGAAAATGAGATTGCAGAACTTACTGATTTGAAGAATAAATTGGCCAAAGACAACAAGCTCCTACAAGACGCTGTTTTCAACGAGGGCCAGCAAAAAGAAGACCAAGTGAGAAAGTTTGAGGAGTTAGCAGAGAAATGTAACGAGATCGTGAAGAAACTGGCTGATGTGACCAGAGAGCGAGATGGTCTCTCAAGCGAGCGAGATTATTTGAAGAGAAGAATGGAAGATACTGTATCGACTGTGGGTAGATCCTCTGATATCCAATCACCAGGAAGATACAGTGGTGCTGAGGATGAAGGAAAAGATGTCCTTAAAGGCGAAGTTCAGGAGCTAAAACGAAAATTAAATGATCTTGAAACAAAGAATTTGGAGCAAGCTAGCGAAATATCGGCGCTCCGAAGAGAAAATCTGGCGCAGGCTAGTCAGGCTCGCACTGTGGATGAGACGGCCACCACTTCTGTTTTCAAAACTGAAACTCAGAAAGCTTATTTTGCTCAGGATCTGTTATCTAAGGTAATTAAAATTTCTTCATGAGAACTTTTGAAAATATTAATCAATGTTGTTGTGATGATAGGCAGCCACTCTTCAGAAAGAAGAGGATGTGAAAGAGAAGCCAAGTCAACCAGAAGGCTCACAGCAACAGCAACAACAAGAACCAAAGCAGTCGTCGGGTCTTGTCGGTTTCTTAAACCAACCCTCAGGTTAGATTTATATTCTTTTTTCTCCTCTTACGAAATATAATTTAGCTGACAAGCCACTCTTCAGCAGTGCGTCCTCCACTCTACTTGGAGCTCCTCAAAGTCAAGGGTTGTTGAATTTAGCAGGAACCAACCAACCATCGTCGGGGCCAAGTCAGGGATTTAATTTTGGATCGACCAGCATTCCTTCAGGTCAAACCCAAACTCCTTTTAGTTTCGGAACTGCTAATCCTTCATCTGGACAAAGCCAAGGACTTGCTTTTGGATCCACTCCTTCAGGCCAGAGCCAAGGAATTTTTAATTTAGGAGCCACCCCATCTTCGAAACAAAGTCAAGAGTCTAATTTGGGAGCCTCCAGCCTTCCTTCAGGTCAAGGCCAAGGTAGTTTTGGAGCTACTAACCCTACTACGGGTCAAAATGTTCTTTTCGGCACCGGTGGACTCTTTAGCAGTGGTGGCGGTGGAGGATTGTTTGGACAAGACAAGAAGACCACTTAAGTTTTGTTGAAAGTTTTCCTTCGTTTAATAATATTTGATTGATCTGTTTCATGTTGGTAGCAGAACTGAAGGAATAAAATTTTATCTACTGAATGACTTAAGCAAACCATTAGTGAGATTTATCATTCATAAAACTAACAAAAAGGTTATGAATCGGAATTAAAATTGCTCTTAATGAACAAAATACAACCCCCGAAAATTAGGGGTTTAAATACTTATCGGACAACAATCATAATGAGCTGGCTGTTAAAAACTTTGGTTTGGTATTATTAATAATGAACAGAACAGAAGAGGAGAAAAAGAACCAATTAGTTATTGAACTGGATAGAATAATTACGAAGCGCAAACCATGATCATGTCGTTTTTTGTGAAAAATCAAATATAAGAATTTTATCGATGGACTAATTCAGAGCTTTCATGTTTTTTAAATGCACTCATAGCAAATTTATTTCCCAACTCTGATGAGCTCATATCTATAAATCGATGGGTTCTGAAATATAACCTGACTCTTTGAAAAATACATATAACTTTGAACTTTTTGCGAACTTCAACGAGTACAAAAAGAACAATCAAAACGTTAGCTTACATTCAATTCATAAAACAGTTTTCGCTTCATATGATCACCGTTTTTATTTCTACACTAAATTTTCAACATATGTGCATCGTTAGCGCATCAAAATCATATCTAAAAAAATATGCAAATATATAACCGAACTCCAGCATTGCACAATATTCTGATATTTTGAGTATCAGCGCTAGAGGTCATATTCACACGACCCTTCTTACTTTCCAAGTTGCTTTTGAACAAAAAATTGCCTCATCAGAGACTGCTTTTGGCTTTTGTGCTCTAAATGGCGGTTATTCAATAAGATTCACAGGAAACAAGTTACCCGAAAGAAAAGCATCAAAATCTTTAGCTTCATTGCGCAGCCAGTTCAAGAATTTATCCATATCCAGACCGTGATCATTCAGTTTCTTAGCAGTTATTTCCTGATCAATGAGTATATCAACATCCTTTTTCAATTTCTCTATAGGAATTTCTTGTGAGTCTCTTCTTCCAGTATCAATCTTCCTGTAAGATTCAAGCGCTCGTTTTCTAAACTGCTCCTGCATTCCCTCAACTATTCAAATAGGAATTAGCAACAATGGAAATAAACCTCTTATTTACGAGTAAAACTCTTCGATTCAAGTAAATCCGGTCCCCAATCTTTCTTTTTCTCTTTAATGACGGTATCTAAAACAGAATTGCTCCATGACTCACAACTATTAAACAAGTTTTACTAGGCCTTGCAACAGAAAACGATGGGATTTCAGCTTGATAGGTTGCACCAACCCTTGTTTCTTTGATTTCTGAGGGATTTAGCAAATCCTCCCATTCAGACTCTTCCTCATCTTCATCCTCCTCTTCCTCGACTACTTGAGCGGTTCTGCGTTGTTTCGCTCTTTCTACTCTTTCAGCTCGGTCTGCTCTGTAAGCCGTTTCTTCTTTTCTTTCTACCTGGAACAAGATGTTCTCTCTTCTTTCTTTTTGTCTAAAGCATCGCTTGCATAGATTTCCCGGTTTCACCTTATAAAAAATGAGTAAAACATAGCCTTCAATCAAACTCTGTACCTCAGTCGGAACAATACCGCAATTCTCACAAGCGATTTGTTCCTTTGGCTTATGAAAGAACCTTTGCTAATTTCATAATCCTCATATATTCTCTTTAATAGTACTAATTTTACCTTATCCTCCTTTGGAAAAACTCTCTTTCTAACTACTTCGAGGTCCGGTACTTTGTGCGAATGTGGCGTCCTTCTAATCGGTTCTTTTGAATAGAGCTGTCTCTCTTCTTTTTCTCGGCGTTTGCGTTCTAACTCCTCAAGTTCCTCAGGTTTGAGATTTCCTTGCTCAAGTCCACGATTTGAATCTGGGTTGTTAGGGTCAGGCTTCTTTTTCTTCGTGTATTTTCTCTTGACGAGTTTTTCTAATAATTTTTTCTTATCAATCTTCTTTGGCTGGAAAACTTTCAGCAAGTTGTGCACATCAAAATCAACGCCTTGGAGTACAGCGTGTTGTCTTACGAAACCAACTGAGTTTATATGCTTTTTTCGTGTGTTTAAAAATTCTTGCACTGGGAGGTCCAAAGTCGTACCTGGGTAGTTAGAACCTTCAAAATAACTCAATCTGCCAAGATAATTGTTGCTTCTGACGCAACGATCGAGCTCTTTGATTGCTTCTTGATTTGGCAATGGTGTTTCTACCTCGCAAAAGTGAGATTGAAGGTAGTTCGTAAACAAATTATCAGAATTGAAGATTGTTTCATTTTGGTCTTTCATGTAGGACCTGAGAATAGGTGGTAAGATGCTCGGATGTAAAGTGAGATATTTCAATGCGCCGATATCGATTCCTGCTGTTTCTTTTATGAGGATATCATTTGGGTTCAAGCTGGTCTGGTCGGAATGTTCCATTCTAGAGTGAATCCGTAGAGAAGTATCCGCGTTTGAGTTGGTTAGCTGGCGAGAATTATGGATTATAATAAATTTTCTTTTTTTGTTTATTATATATAAATGCTTTATTAATTTCGGTTCTTAACTAAAACTACAAAGTTATCGTATTTCTTTGTTGCAGCGAATGAGAAAACTTTTTGCTCATTTAAAATTCAAAATTCGAGGGAAATTCAAGGAGTCTCCTACGAACCGCAGAACCCTTGTTTGTTCGTAAGTCTGTAGGAGTCTAAGGCTAAGAGAATTTTAAATTCCTGAAATTCTCATTAGAAAGGACAGATTTCACAATAGTACTAAGGAGCTTCTGGGAATCCCCTGAGCATCATTGAAAATAACAAGAGCTGACAAAAAGTCCTGAAAATCGAATAAAAATTTTTCTCTTTAGGACCTAGGTCAAATTTCCAGTGCAGATTTAATCATTTCCGAATACTGAGAGGGAATATCCAAAAATTTCTATTGATCGAAGAGAAATTTGTTAAGGAAAATTGCTGACTTTCTAATCTGGAAAAACTATAAATCAAGAACTCATTCCTGTTCAGTTTAGATGAAATTACTGTCACAGGCTTTCAAAGGACCCTAAAAGTGTTGCTTGAGATCAATGCAGCTGTATATTGCAGATTCATACTTTAACTAACGAGTCTTTCATAATATCACTCACTTGTTTTTTTCTTTTTGGTTGCTGATTTAGTAGAGTCTTAGAAATTAAACCTTGAACCCATTTGCTAAGATCATTGCACAAATCAAAATTTGAATTCAAAATCTCAATATCTGAAGTCAAGGGAATTTGTAAGGTATTTTAAACTAACCAACGTGAGAGTCTCCTTTCTCCACTGATGCCACACTCCAAGAGCTTGACTTGATGTATTAATCTCGTATTAGATATCTATTGTCAAAAATTATCAAGTATAATTTTCGCTTTTCCCGTCATTACCTAGGGGTTATCATCAAACATTATGAAATTTCTGGAGTGCTCTCTTCTTTGAAACATGAAGACTTTAGTCATTGTTTTTTTATAAAAGCGATTTTTGGTCTTGATTAACCACGAATAACAAATAGGTTATGGAGAGCTCTACAGCTAATATGAACTTTCTTCAACCAATTCTTCATGCTGAAGTGCGTGATAGCTTCAAAAACCACTTTCTTCGAAAAGACTTAGATAAATTTAATACGAATGATTCTGCTATTTTTAATGGATTGATAAGCGCTGAAGTTCGAAGCCTTACGTTAGCCATTCTACCAACTATTCCCAGGATGTCTCAATTTGCTCAATCTTAAAGTTACAGTGAATATATTGGCCAGATGTTGGTCATTACCAGCAAATTTACATCCAGCAGCTTTAAGGATAACTCATTCTTTCGAATTGCAAACTTGATCAATTTGGGTCAAAAGAAAAGCATTGCTGAGGGTCTTTTTTAATTTAAAGTCGTTGAATGATCGCATTTGGATGTCTTGAAATTATATCTGGCTAAATTTACTCATAGAACACCGAGTTTGTGCGAAATGGATGTTAGTGAGAGTATGTGAGCTCTTCTTCGTGAGAGGCAACTCTATAAGAGAGAAAAAAATTTTGAATAAACGCATTGAGTTCAGATAAGACGATAATGATGACAAACATATTTTTGACCCATGATATCTGTAGATGTACGATAGGACTGGCTAAACTTTGATCAACCAAGAAGCTCTGGTTAGAAGTACTTGAATTTGGCATTCGAGCTTAGGGCTTCTCAAAACTTAGGATTCCCGACGATAACGTGCGATATTCAAATCCGTTATGAAAACGATTAGCAAACAACCGTAGCAAAACTGAAACTATCAAAGCTGTTGATGCTGCGAATCCATGAAACAGTCCATCTATCAAATCAAAATACCTCTGACTAGGTCCTTTTTTTCTTTTCAGTCATCGAATTTGCAAGATAGTGCGTTCTTTTCGACTTGCGCGTCGTTTCTCAGGTCTCGATTCCTCATTTTACAGTAAAATTGAACCTGTAGAAAGTAATTACTACGCTCTATTTGACACAAAAGCAGCGAAAACTCGTTTAAACAACATCACATTATTAGAATTCTCACTCAAGAGTGGACAATCTAATAACCGTTAAGATCTTTCTCGAATGAACTTCACATAAGCTTTGGCAGCCTTCACGTCTTGAGATACCAGTTAACTACTCGCGAAAGGCAGCCTCCTCTGTGTGAGAAATCCATCAATCCCATCGAAACCATCGAATGATGAGTGAAAATGAAACAAGAGGAATGGCTCAGGATGCTCACGATATGAGTTTCCAGTATTTAAGCACCAGTGATAAAGATAAAATAATTTAGACTTCTAATAAATAACTCCACGTACACAAGACCTCTAAAATGAACATCCGCTACTTCGTGAACTATCTTCGCACGATGAAATGCTACATGTGGTTTGTTGGAATGCAATTATTCATTTCACTCTCCATTTTCGTTTGGGTAAATTCTTCAACTTATTCTCTGGCTAAATTTTTCACTAGATCAACTGCGATTTTCAAAAAAGGTAGCTTTTTTTTTTGGTAACAGCATTGAACCTGACATGTTATCTATCAAGACACAATCATTACATCGCCTTTGTAATGGAGTCAATTCTCATCACATTTTTTGCCATTGAAATCATGTTCAGAATGATTGTTCAGAACAAGGTAAGCTTCATTACGCTTACAAATATAACTAATCTTCACAACACATAGAAATTCTTTAACAATGTCTGGAATCTCGTTGATTTTCTACTCAGCACCATTGTGACCATACTTTATGGCAGCTTCGTGCTCCAGGAGGTTTTAGAGTAATTCCTTTTTTTTTTTGTGGTTGGAAGCCTAATCACCTATCATCTCAAAGCACTGGAAATGAAGATAACTTCATTCCTTCGATCATGCTCTCCTTCCGCTATTTACTACAGATCTCCAGAATTCTCATCACAATCAAACAGTAAGTTTTTTTTTTTTGATATATCTAATTTTCGTTTAACATAGGAACAAAGACTTGAGAGATTCGCTGAACTTCGATATATATGCCGCCAAAGACATGGTAATTTAGCAAGGTAGAACATTTAGCTAAGATAAACTAGGAAATTACGATGGCTCCTTCGAAAACGAAGAAAAAGCAGAAAAACCGCGTGAAAGATATCGAAAGTTCCATTATTGACACCTTGAACATGGCGAATTGAAAGAAGCTGGAGCTATTTATTTGTGACATATGATTTTTCTTTCATTATTCTTTGAGTTCTTCCTGTGTAATGATAGTTTGATTTTATAAAAATAAGAGCTGTTTTGTCTTGATTGGAAGCCGAATGTGGAGAAACCTTCATATATCGACATCCATATATATATCTTACAGTAAAAGGCTTACTTTCGAGAATTTTGATATCTTATTATTTGTCATAAATGTTATTCTTTCAAAGACCAAAATCAGAGGATCCCTGAATAATAATAATGAATGACTATCACAATGAGATAATGGCCTAGGCTTCTTAGAATTGGTGAATTGAAATCACAACGCGGAATTTATCTCTACAATGTAAAACAAAAAAAACCTTCAAAAATTCTGGGAGTGAGGTCAGAATTTTTTTTTTGTTGGAAAAAAATGTTTATTATTCTGCGAAACGTCTACAAAGATGCTGTTCTGCGAGAAACTGAGGTTGAAACGATATTCCATTTTATACATGTTTGTTTTAGTAGTAAAAATATTGCTGTATGGATAATTAATTTAGCTGCTCTGTCTGTAACATAAAACCATCCAACTGAAGATTGCTTCTTTCTCTTTTTTTTAAACTAATTTACAGAGACAATAACACATATTAGCGATTAGTGAAGCTTGCTGATTCTTCTTTTATTTATTCGGCTCTAAAGTGCGTCAATCCGAGTTCCTAGATTGTAGTGAGATCGTAAGATCCAATATGTTCATAGCAAATAAGTTACCTCCACAAACGCATCTGTAATCTTATGATTGTAGTCAAAAGGATTTCCTTTGTTTGGTACAATGCTCTGGAGCTTAGCTGAGCTCGCAAGTTTAGCCTCCCATGTTGCATTGTATCCACTCTCTCTAAGCTTCGCTTGCGGAATATATCGGTAATCAATACGATTTACCTCCCACGGTATATTAAAATGACCCTAAAATTATTATAAAGCATTACAGTTGTAATTTTCGATATCATACTTCTCTTTGTGAGTCCAACAGCCTTATCATGACGGAGGCATTCTCAAGCCAAGTGAGCTTATATTGATTCCTTTTATTCTTGACGAGATCCATTAAAAACGGCCAAGGATCGTTTTCTTTGAGGTCGTTAATAATACCTAATGGCACTTCCCCTTTAAAAAGCGGAATTTGATAGAGTCCGGACAGCACATAGCCATCAGGACTGAAGATTGGACAAATTGTCCATCCGATTTTGGAGAAAACAGGGGTTGTCTTGCTGAAATTCACGCTGCGAATGTCGATTATAATACACAGGTTTTTCTCAAAGTTCAAGTCTTTGAAAGTAATATAACCGTCAAGGAACTGCGGTGATTTTGCAGGTCCTTCCCAATTCAACAGGGAAGTTAATTGAATTTTTGACGTATCACCTTCATCCGTATATAAAGTAGCTGGTGGAAGCAAACCGTAAACGCCAACATATGGTATGTCGGCCCTCGGAGCAAGGTGAATGCCGTCAAGTGCGAATTTAAATCCTGCTTGAGGTCTGTAATGAGCGAAGTACATTAAGTCGATCATTGTTGTGGATGTTGTCCTTTGGATTTTCTTTCCAAGGTAGGTGAGCATTTCCTTATCAGTCTATATATTTATAAATTTCTTGTTTTAACAATGCAGCTGGAGAATATTCTTACGAGTTCTCTGTTGATGCCGTCGGCTCCGAGCAGAATCTGAGCTGTCTCTTTGACGGTTAGATCAGTTCGCTCTTGCCGCAAGATAAATAGGTCTTTCTCTGATTCTCGGGTTGGACAGAAAGAGGTGTTATATACTCCTTGGCCGTAGTTAGGTCGCGGCCTCCAGATTCCTGTGGAAGCCCAATCTTTCTTAGGGACATCGGTTAGGCTGAGTACTCTAAGACCATCCTTAGATAATGGAGCGTGGTGAATTCTGACAAGCAACGATGCTGTGGGTAGCCTCTCAAGAGAGTTCCTATGAAGTGGTTCAGTGCTCTGATAAGAGAGATATATTATTTCTACATTTTCTCAATATTAAAGGGCGCTGTTCTGAAAGGCTCCTGGCAGAAAATAGGAAGTTGATATCTACCATCTAAGAGCACAATATCCTTCATATCAGAAGATAAGAAAAAGAAATACAACGAGCAGACTTACCGACTCAGTATTTGATTCAGGCTGGAGCTTTGTAAATCGGTTGATGAATAGATTTATTGCTGAATATCCAACGATTCTGGTTTCATTGGTTGATTTGTCTATCGTTTCAATCGATATCAGCGCTAGAGAAGTCGGGTCAAATTTATCCATTCGCAGCTCTATTCTGAACGCGTAGAGAGGAGAATATGTCTGACTGTCAAGTTCGGGCACAGCCGCCTCAGGCTGCTTTATAATCTCATAGTCTCGAGTAACAAGCGTAAACGTGACTTTGGCAACTGTGACATTGTCTGGGAGGAAGCGACAAGCATCAATATAAAAATCAACACCGTATCCTTTCTCGAAAGTTTTATCCGTAAACTGTGGCTTGGTATTCGAAATATAGGGAGCGTTGTCAATCGCAATTTCTCTTAATTTATTCTCTTCTTCCTCTTTCTTTTTCCTAGCCATTTGATTAAAAGATATCAAACCAATCTAATAGAATCAGAGTATTCACCTTGCTTCTTCTTCAGCTTGGAGTTCCTTTTTCGATTTCTTCTTTTGTCTTCTATCCAGATCTTTATCAGTAAAATCAAGCTCTTGAATTGTAAACTCAATCTCCGTTTCCATCTGTTCGACTTTTTCGGTGTCAAGAGGCGGTTTGCGTAGTGGTGGTTTGTACAAAGGACGCGTGAATTTCCCTGAAATGATATTACCTTCAGCGTCATTCACTTTCATCAAGTACCACCCAAACAAATCAAACTCCATATTACCATAGTTGGCCGTTTGATCTTGGGTTTTATAGGCGATGGAGGCATTCGTGGTCTGAATGTTCGTAGGTTCGGGTTTTTCAACCACTTGCAGGTTGAGGTAAACGTCTCGCCTTTTCTTTTGAGTTTTAAGCATGAGAGGAATGTCTCTAAGGAAAGAATGATCCTCGTTAAATATGATATCCTGTCCTGAAGCTTTATTGCTCATGCCGACCTCCATAGAATTGTTCAGGAAACTCTTGTTGCCTTTGGCGTTCAAATCAAGCGGATTATGTATTGTTGTATTGAAAGCGCATTGTCTTCCTCTCTCATCGAGGACGAGCTGAACTTCCTCGAACAGAGCAGCGGCCACTTTCATATGCGAGCGGGCAACGTGATTTTTCACTTGATGGATAATTAAGTAAATGCCTTTCCGATGTCCCTTTCCTTTGGGAGGCAAACTTTTAGGGGGTTCTTCCTCTATTTTCGTCTCCTCGAGCTTCTTTCTTGGTTTTTTGCCTTTATTATGAGAATGATTATCCTTATTAGGTAGTTTCATGAATTGAACAGGCTCAGGTTCTTCCTCTTTCACTTCTTCTAAGTGATCTGTATCACCTTTATTGGCATTTGGATCTTCTTCGGGAGTCGGTTCACGCACAGGCGTCTTTTCTCTCTCTACTACTCGTTCAATGATTTTTTCGACAGGTGGACGGAATGCGCGGAGATGTATTTGAGGGATGTTATATTCAAACTGGTTGAGGTTAAAGAAATTAAGTGAAATAAAGGCGAGAAAGGGTCAATTTACGTGAGTATTTTCAGGGTGCAGCATTTTCTGTTGACTGGCAATATCATCATTATTTGGCCAAGATATCCGAAGGTAGAACCAGACAATCCCTCCATCAACAGGTTCTAGATACTTTATTCCATCGATATCGATGCTTGTTATCGTTGGGACGACATACATAGGTACTTTGAACTTCCCTCTCCTGAATTTTTTCAAAAGAACATTATAGAAACAAAGACAAAATAAAAGGCTGACTTCAGTTGTCGTCTGGCATCGAAGAGATCCAACTGACTCCATGCGTAACTCGCCACTCGTCCTCTTCCATCTTTCCTCGAGGCAGACTGTATCTCAAACATCAAAAGACAGTTGGAGTTCGCAGGCACATCTGTAAGATGATGGCTTTCACCCATAATGCAGCGATTTGTCGCAGACGTATCAACTTCGCAGTCTAATGGATCAATCATCCGCGGGGCGTAGACTTCCTCTCCGTTAATATAAATTCCATAGACCATTTGAATATAATCCATGCGTTTAGGCACACCCAAGCAATAGTCCCAATGAATGACAAACCCTTCTCTTGGATCATACATACGCTCCCCTTTCGAGGCATTTAGCTCTTTTCGTAGTCTGTTTCCAATGATTTGTTTTCTCCAGTCATCCACGTATTTTTTATTATCAAATTGCTTGTCCTCCTCCCTTCGCTTAACTTCAAACGTGCGTCTTACTTTTGCTAATCTCTGCTCTTGGATAAGTTTTTCCATTTCGGAACGCGTCGTGCTAAGTTCTTTATATTGAGCCAATTTAAAGTGATACAGCTCTGTTCCAATAGGCACCTGCGAAAGCATTCGTAACGCATCCACCTCTTGGGCTTGGAGGTTAATTAGCAGCCTCTCCTCTTCAGTGAGGTCAACATTCCGCACTTCATTTTGGACGAAAAACTCTCCCCTACCAGGAGATTTGTTATAATTAAGCATTCCACTCGAAGTTTGATCAAGCCCATGCTGCTTGAGGGCCATTTCGGAGAGCGAAAAGGTTCCTGATGTTGCGATGTTATTAATTTTATCAGTTCCGGTTTTCGCTTTAGCCAATTCTTCTCTTAATTTTTGGATTTCTTGATCTTTTTGCACGAGATTGGTTTGGTATTCTAAAGGTGGTAGCAGATCAGAGTGAGTCTGAGTCGCAAAGTTTCGCTTCCATCCTTGGTCCATGTGGTTAAGAGCGTTTAATACAGACGGGTTATGGCCACCTCCCTTAACATACTCATCTCTGAGAGTTTTCGGCGTTTCTATTGGATCAGACATTGATGAAATGCGGTATAACTGGCCATGTCCACTACTTCCATTGCCGTTAGAGGCCCTAACGCTCAGGATATCTGGCAATTGCGCATCTTGTTCTGTAGAAATCCTTTTTCCATGTGATCCTCGTGTACTATCGTTTTTATTATTGGCCGAAGAAAAGGATGTATCTAAATTATGAATGAGTTGTTATATTAGATATAAGAATTTATAAAGCAAAATTTAGGTACTTGCTTTGACATTGTTGAAGAGCTGGCCAGACGAGGAGGATTCATAAGGTACTGAAATTTGAAGATTTCTCCTGTCTCGGTAAGGTGGGTTGTTGTTCCTTGGCGTCTCAGAGAGTTTTGTAAAAACTTTCGGAGACGAGAACTATATTAATACAAATAAGGTATTATTGCGATTTTGCCTTAGAATACTTCCTTACGCCGCTAAAAATCGGGGACGCAATTCCTTCTCTCCGCACATTGTTTTCCTTGAGAAAATTGCTCGCAGAAGCCATTCCACTATCATTCTTCCGGAATGAGCTATCAGTCTGTTTCGCTCTCTCTAGCTCTTGCATGATCCGCTGCCTAGTCGCGTCGATTCCGCTGATTTTCTCTTTCAGTTTCGTTATTTTATTAGAATTTTCATTTAGTAGCAGCTCTGTGGTTTTCCTTAATTCAAAACCATTCGATTGATTTCCTCCAAACTGAGTTGATCCTGATTCCATAGCACTATTGCGAATTTTTCCCAAATTCTGCATGTTTTGATCTATCTCAATAGCTTCCCTCATTACGCTCTCTTCGGTCAGTCTAAGATTCTCCCTCTCGTTCAATAGTCTTTCAAAAATCCTTCTCTTCTCAATTCCGTATCTGCCTTTATCAGCTTCAGCGATAGCAATCCTAATCTGATCCTTTTCAATTTGAGCTTGCAATTCTCGGTCTTTGCGCCCTTTTAATTCTTCAAGCAATTGGGCATACTCATCATACTGCTGCGTTCGTTTTTCTTTAATCATAGTTCTGTCCTTTTTATACTGCTGAAGCTCTTCCAAAATTTCTTTTTCGCGACTTTGGTGTATATACGATTGCGTTTTGCGAGATTTTGGGTCTTCAAATTGTGGAGATCTCAGAAGAAAGTTCAGCTTTGCTTGCGATTGGCTTGCTGGAGATTTCATTGAATTGAAATCTTGATTGTTTGAGGGTTTTAATGAGCTGAATAAGACATTTGTTCCTTGATTTCTTTCATTGAGGAGTTCTCTTTCCCTCTTTTCGAGTTTTTGAATAGTATCATATGCGCTGTTCTTGCCAAACTATGGTTGATCCAAAAGATAAAGGAAAAGTTATTGATTTCATGAATGTGCTGGGGGTTACTCTTTTTTCATGATTTTCTAACTCAGCCGAGGTGTCGAATCTCATTCTGTCTCCTCTATAATTTCATTTCATGATAAATAATTGCTCTGGTTCATAATAGGTACCTGCTCTCATATGCAAAGAGTCGGTTTGCCATATTATTGTGATGGTTTCAAAAAAAAATCTCTGGAAATTGACGGTGCTGGCAAGGAACTCTAAAATTTATTTATAATATAATCGTTCGAACAGCAATTCTGGTACACTTCAAAAAGCGGCCAACTCAAAAAGGTAACTGAAACATTAACAAAACTTTTCTGGGATTTATTCAGAAGAGAATATATGTACGCACGCATTGCACTCAGGATTAGAAATATACGCTCTCTCTCTCGACATAATTTAATAAAGCAAGAATAATTTCACCCAAGTGGTCCCTTAATTCAATAAAAAACAAAAAATTTTACACAACTCTTCTCTTATTTATCAACGCTTTTGTTTCATCGGCCTCTGTTCTCTGGCGCTCTGTATAATCAGGCAATGGCTCCAAATTGACGTTTCCTCTGCCTCTTCTGGTAATACCTGTGTTGCTTGCGTTCATACTTCTGTTTGTTCCAAATCCGTCCATAGTTTGATTCGCTCCAGCGGCATTAGGATCTTGTTTCTTTTCTTTTAGCTTATGTGCTTCGGTTGGCTGAATAAGACTGATACTCGTCGGAACGCGTTGGGCCATCAATATTTTTGTACATTTAGTTATACATAAAAACACTAATCCCAGAATGAGGAAGAGAATGTGTATCGCGAGAATGAAATATCTAGCCACGACATAACCGTCCGTTTCTTCATCGTCTTCCTCAGCGACTCTATCGGCCTCGTGAGGAGAAAACCGAGCGACTAAGAAGATGATGAGGGGTATAAAAATCGAGCCTACTGCGACCGCTCTAGATGGAAAGGAGATTAGAAATGGTCCCAAGTGAAGATAGTGTCTTACAGAGGAAATGGAGTTGCGCGACCAGCAATACAGAGGACGACTGCAATGATAATGCCTATGATCGTTGCAAATAAGCCTCCGCCTATTCCAAGCACGAGTCCTGCTCCTGCCATCTTGAAGAAAAAGCCACAGAAGCATACAACGATGATGTGGGGGTACAGTTGTCGCAATTCTTTATGCATTGGAATTTTAATTCAAATTTTTATCAAAATTCAAAAATTTTGAGCTACAGATCCAATGCGAATATTAACTCTATATACCAAGTAATCTCTTCACTATTGGACGCGAAGTATCACTTTTTTATAACTATAAGTCAACTTCTTAAGGCATAAAGTCTCGCGCACTCACCACTGCTACTAAAATCTAGATTGCATTTGGTTAGAATTGTTTAGAGAAGCGTTGAACAAAATAAATACACCTCAGAAGTTGGAATACTAAACGCACATATTAAACAGCTGCATCATCTCGGAAGTCTTGGCAAATTAATGGAAATTAGACCTTTATCTCTGAAAGGAATATTAACATGATTTTGTTGACAAATCAAGATCTATATATAAATACTGATATATCTAATATATTCCAAGTGAAACCAATTATCCAAAAATTACCTTCCAGAAAAATGTCTGAACTCAGAAATACAGAAGCCATGATTGACCCAACAGCTCAAAGATCCGAGCTATCACCACTTGAACTGCCTAAATGCGAAAATCCAGATCATTTTGGAAAGCGATACACATGGGTTTGTACGAATCCTTCCTGCGAACAGTCTCGACTCTGCTGCTCCAAGTGTCTCACTCAGTCCCATCGTCACTGCATAAACTACGTCGTTCACATTGCAGATTTAGCGACTATGAAGTACACCAACAACGCAAACATCCTCCACAGTCGAGAAATCAGAGAAGCCGTTCTTTTACTCGAAAAGTTCGGCGTTGATGACGATATGAACGCGAGGATGCTAAAAGAATTCGAAGAGACAGTAAATAAAGAGTTTGATGCTGTGCTCCAGCATATTATCAAGTTGATCAATGAGACTAAAGAAATAGTTGTCGGTCTCTATAAAAAGAACCTTGGAACAGAAAAAATTGAAACAAGAGGATTTTTGGAGAAACTTCACGCATACTATAACCTCGAGGATCTTTATAGAAAATGCGAGGAGCTTGCCAAAGGTGTGAAAACAACAGCTCAGACGCTGGAGGAACTTAACGAAACGTTCAAGAACCCAGTCAAAGCAAAGGAGCAGGAGCTCGAGACGATTGGCAAGGATATAGTGAGCAAAATATCGAAAAACACAGGCATCGAGCAAAAGATGTTCAATGATCTCAAAAAATCATTCGAAGACGCCCTGAAGCCTTTTAAGTCGTTTAATCCGCAAAAGAAGACTTGGCAATGGTCAACGATCAACAAGAGTAAGAGCATCGCTCTTCAAAACACAAACACGAAAGCTGTTAAGACTGGTACTGGGCTTACGTACGCTGCTGTTATCGGAGATATGGTCTTCACTGACAACAAACATGTTTGGGAGATTTTTGTCGAGACTGGTAACGCTCAGGCTCAATGGGTTTCCTTTGGAGTTCTCGAGCATTCACTCGCCACGAACTGGGAAAACTTCAACTATTCTCAAACAATTGGAATGACGACCTATGGTCAATTCTATCAGATGAACAAAACCGCCTTTACTCCTGGAGGGTGGGATAATAAAACATATCGCTGCGAATTGGACCTTATCCGAGGCAAGTTCGAGATATACTGTGACAACAAGCAGATCGCAACTTCGAATGTCAGTCTGAAAGGAAAGTCGATAGTTCCATTTTTGATACTGTATCGTTCGAATAACGCGGTTACTGTAAAAGTCCTGCAGTAGTCACAATGAAGAAGAAAAAATTTATAAAAACAGAGCAGTTTACGAGTTGCAATTCATGTTTAACGCCTTGATAGAGAGGAATTTGTCTTAAAAACAGAAATCATTGCATAATATTCGAATGACCGATTACATAACTCAATGAACCTGATTCGTAATAAGCAACTTGTAAGAATTATTGTTGAAGTTTCACTCTGAATACACATACGTAGCTAAAAAGCACATTCAATCGAGTCCATCCATGTGATTTGTCCTATCAAATTAAGACTGTAGCGATGTCAGTAAAAGTAAGGTTGATGCTAGCTATTTCTTTGGGAACCTAGCAAAATTGTAATGACGATAGAATTACTAGAAAATATAAAACGAAGAAATTAAATATTCCAGCTGCATCTAAAAGAATGATCCAGGGAAGGAGAGTCTGGTAATTGTTTATCAAGAAGCCTCCTTAAGCTTTGAAGCGTTCCAAACAATCTAGACTATTGTTTGGATATTATGCTGTTCAATTGGAATTATTAACAAGTTATTATCTACAGATAAATTATATTCAAGCCATTACCATAGCTTCATTGATACCTTTGTAAATTTTAGAGGAAGGGCTAGATTCCAGTAGGAGAAGGTTATTATTATTTCCAATTTCCTTTTTTTAAAAGAATAAAATATTTGATAATTAAAGGGTTTATCTGGTTGCTTCTAACATATGCAGGAAGACATAAGGGAACTCAGAAAGAAGACCATTGAAAAATTTGCAAAGGCAATATCGGATAAATTACCAGGTAGCACAGCGCTATCGATGAAAACTGACCCTCTTTAATTCTCAAGGTATTAAACAAGATACAGCGTTGAGAGAAGCTCAAAACTGTGAAGACAAGGTCTATAAGAAGGCAGAAGAGGAATCTAATCGAAATAAAGTCATATTACCATCGGGTTGCCTTTGCTCACCATTTAAATAGTCCGAGAGTATAAAGAGATTTTACAGTAAGCAAGTCGTTGAAGAATTCAAAGAATTGTCGAAAAAGCTGGAAAAACATGCGGCACAGTTAGATTATTTCATTTCAATTGACTCTTATACGTCTGAAGAAGCATGCAACCGAAAGCAAATCAAATGAATGCTCAGCAGCAACCCCAAAAATACCAGCAAACGTCACAACAAGCACTGCCTCCTCAACCGATGCAGATATCCCAGTCAATGCAGCCTTCACAGCAAATGCAGCATTCCCCTCAATTAAACTCACAATACCCACTAAATAACCAAAGGAAAGTGAACGAATATCAAAGCATGCCCCAGAACACCAACAGAGTAAATCCCAATTAGCATCGATTTTCATTTAAAAATTGCAAAAGATGCCAAATCAAGGGATGCAGCAGCCAACTCAGCACCCATACCACAGTATGCAAGGAACGAGTATGGACAACCTACAGCACACTCAAAACACCACAGTGCCGAATATGTCGACGGCCGACCCTAATGCACAATTATTCGAAAGTAAAGAACTTTTATCCAGTGATAATGTTAGCCTTCTTCGCTGTAGAAGCCTGCACCTATATCGCTACCCATGAGATGACACCGCAATTGAAGTTGAGATATCAGCAAGGTCTTGAAAATCCATCCATTCCAGAGAGAGAATCCATAATCTTCAGAGACACAATAAAAATAGTAACCAAGCCAGCTTTTTTTTTTCAGGATATGGAAATTTCTTCGTGTAGATCGAACTCATTGAGAAAAAGGAATATGCAGAGCTCAAGAGATTTGATAATTATGCTAAGAGAGTGATGGAATTAAGAGGAATGCTCGATAAGTATGCAAAGCAAACCCTGGAAAAACTCACAAGGGAAATCCAACAGCATCCAAAATTCAACGAATTCAAGGACCGAGTCCTGAAAGACGATAAACTGAGGAAATACTTGATTTTAGTAACCTTCTTGCTTAAGGATGCTCGGAATTAAGAAATAATTTCAGATTAATTGTCAACCAGGAGACGAAAAGATTCGACAGATTTTTCAAGTGAGAGAGTTGACAGGGCTGCTAAAGAATATGAACATGCTTTTGCAAAATGCCAATGCTCAAAAAGTGCAACCAAAACAAGAAGGTAACTCGCCTGAAATTAAAAATCTACAGCCACAACCTGACTAGCTATGAGTAATTATTCCGAACCCGTTCAAGGACAAGGGACACAGCAGACACAGCAAATACAGCAAATACAGCAGCCTTACTATAATATGCCTGCGCCAATGAATAATCCCATGCAAAACAATCAAAACTCGACGTTTCCGCCTAATACCGGCATTCCAACGACCGAGGCTTCTCATTCGCATCCTCTCGAGAGTAATGATTTAACAATAGAGATAATTTTTTAATTTGCGTACCCATGCAGAAGCTTGCAACTTTATAGCAACCCATGAGTTGACACCTCAATTAAAATTAAGATATCAGCAGATTCTCCAAAATAAGACGCTTCAAGAATCTCAAGATATCAGAAATATTCTCAAAATAGTAATGAAACAGCACTTTGCCCTCTTTAATTGGTTTAATATTTCGTTTTACAAATCTTAGATCGACCACTGTGAAAAAAAGGAATATGGGGAATTGGAAAGATTCGAGAACGTGCCGAAGACAATTATGACCATTAGGGACACCCTCGAAAAGTTTTCGAAACAAAGCTCAGAAAAACTGACTCGAGATATACAGCAGCACCCAAAATTTAATGATTTTAAGGATCGAGTGCTGAAAGATGAGAAAATGAGAAAATATCTTGTTCTGGTAGGCTTTCTCGTTTGAACCTTCGTCATTTACAAATAATTTCAGATTAATTGTCAACCAGGAGATGAAAAGATTCGGCAAGCAATCCAGGTGAGAGAGCTGAATAATATTCTAAAGAGTCTGAATGCTTATCAACAAAATCCAAACGTAAACGCGAATGTGAATTCACAACAACCAAAAATCGATAGTAAGGAAATTAGAGTTTGAATCTAAAACTAAATGCCGTGCCCCTAGCTACAACACCGCAGAGAATGAAGCCTGGACAAGCATTCCCTATGCAATCAAACCAATTTAGTAATCCAACCCCAACCGCAAGTTATGGGACAGACACATTTCATCCAGATCATCATGAGCAGCCGCCTTACAGAGAGAGCCCTGTGTAAACACTCTTCCCACTAAATTTTCTCAAATTTATTGTTTTTGCCTCTAGTTCAATGGTTTCAGCTTTTCCTACTCAACCCACTACTACTGTTACAAATGCATTTCCACAGCCTGGCCCGAGCAACTCTATGTCGCAACCTCCTCACCAATATCCATATAGCGCTCCTCCTCAAAATCTAAAACCAGGACCCATTCCTCAAAAACCGCTATCCAACATTCCCAACACCTCACAACCTCAAACAACCCATGTAAATCCACAGTTTAAACGACCTGAGCCCGATCATGTCGATCCTCTCGCATCAAAAAACATTGGTTATGGTCAAAAGGTTGTTTCTTCTTTTCCTCCAAGGGATATGGCGCCAGAAATGAATCCGAACAATTCGCATATCACCCATTCGAGAATCCCATACGAAAGTCCTGAGCTCAAAAAGAACGATCCCAAACCAGTCCTCACTTCAAATCAACCGCCATATAGGAATTTAGGAGTGGAAGACTATCCGAAAATAAACGGGGCTTCAGCAACTAGAATAAAAAAAGGTATTATTTCACTTAAATAATTTTGTTTCGAACAATCTAATGCTTTTAAATTGAAGAACCAGAAGTGAAATTCGAGACAATTTGCGAGAATGTGCTTCGATACTTGAGAGATCCACATAACAGTGGGTTTTCAAATTCTCTGGAGCAGACCATCAGCGCAGAAAAAAAAGAATTCACGATCTATCCCTCTTCGAACTCACAAAATATAACGCCAAGCTCATCTCATCCGCTTCCTATTCATTCTACCCATCAACCTACCTCGCATTTAGACCCGACGACTGCATCGCAGCAGTCGTATTCACGACTCAAAGCTCAACAGCAGCCACCGCAGTCATATTTCCAAGGAAATGGGCAGATCCAGCCAACGGGTTCTTGGAATGATATGGAGACGACTGGTCCATCAGATACTCACTATTCCCAAGCGGATAATAGTGAAGATCAATACTACAAAAAACAGGAACCAGAAAAAAAGATCAAATACAACCCTTCTCCTCAAGAAGAGAAGAACGCATATGAGAAGCTGAAACAGATGCTACAGATGCAGATTTCTGAATTGAAAAAGAAAGGATATGGCTATAAAGTTGAACAGAGTGAGAGCAACCGAATCATTAATTTCAGCTTTTTTATCAGTAAACTTCCTAATGATATGTCGCTCTAATCAGTTTTCCTAGCAAATCGGCCGGATTGGGCTGTTAATATCCTTGTTCCGATGACAGGGGAACCTTACCAAGTGAAAGTTAAATGTAATTTTGAAATTTCTTTTATTTGTTATTTTACTCTAAACTTTATCAATTAGCGAATCCAAATTTTGTACCTGATGAGTACTTGGCGGCTTGTTTAAAAGGGCGCGATCTAGTCAAGTCCGTAGATGCTTACTTCCATCCAAGCTGAGCAAAATTTTACAATGACCTTTTAATTTTTATCTAGTAGGTTAATGTTCATAATGAACAGGACTAAAGAGTTTCTCCGTGACTTTTTTAAATAATAAAAAAATACGTATTCCTAGTTACTTGATATGCCGGACAGGTTGGAGATCTCATCAATTGTAGTTCGCAAGAATTTGCGCAATCGTTAAATAGGAGCAACCAGATACACGTTCTTGTATAAAAAATGGATAGTGATACTAATACACGAGCTAGTTACTTTACTGGATCATAGACCAGGAACTACTCGAAGAGTCAGGTTACTACCCAATTCAAGTATTTCCATAACTTTGCGAAAGTAGTTTCTCGTCGGTTCTTCAAATCTCTGTTCTATTTCAAAAGCTAGCATTGAAGACACATCTATGAAAAGTAGTCAGAAAGGGGCTTGATGAGAGTTGTACTTGATTTTTTTTTTTCAGCTATTTTTAAGTCAAGACGAGGGTTTGCAATCCAATGTTATTAACTAGGAAGTGGAATTTTAAATATGGATTCAAGATAAGCATCTCTTTCATTTTTCGTCGAAGTTCTAACTAGGTGAGAATGGCGCTTGACTCAATCTCAAGAGTAAGGTAGTTGCTCATTGTCAATTGTCACTATCACATGGATGATGCCAAGAGATATTATTTTAAATAAGTAGAAAAACTTTTAAGAAGCACGCAATAAGTCTAATTGAGTCTGTCTACCTATCTAATAAGCATATTCTAGCTACAACTTCCATGTTAAATCCTTCTCGATGCATGATTTCTTGTATCTTCCAAGCTAACCACGTAGATGATAGGTATCGATTTTTTAATAAAATAAAAATTTGTTTAAAAGAATACAGATCAATTCAATTTATTTGCGATATTTTACGAGAATTAAATATAGAAAAATCAGCAAAATAGACTTAGGAGTCACTCTACTTAGTCCTAAGAGAGAAAGTGTAGTCCTCTGTAGAAAACCTCAGAAGTCCCTCGCTAAGCCTTGGAGTAAATTCAGGCCACAAACAAAAGCCAATTAAGAGACTCCTTGTTCTGCTGTTTTCATATCTACGCAGGACTAAATGAATTATGACCTGTTTCAAACTTTATCTCACTAAATCCAAGCATACGCAAATTCACTCGCACTCACCATAATTTCTGAGAGGAAGCCACGTAAAATGCCGAACTGCTTGAGGCAGATTTAATTGAATATTAATTTTTAATTAGTGAAACGAGTTAACTTGCCATCAAGCACCTCGTATTTAATTCTCTCCTAAATACAGTCGAGTTATTCGATAAGAGATTCATTCGCTGAAGCAATGACTATGGCATCAACTTCTACCCTAGCTTTGCTTATTCTTAACCCATCGTCAGTGTTCCCTTGTGGTTCTCTTCTAGATCATACATAACATAAACTGCCATGACATTCAACACTAGTTGAATCTCTCGGGGTATTCGCCAACTCAAGACTCATAGTTCTGGAATCATGAAAAAGATGCGCAATTCGATGGTATTTAAGATCCCTCTTGTAAGCTTTCGAATTAATTTTACCGGCAAGCAATTGATTCTAATTAATTTCAATCCGAACGCAAATTAAGAATGTAAAATCAGTGGCTGATCGCAAGAGGAATTCAATAAAATTTAACTTCCGAAGTTCTTCAATCAATCGGAAATTTCCAGTGTGCCTAATTCGCACTTTAATCTGGAAATATACAATAAAACAATATTTTCTGATGGCATTAATTCCAAATCTTCAGATGAATTCACAAGAAAACCCCGAAAGGGACGATAGTGCTAACTTGGAAACCTTTCAATGCATGCCAAAGGAGATGACTCGCTCTCTCCTTGCAGTCAAAAAGTATTTGACGCTAAATTTAGCTCCTCGTGGAGATTCTGTTGACGCAACCTCACATTCAGACGCATCTGCTCGTTCGTTTGACGCCTCAGAGACCAAATCAGTGCAATCGACTCCGGTTAGACCCCATATGACGAGAAGACAAAAATTTAATTTTCTCAAAGCATCTTTCAAAAGTAATCTCATTAGTATGTACGAACGGCTAATCCATTGACAATAGCTGACTTCTTCGGTCAGGATACCCATGAATCAGGAAAAATAACAGGAGAAAATGTGCCTTCAAGAGAATCTCACGAAAAGAGACATAGTGTAATACCTCCCTTTGAAATGAGCAAGGTGTTAATTGGAATATTTAAAATAGGAAATTATAATAAAAGCGAATGATGAAATTACTAACGATTCTGAGAGCATCGCGTCGTTGGGTAGAATTGCTTGTCAAGGCATTATTTTATTAAAAATTTCGGTGGTGTAGATATAACGCAAGTCTCGGAGGATTTTGTGTTTCCGAAAAAGAAAATATTCAAATCCTTGTCAGTGATAAACTATGAAGAATTTAAGGAACTATCTGCTGATAACCCAAATATTCACAATCTTATCGGCCATATCACGGACTATTTTCGGATTCTTGATCGTTTGGGTGAAGGAACGTCTGCGGTGGTCAAAAAGTGCATGAGAACTGAGGATAAGAAGCCATTAGCCATGAAAATCGTCAATTTTAGAGGTGATCAAGAGCTACTTATTCAGGTACCTATATTTACCTTCCTCATCTCGAAATAACGCTCTCTCTTCTGTTTTCACCGCAGATTTCGAATGAATTTAAAAACCATCAAAAACTGGATCACCCGAATATTATCAAAGTTCACGATCTTTTTATTGACATGCAAGAGAATAAGATTTATATGTCGATGGATCTCGTCGATGGACAAGACATCCTTAGCCTTATTTCAGAAAAGGGGGCTCTTCCAGGTTTGTTTTATCAACACAGAACTCAGTTTCATCTGTGCTATTTTTCCATAGAAAAGGACGCTATGGTTATTTGTAAAAAAATTTTGCTTGGGTTGAACTACCTCCATTCACATGGTATCTGCCACAGAGACATAAAGCCAGAAAATATTCTCGTCTCTTCAGGTAAAGCAACGACAGTAATGATAAAGGGACTAAATGCTTTTGTTTCAGACTACTCTGATGTGAAAATAGTTGATTTTAACGTTTCAAAGTTTCTTGGATTGAAAGGAAAGCAGAAATACAGCTCTTTGGCCAAAGAAAACATCCGCATGTTTACAAACACAGGGACTTATCACTATAAAGCGCCTGAGATCCTACTTGATTCAGAATACACGTAAAAGAGCACACAAAATGAGGTTTTTGCTTACCGTTTGTGATCTATAGAGAAGCTGTTGATATGTGGAGCATTGGCTGCACCCTATACTTTATGCTTAGTGGTCAGCATCCATTCCTTTCAGAATTGTGAGTTGATTTCAAATAAATATCGTCTTATTTTGAAACTTCGATAGCATGGCAGACACTCTCGAGCGGATAAAGAACGTTGACTATAATTTCAATGAAAAATGCTGGGGTGGAATTTCCAAAGATGCGAAGGAATTGATTATTAATCTTCTGAAAAAGAATTATAAAGAGAGACCTAGTCCTGGAGAAGCTCTTTTATCAGATTGGTTCCAAGACGTAAACATATATCCCTCAACTCTTGTCTTACTTTTGGAAACACTAGGATCAAATGCACATTGAGATGCAGCAAGTTCAAGCTACTTCCTCAGAAAAAAGAGGTCGATTCGACTCAATTTTGCCTCCTATACTGAACAAAACGAAGAGACCACCCGCTCGTAAAAGTCATTCAGTAGGGGTTAAACACAAAGCTAGAACTTCTAAGAAAAAGATTTAGAAGGTTCTTTCTTCGTAATTCTGATCTGCTAATTTTACCAGCAGAGGCCATCATCGAAGAGGCTTCTCACATTTTGGAAATCACTCATCCAATGAATGATTTAGGTTATTGTTCTGTTCTTTATAATCAAACGTGTAAAAAATAAAGTATAAGTATCTGTATTCTGCCGTTGTCTTTGTTGTTGTATGCAAACAACTGTAATTCTTTTCGAAAGTTAGACTTTCATAAACTCCTGAAAATGAATTGATTTCTTTTAATATACAATAGTAGGAATATATAACTAAATTGTTGTCAATGGATTCAGAGTTAACCTTACACCAAGACAAAATTTTCTTTTATCACACGAAGTCATTCAAATATAACGACAAAAGTGAAAAAGAGTTAATTTTTTTATCTTATTTTTGAAACTAATTTTATTCTATGACATCAAAATTCGGAAGTTCGTCTCAATCTCAATAATAAAATGAATAATACCGTTTCTCACAAAAGACTCTTCTCAGCGTCAAGCCAATCTGAGAATCTACGGTTGCTCTCAATGGCCAGTCCTCGGAGCAACCAATCAGTCATCAAGACTATCAAGACTGAACAATCTGAACATCCCATGTACTCCGTGGTTCGACTTCAAACCTTCAAAAAGAAACCTCAGTTTCAAGCTATGTCTTATCGTGAAGTTTCCACTCTAAGCCGCCAATTCGAACCAAGTCAAGAAGCGACGACAAACACCAGCCTTCCAAGCCTCCATCTCAAAACCAAGTCTCATATTTATGATTACCTTGTGAGCCCGAAAGCTCGACGCGACTCCAAAAAAATCGAGGCTGGACTAGATCCATCAAACTTATCAGCAACCAGAGATATAAGAGTAAAGAAAAAGAGCAACATTCCTCCTGAGAAGAGATTGATAATTGTTGATGATTATCTCATGAAATCTCAGAGCCCAGTGCCTACAGCGAAAAATCTCGAAAAACTATGGCATCAAACCCTCGGTGACACGAGTTTATCTCTCTCGAAGATTACTGCTCAGGAAAATGTTTTATTGGCTTCTCCAGGCAGCTCTCTTAGAATGAAAAGGAGGAATTCTATCAGTTCTCGGCGGAAAGAATTGTCTGAATCGCCAGCTAGGATCGATGAGCAGGATCCGTTTCGAAAAGATGAGAACCACCAGCACCAGAAAAACGCAGAAATTCTCTATCATTGCATCAAAGATTACGCCAAGCTCGTTGGATATGCACAAAAGGCTATCGAGCAAACGAAAAAGCAACAAGTCGAGCTACATGATTTCGTGATGACTTTTGTCGAGGAAATAGATTATGTGGAAAGAGCGCCAACTAAAGACTTCAACGCGGAGCGCCTTCGGACCTTCCAATATCTCATAGAGTCAAAATACCAAGAGATTGTATCTCAGCAGGACCTGTTGCTGGATCAAATAAATCACATCTATGATTCTAACACCACGACTGACCCCAAAAATCCTTCAAAGCCAACTGATACTCAGACCGCTCTCTTGAACCTGAGCAAAATAGAAATGAACACGTCTCTAAATTTCAGTCTAATGAGCACAATTGAGACAAAGCAAAATCTCGAGCAGACGCTGACTCGTCTGCAACAGCGCACAGAAATGGTCAAGGAAGAAGTCCGAAAGTATCAAGAAGAGCGAATAGAGAGTCAGAAACAGCGGTATAAAGAAAAGGTGCACTCAGCGCTTCATCGAGTGACCTCTGCAGGCATTCCTACTGATCAAACGATATTATCAGTAGGCAGTAATAACTCCCCTTTCCAGCGCGGGGATGTGAAAAGAAAGAGTACCAAGCTCAAAACTTCCGCTGGTCCTGACTATCTAAGATTCACCTTAACTAAATCCAACACTCTAACGGATTCCCCTCAAGATAAATCAGTCTCTGAAGTCGCTTTTCCATTCGGAGAAGACTCTTTCGCTGAAGAAAATAAAACTACTGCTAAGAAGAAAGTGAAGCCGATTAAAATAGACACCGCTGGAGATCTCGATGATAATGATGAAGAGCAGTTGATGATACACTCCGAGCGAAGAAACCCATGCAGAGAGCTGCAGATTTGGTTCACGGCAATCGTGGAGGAGTTAGAGACGCATATTTCCAGATTCAAGAGCGAGATGAAAATCTTCTTGAGGTTTTTCAATCCTGAAGACTATGATCTTCGCGAGGTCCCTCCAGCTGGGAAATTGATCGCGCTGCAGGCTCAAACTTGCGTTGACGTTCTCCAGGAAGCAAGTTTGCGATATGCCAGAGAATATACGCAGAAAAAGAAGGAATTTATTCTCGCAGAGACAGCGATTTTCCAGAAACTCGAGGAGATCATTAGAGCAAATATTCTCAAGCTCAGCTCTCTGAAAACATTAATCCAATCATCGCTAGGCAAGCTATTAGAGATTCATGACTATAAAAATTCAATCAACCCCGTTGACATGACAGACTTTGACCTCCAAATCATTACGCGCCGAGAAGTTCAAAAAATGAAAGCTGAACTCAATAAAAATCGTGAGGCCGTCCTGTTTTTGGCGCAGCAAGTCTCAAAAGAGCTACCTGCCTTACAATCTATTGAGTTTCTCAACCCAGAATTCCTTGAAGCTCTCGCGAAGCGAATGAAAAACATCACAAGAAGCATGCCTTTCCTAATGAGACTCAGCGCGATTGACGAAGACTACGCGAGGCAGGTAGAACAATGCATTGAGCTCGGTAAAAAGACAAGTAAACAAGTCGAAGAAATCAACGAATTCACTCAGAATAAGCAAGAATCACTCGTTACAAATTCATTATATGAGGGTATCGAGCAGATTTCTAATGAGATAACCGGAATGAAAAAGCATGTTCAAGCGTTACGAAATGAATTAAATTTCTATAAGGCGTATACGTTCTTCACCTCGATGCTTGAGCCGCCTGTAACATCATGTGATAATATGCTACGTTTCCTCAAACATCAAGAGCAGAAGGTTCAAGAGTACCTGAATTACCTCAAAAGTTTGGTCATGTCACAGTATTACCATTACGTTAAAGAAAAAGAGTCTTTTGAAACTACTTTCAACGCGTTCATCAGCGACGAGCTTGCAAAAAATCAAAACTATCTCCGCTTTGAAGACTGGGAAAAGAATGTCGAAAAGGTGAAATATATGCAGGTGAAGGTTGATGAAATCAAAGAGAACTTGAAGCGGTTCCATGATCAGAAATATTCTCAGAGCATCGTTCTCTTGCCTCCTCCAATGGAGGAAATGAATAAAATTGAAAAATTTAAAAGCCAGACAACCATCGCAATACAGCTGCTTTCACAAGGAAAAATTTTGACCCCAGCTTATTTAAACGAGTGCTTCCGAGGCACTGGGTCAGAGAATTTAAGAGAGAAGCTTGAGAGTCTGCGTACTGAGGTTGCAGAGCACATTCGCGAAAAGGAATTGATTATCGGATCTCCAACCTTCTCGGGTGAGCCTTTGTTTTCCATGGCCATGAAATATATGCAGATACTTGTGTCTCTCAGGGCTCTGCTGAAGAAAGGGCTGCAGCTTTGCGAGAAGCTCAACAATCTCTACACAGAATTCGCTTTTTCGTATCAAAGAGATCCGGACGAAGGCACACTTGCCATGAAAATCCTCATTGAAGGAGTTCGACGTTTGTTCCAGGAGTTCGCTGGAGCTCCATTCGAGTCTGTACTTAAAGAGCATGCCCTATTTGGGCATCTAAGGCTCCTCTTTAAAGAGGCAAGCAGCCAAGAAATCGAATTGCTTAAAAAGCTAAAGGAATGCTTTGATATGGTGGTGCAAAACGGGATACTATTCGAAGAAGAAATCCAGTCTATTAATCAACCTTATAAATTCTTCAATATACTTGATAATTGGGATGAGAAGCAAGATAGTATACAGATAGCAAAGAATAAAATGAGTCCCGTTATGCGAAATCTCGAACTTTATGAAGGAAATCCATATCTAAGACAGGAGCTCAAAGTTGTGGTTCAAGACTACAGCAACAATCAAGCGATAATGCTGAACTCAATCGAGGCTTGCTGGTCTTTTCTGGAAATTGGAAAAGTGTTTAATCGGAAAAATCTCGCAGCGAATCTAACCGCGAGGATGAGGACTGACAGAAGCGGAATACTAGATTTTCTCAATGATTTAGAAGAGAATATTGGTGCCATAAGAGTCAAGACGGTTAAGTCAAGGGGTAAAATCGAGAAGAGCTTCGAGCTGCTGATTGATGCTGTGATGATGACTGTGGTCCAAACACTCGATTGTCTGAAGATTATTGATGAGCAGTACAGCAGTCTGCCAAGCAGACTTGAGAAGTTCAGAGACAGAGACCCGAAAAACTTCGTCGCTGTTATGAAAGAAGCGGTCATTGCGTTAAAGGAGATGGAGAAAATCTTCAAGGAATGGATTGAAGGTCTCGAAGCCAAAATGGTTAAGAAATGCGGGATAACAGTTGTGATAAGATCGTTTTTATCTGACGTACTCTCAAAAGATGTTAAAGTATGCGAAAAGTTGCTGATAGAGACCAAATTAATGGAAGCATTCATTGACAGAGAGATGAAATATTTCTTTATTGAAGACCTCGCTAAGGGGAAATTCCGACACTTGAGTACAAGAAATATTAAAGAAATTGAGATTTATCGTGATAAAACCGAGCTCTTTGCGACTCACGCTGGGAATTATCTACTCTCTCCAGAAATTTTCGAAAGACCAGCGTTAAAGAGTACCGTTCAGGAGCTCCAAGACTTGTTTGAGGGACTTCGAGCTACCTTACAGGTTTTCTGTGTATTCTACAAAGAAGGGCTAGAATACTTGACACTAGCAAACAAACTCTTTAGTGAGCATCACGAGCCTATTGAGCTCTCGAATCAGTTACAGATTCTTGAGGGCAGAGCAGGAGAGCTGATTAGAAACGTTTCTAAGGCGAGCGATGCGAGGAGGTTTGCAGATCTAATCGAAGAGAGAGTTTTTGCTATCGGAATACGATCGCTCATTCAAGATGATATCCTCACATTCTTTGAAGAAGGTCGGAGATGGGCCAATCTGTTAAGAAGGAAACTGCTAGGAATGGTGACGTTTGATAAACAAATGAAGAATGCATATGATGGACAAGTGCTGCTGTATCAGTTAGCCTGGATTCGGTTCGTTGAGGATCTCGTTCCTAGCACTAAAACAGATTTTTCGTTGATATTTAAGAGCAAAAATGACTATGATGACCTTAAGGAGAAAATGAGTACGTTTACAGAGCATGTAACTCGAGAGTTTATTGAGATGAAAGAAAGTATGATCAGAAAGACAATTGAAGCGGTCAGGGTACTTAATACTAAATTCCTGACCGAGAAATTCTTCCAGATGGAAAGACGTGACAGGTTTGATTTGATTACCCCGAAGCTGTTGAGCTTGTCGGATAAGATGAAAGATATGAAATCGACACTGCCTGACATCGAGAAAAAGATGGTGAAATATGTGAAAAACTGTGATAAGGTGCTCGAAGCGATAGACTTCCTACATGACCCCACGAATCTTAAGCTAGCGGGCTTCGAGCATGTGATGAGACTTGAAGTGGTGTTGGACTACATCGATGTGCAAGGTTTGAGAGCATGGACAGACCTGATAAATTTTTTGCTGAATCAAGGCATGCAACTTGCGAAAACCGTGAATAATGCAAGCAATTTCTTGAAGGAGGTAGAGAGCCAGGCGAATCTCACGTTCTTTGGAAAGCAGATGGATATGATATTAGGATATTACTATACGGGTTTGGGAAATAATAGCGACATGTGAAAGTGCTAGTTTATTAACCATTTATTTTGCTAAATTCCTGGATAAAAGATCGAAATTTTATAGTCTTTTTTTTTTACCTCAATACGAATTACATTTATTCGATATGACCTTTACAAGGATAGTAAATTGAAAGCTCCATTGAAAAACTAATTGCCATAACTCTCTTACATCTGTGGTTATTTTGAATCCAATAGGATATCACTGTACCGAAAAGAGAAATGAGATTTTTTTGGTTGGTTTATTCTAGAGCAAATTCCAATATTTTCAGTATCTCCTATGACAAACATATCGCAGAGTAGCCACTAGAAACCCTCTCCTATGACAAAATATATTAAAGCTTTATGTTGTTCGTAGTAGAATGTGCATAGATTGGTTAGACTATAATAATCTCTTCGAAATTATGAATATTATCAGGTGCTTGATTCCATCATTCGAGTATAAATGTATTTGTACACATTTAAATTTGTTCCCTATGAGAGTACGATGACTGATCGAATGAACTCAAGAGCTTATTAACTCAGCAAAGAAATGTTCTAATTGTGTTCAATCCATCCAATTTCTAACAGATAGATCAAGCTTATAGAATCTTATTGCGGATATCCTCCAATTTTTTCAAAACTTCCGCAGGAGTTCGATCAAGCTCCTCAGCCAGAACTTTTTGTTTCGCATAGTCCATTCTTGTATATTGTTCACACAAATCGCCGTCAATGACGTTCTAAAGGAGACAAAGTTAGACACTCCTGAAAAAGTTTTTTTCAAATCTTACCCTCACAGGTCCGAAGAACGATCTATACATCTGATGATCTCTTCCACAAAGAGGAAGACTTTCAATTCTCAAGTACATCTCCAAATGAACGAAAAACTCGATGTCTTCCTTCGTTTCAAAAGGATAAAGCGCACCGATGCTTCCCATGCTCGTTGCGAAGAGAATGACCTCGTTGGATGTGCTCGCCAGCGACGTCTTCGCAAGGACGGTTATCATCTCTCCATAGAAGTAGTTGCAAAGCTGCTCCATCTTGAAGGCAGCTCCGTTCAAGTAGCCAGTTTCCCACTTAAACTTGTACGTTAACGGATCTTCCTCAATGTCCTCATCAACATCTATTATTTACATGAATTATTGTGAGAGTCATTTCTAAACAGGGATAATTACTCTGTGGAAGTCGGCATGCGAAGACATTTTCGAATTTGTCTGCTCCAATCACCGTATCGTAGTCAAGAACACAGGCCGCGGTGATCCAGCGTGGTAGGACATCATCAGCAAATTCGTAGAACTGGCTTTCCTTCGCTCTATAGCGAAGTACGTGGAACGAGTCTGACATATCGGTCAAGAAGATTCTATCTCCGTAGATATTGATCGTATTGATTCCACAGCTGAAGTTTCTTTGCTCGCTCTTTCTCAGCAATTTTGCTTTACCCAAATCATAGAGTCTCAGAGTTTTGCCGACACCTGCTAGAACTTTTCCTTTGAATGGAGCGAAGCACATTGGGATATCTTCGACAGGAGTTTTGTGAAGTAAAATAACCTTTTGGGTCTTTGGATCAAAGGCGTATGTGTTAATGTTGCATTCCGTGAAGGACTTGGGTTTAAGGACGTAGTTCTTGACTGTTCCAACGACCAAGAGGAGCTCACCGCCGCTCTGACCGTGGACAGAAAAGTTGACAATTGCTGCGGAAACGGCCGCTTCATCGGGAGGAAGTTCAAGGATTTCAAGAGTTTCAAGTCTGATAGGCTCAACAACTCTAATACATGAACCCCAGCTTCCTTTGTCCTTTCTAGGAGTACCAACCTGGCTTTCTTGGAGTTCAGCGTATTCTCCTTTGGTCTCTTCGATCATTTCATTCTTTATTTTTTGTCTTTCGGCTTCTCCACATGTTCTATGGTCGGCTTCGATGACGACGAGATTATGAGTTTCTGGGTGGATCATGAGCTTGCGAGGAGTGTATCGCAGTGGAACCACAGTTTGATTGAATATTTCGCCAAGCTTCTCGATGGAAATGATACGAAGAGTATTTCCATTGGTACCTACGATACCTTCGCTACAGTCAGCGGAGCAGAAGTTTGAGGCATAGTCCAGAGGATCGTAACTATTGACAATAATTACACACAGAACAGGAGAGCAGATTTACGTTAGAGGAGTCATAAAGTATCTTTGAAGATAGTTATAGGAGATCCATGCTCGAGAAGAAAGCGCAAGCATAGCCGGTTGACCCTGTACGTTAATTTTGACGAGCTTGACGGCTTTTGATCCCAAGAAACGTGTTCTTGTATCGGTCAATGATCCCGTCACATTATCCACCGCAGTTCGAAGAAGAACTCCGTTACTGAGACCAACATGAAGGTAGAGTTGGGCAGTTGATTGTCTCAGTTCCTCGTTCTCGTAGTGAGTGCTCATTTCGATCAAGCAAACGCTCTCTGGTTGGTAAGGAAGGGCCTAATTTCAAGGGAATTACGTTTATTCTCCTCTCAAAAGTTAATTTACCTGGGTGGCTAATTTTGTGAGACATGATTCAGGTTCAAGCGAGAAAATTTTAACGGTCAGGTCAGAAAACCCAGCAGCGAGGAACTTGCATCTCTCTCTGCCTTCTGGGATCGATCCGATGTCTAAACATACGATTTCGGAGTCCGAAGAGAGTTTTTCCATTTCTGCGAGCTGTCCAGTCGAATCCAACTCGAAATAGATAATCTCACCTCCAGCCAAAGAGATGACGACTTGGCGAGGATTGCAAACGGCTCTGGTGATTTTTCCGTCAGTCGACCACTGGTTGATCTTCTTGTCGCTTCGAATGTGTCTAACTCCGCTTTGGAACACTTGAATCATCGAGTTATCTTCAAGCAAGCCCACGTAAATTGTTGATTTGGAAGTCTCCATTCCACTGTCGTGGATTTCTTTGACGTTTTCACCGATCGATAGGACCAGAGTGCCATTAGGGAAAGACAAAATGATGTATTTATCGAATTGGTCATTGATTTTTCCCTTGATCGTCCAAACAGAAATTGGCTTTGCAGGTAACCCTGATGAAGCCATTTCGTTTACGGCCAAACCATGGCGCAATACTCTCAATGAAGATCGGCATCCTCCTCCGACAAGCGTGTAGATCTATTTTATGAAACCAATATGTTAAGAGATCGATTCTTTTGCAAAAATTAATTACCTGTGGATTGCCTTCACCAGTCAAATCATCGACTTTCATGTCGGTAATGCAAGAAAAATTAGGAATTTCATCGATTAAGCCCAAATTTGTGAGTTTTCGTGGAATAAATGTGACCTATATCAAAGATCAGCTGTTAATAACCGAGAAAGGAATGATTGTATTTTACAATTTCGCTTTTCTTCATTCCAGAGTGAGTTCTGACTGGTTTTTCTTCCTCTTCACCGATACTCATGAAATTATAGTATCCGCTATATTAGTTAAAAGAAGTTATTAGTCATCCTGATGATTCGAACGAGAGATTACTGGTTTCCGAAGACTGAAGCTGCAAACAAAAATCCAGTCCTCAGCACGCAGATAGATGAAGTTGGGGGAATGGTGTCAAAATATTGCAACATCACGCTATGAACAGTGTCTTTCGTGAATTTAATCATTGTCTTGAAGATATCACCGGAGTCACTCTGCAGCAAGAAGAAGAAATAATCCTTAAAAAGTTTGTGTCTGTAAGACAAACGTCAACACAATATAAAAATCTCACTTTTGTTTTGAAAGTTGAATGAGAGGTGATGAACACTCCTTTCTTTTCTTCTCCATATCTCTTGGGCCAAGGAGCATAGAGAGTTTGCTCATGCACGCTATTTTTGTACATCAGGTACTCCTCACAGCAGACGAGTACTCCTCCTGGACCATCAGGGTCGCCGGGAACTACACAAAGCCGAAATAAGTCATAAATTCATGGAAAATATGGTCACCTGTGATCAAAGAATGGGCTGACATTGAGATTTCCTCAGCTGATTTTCTGACAACGTGATTGAGACCGAGATCCATTTCGTAGAAAACAAGCATTTTCTTAGCCTCTCCAGTATACATGGTCGACATTTCGTCATCCATTTCACCGTAGTCAACTTCGATGCATGCGAAGAGCGGATTTTCGTATCCAACGTCGACACCGCACATATCGAAGCACAGAGTATGGGATTTGTGCGCTTCCAAAGGAGAAGAGATGGTCAGCTTTGCATTAGCGTCACGATTGACGATGTAGACGAATTTCTGCTTCTCAATTGCGCCGATCATGAAAGCTCTGCCCTTTGGATCAGTCGCGAGGAACTCTCCTGGAACAATTCGACGGCAACCAGTCTTTCCGAAGGTCTCTTGGTGCTCCTTATTGAATACGTTTTTTTCAGCGTCGTACTGCAGAATGACCACACGCCCACTGTCCGAGCCAACAACTATATAGTCTCGATTGGACTATGAAATAGCAATTTATTATTTCATTGGAAGTAATAATGGTAATTTACGCCAGTAAGTCTGAAAGAAACCATTGAGCGGATGAGACCGAAGACTTCTTGAGAGAGAACAGTTGTCAAGCGTCCCCTAGAAGAAAAATTAGCTTTGACAGAGAAAATACAATGTACGTTGTCTCATTTGGTCTCAATATCTCAAGAACTTTCCCTTTTGCGACAAGAATCTCTTGTGCTTTCGGTCCTGAGAAGTTGCCGTATAAAGCTTTGTTAATTCCAGATGGAGGTTGTAGGGTGACTGAGTAGAGATGCATGGCTATCTTTCTTTATCTAATTTATAAAAGACAATTTCCTTTAGATTTCAAAAAGTACCAAAAAGATATTTTAAAATTTTTCGGGAGAATTTGTTTCGTAGGCTTCCTTTCGCGAATTTATAATAAGGTCACTTTTTTCTATAGTTGGAAAACAATGAAGGCTTCCTTTTAATGCAGCTCATGAGAAAGCTGAACATAAGCGAAATTACGCCTATTGATTGGGATTTCCACGTTTTCAAAGGCAGAATCGAAGCCTCCTGATAGAGTTAGCTTTAGAACTGCCACCTGTGCCAGAAAAAAAATGCATACTGATATTCTCTCTGTTCATTCCAGGAATATTGTTATGATAGATTGATAGTATTACCTCGCAAAGATAATTTACACAAAAAAAAAGCCAATGTTACTTCATGAAATTGAGCATCTTCGCAATTGCCGATATAGCAGATTCGAATGCGCGATTATTTTATTTTTAGCGACAGTTCAGCGCTCTAAAAGGCAGCTGAATCTTTTTGTAATAATAATAAACTCTTCATTAAAGCTATGAATAAACCAAAGGTCGTTCTCATTGACATCAAGAACATTATAGCGAGCCCATCTTACAAAGAGACGAAGTGTTTCTTGACAAAAGCGATTAAAGAGAGCTGGGACAATGCGCTTCAATCCGTTGCTGATGAAACTAAGTCCAATGTGTTGAAATATATTATCGAAACCGTAGCTCAGTCACTCAAAGCACACAAGGTCAAAGATCAAAGCTTAGACTCGGTAATCACGACTGCTACTTCAGCAATCAAATCATTCTTTTATGACCTTCCTCAAGCCGATCTCGTCAACTACGCCTCAAATTACGACTCCGAATTCGCTCTCGATAAGTTCTCCAGGGCTTCTTGGCCAGAAGTCGCTGAATCTAAAATCTTCGAAGTCAAACTGATTCATGTGAAATCAAGTTCCAAATTCAAGGAAGGGCTATGGCAATCTATCATCTCGAAAATTCAACAAGAACTTAACGCTGGGGTCCAAACCTATGAAAACCCGAGCGATATACTCGCTGCGACAAAAGAGACTTCTGAAACTTACTTAGTGACCGCGAGACCTAAACTTTTCTCACATTTGCTGGAAAAAGAACCGCCGCTTCATCTTATCTACGTGAACAACCCCTTTATTAAAATCATGTACAAATATAAACAAGAAAACTTCATCACCTCCCAGAAAATCAAGTTAGCTAGCGAAATTACTGGTATTTCGCAGCTTAATGGGCTTCTTGACCTGTTCGACAAGCAGAAAATGAATCCCGATGAGATAATCCGTGTTGGCTACAACCTTGGAGTGAAAAAATTATCTCTCATACAAGAAAGAGGCCGAGCTCTTACACCGTCATATCCGGTCCTTTTCGTACCAGTTGACCTTCGATTTGGGACGCATAGAGACGTTGAGGTGCTTCTCCACAAATACATCGATTTCCGAGAGGATAAAAATGACATGGAAGGTCATCTAAAGATGGTGAACTTGAATGACATGTACTACAAGCCCAAAGGCGACCTAAAACTAAAACTTCTGGATCCTCCAGATAGTTTCGATATTACAAGCGATCGGGCGAGATTTGAAGAAGCCTTCATTGCTCTGCTCGCATCTGAGGAGTTTCAGGCTGCATTAGATGAATATTGGAAGGCTACTGGCAATCCACCAATGAAATTCCAAGTTCCTCAGGCCAAAAGAGTTAATCCCGCCACGGTGATTGATATGAACCTCACGGTGCTATCACTGGGATTGCAATACCCTTTGATCGCTAAGACAGTGGTTTCTTGCACCACCGCGACGAGTCATCAGATGGCGATTGCTTTGAATGAAGACGGGTTACATATGGTTGAAAAGAATGAGATATTCAAGTCAGAAGAGCATTTGCTGCAGGAGCTGATCAACCATGATGGAAGGCTGTTTAAGATTTATGCCATGGGCTCTGAAATCGCCGTGGAGCAGAGACAATCCGTTCCGAACATTTCTTCTGATAGTCTAGGAGTGACCCACTTCTTCTTTAACAGTCAGCAAAGTTTCGGTGAGCTTGAATTTTTCAAGAACAAGGTCGGTTTCACTAAAATCGACGTTGATGTCGGCGCGATAAAAATCCTTATTGAGTTTATCGGAAAGAAGCTGAACCTGTCACTCATGGGAATTGATCTCATTCGAGAAGCCGACACTGGAATTTATTACATGATCGATATTAATTATTTCCCAGGTTTCCAAAAACATAAAGATTCTCATATCATGCTGAAGAAGCATATTGTAAACACTTTTGGTAAAAAGGCCTAGGCTTGCATTATAACTTTATGTAAGGAGCTTATATAATCCGTTTGTAGTAAGATCTAAGCTATATACAACTTGCATAACTGAGAAAAACTATCAAACAGAGACACATTAGAAATAAAATTTCTAAAACCATGGATGGAGGGACTATCGACTCCGAATAGACATGTCGAAAAGTGAAATAATATAGTTTCAAAATAAAACCATACTTATTTGAGAAAGAGAGAGATAGATTGATAAACACAAAATTGTTTAATACTCACGAGAGGTATCAGTAGTAGTAGTTTGAGCGCGTAGGAATTCTGGAGGTAGAATGTTGTCCGATACGTTGCGCCGAAATATATTCTTGTAGAAGAAAGCTTTCACAGTCTGGCCAACATCCTCTAATACGCTCGTATTAACTATCGAGTTATTGAGCCTCGAAGTTCCAAGGGCTCTTTTCGATTTACGCTCCTTGGTGCTTGTAGTAGAAAATCCTGAGCTGTTTAGATCAGTTTTTAAATATTTCGCAGCGTCGGAGTCCGTGACAGTGCGCACATGATAACGAAGGTTCCTCGGAGTTGTTAAATTTTTTGAACTGAGCACAGAAATTTTAGCTTTCAGTTTCTCAATATCTGAGCTAGCCTCCTGGAGCTGACTTTTCTTTTTCTGTGGCAAAAAATAAATGTTAGACTCTTTTCAATTGCAATAAAGGAATTACTTCGAGTGCTGCTTTGAGAGATGACAGTTCTTCGCTTGCACAGTCATGAGATATGATGATTTGGTTTCTCTCATGTTTGTTTTGAGCAAGCTCTAGTTCGAGATTTTGGCAAGCTGCTCGAATTGCGTCTTCTGGGCTTATAAACCTCCCATCTTGTATAATTAGTCAGCAACTGTCAAAATGAAATGGAGGGTGTTACCTTCTCCCAATAAAGCTTTAAATTTATCTAAAATAGCCATCAAATCCTCGAAAGACTCCAGATTCTCCTGCTTGGAAAGTTGCTCCTTCAATCTTTGAGTCATAAGAGAGTGGCGCTTCGTCTTAGAAACGAGTCTGCTCCTTTTAAGTTATATCATCAGATTTGACTTTGATAAGAATGCAGGTACTGTATTGACTCAAGGAATTGAACTTTATATTTGATTTTCATTTCGCTCATTTTTATTTTTTCCATGTTTTCTTTGAGTTTTTGGATCTCGAGGAGCCCCTGAGCAAAATCTTGAATGAACTCCTCGAGAATACTCTCAAAAGGTTTCTCGTCATTGCCTTCTGGACCGAGAGATGTCGGCTAAAGAAAAGCTATTCAATGTTTATTAACAATTTTTTTGCCCTACCTGTTCTAATTGCAGTCTCGGCGAGAGAAGAACGGCTGGTTCTTGTTCTTCCTCCTGGTCTTTATCGTTTATTTGCATCATATTTATCGCGTTCTGAAGCCATTCTGGTTCATTGAGCTCGGAGTTTATCATTTTTAGATATATAAAATTAGTTCTGCTGACTGAAGGATGAAAGGAAATTTACCATATTCCTAAAAATAAAACGAACAATTAAGTAAATTAGACTAAGCATTAACATCAAAGCTTAAATAAATTTCTCCAGGAGTTTTGCTGAAATAATTTATTAAAGAGTTTTCAGTATCCAAACAAAACATTGCGAAAACAGCAACGGTTGTTCACCGGATTAATGCAGAAGGCCATGGAGCCACTCTTATTAGGAAAAGAAAATTGGTTGCTTATTAAATATCAATGGTAATTTCTCTCTTTCTCTCATGTAAGACTTTGCTAATTACAATTTGCATACAGAAAGCTAATAAGACGATAAATATTATGAAGCATTCAGACGACTAATCTAAATGTTTCATAACGTTTTATTCATGAAAGGAAAAATCCCTTCATATTTAGTCATAAGCTCTTTTTCTCGAGGCAGCTAGAAAAAATTGAGATTATTGTGATATTAATAAATAGCTTTTGTTTTACAAATCTTTTTGTCGATATCGAATTTGATGAGTTCAAGACTTGGAGCATCAAGCAGCTGCACCAGGCTCAATATCGCTGAAACGATATTCTCATTGCCTGCGGGCGCGCCTTGACTGCTTCTCTCAGTGATCTCTTGATTTTGAGGGCGCGAACGCGAAGACACAATAGGTTTCTCCTTTGGTTGAGGCTTTTCGTACTCTTCTCTGTAATCCTTTAGTTATTCGACGATTCAGTGCATTGAAATTATTAAAATTATACATCTCTTGCAAAGGACCTTGGAGGGTTAGACACAGGCTTCTGATTATTTGCAGGGGGTTGATATTCTCTTTGCTTGAGAGCTTGGATAGGAACTTCATTCCTATCTACTTGAGCTCTAACAGGTTCTTTCTTCAGTACAGGCGATGGGGAGACTTCCTCTCCTTCGCTCTCTGGTGATTCAATATCATCTATATTAGTTTGACCGGCCAATCGTCTCTCATCAGGCGTGATGGCTTGATCATCAAGTTTTGAAAGATTAGGAAGTATGCGAATGACTTTTTCACGATAATTCTTGACGCTGGCACAAGGGTTCTCTTTGAGCCAAAGAACTCTAAGCTCTGGTAATTTTGCGATGTATCTCAATTCGTCCAAGGTTCCGATATTGTTTTTTCTCAAGTAAAGCTCTTGAAGCTTGTGGCAGCGTGAGAAATCTTTGAGGGTGGAAATGCGGTTGACTGAGAGAGATAAGACTTCAACGTTTGGAAGTTGGGTGAGGATCTTAACATCGTCGATCTCGTTTCCCCATACGTTCAGATTTTTGATTGCGAAGAGATTGTCAGTCTTCGAGCGAGCGACAACGAGTTCTCGAGTGAGAGCGCCTGGCATTTGTGTTACAGATCCACAATTATTTATTAACTAATGTTGCTATAGATAAAAAAATTTGCTGATATAAGCAGATATTTAAAAATTCAAATTGCTAACGGATTGAAGCTCTGAGAATTAATCTAAGGGCTGAACTCTTATAAAGTAAGTGAGAGAACTTGCAATAGACTCCATTAGATGACAATATAAGGCGCCTTGTGTTTTTGTTTTTTTTTTTAAAGAAGTGTTTGTGGAGAATTTATATTGAAAAATTTCTTGCAATGAAAGCGGTCCTAAGCAAATTCCTCCAGAAGAGGGTTTTGTTGGTTTTTCGTAGATTATATAATTGTTTGTGTCTTATGTCGTTCGCAATGCCTTTCTTTTGGGAGACAGTTATGTTAGATTATTGATTGCTATCAGTTTGAAAGGAAAAGAGGCAAAGATACCCATTGTAAAAATTGGTCTGCTTGTACCGAGCGAGGGAAATGATTTGGCAAGCTGCTTAAGTTGCAATGTTGAGTGTCAAGAGGAATGATCCAGAATTATTCAATTAAGATCGAAGAAACACTTTTGTGTACAGTTTGAGATACTCCAACGAATTGTAAACAATGAAGAAGGTCTAAATTGCCTTAAATGCCTCAAACTTACAAACTAAAAAAAAAAATTAAAAAAATCTAAAAATCACACAGAATCAAACCATATTTTTCTTAAGCGAAAAGATCATTTAGAGCTGTATCCAAATTGATTTATTGATAAAATCCAAATCCATTTAATTCAATATATGCTACTATAAGAATAACGGTGCTCTGGCAGCTTGCAATTAATTCATTTTCCTCAAGGGAAGGCTAGATTTTATTCGGCTAAGACAAACCCTTGACTATGTGGTTCTAAAATATGCAGAGTCAACCTAAATCATAAAATTTTCGAGTCTAATAGAAACTTATTCATTGATTATAAGCTACCTAAAGACTTAAAAGGCAGTGTCAAGCCAAATTCGCTTGGCACAGCCTCTACATAGTCTACATAGGTTGTTGGAGTACTCTTCCTAATTCATATACATATATCTGTGAATATTTAACCATCTTTTTACGAAAAAGTCTAAATTGAAATCGAGTCTTGGTAGGATCACTAGATTCATTCAGATCCTTCACTTTTACAAATTTTCAAGAGATAAAATCCTTATTAACTTGGATTCGAATTGGAAATACAAGTGTTTTGAATTGAGAACTAATTAATTATACACAAATTAGATCATTTTTAGAGATTTTCAATGATGATGTCTAAATTGTTCAGACCAGCTTCCAATCTCTTGTCCAAGGGGTATAACTTGCTCTTGCTGCTCCCTGACTCACCGCCCTAACCTCTCTAGGCTCCCTGGCAAGCGTTTCAAGGAGTTGCACGAGTACCTCTGCCTCCGAGAGGCTCTCAACACAAAAGAGAGCGAAACCGTGCTTAAAGACCTCGAAGCTGCCAGCAAAAAGCTCAAGATCAGTACAAACCATCTCCTTTCCCTGATACCTAACATCTCTTCCTCCACTAGCCCCTCAAGAGGCAACCGAAATCGTTTATCTCCTTCAGAATGATCCAAGCTACTACCAGGGCTACCTCAAGGAAGCAGACCTCCAGCAGCTTGAAGAGATTTTCGAGCTCGAATATGCCAGCTCAAAAGTCAAGCACCAAGGCTGGAATTTCGATCGTAACTACCGTTTAGTCAACATTGTGGTAATTAGTTGATTAGAATACAGATACAGCCTCTGGCAACACTACCCTGAGTTGGCTCAATTCACAAAGCCAGGCCCAGAAAGAGCAGCTGGCATCAAAACCCTTGAAGATATTTTTTTGAAAGACGGACCTAGTGGAGCAAGAGCTCAAGACGCCGACGCAATCACCAACTCTATTCCAACCTTCAAACAGAGAATCAGAGACCACGTCAATTCTTTGGAGGGACAAAAAGGTAACATTTGCCTGCTGCCATGGTTTATCTAACGGTTTTACTAAAGCCACTTTGAGCCCAGATCATGATGCTAAAAGTACTGCAATCTACTCTCAACTTTGTCCATAAAAGTTTTCTCACACTTAGAGCACAAGACTGCACAAGTTGCCTCCAGAATCAAAAATATTTTAGATGAAATGGTCTCATTGCTCGAAATCAGCCCAACTTTGACTTACGGAAGAATCAGAGCTTTCATCGCTCTTTCCAAAGGATTGCCTGAGACTGGAAGAAAGGAGTTCGAGAAGAAGGCCATTGGATCAGGAGAGACCGCTCTTCAATGGACTAGCCCACAAGAAGAAGCTGTTGCAAAACAGTAATTTTGCTTACTTCACAAAAGTTTGTGCTTACATGGAAACAACAAGAATTACCTCAGTTGAAGAGGAAGAAGAATTCGATCTTCCATACTTAGTTGAAGAGTAAAGATGTTTTTCTTTAACAACAACTAATTTGATTATCCAGACGAACCGTCGCGACTCAGAAAAGCCTTTCTTTCCAACTGGCTCCTTGGGTGGATGACAGATTGAGAATTTTCGAGGCTGAAGTTACATCAGTAAATAAAGTTCTCTTTTCATCGATTAATAAGTGCATAGCCAAAGAATCTGGGTCTCTGGAACGGTCTCGGTGTCGTCGGCACAGTTGAATTCTTGTACATGTTAATTATGCAAGAAACCTCCCTTCTTCCTATGCTCGCAACAGGTGCTATTGGCTTCTATGGTATATATCAATTTTATCTTCAAGAATGACTAAAAAGTTATCTGCTTTTAGGTTTGAGCATTGGATCTAGATTGCTCAGACGATCCGCTGCTGATAGACTCATCAGCGTTGATCTTCATCGTGATGGAAAGTATGTTGATCTCATCATCGAGGGTCGTAGAGGCAAAAAGACTGTTAAGGTAAGCAAATTACACAAAGTCATTGTGGCTAAAGTTAAACAATTACCATAGGATTTACCAATTGAGAGCTTCAAAGTCCATACCGAATTCAAGAATATCGAGGCAAATAGAGGAAACCTTAAACAACTCGCCAAATTGATCGGAGTTAAAAACAATATCACTGTTCAGGATCTCCAGTATATGATTTTTATCAATAATAGCTGCTAACTCTATAAACAGAAAATCAGGCTTGGCTGAACTCGGAAGCTTCGCCACCTACAACGATAATTACGTATTCATCCCAGTGAACCACGAAGCAAACAAGGCCCACATTGGAAATCTCTTCCATGGCAAAACTATTGCAATTGCCGGCCAAACCCCTAAAACTGCTTAGAACAGTTTGATTTTAGAAAACTGCATATCTATCTTAGATTCAACTAAGTCCAGTTGAATGACTTTGTCGTTTTCTAAATAAAAACTTCCCCTTCAACAAAGCTCCAAATTACAGTTCGCTTCTAAGTTTATATATCGAATTCATTCAAAAAGGCGGGAAAAACATAATTGACCAAACTGGGTGTACAACAGCCAGTATTCTTATTGGCTTAGGTTGTAAGAAAATACTCACCAACAAAATTTATCTCCTGAAGTTTCAATCTCTACTATTAGAAGAAAAAAATGAATCATCTAAAAATCAGAAATTTTGAATCAAATTTCAATGATGCTGAGACAAATGTACTTAAGTAGTCCGACTGGTAGTTTAAGCAATGGCGAATTGCTTGACTTCGTATTCCAACAGTAAAGAATTTGAAATTATATATGCACCAACTTCGGTTTTTCAGGAAATTTCGTGCTTAGAAACTTCGAGTGGATTTCGAAAGAATAATATATGTTAATGAGAGTTAGTGGTTCGCTCTGTAAATCTTTGATTTATTTGTTCGGCTTAATGTGAAATTATTATCGAGATAGCTCATCTAACCAACCTATTATGTTATTATGCATTCGTTTCACAAGCAACAAACTAGATATTATCTTCATAATGTGAAACTCTACTAGGATCTGTCGATACAGACGACATCTCTGCTTCGATTTTTCTTTTTGGGGAAGTAGCTTTTTCTGCGCTGTGGGAATCCGAATGCTCTTTATGGATCATCGCTCTTAAAACTGTGACCAAGAAACAACCGAAAGCTATCACTCCAAAAGCGAATAAAAACTTCCAGAAGCTACTGGTAGATTTTGGTTTTGTAGGGCCTTTACATTGTTTGACAAATGTGAAATCGTAGCCATGATCATGCTGCACGAAGGAGACTGTCATCTCTGTGCTTCCAGCATGGAAACAGTTGTAAACTATGACCATTCTCATTGGGTCTTTTGTTACAATAATACCATTTGGACGGGTGTTCACAACTTCTGGTTTCATGATATCATCTTTATGGGTGAGCTCGATTTTCTCAAACCAATCGAAGTGGAACTCATCCAATGCATCTTTGCTGGTTGGTGGACCTGTTTCAATATTTACATAGAATTCGGAGGCTCCAACCTCAGGAGGGACAACCACCAAGGAGTGTTTCTCATCTTTTGTCGGCTTTTTGTAACCTTCCAGGGTTTTTCCTCCCTGGATAACGTCTCTTGCGCCTGGTGCAGTTTCAATAACAAATGGATAGAAAGTCGTTGCTTTAGCCAAGTTCTTGCAATCTACGGCCATTGGAATATCGACTCTTTCGAATGGTGGTGGCACAAAAGAGAATGTGAAATTTCTCAGATCGTGCTCGGGTTCCTGAGTTCTATTCACCTGGTGGCAGTCAAATGAGAAGATAAATTGCAACGCTTTGTCTTCTCTGGCAACGCCTCCTTTCACACCTTTTCCGAGCAAGTTCACACTCAAGCTAGGGTCTTGACTAGTCAGATGGGGCAGGACCATAATCTGAGGGGGGCCAAGTACTGATATTTCCATAGCAGTACGTGGATCAGTCAGTATGATATCACTTTTGTTCAGCTCCGGGTGACCCAAGATCTCCAGCAAATGATAAGGCTTTGCTTCGGAGCCCCAGATATTCTTTGGAGTAATTACGAAATCTCTTCGGTATCCAAGTAAGCAAGTTTTCATGATCGTGAAATTCACTGTGTCGTGGACTGTCTTGGACATATAAGGTAAGACGCTATCAGTTTTTGGAGTGATTCCGATGGTGACTGGGAAATGACCATCAGCTGTGCACAAAAATTGGACCCAGAGATCTTGCTCAGAATGAGTGTACTCTTTTTCGATGAAATTCACAAAAGATGTGTTTAGACCAGAAGCATGGTCCCACAATCCTTCCAAGTGTTCAACAACTCGAGCACCCACACCTTCAGTTGTGATGTGGATGGTGTAATCAGGATGCGTCGTAGAGGTAATAATTTTCAATGGGATGAACTGATCAATTTCGGATAAATTGTGAATTCCACCTTCATGAATAGTTTTAAATTGATCTTTTGTGACTTTGTAAGGATCTTTGAGCACTCCACGGTCAAGTATCGGTGTGCGGTCGGTGAAGATAGAATAAGTCTCGATCATTTTGATTTCTTCCAAAACACGCTCAGAATTTTGACCCCAGATTTGAGGGAAGGCAACAGAGCAGCTCAGAGTTGAAAATAAGAGAGCTGTAAGTAGTACCACGTGAGAAATTTTGGTCATGGTAATTTTTCGTTTTACCAAATAAAGATTTTTTTTAATCAATTGGACGTGTTGCTTGAGAAATAATTCTTTTTAAAAAAACCTTCTTGAGTCTCTCATGTTCCTCTTGAGCGAATATGAGCACAGAGGAGTTTTTTTTTGGAGGCGATCGACTAAGAGACGGTCTAGGCTAGAGACTTCAAAAGTGGAGCGCTGGAAGGGAGGTGCTGAAAGGAAATATGAGAAGATCAGTCGGATTTTCAACGCTCATTAATTCAAGCCGTCGTGGAAATTTAAAATTTTTTGCAGAAAATCGCTTATCAGAAAAACACTATCAAACTTAAAATAACTGTTTCAGCAAAAAGTGATTTTAGAGAGTTGGCGCACTAAGGTTGTTTGTTGCTGAATCAGTTAATAGAGACTTTGTTTATCCGCTCTTTTTGGTTGCAATGGCAGTTTAGAGCATTTACCTTAATATATCATATATATAAAAACAATAAGATATGAAGTTTGCGCAAGTAACGATGGTAAATTTCCTCAGTAAGATTATGTCTCAGCCTAAGGCGATTTATTATATCATCGTGCAAATTATTAGGTGTTTTATATACATTTATTAGGAATCAATGATATAACTGCTTATAATTGATGAAAAAAATTCTTTAAAACCCTAATTTGAACTTACTTGCTCTATTCTCGAATGTTAGACCCAGTCCTAGGCCCTTAAGTCTTGGATCGAACAAAAAATTCTCTGCATTAGTAGGAAAAGCAAAGATGGTTGATCTAGCGCAGATTCCAAAATTCCCAAAAATAAATAATCCAACCTCAAGAAAATTATCAATCTTTCTAGGTACTAAATGATGTCGCCTTACAAGTAATTTTCAGGGAGTTTAAGCAGCAAGAAAAAAGTAATTCTTTTGGAACATCCTTTTAGGAATTTTTAGATTCCTTTGAATCTTGCATATGGACATACTTAGAGTCAAAATACGGTGAATCTGATAATAATAAGATATTGGTCCTTCCAATATATGATATTCCGACAAATAGAGCCTTTATAGTAAATCGCGTTAAAAAATTATTCTGAATTGGTATCTCTTCGCAATCTTATTGTGAGGTCCTAAGATCTGCATTTGCTCTCTCTATCGATTCATCTAGTTACCCATGATGTCAAGGATTGGCTATACAACCTCCCATAACATAAATATGCCTCCTCCGAAAAAAATCGAGCTGCGTATCTACAATACAATGTTAAATGAGAAGAATAGGATTGAAGTTTATCCTTGGGTTACCATCGCAGTAAATCGAAACGAAGCCTCTCCAACTTAATAACGTTTTGCTCTGTGACGCTAGGAACTCAAACAAATCATTGAAAAAGAATGCAAGTGGCATTTAAATCAGCAGCGCTTATTTCTTGGTACTCAAGAACTCACTCGAACCAATTCGACAATTATTTCCTATGGTATCCGCCGAAAATCATTAATTTTGCTGCGACCGTTGCCAAATCTGAAAAATTCATTTGGTGTAATCAAATGCTATGAATCACTTCCAAAGACCAAAGGGCTTAAGAAGCTGATATACCAAGTGCAAGAAGGTTTCAGTCTTAAGTTGTTTCCAAAAACCACATTGGAAGGAACCTCTGGTGTATATATGCTTAGAAACGCTTATCGAAAAGATGCCGTAATTTATTCTGCGCAGTTCTTAACTATATTTTGCTTATTTGATAAGGGCGTATTTAAGCCTATAGATGAAGAGCCATTCGCTCCAAATAATCCCAAAGGATACAAGGGTAAGTTCGGAACTCCTGGCTTCAGGTAAGAAAGCTTATTTGCAAAGCAACCTTATTTTGTACAGAGCTAGCGTACTTTCGGGTGAAGCTGCTGTGAGAGAGGTTGCTGCTTATTTTTTAGGTAATATTAATTGCGTTATCAGAGAAAGAATTTCACTGCTTTTTAGATGACAAAGGATTTTTTGATGTTCCTCCCACAACATTCGTCGAGCTCTATCATCCATACTTTGCTAATCGTATAGTTTCTTTTGTAATAAATGAATCCTGAGGACGATATTAGGTGAACTTACCGAGGACGATTTTGTAGAAAATTTTACAGAAATCCTTCCGACAGACTCGCACTCTGCCTTGACAAATAAAACCATAAAGCAAGGATCCCTGCAAAAATTTATCGACGGCGCAGAGGAAGCAAGTGATTATGGGTGCAGCTGCTTTCCTGACGAGTAAACAAATTCGTATTCTGATCAATCAACCTATTTTCTCTAGCGAAGTTCATAAAATCGCTATACTCGATATTTTGATTCTCAATTGCGACCGAAACGAAGGCAATATTCTTGTGAAAAGGTAATTTGTCACATATTATATTATCAATTTCTTGACATTTGATTAGACATTCTACAAGGAAATTCGTGCTGATACCAATCGATCATGGATTGAGCTTTCCGGACTCTATCAATATTTGCTCGTAAGCTTGATCAAAAATGCAATGAGGATAAACAATGTGAATACAAATAATAGGTATGAAATTATTTGGACTGACTGGCCGCAAATTCAGAAGCCTTTCTCTGAGCGAGAAATAGCATTTATAAATACATTAAATCCTCGAGAAGATACGATCAAGCTTTCGAAATATCTCAAATTTCGTGATGTGAGTCTTTCAAAAGTTTATATATCATTGATTTATTCATTTCTGTCTCTAGGTCTGTTTGAGAAACTTCAGAATCGCTTCTACTGTGCTAGTGAAATTTGCAAATGCTAATCTGACAATAGCTGATATCGTCGGATTCCTCTATAAAGATGAACCCGATTTAGTGTCACCTATAGAGGAACTCATTCTGAAAGCAGAAAGCATGAAAGCGACCAGGAAGAATTCGATTCGAGATCTCATATTGCCTGATATGAAAAAAGAGAAAAAATTACAACTCTTAGATAATCCGGCTAAAAAAGATGCTTTTGAGGAAGGTGAGACATTAGAATTAATCATTTGAGCCCACTATTTACTAGAAAAGAAAGAAAATGAAACAAATGGTACTAAAAGAACAAGTTTGCTCAGACCAAATCGAATACTCAGTGACATTCTCGAAGAAACAGATATGCTCGATTTCACGGATACTAATGCACAGCTTGAATCTTTGAAACCAAGTGGGAAGAGCGATCCAATAACATTTTTCAGGACAGAGAGTCATGAAAGCGGAGGAAGCGACATCATACCAAGTTTACCAGAAGATGATGTAGTAGTCCAACTTGATGAACTCGATTCGCCGGGTTTGAAGAAACGAGAAAAACCTCGGCTGTTTATTTCTCGCAATGTTTCGATGCCTAACATGACAAACGTATTTATCTCTTGTTGCAGAGCTGATATGATATTGGTTAGGTTGAAAGACTACATACGAAGGCCATTCCTGAGTTAAAAGAAGAGTTCATGGAACGCGAAAAAAGCAAGAAACGTCTCAGTTCAAAACTTGAGGAGATACCTTCATACCTTGACGATATATTCTTCCATTATTTTGAAGAGTTTCTGGATCAGGAGGTTTCGTTTCTTGTCAAGACCAAAGAGAAAAGGCTCTCTAAATAGGCAAATTACGTTAGTCTCAAACTAAGCATCAAAATTTCACACGACTTCTGTGGATCAAGTTTTCTTTTGACACGATGCAAAAGCGTTATTGTTTCGAGTACCTTAAACAGGAAGTGTATTCTAGACTATTGTCTAACTAATTTTGCAATTTGTCTTAATCTCTCCATGAAAGAATATCATTCTATTATGTTTTATTTGAAAACCTCACACCATGTAATATGCTTCTTATGTAGAAGAAACATCGTATATCAGCTTCTGTCCACATTTCTAAGTGAGAAAATTTTGAAGACACACCAACTAAAATACAATTGTTATGACTTACACCAAGCGATTTCTGCATTTCTCGGTTGTTTGTTTGTAAAGCATTCATGAGAGGTAATATTTTTTGGCAATAAGCATCGGCAATAAAACAATTATAATCGTCGTTTATTTGTTCAAGTAAATTGAAAGAAGTTTAAGATAGTTAGATATCCTTTTCCTGTTGTACAAGAACTCTTTGTCGTCCTTTTCATTCACAAAATATCTTTGCATATAAGCTTCTCTCAATGTCATTCCTTTCTTCATATTATTCAAAATTCCGAGGACGAGATCAAGCATCTTTATCTGCTCCATTGCGATTTTCTTATTAGAATATTTCCAAACGACCTACCATGGTCATTAATACATTTTCCTCTAATATTATTAATTTGATCTTACCGCAAAACGTTTTCTTGCAGGGATGTCTTGTTTCAACAGCTCTTCATCTTCTTGAATAGTTGTAGCATAGCTAGTCAATTATTTCAGGTGGCTCTCACAAATTTTTAGGAGTATAGCTAATTACCTCTTTAATATTTCTTCGAATATCCTTCTAGTCATAGAACTCACTAAAATTTCAAAGTCTATAGACACAGGCAGCGTGATCTTCACGTTCGGGACATCTAAATTGCAAGGATAGTTTCAATGACACGACTAGCAGAGAACGCTATTTACCTTTAAATTTCGTTATATTGAATGCTCTGAAGAAAGTAAAAATTTCTAGGCGAACCATTAGAATCCAACTGATAGGAGAGGCTACCTTCGCATAATCTCGATTCTTTAGCTCTGAAATCCCGAGAAAGTCCTCTTGGTTTGATTACCGTATTGTCATGCTTAACTGCACCACAAACCCACTCCAAATATGTCACAGCGTCTTGAAATAAAATCCTTTTCGGATCAAAAGTTTCTTCTGAACACAGAGTTCTATTGATCCACAGCTATCTCGAAATGAGATGTCTCGCGCTTTTGGAATTTACCCGAAATTGCAATGAATTATATCTATTCTTAGGCACTGCAAACCCATACCATAGCAGCAGGTATCTGTTGGATCTCTTTCCATAGAAGTTAAAGATCTGTTCTCCTTTCTTGTAACTGATTAAGATGGTTAGTAAAGAATCACTAAAATAAAAAACTCACTCGGTTTCTGAATCGGTTGAAACAACAAAGAAATTATCTGTGTCGTCATCATCGAACCTATTTTGAAGTTGAAGATGCTGTTTTAAACAAGCATATATATATACCAATCCCATTTATCTTCTTCACTATCTTCAGAGTCTTCTGCGTTGTGATGGGTTTCTTCCTTCACTTCAACTTTTGCATGCTTTTCATCCTTTGCTTTTTTCTCCAGCTTCTCCTTGCTGGCTTGTATCTTTTCCAGTTCAAGCTGTTCATAGCGTCCCCAACAAGGCCTGTACTCTTTATTCTTGGTTATAATGATAGAAAAATTGAAACTCTATACGCGCTGAAGCTTCTGTTGATTCAGATAGTAAACTTTTGAGTTGTTCAAGGTCATTTTCCCTTTCTTCTCTCCATTTCTTTTCTTTTAAGATTTTGTCTTCACCATTAGATTTGTCTTTCCCTTTTTCTTCCCCTTGTTCATCATCGTCTTCTTCCTCATAATCATATTCCTCTTCATCTTCATCTTCCTCCTCCTCTTCACTTTCATCATCTTCCTCCCCCTCCTCATCTTCTTCGTCTTCATCCTCTTTATCGGAGCTTCGATCGACTTTTTTTTCTTCATCATCGATGTCAATTTTTTTCCGAATGCCTTTCGCTTGCAAATATTCAGACTCTAGTGTTCCTCTCTAAGTCATTGTCCAAAAATCAATCAAACGAATTCAACGTTGCATTTACGATAACATTTGCCACAGTGGGGGCCTCAAATAATCCCTTCGTAAATCTATTTCCGTCTTTAATCTCTTCCTCTTGCATTTTCTTAAACATGTGCTCGCTATCGCCGTCTTCTCCCTCTGAATCAGTATCATTATCTTCATCATCAGATGTATCGAAATATTCGAGGCCCCAAACCTCACGAGGAAAATTTGGATCGAAAAACAATTTCGAGTTTATTTGAAGCACGATATCTCTCTCTTCAAATCTGCGGTAAGTTCGGTTTTTAATTTTTTCCGCCATCTCTTTGTCAAAATATTCCTGATGAGATAAATATATTAGTAATAATGGTGACATGATGATTCTTCTTTATTACTTCTTTAAAGTATTTCGCGATGTATTTTTTGCGGTTGCATTGATGGTTAAATAGGACCTTTTTCTCCGAGTCACCCACCGTTAATTTTTCCTCTCCAAAGACTGTAAGGTCAGTCTTCCTCTTTTTTAAAACATACTGCCCTTCAACAAACTTTTCTTCTCTTTCAAATTTCGTATTCACCATGCAATTGGTGATTCCGTTTTCAGAGTGATTCAGAAAATCCGCAAAAGGGACCAGCATTGTTGCAGGTAAATGCCAACCAAAGCAGCGAGTTCGAACGCATTCAAATGCCCAAATGAAATCCTGTTTAGTGTACCTAGAATAGCGATGAATACTAAGCAATGCGAATAGAATAACTTGTCTGGAGGAAAAATATCAGGGTATTTATCAAAGAAAACTTTCATTTTCTTCCAGATGTTCTCCAATTCAAGCCTTGCTTGTTCTGCCTCTTTCAGTAAATGACCTTCTAAATCATCTTGCTCTTCTTTTTTCCAATTCGAGAGTGAAGAGCATTCTGGGGAGATTGTGTTGATATAAGGGAAAAAGAACGATTTTTCTCCTAAAAAATAGAAGTGAATTAGCTCGGCAACTCTATAATTCGGATGAAACCTTTGATTTTCTCTTGTAATAAAAAGGTTGAGAGTTGGATGAAATCGTTATGATTATTGTGTGTAAATATGTTGGGATTATTTCTGAATATTTCTCCGCATTCACTTTTCATCACTTTGCCAGGAGTGATCAATATTTTGTTTGGAACTGTAGCGACAGCCTGCGTTGAGAAATAATGAAATTAGGCTGCTGAATATCGTAAGTGATAGAGAACTGTCAAAGGCGGGACGTTATCTGTGGCAACAAGCCCGACTACACCATGCGGTCCAAATGCTCCAGGAAAATCGATCTTGAAATAATTAGTTTGTTTCAAAAGGACGATATATCATTTTCGAAGTTTACATTTCTAATTTTTAGACCATTTGAGAAAGCCCATTTGAGAAACGTTTGATATTTCTCTTCTTTTTTCATCTTTTTAGTTATCTCTTCATTAAGCTCATCTCCGCTGACTAATATGGAACTGGATGAGAAGAAGAAAATGATGTACGTACTAAAAGATTTATTGGATTCCATTCCTTGATACTGTTTTAAAATATAAATTTTGAAGAAATGAAAAAATCTTCTTTGAAATTGCGGGAGATTAGCTTTCGACATTTCTATATATTTGATGATGACTTGCCTAGACGATCCAACAATAAAAATCTCTAAACATATTGCCAAAGATTCTTGTTTTTGTTGTTTCCAAAAAACCTATCCACCAAGAAGAATGAATAAGAGGCTGCATGACAAATTTTCATCAAAAATTCATGTATATATTTATATTTATGTTGGTTGTGAAGTTTTATTAATGCATATGAAGATTATTTCAAGCTAATTTCGGAGAATATCGTTAAAAATTGCAGACAACATTATAATCGGTTCTATCCAAAAATTCTTTTCTGAGGCACTTCTTGATTATGTAATTAGGCGATCATTGGCCGAATGAAAATGTATCGGGCGAGTTATTTCGTGGGACTTCCTCTTGCAGTTTATAATTCAAGTAAAGAGTTATTATCTCTGTAGCAAACGAATGGTGATGAAGTGGATCATTTGGTAATTCCTCCTATTTGAATTTTTAAGCTATGATCTTCGAATCAACTCTTACCTGACAGAAATGGGCAAAATCTTCTTGAAGGAAACCCGTAAGTTTTTGTGTGTCTTTAAGCGGTTCTCCCTGAATTTTAGCCTTTCTTGCTTTTCTCGCTTTATATCTTCTATACGCTTTTTGAATCTTCTTGGCAGCCTAGAAATATGCATTAATACAAGTTGATTAGCAGAGATATTACATTGTTTTCAACTATTCTCAATTTTGTTAGAATTGCCTGTTTGTTAGGAGAACTAAATTTCGACCCTTTATTAGCAATGTTAGATGAGTACTACTAAGTATTGATTACCTAATTTTCTTGGTCTTATGTTTTCTTTGTTAAGTGTCTGGTCTTTGGCCTTGCTTGGCGATGGCATTAATCCTTTCGCATGGGACTCTTCTGCGATTTTAGATATTTCAGGTTGACTCGATATCTTCTTGTCTGTAGACAAACTAGGCTCATCGAATTCTGTAGCCGATCTATCAAAGTTCCATTGTTGTTCTCGTTCTCGTCGTTTTTTCTCTTCTAACTCCTTTTGATCTTTCAATAATTGCGCTTGTTTCTCTTTTATTTTTCGCATTTCTTCTTCTTCGCTGTAGCCAGCAAGTCTGGCTTTCTCATTCGAGAGGTCTTTATTGTTCTTCGCATTAGAGTGTTCATCTGCAAAGCATGGTTCGTCACTTTCAGAAAGACATCTTGCATTTTCGTATTGTCTGATCCGACGTCTAAGCTCTTCTTCTTTCTGCTTTTTCTTGCGAACCTCTTCAAGTTCGGCTGCAATTCTCTTTTCTTCCAACTCTTTCTCAAGCTGGTACTTCTTTGCTTCACCAGCAATTCGAACTTTCTCTGACTGAACTACATCTTTCTTCGATCTTTCATTTTCAACTTCCGATAGCTCAGTTTCTTCGACTTCATTGAGAATTCTTGAGTTTTCGTATTCCTTCTTTCTTTTTGCAATTTTCTCCTGCTCTGCTTGAGCAGTCTTAGCATCCTCAATTTCCTTGATCAGTTCAGCCAGTTTTTCTTTTTCATTCTCGCTCTTCTTTCTGAGACTCCCTGCTCGATTAGCAATTTCTCCTTCTTCTTGATTCTCATTTGCCCCTCTCAAATTTCCAAATTGTTCCTGTCGTTTCCTGAGCTTCTGTGCCTCATCTAAAGCTTTTCTTAGATCCCCATTTTCCAATTCTTTTCGTTTGCGGAGGTCCTCGACTTTTTTTGCAAGCAATTCTTTCTCAGCAGCTTCCATCAACTTCATTCTTTCGATCTCATCCATGTGACTAGCAATTTTATCTTTTTCGTTGTTCCCTTTCATCTGACGTTTTAAGTTCAATTCTTCAGAACATTCCGAGCTCACTTCTTCAGCCTCTTTTTCCAATAGAGATTGCTCAAATGATATTTGTCTTTTTTTGAGTGCTTCTTCTGCTTCAGCCGCGAGCTTTTTCTGCATCTCTAACTCCTCTCTCGCTCTCAATATTTCCTGGGCTGCCAAGGAGATTCTCATTCTCTCTCTCTCGTTTTCCTTATGCTTATGGCTTCTTTCTTGCTCTGAGGAATATAGTTTGGCTTCTTCTTCAGCTGCTAATTGAGCCTCCAGTGCTTCATTTCGTGCTTTCCTTGCTGTTACTACCTCTCCCAATAGCGTTTCTTCTCGGCTCTTTTGTAATTTTCGTTGTTGATTAATTTGATCTTGCTCTAATCCACTGGGATCTTCGCTTTCATCTGTTAATCTTAAATTTTGGTATTCTCTTTCCTTTCTTTTCTGTAACTCATACGCCTCTTTTGCTTTTCTCTGCTGCTCGAGTATTCTTGTTCGTCTAGCTTCCTCCTCTGCCTTTGCCAAACGCACTTGACTTGAATATTCAGCAAGCCTCGATTTTTCTTGATATGAACTCTCCAGTTTTCTCAAACTCTCGGCGAATTCATCAGTCAATAAGGTGTCTTCATATTCATTCAAAACCCTTGCATTTTCGTATAGCTTTTCTTTGCGTCTCTGAGATTCTTCGAATTCCTTCTTACGACGAAGTGCTTCTGCTTCTTCCAAAAGCCGCTTCGCTTCCAATTCATTAGTACGATGGGTTTCTTCTGCGATGAGATCAAGGCGTTCACTCTCTTTGGTTTTGGATAGCTGCGATTTCTTTGCTGATTTGACTTCATCATAGGAGCTAAATTCTTCATTTTCATCTAACATTCTAGACCCTTCGTACATTTTTTGTCTCTGTTGCTCCTCTTCTACCCTCGATAACCTCTCTGATCCAATTTTCTCCTTGTTTATTGTCTTTCCAGCTAATTCTGCTATCCTCTGCATCTCTTTGTTAGCTCTTTCTCTTCTTCGCTTGATTTCTTCTTTCTCTTCAACCAACAGAGGAGTTTCACCTTCATTCACAGCTTGGTCTGATTCATAATTTTCAATTCTCTTCTTGAGCGCTTCTTTTAAAGCTTTTTCTATCTCAGTCGCTCTTGTTAATTCATCTTTAATCGCTTCTTGACCAATTCTGGTTTTTTCCAAATATTCCGTTCCCAATTTTCTGCGTAAGGGTTGAGAGCTCTCATCTTCCAATTCTTCCTCTAACAACCGAGAGCTTTCATAGTCTGATAGTTTTTTGCTTAGTCGTTCTATTTCTCTCAGCCTCTCTCTTTGCTCTTCGTCTTCTTTTGCCTTAGACTTTCGCAATTCTTCAAGCTCTCTTGCAAGTCGCTCCTCTTCCAATTTTTTTGCAATCAATTCATTTTCAGCTGTTTCAGCCACTCGGTTAGCTTCTAAGTATGAGTCCCTTAATGAAACGGGACGGTCGTTACTCACTGTGATAGGCTCCTCCAATTCAAATTCAAGAAGTTTGTTTTGATAAATCTTTTCTCTTTCCTGAAGTCGGTGTTGAGCATCCGATGCAGCTTTAAGTTCAGCCTCCTGTCGTGCTTTTTCTTTCAAAGCCTCTTCGAATTCCTTTCTGAACTTGGATAACTGTGCTAATTCATTTCTGGTTTCCTGTTGATAGCTGGTAGCACTTCGGTCAGGAGAAATTTCTTCATCTTCATCCGCCAATCTTATTTCTTCATATTTCATTGCTCTCTGTTTTGTCTCACTATGTTGATCTGGTTGCTTTTCTGGCTTTTCTGCAAGTTTATCAATCTCTTCTTCTTCGTAATTTTCTCTTGATTTCTCATATTCCATAGCTTTTCGTTGCAGGACCTCTTCCTCTAGAGTATCTGTGTCTTCCAGTAACCTACTTTTGCTCTTAGCCTCTACTTCAGCGATGATTGATTTTTCGGTCGAAGTTCTTTGGAGACTGTAGCGATCAATTGGTGTGATTATATCTTCTTCTTCAGACGCCATTCTCGATTTTTCATATTCTTCTCTCTTTTTTCTCAGCGCCTCTTCTGCTCTGCGAGAATTAGCCAGTCTTTCTAGCTCCTCTTCTCTTTTCCGACGAATTTCCTCAGCTTCCTGCTGGACCAGCTGTGCGTGCCTCGCTAACCGTACTTTTTCTTCAAAAACTCCTGTATGATTCTTACGACTATACTCTTGGCTCTCCACTCTTTGTGTATCCTCAAATTCTTGTAAATTCCTTAAATTCTCGTAATTATTTTTTCTCTTTTTATGAGCTTCTTCTTTCTCCCTTGTACGGCGAAGCTCTTCTTCTTCCTTACGCTTGATTTGGCTAAATTCAAAAGCTACATTGGCGATTCTTGCTCTCTCATCTTCTCTCTGCTTCTTTCGAGAAAGAAACTCAGCTTCTTCTGCTCTCCTCTTTTCATCCCATTCTCTCTCAGACCGATCTCCTTCAACTTGTTCTGCAAATTTGAATTCTTTAACCTTCCTACTGATTCTCACTTTTTCTGCATGTGAGACTTTGACCGTCTTAATATTTTCTGTGTCATCCTCATCAAAGACGGACTCTTCCTCGTCTTCACGAGCTTTTCTATCGTTTTCAAACTCTTTCGTTTTCTTCGCCAGTAAAATTTCGGCTTCTCTTGCTGCTCTCAATTCGGCTTCTTGCTTCTCTATACTCTTTCTAAGCTCTTCGGTTTCTTTTAAGACTCTTTCTCTCTCTACTTCTCTTTCTTTTGCATATTTATCTGTCGCTTCAGCAAGGCGTAGATTCTCGAAATGTGCTAATGTTTTTTTCTTAAATGGCTCTTCGTCAAATTGAAAATGTGAAGGTTCCTCCTCCTCAACAGCTAATCTCGTGTTTTCATACTCTTTTTGCCTTTTCATAAGAACAGCAGCCGTTTCCAATTCTTTCTGTTTTATTTGTTCTTCTCTTTCTCGTTTTTTGCGTAGAGCTTCAGCTTCCTGAGCAAGTCTTTTTTGTTCAATTCGTTGAGCAATTTCTTTTTCCTCAGCTTCCTTGGCAAGCTGAGCAAGTCTAATTTTTTCTTGGACTTGTTTATCAGCTTTTTTCAAGGTTTGCGCAGATTCTTCTTCAGCTTCTTTCAATGATCTTGATTCTTCATATGCATTAATTTTTTTCTGGAGAAGTTGTTGTTCCCCCGCAATCTTGTCATGAACCATCTCTTGGACAAGTTGAGCTAATTTTTCATTTTCTCGAGCTGATTTCTTATAGTTTTGCTTTTGTTGGTCTTCGTCAGCTTCAAGTGGATCATCTGACTCCATTGCAGCTCTATTCGCTTCATATACTTGCTTTCTCAATGAAAGGGCATTTTCAGTCTCCTTCAAAGCATTTCTTTCGGCTTGTTCCAACGCAGATTCAGCTATTCTTGCCCTTTCTTCATTCAGGCTAAGTATTTTGAAAAGATTCTGATCCAACTCTTGAATGATCGCTGGTTCTTCATATTCACCAGCAATTCTATATTCCTCATAAATTTTCAATTTATTCAGCATCTTTTGAGCTTCTTCTTGGCGCTTGAGCTCCGACTCTCTGAGTTTCTGAATTTCTTCTCTTTCACGCGTTACTTTTTCCGCATGATTTGCCAACCTCAATTTCTCATCACAACTACTCAAGAATTTTCTGATCTTTGGACCCTCTTCGTCTGTATCGGCTTCATATTCTGCATTGACTCGCTGTGTACTGTAGTCCTCCTTCAGCTTGGTGAGTCGTTTTGCCTCTTTTTCAAGTAACTCTTTGCTTTGTTTTTCAACTTCTTGGTGTCGTAAGTACTCTGCAGTTAGCAAAGCAAGACGATCTCTTTCGGAGCCTTCATGGGCATTTTTGTCAACTTTGTCTTGAATTTCATAAGGAGAGATTTCTTCCTCCAGTTCATGTTGGTTTCTTTGAGCTTCATATACAGCCATTCTTTTTTTCATATTTTCTTGGTTCTGAGCTTCATGAGCTGCTTTCATTCTCAGTTGTTCTTCTGCTAACCTTTGCTCTTCTCTTTCCTTTACAAATCTTGCCAATCTCGACCTCTCTGTATCATTCACTCTCACTTTGAGGAATTTGCGCGTCTCTTTCATATCGACTGGCTCATCAAACTCTTCTTGGAATTTCATTAGTTCATAATCTTCTCTCATGTTTTCAATTTTTGCCTGCTTCTCTTCAATGTCTTTCAACGATCTCATTTTGGCCGTTTCTTCTTCTCTGATGTTCTCACTTCTGATCCGATCAATCTCTTCAGCGATCTTTGTGAGTTCTGCTTGAGAAGATAATTTTTTTCTAAGATTCTCCTTCAACGGGGTAATTGACTCAAAATCTTCTGTCATATTCACTTCTCTATCAAATTCATATAGCTGCTGCTTCCTAAGCAAATCTGCCTTCGACCATTCCTCCTCCTCTGACTTCTTTTTACTGAGCTCGTCAGCCTCTTCTTTCAGTCTTTGCAGTTCTCGTTCTTTATTTCTCAATTTAGCAGATTCTGTTGGTTCTTCTTCAAGCTCAGCCTGGCTTCTCCCAAGAGGTTTGGTAATTTCAAGGGTTTGCTCGGGGATTTCCTCTCTCTTGGTTTCACGTACCTTCTCCCGATGCTTTCGTGGTCCCATTTGAATTTGCTCTTCGCCAGCAGTAGGCAAGAGTTCTTCTTCTTGTTGCATAGGCAGAAATTCTTCTTCATCCTCAACGACCCTGGTTTCTTCCTCCTCAACAACTCTGGCTTCTTCATCTTCCTCCTCTTGTTGCTTCATTTGCTCTTGGGCTTTCGCGATTCGCAAGGCAATTTCCTCTTTCTTCTTCTTTAGTGCTTGCACAGCCTCTTGAACAGCCTTTTCTTTCAAAGCTTTTTTCCTCTGCTGTTCTTCTTCGAACAACTGAGCGTCATCTGCGAGCTTCTTGGCTAAAATAATGGACTCCTCCAGTTTCCTTAGTCTCTCTTGCTCTTTCGCCTGCTTCTCAGCTTCTTGCTGCTCGATTCTTCGTCGAGCCATTTCACTTTGTTCGCGCTTTTTCTCAGCTAAAGCTTCAGCTTGAGCGCGCTGTAATTCTTCCTGTTGCTTTTTCTTCAACTCCTCTTGCTTCTTCCTTTGTTCTTCCGCTTTCTTTCGAGCTTCTTCCTGCTCAAGTCTCTTCTCTTCTTCGATAATCTTGGCTTGTAACTTTCTGGCTTCTTCCTCTGCTTTCTCAGCTGCTCGTTCAGCTTCATCTCGATAAGTAGAATCTGAAGGATCAATGAACGAAGAGTAATCTGACTCATTTCTGAAAATCAGTCCTCCCCCCATTTTTCTACTTGAAGAGAGCATCCCTTCTGAAAATTGCTCAGGGTCAAATAGCGTCGTTCCCGAACCGCTTTTCATGGATCTCTCTTCAGGTATAACCTGACCTTCTGTTGCTTTTCTTCCACTAGATGTTAGGTTTTCACCGTTTTCAACCTTATTAGGTTGTTCATTGCTTGCAAACTGGCTCGTCCTAGCAGCATTACCGACCTTCGCCGCATCGGGATTCCCTGATTTGCTGAGTCTTCTCATTTCGAGCAAAGACATCCTCTGTCTAAACCACCTCTGAATGATTATCGCGGCTTCTAGCCTCCTACGTCTAAGTTCGACGATTTCAACATCTCTGATCAAACCTAGGTTCTTCGTTCATTTTTATTAGTTCGTGAGATAATAGTCAAATAATGTTTTTACTCTCCTAGCGTATTCTTCTCTTCGCTTTTTAACAATCTTTCTCTCGTCTTCTCTGAACAAGTTTTTATCTTCAGCTTGGCTGAGATCGTAGTTTTCTCTGTCCAAGAGCGGCGTTAGTTTGATCTTTTTACGAGGGAATATTTCTGTGACAGTCGTTTTTATAATCTAATTCGGAGAAATTCATGAGTTGCTGCTAGTGCCGCTTCTATTTCTACCTGCTGCTCAACGTATTTTTCACCATTTTTCAGCTTAAAACTCGGGGCCTTTGTCTTTAGGACCTCCTTATGGGTAGGAGAATTCTCAGATCTTTTGTTGCGACAATGAGGTTAGTTCTCAATTATTTTTTGTTTGTTTTACAAAAATATCATGGCTGCTTCTTCCTGGTCAATTTCACATATTTTCTCTTTTTTGATTTGCTTCTTCAATATTTTATTCTAGGAGATAGTGCAGTATGCTAAGAGAGCGCTCACTCGAATTATTTTCATACTTCTTCGTCACCTGTCATTTGCTCAACTTGATGTTCAGGAAGAATCTGCGTTTCTACTTTCTGTATTTTGATAATACGAATCGGCTCTATTATTATGGATTATTTTGGCGAGAAATAAATTCTCTTGATACCAACGCCTTCTTTCTCATCCTCTTCGAACTCCCCTAAGCTTTTGCGTTCCTCCTTGGCTTTCTGAATGCTAGATTTAGGAAAGAAAGTTTATCAAATGCAAAACGCATTAGGTTACTCTTCATCAAGAGAGACCATCTTCCTGATAGCCGAATAAGGCAGAGGCATCATTACTAATTCCGATAAAATGCATTGAAAAAAATTTTCATTGTAAAGTATATTCACGTGCATTAGATGGACTCCTTGAAAGAGCCATTGTAATGTGCCGTTTTGGAGACCTTCTTGGGCTTCCATCTGAAGAGAGACCTGAACATTCCCATATTAATGACAACTGCACCATCTGATAATTATTTTACGTTGATCATGAGACAAAGTGCGATGAAGTCCTTCTAAAATGAGAGGTTAAGTCCGAAAAAAATTTCAATTTTGGATGCTACCTTCATTTTCTTCAGTTTTTTGTCTTTGTGAACATTGATTCAATACCAACACTATTAATTTCAGCATATTGTTGAAGCAATGCTTACTGTTTCTGCCAGATAATGTTGCTGGAGAGAGACCTGCACTATTTGGTTGAAGTTCAACGCTGCCTGGTGAAAATTCTATGCTGGTTGGTGATTTTTCAATGCTAGTTGGGGAGAGTCCTTCAGTTTGTTTCTGACCTAATAATGATTGAATGCCTGGTTTAGTAGTTTTGTTAACTTTTCTGTTTTCTTTGCTCAAAATTTGCTTTATAGCTCATAGATCGTTGATTGAGCCGTCTTGTTGGAGACAAGGCGCTTAGGCTCATTGTTTTGTGAGTTGCTTTGAACATTTTAATAAGGGGGTTGGATGGTGTTTGAATACCGCTGCTCCTAGTTGGAGAAAAATCCATGCGATTTCTGTGGGTGTTTGTTCAAACTGCTTGATTTAAATTGATTTATCGGAAGGAAATTTATCCTGACTCATTATGCCAAAGAGTTAACACTCTAACGCCGAAAGATAAAGGTTAAAGAAGCTTATAGCTCTTGGAAAATATTTCTAAGGAGGAATAGGTGATAGGACGAATTAATGGAGAATAAATACAATTGGCTTAATGGGTTATTTTTTCGAGCCAATTTGTAATTAAAAGTTATTAAATGCGAATTGTTCTTGAGTTACTTAGGGTGAATATCGCCTTTCTAAGATATGTCATCCGAAGGAATTTAAGAGAGGGTATTTTTGCTGAGTGAGTTTGGTAGCTTCAAAATGGTTGATCTTTGAGAGTTGGATGTCGTTCAATTCTTCCCATGGTATGAGGAAAACATCATTTGTACAAAATAAAGTTAATTAGGTTCTAATAGACTTTTTTAAGAGATTGGCTACCATTGTAACTTGGAGATTATTTGGTTTCAAACTAATTGAGAAAAGCTGGAAAACATGGTAAGGAATTGAAAAATAGTTCTGCTTAATTTGCTGCTCTTGAGCCTTATAATGTTTTCAATTCAATCACAATTTTGAAAAAGAGGAAACAACTTTCGTTTTTGTAGTATTTCATAGTAAAGGTTTCTGAGTTTCAATAAATTACCCTATCTTTCTCTCCAATTTTCTTTCGTCATGTTTAGAGACTTGTTTTATAGTTTTTTCCTTATGAACTTTTTCATAACATCACGAACATTTCTTCTTGAAATTTTGAAACAGCCAAATTATATATCATCTACACATCTCTAAACAACCCAGGATAGTAATTCACTGCTCTAAAGCTCAGATTTTGAACTCTTAATTCATGAGTTAGTTTCTTCATTAAAGTAAAACCTTCGTCCAGGTAAGCATCTCCAAGTTTAAAATATTTTATGAGTTATTACACATCGCTTCCAGGCTTTGTTGATTTCTCTAGTGGTGAGTGAATTTCCTCTTCAGTGATCGTGTTGACACCATGGACTTTCTTTTCCAATTGAATCAACTGAGTCATAAAACCTGGGTTCGGTTTAATGATACTTCGCTTTGAATACACATACTCGTAGGCTTCACGAAGCTTCATGTTCTGCTTCATAATCAAGTAAGCAATTACAAATGAGACTGATCTAGACATCCCTTGAATACAATGGACAAGAGCATTTTTTGCATTCTTTCTTGCTTCCTCAAGGAATTCACAAGCTTCCTCAAAATATGAGGTGAGATCTTGTGAAGGGTGGTCTTCTAATTCATATTTCTTGTATACAAATTGCTCTGGAAAACTATTCTGGCACTCGACAGATACATTGAGAATATATCCGATGTTTGTCCTCACAGTCAACTCTTTATGGTTTGAAGAGTTACGAAAGCCTCCCAAATAGAGCCACTCAAGGATTTGAGTGGAGTGCGAATTCATATGAGACAACATCTCATCTTCATAGATCCAACTCTCGCAACGCTTGCATTGAACTTTGCCTTCTCGATTTTCTTTTTTGCTTCCTGGATCTCCGTAGGCCTCGATGGCTGAATCAGGATCTCTCTCCTCAGTTTTCTTCAATTTACGAGCTAGCTCCTCGGTTGTTGTTATTCCACCTGATGAAATGCTAGCTTTGACAGCAGTTGGATCGAATTTGAGGTCGAGCTTGGGAGGAGGAGGTAAAGCTTTTTCGTCATCTGTTTTCAAGCGGATATTTTCTAAGGCTGTTTCTCTGGGTTCCATGCGCAAGTAATTTAGTTTGCAGAAATTATTTTTTATGTGCGTATTACATTAATGACTCATCTCTCAAAAACAATCTGTTGTTTTGATTAAGATTGCAAAAGTTGATATCGTTGCTAGCAAAATTCAAAAAGGCTTTTTGCAATTCTTTTTCAGAAAATATTTTTTCCTTGAAGTTAAAAACATATTTTCATTTGAATCTATATTGCAATTATTAAGACAGAAGGCTGATAATCAGTTGGTCTAGTTCGCGATGATGAAATTTCTTTCCCTAAGATAATAAGCACTTATAGAATTCGGGAAGCGCTTATTCCTTATCTTCTTGCAAATCAATAGAGAAGAGAATCTGTGGTAGCATTATAAATTCGAGGAGAACTCTAAGGATATTCATTTTCTATTATGAACTAAGCTAAATGTGCAGATAACATTTTCATTTCAGCAAACTCTCTTGATGTTCAAAAAATTTAAGTGTTTGCTAATACTGTTCTTGTTCAGCTCATTCTTTGAGGAAAGAATGCTTTTCATATTAGTCTACGCTGCTGCCAATGGGGCTAGCCGGAGTATCCAAAACATAATTGATCAACCTGTTATAAAATTTTAAGGTCTGAGCGATAGGAAATTTCGTGGTCTTTATCAGTGTTTAGAACTTCCGTTGATTTTCGAAAACCTGCTAATTGGTAGAAACATCTATTCATAATCAGTACACTGAATCCTTTCCTTCAGCTCTAAAGCCTCATCACCAACAAAAAATCGTTAGTATTGCTTCATTTGTTCAGCATCCATGTTAGACTTGCATATAATTCCTCTTCCGAGCCAAATCAGCAAAGCACTGTTGCATCTCCTTTTAGCTTCAGTATTGCTACCCTCGTCTTTTAATGCGTTGTACCGAAATAATTAGTTTTTCATCAAGAGGATATTTGGAACACAATTCCAATGCAATTTGAGCCTTAGAAATTAATTTTATAGGATAATAGAATATCTCAGCACAGTAGCTGACCAAAAGTTAGTATCCAATTTCTAGAAATCTCAACTGAAAAATTTTCATTGTGGCAGTTAAATCACTCAGATCGTAGCCCTTCGATTTGGAATCACTAAACTACCGGTATATATTCAGCCTTTCTCCTTTATTAATTATCCAAATTTAAAAATTACATCATTTACACAACTCAAAGTTCTACATGCCAAAGAAAGCCTCAAATGCAGTCTCAAGAATCACAAAGCTGATTATTTTGGCACAATTGTTCAGAAGTAGGGGTAAAAAGGATACTAAAGTTGCTAAAAAATTTGAAGAACTAAGGAAGTTCAAACTCAATCAACCTTCCTCGATTATTGAAAACCTGGCCAAAGGTATCTTCTAATGCAACTGAACTCGGCAAGATCTGAAGCCTGAAGAGAGATTTACAAAAGAGCTGAGAGTCGTTTCCTTTAACAGAGTGTGTGGCAATTGTGGAGGAAGGTTCTGACAGAAGATGAGATGAACGAGCATTGCCAATCAACCCCTAATTAGCTTTGATAATCTATTTTACAAGTTAAATAGCCATTAAGAGTTAGAGTCCGTACATGCAAATATGTATATAATTTTAATAATTATTTTCTTTTCTATAATTCTCCCATGAATTCTTGCAGTGCAAAAGAAACTTGATTCTTCTACGTATTAGATAATTTGTTAAGACCTAGTTGCTAATAATTTCCTGAGATCACTTGATGACCAATGGGAAGATTCATTGTTAAATTCATTATTTTAACCAAAGTTTATGTGTAATATTTATTGAAAAGCAATCAACCTCATATAAAAGGAGAGAAAACGTGTCATTTCTAATTTGATTGATTTATTTGTTTCTATGCTTGTATTTGTTAGTAAACCAGGGCTTTCCAAAAGGAACAACAGTGATTATGAGCTGCTTATTAAATCGGTAGTGGATCTTTTCCCCTTCATTTCCACTTTATTCTTAGACTTCTTCATGCATCATTAATCAGAGAGGTATAATTTATTCCAAGAAGAATTTAGTCAAGATAGAACAGCTCAGATTTCTCATGGTCTTTAGGGTCAGCCGGAACTATGAGCCAGCTTTAATCAGTATTCCCTAATTATTGAGTCCTGGCAAAGGAGGACCGTGTGTATTTTGCTAGCATAACTTTTATTTCGCATTAAATCTCTAAATGACCACCCACATTTCAAACTTATTGCCTTATACACCCTCAAAGGAACATGTGAATAGAAAATAAAAAAATTTAATGAACCAAAATTTCATTAAATAAAACTCGCTCAGACAATTATTGAAGACCTAATGAATTTATTTCCTTCTTCCCAAGTACTTACTCCTTGGGATAATGAACCGATAGACAGTCTACAATATATAGCAAGTCTAGAAAAGATTGGAATTACTCCGACGCCAAAACAGAAGCTTTCTCGAGTAAATTCAGCAAGTACAATCCAGCCCATCAAAACTCCGACTGCAAGCTACAAATTCAGGAATAGACCATCATCAAAGCTAACTGTATCCAGCCCCATCACTCAGGGTGAACATAGTAAGGAGAGTGATGCTAGAATCAAGTCGTATCGACTTCAAGATGTTCAAAAGCCATTAGACCAAGGAAATATTGGTACTTTCGAAAAGGATGCTCTTCTCATAACAAAAGCCTATAGTGCAAGCACCATGCAATCCCCTAGAGAGATTATCCATAAAAAAGTTCCGACTAAAATGAAGTACCAAAAACTAATGACAATGATTCGTAAAGGAAAAGATGATCCTCCGAAACGAAAAAATAGTTTCATCGGGAATTATAATCCAATTCAAGATCTCATAGCTTCCTTGCAGCAAACCAATGCAACTCCAAAAACAAAAACAAGTCCTAAAGCAATCAGAAAGCTATCAAAACAAGTTGAAGTTGAAATTATTTCGCATCCAAGGCATGGAATTTTCGCAGAACCTGACAAGAAAACCCAAATAAACCCATTCTCTCAACGGATTGGCAAGTATATCGAGCAATCAACTGCACGGCCTTCCAGCCCTGCAGTATCAACTTCCAAACAAAAGGTCACTTCAATAAATTCTTTTATAGTGTCGACTCAAAATACGACTGGTAACATTGCTACTGTTTAACGGAGTTAATTGAAAATTATAGAAAAGAGGCAATCTATTGATCATTTGAAGATCCATCAAGTGCTTCCAACCGATCGTACCATCGAATTATCGAGCAGAAGTTATCGCAGTGAAGACGACAGTATGAAAAAGCTGCTAACTTCCAGAAATAAATTGTTGCTAGTAATAAATTACATTTTTCTTTTTTGGCGCGCTAATACACTAAAGACGTCCCCTCTAGCTGCTGGGAATGGCAGTGAAAATGACGAAATAAAAACTCAGATAAAGCAGTCCATAGGAATGCAGACTGAGGAGGTGATCCATAAGAGGAGTGCTACTGCCTATAATGAGCAGAATTCAGCTCATAGACCGGCTACCAGTTATCAGAAAATTAATTTCAGCTTGAAACCAAATGAATATGGAATCACAAAACCAACTCTTACAAGAACACAAACTGCAACTACTTTATTTATTAGACCAAGTACTTCAGTGCAAAGGGTCAGTATTATCATGATTAAAATGAATTAAAGCTTCTTTTCAATTCAAATGAATAGATTCCAAGCTACCAAAGCAGTTTGAAAGCTACGCAAGTAGTAGCAAATCCGTTGTTTTTAGGAGCTCCAAGGCCCAAAAGGTAAAAATAGAGCCTGGAAATTTTGCATTTAAATCTTTCACTTTGCAACTAGCAATCTATACATAGATAACAACTTAAGACTGCCCACTCCGGTTGAGAATGTAATGAAAAGACAGCACTCAAATGACTACGGATCACGTGACTCGAATAGCAGCAATCTGCAACTGATGATGCAGAAAGTGAGCTTGGGACTAGATACCGACAGGTTGAAATCACAAGAGAGTTTTACAAAGTATCCGAAGAACTACAAAGACGCTCTCGAATTGTATAAAGATGACGAGCCTGATGAAGTGGAAATCTATCCTCTGTCAGCTCGCTACTCTTGATTTCCTTGATTTAAGATTCTATTAAAATTATTCCTAAATAAAATATATTTATTAATCATTTTTGTTTCTTTTGAACAGTGGTTCTTCTTTTACTTTGGTTCCATATTGATTTTTTTCTCAAAAAAAAAGAGGCAGGTGCCGTAAAATAACTTATCACAGTCAATTCAGATGGGATTAATCTCAATTCCAATTAGAAACAGATGATTGGAAAGAGAATGCTGCTGCATAGATGTTGAAATTGCATGGCAATAAGCCTCTACCATTTGAGTCGCAAGGATGATAAGTTTCTGAAACTGCTTGAGAAAGAGAGAGCTTTATTGATGACGCAGGATCAGACGGTTATTTCTGATTCCTACATCAAGTCTATTTTTATAATTCATCAGCAAGATTCCGAATTATCAGTCACTTTCTTTCGAAAAAACGTGCTTCTATAAAAGCATGCTACCATACACATCTTAGTTCTAATTTAAGAAGCTGAAAGAGGCTTTGAATTAATGTGCCAAACTCAAATAGAAATCGACACTACTGAGGATGAAACTTCTGTTTGGTAGTTTTTCTCTCCTAAGACAGTGCGAAATGTATGAATTGGGTTTGATTTAGTCGGCTCTGTTAACAATAGCTCCATTAAAGTTACAATTCTGCCATCACTTAACGCACTGTCTTTACGCCGAAGAAAACTGTAACCTTCTTTTCTAGCACTGCTTTACTGGCTTAAAGCGTTCTGATGAGCAGGAAAATCTAAATAATTGCCTGAAGATAGGCAATTTCTAAAGATAGCAAAATCCAAAGAAGATTTGTGAGATTGCTTGAAACTATTATTTATGCCTCTTCGTTTTCTACTTTATAAGAAGAGAATGAGCAATCATTGGCCTATGCTGAAGTAAGCACCATTCCTTGTGTTTTCTGTGTTTTCCTGGGAATGACGAAGGAAATAATTTCCTTTTTATCGGATGACGTAAAGAATGATTAAAAAATAAAACTGATATCTGATATGTTAATAATTAGTTGACTTAAATGAGGATCTTGATTCCTATTCTATAATTTATTTATCAAAATGGTAAATACGGGGCAACCACAAGTCCAGCAAGAGACACCGCAGATGCGACAATCCCAAGAGACGCAACAATCGCCGCAAATAATCCAACCTCAACCGATGCAGCAGTCGCAACAGATGCATCAGTCTCTGCAAATGCAGCAATCGCAACAGATGTATCAGTCTCAACAGATGTATCAATCTCAGCCGATGCCAGGGCCTCAACAAACATCGCTAATCGTACAGCAGCAGACGACCACCCAGCAAACATCACAAGTAAAAAAGTCAACTACCGGGCCAATGAACATTGACACCGAAGCCTCACAAAGTTTCGCCGATTGTTGTGTTTTGTTCAAGAAATCGATCCTCTGGAAGATAGGAATCGTCATATTCATCGCTCTTGGACTCTTCTGGGCTATTTTTGTATCAATTAAGGCCCAAGAACTTTTCAAATGGTATATTTGGTTAATCATTTCTGGCCTCTTCGCCCTCGCAGTTGAAGTATGGAAGCTGATTCAGCTGACTGGGATGTGCATGGATTCGGCAAAACGATCTCATTTGTGGAATCTCTATTTCAAAAATAGGAAATATTATTTCCTTCTCCCCAATTTATTCCCAAATTGCCTTGTCTTGGTCGGCGCCTGGTTCTTAGGTATTGCTATAATCAACCAAGACAATGTCTTCGAAAGTTTAATCGGTAACTATCCCATGACATGGGCGATCAGATTCATAAACTATTTCTTCTGGGGTGGAACAATGATGCTTTGGACTTACCATATGTCAACCTATATGAGGATCGAAAGCGCTTTCCTGGATAAGAAATTTGGCTATAAGAATTTCTTAGCAATATTAGTCTGCGCCGGCTTGTGCGGAGTCACTATTGCTCCAGGCTTTTTGATCGGCGTCTACGTTGGTGGGTGGGTTGGTCTATGGAATGGCAAAGACGGAAACACCCTTGCTGCCTTTATAACCATGACTATCCTGCTGTTCTTGTTCTTCGTCCTGATTATTTTCTGCTGGATATGGAGAAACGGTAAAAGAAAGAAGACCAGTAAAGTGCAGTCTAGCACTTCTGGAGAGACTAAATCGAAGAGTAAGAAGGACAAGAAGGAGGCGGATAAGTCAAAAGACCAAAAAGAGGAACTTCAAGTGGAACACCTAGAATCTCAGACTAAAAAGCCTGAGTAAAATGAGCCAAACACAATAATTATAGTAAGATAGAAAACAACATTTTTTTTTTTGTTTTGAGAAAAAAAAATTGAAGAGAGGAAGAAAGAGCAGGCAGCAGACTGCTATTTCGTCTCTAGTAATCATTTTGATAAATTTTGGTCTGGTATGAGCTTTGAAAATGCATTCATTAAAATTGCCTATTTAATTTTAGCATAAAATATAAAAGAAAACTTTTTCTATAGGACCAGATGATGGCTAATAACAACCTATCGACATTTACGAAAAAATAATTCCAACAGTTAGTTTGAGATGAGAGAGGTAAAGCAACGAAATATCGAAACATAAAACATACATACTATTCGGTCTCTTAAATATCTTGATATTCCATGGTAAGTTCGAGTTCTGACATGTTGATGAAAAATAAATGCTCGTTCTATGTTAAGAAATCCAATTCGAGCCTGCTTAGCAGATTACAGGCGTCTCTCACAAGCAGAATGGCAATTTTTGGAGACATTCTCAAATTAGAATTCAAACTATGGCATGCTTTTTTGTTAACAAAAAAGCCCGGAACCTTGGTACAATAGTCCTCATCTTCAAAGGAATTTTCACAAATAAAGAGCTATAGCTTCATTTAGGAGTTTTTCTCTGATCTCGAGCCATTCTGAAATTCCTCTTCTTGGATAAACTTGTAACGTCAAGTCAATTAAAGATTTAGTAGCTCAAGTACAATATAACTACGTTACTAATCCACTTGTGAAAAACATGAACGTGGTAATGGATGAACTTAGCTTTGCGGCTTATATTGTCTTATTCAAAAAGTCACTACTCTGGAAGATCTTCATCGCAGTATTCGTTTGCCTGGGGATTTTTTGGGCATTGTTCTCTGCAATTCATGCCAAAGATCTCTTCCGTTGGTGGATTTGGTTGATAATTTCTGGGTTATTTGCCATCGGAATCGAACTTTGGAAGATGATCCAGTTGACCGGCATGTGCCTAGATATCGATCGACGCTCAAACTGCTGGAGGATCTTTAGAGCCTACAGAAGATACTATTGGATAATTCCGAACTTCTTCCCGAATAGTCTGGTACTCGTCGGTGCTTGGTTCTTAGGCATTGCTATCATCAACGTGGACGTACTATTTGAGACTCTTGAGGGCAACTATCCAATGACCTGGGCTATTAGATTCATAAATTATTTCTTTTGGTGTGGAACAATAATTCTTTGGACTTATCACATTTCAACCTACATGAAAATGGACACGCAGTACTTAGAGAAGAAATTAGGCTATCGAAATTTTATTGTCATCCTGGTCGTCGCTGGATTGTGTGGAGCAACAATTCCAATTGGATTCTTTGTGGGAGTTTACGTAGGAGCTTGGATAGGACTGATTTCGAGTGAAGGGAAGGATAAAGATTCTATTGCAGCTTTTGTTGTTATCACGGTGCTGCTATTTTTCATACTGGGGCTTTGGATCTTCATTAGATGCTACCTAAGAGGAAAGAGAAAGAAACTAGAAAAAGAAGGCAAAGGGAAAAAAGCTGCAGAAACGAATCAAAGCTTTGATAGTTCGAGGAATATAATCAGACTAGAACAGAAGGAGGAGGAGATTAAACATACTACTGAGATAGAGAAACAAAGTCACGGAGAGAAACAGAATGCTGTTGACCATAGTCTTACGGTGGAGGAGATTCATACGAAAGATGACAAAGCAAACAAGGCTTGAAAACTAAACTAAGATTCTCTCATTGAATTGTTTGATAATTTTTGATTAGTAACCAAAAATTATTAATGTGTTCTTATCCATTGTATTTCCATTACATTACATGGAAAGGAAATCTTAATAAGCAATATATAGATCAATGAGATATATTTCGAAAGCTTGAGAAAGAAAGTGAGTTAAGAAGAATAATGCCATTTCTATCATTTAGATGTGCGAATAATACGTTCATCCAAAAAGATTTCACAAGTCAGAATTGATCACCCAACACTAATGCGAAAAAAATATATTTGTTTATTCTTTTATCTTAGAAAATTTATTCTCTTTGTCTCTTTGTTTCTCCATCAAATTTCCGCGCTTCGCCTGTTATGGCATTTTAGATAAACCAGTGTTCTTCTTTGAAAAAACAAGATTATGGTTTTTCAATGCCTTTGTGCTATTGACCACGGTGAATACATTCTTCAACACGTTGGCTTTGTTCACCACAGGGCGCCTGTCTCCTTGATCCATTTCACCGGAAATGACATCCTTGTCCCTCCCACCGACATTTCTGCTTTGTTCATAATTAAAATCAGGTTGTGGGCTTGACATATGACTCTTAATCACTTGACTGTGATTTGTAGCTGTTTCTGGGTATTTTCCGTAGCTCTCTGAAGGCGTATCTATTTTTTCAGTTGAACTTTTTGTTACTTGGATCTCTTCAGGCTGTTGCCTTTTAATCTTTGGCAGTCGAAACTCATCTACCAGCTTAGGCGACAGTTGCAACCTCCCGTCAGATTGGATTTTTTGCAGTATTTTCGACTTATATTTCCTCTGGTTAAGAGTTCTGGCTCTGTAATTATCGGTACCATTTTCTCCATACTCTGACTCCATGTGCCCTAACTCTTGCGCGCGCCTAATATCTGCCTCAAATCCCTTATTATTATTGATAGATTGATATAACTGCCTTCTCTCAGCAAGAAACTGCTTTCTGCGTTCAAGCTCCTGTACTTTCGCGTTCTCTTCAATCTGTTCCATCACTTTGTACAGTGGCGTCTGCTTCGAGCTCACGCTCTCCAAGCTAGCGAAATAACGAGCCTGTCTGATGGAATGATTGCGCTCGCGTTCTTCTATTTTCTTCATTATTTCTTCATGCTTCTCGGTTAACTCTCTTGCTCTGTCTTTCTCTTTTCTTTCGAAAATACTTTGAATGTCCTCTCTTACTAACGTATCCATAACCATACGTTTGTTTAACTCACGCTGTTCTCGCTGTTTTCGCTCTGCGTTCATTCTTTTCACGAGTTGTTCAGCTTCTCGTCTTAAAAATTCTTCTTCTCTTCATGAGAAATCATGATTTTTTTATTGCCTGGGGAGAGTTTCGTCTTTGGTTTGGCAGAGCTTCCTAAATTTTTTAATTCGTTCTCCATAGCTCTGAGCTTGTTTTCAAGCTCCTGTTTCTGTCTGAGTACTTCTTGCATCCGATGTTTCCGAATGTTTTCTTCGATTTCATTCCGGTCGCTGATTCTGTGTGAATGCTGCATTCTCGATAGATTCTAAACATATAATTGAAAATCGCGTCGATAATAAGCTCACGTGTTTACGTGTTTATTTTTCGATGAATATGAGTCGACTGATGAGAAGAGGAATTTCTAATTAAAATAACAGTGTTACCCGTTGGATTTTGCCTTAGTGGATTACTTTTTCGTTTGTGCTCAGAGTAGAGTTTGATGGTTCATTATACTGTTGATTGTAAAGCCTTGCTGCTTCTTGTGTTTCGATAGAAGAATGATCAGGTAAGTATTGACTTGATATTCTCTTCTCATGTCCAGCATCAGAGTATTGTAAATTAGATTGATTGTGGCTGTCTCGATCTAAATTGCAGCTTATCAACCTTAAATTTGGGTTTCTTGATATTACCGAATTCGGGTGAATGTTGCTGTATTTGAGTCATGCTCTCATGTGCGTTCAAATTAGCAGTGTCAACTCTGGAATAATGGTCCTGAACCCTGTCATACTCATCTTAGGGAAGTAAGAACTGAGATTAAACACAGAGCAATTAGAATTAATACTTTTCTTTGATGTGTTTTTGAAAATCTCAATTGACTCCTGCGGCATGCTTTTTTCATTGAGACTCACTTCTTGGACTTTTTTTGATTCTTCTATTTTTAATACTTTTTGAGGTTGCTCTTCATCAGGAGAGTGATGCTCATGGTAGCTACCTTTTACATCAACCCTCAAATCCTGACTTTTCATAATATGAGCGTCTTGAGAGCTCTCTATATAATCAATTTTTTCCTCCTGTGCGAAATCTTAAAACAATTTTTCAATGTAAAAGTGCTCGTTTCTACTTTGATCAGATTCGTGATTTGCCTCATTGATTTTATCATCGGAAGCGTGATTTTCATCGTCAAATGCGTAATCGTGTGCAAGATGCACATTATTCTTTGTATCTTCATGGGTTTGCATTGCTTCTTGCTTCGAGTATGCCTGCTCATTCTCGTGATGAAATTCTTTCTCTTCTACAGCATGGTCCCTTTCTTCTGAATTATTATTTTGCTCATTGGTATTGCCAATTTGATCTGTTTGAGCGTTTGCATATTCCTCTTCTTCTTTGTTAATTGTGAATTCAGGATTGTCAAAACCGCTTTCATTGTGATTTTCGTTTTCTAAATTGCGACCCTGAATTTGCTGTGGATGTTCCTCTTCTTCTAAAAAAAAGGTTGTATTTGATTTCTAATATGATGTTGTATACGAGAGGTAATACCCTGGTGTCGAATGAGTTGCCCATGGTTATCAACTTCTTGCTTTGTTGTGTCCAGCCTGCCCTCGTGATTCTGTAATTGGTGAGCTTCTTGTTCTTGAGAATCTGTATTATCCATGGATGAGTAAAAATTATTGTTTCACTATTGTGTCAGCGATTGACTCAATCATTTATTAATCTTAAAAAAATGAAGTAAGGTATCATCGTACTTTTCTACGTGAGATCAAACGGAGAGATACGGACCATTGACATATGATTCTGAAATTAAAGATTTTGGAGATCACTTTAGATACTGCAGATGTTTATCTCAAATGGAATCAGACACTTGTGACAACTACCATAATACTTTGAAGCAAATAATCTACTGCCATGGGAAAATATATTCTTTGGATGAGATATTCAGAACTGATATGATTGATACTTTACATGGCGACTCTCGAGGGAGGGGAAAGCTACTACTGAGAGTTATTAGTGAAAAGTACAAGGGTCAACTAGACACTTCTTAATAGTAGCTGAAATAGTTTGTTCAATCAAAACTTGATATATTTATGAAAAAAATAAACACTAAGAACATCTAAATAGTTGTCACTTCAAACCCGTGCTTAATACTGTCTGATTAGTTTTTGCAACTAAAATCTCTGAGAGTTAGTACATTCATTATCTGTGTAATAAAGCCCAAAAGAGTTTAATTATGACCTCTTTTTCGAGTCTGAATTTCCTTCATTATGGTATTTCTTTAATCTCTAATATTTCTAATTACATATTTAACTCGTGTAAAATTTTGTTAAATCAACTATCAGGTGATTCGGCTCCGTATACCGAAACAAAATTTGTAGTTTCTTCATCATCAGAAAGGGCATACACTTTACCAAATTGAGAGTATTACTATGAATTACATTTTTCCCTGGCATACAACACTTTCCATTCTCCTTAGATAAATATAATTATTATTCAAATACAAATTGGTTCAATCTTGCTACCATACCACTGTCTTACGCAATTACACAATTCATCTGATTTGAAAGAGCCTTGTCCGCCCTTGCTCTGGCAGAAAATTACCAACCTTCGCTTTTTCATAAAGCATTTTTTTTTACAAATTAAAATAAATTATAATAATTCAAACAAAATAATTAAATAGAATTTTCATTTTCCTGAGTATCAAACAGACCTTCAAATTCATAATATGAAAAACAGCCGAATTATTTGAAATATCAGTATCTTGACTGAATCAATTTCTTTGATAAGGAATTTAGAGAAATTGATTATGAATTCTTTAGACAGTTTGATTGGATTACATGAAAAATATGAATTTAATTTTCAGAGAACCCAAATATGATATAAAACCAGCTGATTTTTCATACAATAACACTTCTGATATTCAAAACATAATCGAGTCCTAAAGTCTACGTCTGACAATTTTAGAAGATCGATTTGATATCGTATCTGTATCTGTCATCTCGGATAAATCAATAGAATGGATTTTGCCATCTTTTTCATACTCAACGATTTGAGATTGCTGCAACTTATCGCGAGCATCATCAATCATATATGAAATTTCATCTGGATATGCTTTCCATTTTGAGTTGTTCGATTGCCAATGCCATCTGAGCTCATTGGAGGTCTCACAAATCATCTTCTTTATTGGCCTGGATAGGCCAGTCATTCCATTGATTTGCACACAGCCTAAAGGAAAGATGGTATAGTTCCTCCCTTCTGCCACAAATTTGACGCTAGCATAGTTATGAAAGCTCGCAAAGCTTTTCTCTATTTTTCTTTGGAGATCCTCTGGATATTTTTCCCATGTTAAACGCGCAGGGTCTTCTTCGCTTTCTTTCTGCCAATACCATACCTCGTTGCTAGCATTGAAAACTGCAGCGTCTTCTTTGGCATTCGGAAGTTCCATTATGCTCGGTTCCATCTGAACACTGTTCTGTTATCGGATTGAAAGCCACAATAAAATTTGAATTTTGAAAATAGTTTTAGGTCGGCAACATTTAAATTCGTTGAAATGCTGATTTCTCAAATTTTACAACTGACTCTCAGGTAATGCATGCTTAGAAAGACTATTTTGCTTTAATTTGTCTACCCATCATAGATAAATCGAAAGTGATATAATTTGTACTGGGTTGATTTTAGAACTCTTTTGCTTTTTTCACTTAACGACTGTAAGTGAATTGGATATTTTTGTTTTAATTTCAATTACGCCAGGTATCAAAAACAATTTTATTCGATGCCTTCAACAACTACTTGTCAATAGCAACACTTTTACTGAGCCTATCAACAATAATATCCTTTATCAAATCTGGTAGCTAGGGTGATTGTCATCACACACAGTTTTTGCTGATAATCAATAAGAAGCCGTTCGAATTTTTCTTGTCGTGCATTATTGACCTGTGGTTCATATTTCTTCGAGACCAAGCCTATTGTCGATTCTCAGTGTTTACTTTCGAAGACTATCTTTTTGTAAAGGGAATGGAATAATCAGAAAGCTTAATTATAATTGATCTGACGGCTTGAGTCGTATTGGACTCCAAAGTTTGAAAAAGTCATATTTGTTCATTCGTGTGAACCAACTTTTGTATTTTGAAATCACATAATCATACTCTGTGAAATGAAATTAAAATTATGAAGAATTTTTTTTTTGTTGAAAGAAGGTGGATAATCAGAATAACTTCCTTGAAGCATATAATCTTCCACTAATAAAATCCTTTGATTTGGTCTTTCATTTTTTGGTCTCTCTCCACTCTTTTAGCAACTTTTTTAGCTTTAGGCTTTGGGTCGTTGTAATTATGTCTCATTAAAGAGATGACTTGATTGCCTTTTAAATTGCACTGCCCATGCGGGTTTCTAGAGACGCCGCCATGAATTGTCTCCATATACTTTTTAATTTCATCATCTTGTTCATGATACCATTCAATCATCTCCAAAACGGCAGATTTTGACCTCGATTTTGGAGATTCACTTGACACCTTCTTTGCCTTTTCTAATTCAGAAAGTATTCTTTTGTAGTTTCTACTTCTTTGAGCTTTTTTGTCCAGTTCGTCGTCACTATTAGCAAATTGAGATTCCTCTTCCTTGTTTTCTTCATTTATGAGGGTACCGTCGTTAACAGTGTCTTTAGCAATGCTTTTGGCTTTAAGACACTCCTTCATTGCTTCAATTTCATTTTTGAAGTATTTCTCGTCCAAGTATTTTTTCCAGCGAAAACCAGAATCTGTCTGTATAAGATCTTGAAACCCGTCACTAAAGATGCAAACTCCATCGCAGCGCCGACAGATAAAAGAACTTATGCAGTCGCATTTCTTTATGGTTTTCCCAGAGCAGGATTTAGCATGATGATTCTCTTTCATCATTTGACTTAAGTTAATTAGTTAATTATATATTTTGTCTAATTTGTTGTTGCTATTTAAATTAGTTTGTATCTGATCAGAAAGTTTGCATTCAAACTGTCTTCAAAAGTCTGTGCAGTAAGATGGAAAGGTGGATTGCAAGCTGAGATAAACATCTTTTCCTCTCAGATCTCATAGCTCTGATCTCTGGACTCCCGGTTGTTTCTGTAAAGTTGCCAAGGAAAAGTTATAATAGCCTTGCAACCAAATTAGACTTTGATATCAACCCTCTGATTAATGTGAATTAAAATCGATTGAAATCGATTGAAATCGGTTGATATCTGATGGAATCTGATGGAATCTGATGGTACTAACACCGAGGGATTAAGATGAAACCCTATTCAGATATTTCATTTGATTCTTGCAATTGCCATGACTTCCTGGAACTCATTATGACTCTTTTAACTAACTAACTGATAGATGGCTAAAACATTTTTATTCAGCTATTTTGCTTATAACTCTCCTCTTCTCAGAAGCAAATTAAAGAGTTTAATAGACGTCAGATGTGCTTCTCTCGCTTTTTTTCTCTTTGAGGCCTTCCTTAGGCAGTCCTGACGCAATATAATGGCATTGGAAATAAAAATGAATTGGGCTATCTGAAGGAATTATCTAATCAAGTCTGATCATAATTGCAAAATTAGCTTTCAAAGAAAGCCGATAAGCAAAATTCAGATCGATAAAGGTTCGGATTGAACAATGTTGCAACTAGACGGCTTGGTTTGCTGTTCTACAGGCAGGCTGATTGCAGTGCAGCTTATGGGTATCCTAACTGACAAAATTTTTTTTTTTGCGTATTAAAAGCAGAAACTTGACAGTTATATAGTTGTCTTGCCCCCCCCCCCCACTTTACTCGCAGCAGCAGATGCGGTGTTTGAGATGATGACCTGTCCGGTCTTTGCGTAGTAATTGGCGAAGATAGAGGCTTTGGAATTGCTCCGGCTTATATGAATGCTATGACCCTGATTGTGCTGTTTGTAATGAGAATACACGAAGACAGTTCAAAAAAAAATTAATTTGGGTATTACTACTTAGAGTTGTTTTTAGAATGCGTCTCAATATTTGACTTATTTAATTGTCGGGTGCAACGATGAGAGGCAGGCAGAATGTAAACAGTTTAGCGGATGCAATTCATCCAAGCGCAAAGAAAAGAATGCATTTTGAACCATAAATCTGAATTCAAAACTCGTAGAGATGAAGATGGCTATATAACCGACTGGGTCGCAAATTTTGAGGCCTCAGATTACATACAATCTATAAACTCAGAGTTGGATAGTGTGTTTTTCTTAAGGCATTGCGGTTGGGAGTTTCCAGAACTGGCTGCCGAAACGAAACACGAGGAAGCAAGAAGAATTGAAGAAGAAAAGTGTTTTAAAGCGCAAGAGGTATTCATTGAGGTGTTTTGGCCCAAAAGGAAACTTATGAGTATCGAAGAGTTTATTAAAGAGAGGAGAGGCATTAAAATATTTCAAGAAGAGAGACCGATGGTCTTTGTTGCTGATTTGCGCGGGCATTATGTGACTTTTGTTGCCTTGAAAATTCGAGAA
>ENA-UOTX01000039-UOTX01000039.1-compost-metagenome-genome-assembly--contig:-NODE-39-length-116077-cov-13.245578_pt1 | contig 116077 bp, 73 predicted proteins | sample MGYA00238143_ERZ746982 | MGnify/ENA primary metagenome ERZ746982 (study PRJEB28758, sample SAMN06268862) | compost metagenome | isolation source: single cell | place: USA: California, Emeryville, Joint... | reverse complement strand
TTTCCAACTTCATTTCCTACATGCAAAGAAGAACTGGTGGCAAGAGACCTGATAGAGTCACCAGAATGTACATGTAAGGCCAATTTTATTAGGACATGTCGATGAGATCTGCTTGAAATTAGGCTCGTTACCGGAGGACTTCTCTTGTACCCATTGAAGTACCTGAAGACTAGAGCTTTCTACAGAAACCTTCTCTCAAGTACTGTTTTTTGGCTTTTAAAACTGTACTAATGATGTTAATTATAGCCCGATGGGAAATGTATGCCGTCAGAGATGGTGTCTATTACAAGCATTTCAAGACTGGTGGCAAAAACGCCAGAGCTCACCAATTCAGAGGCAAATACTGGGCATAATTGCGTTTTGTTCCTGAGAAGTATGGAGTCGCTAGCGTACTTGTCTCAAACTATTTCTTTCATTCTTGCACATTTGTACGCAACAGACTTTGATTCAAACTTTGTCTTCTGAACAGCTTTTAAGAAAGCTAAACAATATTCAAAACTAAGCTTAGCCTCGCACTTTCGATCATCTATTGTCATTTTTTTTTTTCATGTTGAAGAATTAGATGAGTAATTTGAGTTTCGGAAAGCTTATTTCATGAGAATTTAAGGCTGTTATGCCATGGGTTTTCATTAGAGAAACAGGCTGGCATCGGCAAGAACTCCATTCAATGCTAAAACAATTTCCATATCACCCCTTCTTGAAAGTTCCAAAACACTGAAGTGAGAAGCTTGTGTGAATAATTAATCAATTTTAGACTATGTTAAGCTACAAAAATAAATTTTCTTAATTTATATTGTTGCAATTTCAGCAAAGCATCAAAAAATAAAGATTTCTTATCAATGGGAAGTAACCATTACTATGCTTACCAAAACGACATTCTCACCTCCAAAACTTTAGACATTTGTTCATCACCTCAAAAAGTACCTAGCACTCCGAAAAAAGACCCTGTTGTTTTCAAGCGAGAAGTGAACGGTGTCACTTTCGAAGTAAAAATCACAGATATCTGCTACGAGAAAGTAGACGCTATCGGTAACTCCCATATGACGACTAGTCTTGAAATAACACATTCCATGACAGTTAACCCTTCAAACAATCAACTACTTCATTGCACCGATATCTCTAAGTCTATCATCGGCAAGGGAGGCGAGTAAACTCTTTTTCTTAGCAGTCTGGAGGCTCAGAGTTAATATTTTTCATCTCATTCAGAGAAATCCAAAATGAGAGCTCAAAAATAATTGAAGATTCTGGATTTTGTAACTATAACTCATGCAGAATTACTAATTACTTTTGATAAGTAACGGTAGGACAGATTGCAGTGACAACAGCAGGGAATCTCAAGTGCAAGCATATTCTACATGCAGTTTTTCCAATTTGGCAAGGCGTAATGCAATAACTAATCTGTTGAGTCACCTAACAATTGTATCTAGGGGAACAATCACGATCTCAATGACTTTAACCAAACAATAAAAGCTATGTAAGCACAGAGTATAAGTAGTTTACGAAATGTCGAATTGGTCTAGATTATCGAAAGCTGAAGAAATGAAGCTAAAATCTGTGGCTTTCCCAAACCTTGGAGGCGGCGTTTTTGGTTTCCCGAAAGATTTAGCTGCAGAAAACTTAGTTCGATCCTGCTACGAATACACACAAAACCAGTCTTCGAAGAGAACAGTCAACGTTATTAAATTCATGAACGTTGATTACACAACTGTAATCAAAATATTATTGACTGGAGGGTGAACTAACTGCTACTATTAATGCTGACCTAGATCAATTTCCTTCAAAAATGTTGCGAAACCTTGCTGATACCATGTAAGCATTCTTTTTGGAAATTTAAATAGAGTTGACTTACTTGCAACAACAGCTAATAATGAAATCCAAGATGATTTGGTTGAAAAGAATCGATTGTCAGAAAACCATAGCCAAGGAATGATATTGCATGAGATATTGAACCAGAGTAGACAGGGCCAGAATGACGACTCAAGGGAAGTAACTGAAGAGCGCAAACAAGGAGGAACTAAACCAATCACAGGAGGAAATAACCAATTGCAGATTTCTTTGCAAAAAGTTGATCTGCATTTAAATAAGGATCAAATTGGTCAAGGAGAACTTAAGAACGGCACTAATACGACGCAGAAGTCAGGCCATCAAGAGAATTTTCAATCTACTCAAGTAATCAACGAACAAGTTCACCATGATGAACCAATAAAATATGATATAAAAACTGAGGATCTTTCCCATCTAAAAGCACATGAAAAATCTGAGGAAGCAGAAATAACAGAACAAACCCATGAAACAAATGAACAAATTATTGAATCAGATCAGAAGCCTTCTAAAACCGACCATAAAACCATCGAAGAAGAGAGCAGAGCTGAGCTTGTTCATAAATCTGTAGTCTCAGATATAACAGGATCTCATACTGATGAATTTCATAAAGAATCGAACGAAATTACAGAAATTGTTCAGTAGATTTACTTTGTAGAAATATTAAAATCAATATAACGAATGCCAATAGATGATCCTCTTCTATAGGCTAGTTTGCATCAACCGAGATAGAGGAATTCCCAGATAAATTTCCCCCGGGTTGATGACATTAATTTTTGTTTTTTATTCGCTCATCTTTTAAAATAATAAACTTGGGAGTGAATCTTTTATCTTTTCAAGTTTTTCACGCAATAGTTCCTGAAAACATAATTCTTTTATCGGACTAAGGTCTTTTCCATTGGCCTTAAAAGGATGTATTAAGTAAGAAATAGAAACATTATCACCTAAAAGCAGCGGTTAACCAACATGAATCTCCGTGATCTTCATCCATTTTGATGCTACTTGACTATTGTTATCTCATCATATAAAACACACACTACATATGTATTAGATACGAAAACGCGCTCAATTAATTCACAAGGATTAAAGTTTCCTATTAAAGGTCTGAAACCCATCTCGAAATCATCAGGAATTACGGCCTGATATTTTACTTTATTTTAATTACTCAATAAGAAAATCCTTAGTCAAACACGCTTTGATTAAAATATTTTCCTCTTCAGACCACTCTAGATAAAAATTTCGCTAAATGAAACGTGAAGAAAAGACGCCTGAAGCTTGCGAATTGTGTCACAAAGTGTTCGGGTGGCTACGGAGAATCCATTTATGCAAACGATGTAAACGAAACGTCTGCGCTGACTGCGGCAAGAGCAAACGCGTCGTAATCAATGACTGCTGTTTCTTGTATTAATTTACTTCCCATTATTCCAGATCATTGGCTACAAGGACAAGATACCTCACAGAACCTGCAACATTTGTGAGCACGATATCCAATTCCAAATGAAACTCTGTCATACAGTAACGCCCACAAAAATAATTTCCGCCACTCATACCGAAATTCGCGTTAGAATAACTTAGAGTGGAATTCTGTTAGTCTTATCGGGAAAGAGTGGCTGGCTTGCTTGAAAGACATCGAGTATTTCCATCTTTTTCAGTCAAAAAATCATCGCGCTGCTAGGCAATTAAAGAAAGGTGACAGTTACCTCGGGTACTTAAAAGAATCCGAAAACATCAATACCAAAGAAGGGAATTTTACAGAGCTAGAGGAAGACTTGGCGATGGGAAAAACCGACCCGGAGCTGTTCAATTACTCCATGCACGAATTTTTTAATACATTGCAGCAAGGGAAAGATCGCGCTGAATGCAGAAGGAATATTAAAAACGTGCTATTAGCGCATTGTCTGCGCAACCCATCCATTGGCTATGTTCAGGGAATAAACATGCTTGCAGCCTTTCTTCTCTGTTTTTTGGATGAAGAGGGCGCGTTTTGGCTGCTCACGTATATAATCGAGGAGATCCTTCCGAAAGAATTCTATTCAAAGACTTACAAGGGAATCATGCTGTTTGGGTATTATTCTGAGTGCTATGCGATTAAACAGTCAGCGATTCAATGTTTGGAATTGACCTCGCCCTCGAAAATTAAAAGTCTGCATATCTTCCTTGATATGATTCTCCCATCGATACTCCTGCCGTTGCTGGTTGACACTCTGAACCTGGAGTGTTTGTACTACGTCTGGGACAATATGATCAAAAATAAAGATGTAAATATTGAGTAACGAGCGGTTCTAATAATGACTTAGTTTCATATCGTAGAGAATACCATCATGGTGTTGATCTCGCACTTCAAAGAATCGATAATTGAAGAAGACCTCGATCGAATGCGCGAATATAGCGAGATATTTACTCAAGAAATCAACTACGACAAGCTGCTGACGAAAGGTGGGAAGCTGGAGATCTCAGCTCGAGATATGCAGGAGCTGCGAGAAGTTTATGAGAAAGATTTTCAAAAATTATGGATATCAAAAAACCAAGAGACCATCGTGACGATAGCCTCGCTGGCGAAATTTGAGAAGGAAGAAATTGACGAAATCCAAGGGAATTTTCTAAATCTATTGAAGAATAGGAAAGACGGTCTCACCATCTCGAAGGAAGAGTTCTCCAAGCTTCTGCTGCATATGAAGAAAAATAAAGACCCTGACTCGTTTCCGAATCTGAATGACACCTTCACGATTTTCGATTTGTTTGATATTAACCATGATAACCAACTAAACGTCGAGTAAAATTACCTTTGAGTTAGTTGATTTTCTGACAAATATTGGCATTAGCGAGTTCCTTGGCTGTTCTTCCCTCCTCCTCAAAGGTGACCTGGACGACAAAATGCTTTATTGTTTCCGGTACAGCGACAAAGGGAACAAAAATTACCTTACGCCTCAAGAATGCGCAAATTTCCTTGAAATCGTGTGTCGAATGGGCGCGGTGATCTCGCAGGATAATCTTAATCCACGTCTCCTGACGCAAATGGCCAACTTTAAACGCTCCATCTACAGGTCGGTGAAGAAAGTCCCGAAAATCAAGTACGTCGACGTTCAGGAGTTGATCGGGCGAGACGCGATGATGCGAGAATTAAAGGCACTAATGCTGGGAATAAAGAGAAAGAGTTCGCCGGTACTGCATAAGCGGTCGATGTCTTCACCGTCTATAATGAAAGAGATGATTTCCAATGAGCAAGCAAAGCATCAGAGCTTTCAATCGCCGCAACCGAAAAAAGTAGGGGAAGATTTCCGAGTCGTGATGAGCGTTCAGAGTGACACTCCCAAGGATTCGAATGCGGGAGGAGATGTAAGCAACAATTTTCTTTTCTATGTGTTTAATACTGAGTGAATGTCTAGCCGATTGTGTTGTTTAAACAAAAGAGCTCTCCAAGGGCTACTTCGGAGCAATTATTTAAATAAGCTTTTTTGGAGCGGATGGAAATGCTTTAATTCAGCAATAAACAATTAATTCAAGAGAGCTTGGACTTATTACTTTCAAGGAGACAAGCAACACGTGAGACTTCAAGGCTTCCTGAGGAAATAAATAAACCGAATAGATAGTTTAAATTATTTAATCGCATTTAGCAACCCTTATTCCTTCGTCTTTGCTACCTCTCCCTTAGCAGCAGTTGGACTATAGGCTGGCTGATGAATGGAATGGTATCACAAGACTTCTGCTCTTCTGATGGTTGTTAGAAATTGAATGAATTAATCAGAGAGAAGGTTGCATAGAATTGTATGGAATTTTGTTTGCTAAGTGCGAATTAAGTGAGATATATTCTGCTTTATCGTTGCTTCGGTGTGATGATATATATATAATAGGTTTTTGAGGAATTGACTTTTTGAAATTATACCTCAATTGCGGTTCTTTTTCAAAGAAGAGGTTTATTAATGTAATAATTTATTAAATGAAAATTGATATTGGGTTTTCGAATTTTTATCTCTTATCTGCTACTCAAATTCAAAATTTGTTCTGGTAAAACCTGTGCTAATAATAGTGAGAAAGCTTGTAAGTTTGTAACTGGTACTAGTTTGGTATGAACCAGGATGATTGTTTTCTGGTGACGGTATGAATTATGCAGCTCGTTATTACTGTTTTAAGGAAGATAGATATCGTTCAGGTAATTATCATGTCAGCAATCACTTTTGGTTTTGGTAATACTCTGAATATGAATTATACTCATCAAGCAGCCTAAAACAAATGATAATGAAGTTTTAAAATAGTTTTCCTTTGAACAAAATCAGAGATTTCCTTCATACACTAAACATATGATAAATAATGAAATTAATAACATCTTCGATTACAATGAGTTAGCACCTACAATAGCAAATGGATATACTACAGCAATCTGTAGTGAAACAAAAAGAATACTTTATTAATTTTCCTTCTTTTAAAACTAGATCATATTACTCAATTGAAGAACAGATATATTTAGTAATTGCATTCAAGATGGTCAGTCTATGTATTTTGTTACATTTTTCGAGTTGTAAATTCGCAGTATTAGACTCAGCTCCCAGATCCTTCTAAGACTGCGTCTCCGCTCTACAACATTAATTTTCTCAACAAGCAAATGCATCAAGATAAGAGAATCAACCTCTGCTAATTCCAAACATTCATTAATTTCAACGCAATTTTACTCCATACGCTGCTGCATAATGAGTCGGAATTTTTTTTTTCATTCTCATCGCTCTAGTATCCTTCTCTCACAATTCGCAATAGCCGTATCGGTACACTATTAGATCAAAGCAGCAGTAATTCTCAGTCAGCTCTCAATCATTAAAAAAATTCTATCTCCTTACCATATCAAATATGATCGCATACTATCAAATCAACGAGCCTTTCCCATTATTACATAAGATACCCTGCCAAGGTAGTAATAATATCCCATCGCTGTTGCTTCAGGAGTCCTTTTAAAAAATCAAATCTAAAAGTCCAATCCTAAAAAAATTATCACGACACCTAAAATAAGATGCCTGTGACATTTTGCGTACATTTATCATTCGAAAACACCTCAGCTGACAGTCATTTTAGGACTCCAAATCTGAGTTATTCTGCGCTGGAGAGGCTTTAATAGCATTATTGCCATTAGCCGCGTTTATATTGCTTGGATATCAATCATATCAAAATGCTCAAAGACTAACCGCATTCCTTACCAGCAATTACACCTTCAGACATACTCTCAAATTATTTCTCTCGGTTGCTCTCATCATACTGGCCTTAAGTACCGCTTGATTATATTCGCGCTTGCGTTGCTCATTCTGAATAATAGCATTTATGATCGGCTATCCAATAAGAAACCAAGACAAAACGCTCGCTGTTGAGATCGAATTAGTAAAGTCGAATCCTTTTGTTTGCATGACTAATGTAATAGGTATGGGCTCTGGATTCCATTATTTGGATCGTCAATCTGTATTTTTTACGACTGGAATACAAAAAACTTGGAGCGACAACAATTTACTTAAGAGTGGCCTGGGTGATTGCTCTGTTCAGCCATGCAGCTATAATCGTAATGAACGATTTACATGAAGTAGCATTACTTGGATAACTGCACATGACATCATCATCATTTTTTTTCTCACAGGAACACGATAGTGAATTCACAGATTTCGATATGGAGCCAGTTTGGTTTGTTTATCTAGGCGCCAATGCGGTTCTGGGTATGACTAATTGTTTTAATAATCTTATCGCGTTTGTTTTTTCCTCTCAGTTGTCGTGGGTTTCCTATTCTCAGAGGATTTTGCTCCCGCTGAACCGGATGTCAATGACTCCTTTATGGCGGTCGCTCAAACAGGAGAAGTCGATGTGAAGCTCGATGAGAAAGCCTTACGACTACTTTCAGGTGCTCGACGCCCTTCATATGCTACCTTAGCTGAATACGTAAATCCTGATCAATTTCCCCTTCACACTGACTAATCATTCTTATGCAGAAACCTAACCTTTCCAATTCGGAGACAAGCCAAAATTTGGTATACACCGGCAATCAAGGGGCCAAGCCAGATGAGCCTGTCCTGAAGGATACCCCTTCAGAAGAGAAGAAAACTACTGATAAGAAAGTTTCAAAGCCCGGAAGGAAAGTCTCTGCTGCTGAGGAGAGCAAGGCGGCGATAGGAACTGGAGCCTATTTCCAAGAAAACCTACGAAAAATGCAGAAAATCGAAGTCACTGGGTGGGAGAACACTCTAAGGGGGGAGAGAAATACCATAGTAAACTCTCTTATAGTTGAACCGTCAGATAATCTTCTAATCTGTAGATGTATGTGATTGAATTCGATATCAACCGACAGAAGTTCACCGCGAAGCGTAGCCTGTCAGAGTTCGGATACTTCATGAAAGAGGTAAGTTCGCAGCAAGAAAAGCTTGTTTGAAGCTAATTAAATTGTTTTCTCTGTAGATGTCGAAGAAATACCCTGCGATAAACTTCCCAGAAAGGCCAGTCAGAACGAAGTAAAGTTCAATATTTTAGTCAAGTTTCTGATCCCATCCAGGAAAGGAGACGACGATGAGAAAGAGCTAAGAGAGCGAGCAGCGATATTCGATAAATTTTTGAATATTTGCCTGAAAAACGAGCTGTTCAACCCAAAATTCGCTCAATTTTTGACTCCTCAAAACGAGTTGCCGATTTTCGGAGTGGTAATTCTGATATCTTCATCAAACAAGGTGCCTAATTCATATATTCATCATCTAGCCTCTCCAAAAGCTTGAGAGCAAGAGGAGAACTGGAACTGAGATCAACATATTCATCGATAAGGAGCAGTTCAAGCCAACCACAAAGGACGACTCCCATATGAGTCAAGGCAACTCTCCTTCAGCATCCCTTAACAACTCTCTGATGATGACGTAAGAAAACCTGTCGAGGAAACATAGCCTTTATTATTTCTCTTAATAGGAGCTCGATGGTAGGAAAATACGATGACGAAGAGACCGCGAGTCCGAAGAAAGCCAAAGAGGATAAATTCTACATTGTCGAGGCTGTCTCAGCATTTTTCCAAGGCACGAAGAAAGACACTGTAATTCCTAATATCCCCTAATTATCCCTATACCCTTAATCTTCTATATAGTATTATAAATTTAAAATAAGGGAAGTTGTTTCCAATCAAGTCGCGGAATTCGCAAAGAGATACTCTGAATTTAAAACTCTTGACGAAAACGTAATCATTTTCTGCCTTTTGTAGCTCTAACTACAAAAAAAACCACTCGAATAGTTGAGAGATTTCTACAAGAAAGACGCGGTTTCTCTACCTGCACTGCCATATAAAGGAGACCTCAGCTTCATGATTTCAAAAAGGGATACGAGAGTCATTGAGTATCGTAAAGTTGCTCTGAAGATGTACCTCCAAATTCTGCTGAATGATAGTAGAATTAAGGATAATAAGTTTTTGGAGGATTTCATTAAAGCTTAAATTTTGAAATAAATAAATACATTTGACCATTACCAGTTTATTCGTTCTGCCCTTGGTCTTTGAGTATAATGTTAAGAAAATGAAAAAGATTTACATTCGACTGAATTATGATAACATTCTCATTGTTTGCATTGAAAAATGTACTTTTGGGGTGAACTAATGAAGAGGATTTGAGGCAAATTTGCTTGATGACAATTAAGAAAAGAATCTAAAATATTTTCAAAGGGTAAAGTTTAGCTTTATGAATGCATTCAGGTTTGCTATTTATGAGATTTGCGAAATTAGTTTATAAAACTTTATTTGAGTTATCAATCTTTCATAGCATTCTAAAATCCAATAAATGAGATATCTTGCTGCCTATTTGCTCCTCGTCCTCGGTGGAAAGGCCGACCCAAGTACTCTAACGCTCCAATCGTTCAAGGCGCTAACTTAAATTTACAGGCCCAAGCGATGTTGAAGGTGTTATCACTGGTGCTGGTGGCAAAGTTGATAAGGCTGAACTCGAAAAGGTCGTGAACGCCCTTAAAGGAAAGAAGATCCACGAAGTAATGTGTTTGCTCTCTTCTGTACTCATCGCCATTGTAGCTCGTCGCTGAAGGAACCAAGAAACTCGGCACCATGTCTTTCGGTATGAAAATCCAATTTCAGCATCAGATGATAATGTTCGTTTTGATTACAGGTGGTAGCGCTGGTGGCGATGCTGGCAAGACTGAAGCTAAGAAGGAAGAACCAAAGAAGGAAGCCGCCAAGAAGGAAGTCAAGAAGGAAGAGCCAAAGAAGGAAGAACCAGCTGACGACGATGTCGGCCTCGGTGGTGGACTCTTCGACGATTTCTAAGAAAATTGACCCGTCAATTTTAAGGAATTCTTGTGTTCGATTGTTGTTTTGATCACTCTCTACGAATGCTAATCGAGCTTAAAAATCTCTCGCGAAGAATCTTAAGTGTCTTTTTCCAAGTCTTAGTAGAGAAGAAGTACTCAGGTTCTAGCAGCAATAGAACTGAATTGAAAAAGCAGAGGTATTTGGGTAATATCACTTTGGTTTGTGTAAAAAAGTTTGTTTTGGAGAGTTATTGTTTTGTGTGGAGAGATAGCATCAGTTTGATTGAGGAGTAATTTGTGAACAAGGCCGGCTTAAACAAGATTAGAAAACCAGATAAATCTTTTTGAGCCTTGCGAGAATAAAGGAAAATTTGATATTTTTGATAAATTAAAGAGAAAACAGTAATGAAAAATGAAATTTTAGTTAGGGAGACATTTACTGAATGGTGCTTTTCGAAAAGACTTCCAAAGACGACTGCTAACGATTCTCCTCTATTTTTTTTTTCCTCATAGAATATAGCTACGTGAAAGAATTACTCTCAACATTTACTTGCACCATGTAAAACGGATTCTGCTTTAGTCGATACTTGAAACAAGCGAATTAATTTTATTATCTTTAAACCAAGATTCATTTTTTTACGGTTAGCCCATCTTGGAAAAACTTTTATTGAACTCTTGTTAGTTAAACAAAGCTTTCCTTACTAATAATCCCTCCCAGAGGTTCTCATACTCGGCCTAAATTTAACATTAGCAACCATAATTCAATTTTTCAGTACAAATTAAAATATATGACTTTGACTGCTACAACAAGATCAACACCCAGAAACCGACCGAGACGCAAGTAAGAACATGCGAGGCTGCATGGAATACTAAATTATCGCTAAAAAGGACGTTAGAGTTTATTTGTTTTACTCATAATTATTTTCTAAGGGCTCATCGCATTAACTAATTAGATATTAATTTTTCTCAACCCGCGATTTCCAGCTCTCAGAAATGGAAAGTTTCAAGGCCACCAAAGTCAAGCTGTCAGACTACGACTTGCTTCAAACCCTGGGAACAGGTTTCCATCCTCAGCTCTTTCATTGCGTTAAACTCAACAGGCTCTTTCGGACGTGTCAGACTCGCCAAACAAAAAGCCACAGGTGAATTTGTTGCGATCAAAATGCTCAAAAAGGCCGAAATCCTTCGATTAAAGCAAGTCGATCATATCATCTCTGAGAACACGATTCTCTCACAAATAAATCACCCATTTCTCGTACAACCATTTTCCATATTATCAAAAAATGAATCATTTTATCGCCCTCCAGACCAAGATGCTCGGTTTCACTCAAGACGAAAGATTTTTATACTTCGTCCTCGAGTTTATACCTGGTGGAGAGCTGTTTACTTATCTGAGAAATCTCGGAAAGCTTGAGAATAACGAAGCAGTGTACGCCACTTCCTCCTTTCCAGCTGACAGCGTTTCCTTAGGTTCTTCGCGGCTCAAGTCACCTCTATGTTCGAGTACCTCCACTCAAAAAATATCGTCTATAGGTAATTATTATCGCCCGGTCAATTACTCATGGCTGTGGCTGGTAGAGATTTGAAACCAGAAAATCTTCTTATTGCTGGTGATGGGTATCTCAAGCTTACTGATTTCGGATTCGCGAAGTTCATTGAAGGAAGAACCTACACGCTTTGCGGAACTCCAGAGTATCTTGCTCCGGAAATCTTGCTAAACAAAGGTCACGGAAAGCCAGTTGACTGGTGGTGCTTGGGTATTTTAATCTATGAGATGCTCGCAGGTAATGATAAAGAGCCTTCTATGAGAGGAGAAAATTGATATTTGGATTAGGTATTGATCCTTTTAACGATGAGGATCCTATGGCGATCTACCAAAAGATCTTGAAAGGAAAAGTTAAATTCCCAAAGAGCTTTGATAAAAATGGCAAGAGTTTAGTTAAGCACTTGCTTGTCGCTGATTTAACAAAGAGATACGGAAATTTGAAAGGAGGTAGGCGCTAATTTCTTTATTATCCGCTTACTCGAGGCAGGCGTCAATGATATCAAGGAGCACAGATGGTTCAGTGGAATCGATTGGAGTCAATTATTGCAGAAAAAGATCCCAGCTTTCTATAAACCTCCAGTCAAGTAACCAGAGAAGGGTGTTAGCAGTTGATAACCGTTCATTTCTTTCTTATAATAGGAGCAAAGGCGATACATCAAACTTCTCCTCTTACCCTGACTCCAGCGAGCTTCCAAAGCCAATCAAGCCATCTGAAGATCCATTCGTTGGCTGGTAAAGAGAATTACATAAACAACAAATTTTTGCGTTGCCGGTGGCTGAAGGTGAAACAAACTCACGGCAAGGTAACCCGAGTATAAGGAAAATATATGTATTGTTTGCATACATAGATGAGGCACGTTTTAGAAAGATTACTGAAGCGCTCTCTCTTGGCGTTATAAGTTTAGCAGAAGCGTTTTGTTTAGCGATTCTTTAGTTGTCAGACCCTTCGATCAACTTTCCTATTGATTCTAAAAAAATTGCCCTTAACAAAATGAAATTTCTTCAAAAAGACCGATATTACATATCAATTAAGGTTGCCGATCGCTTGATTGTTCGGAAAAAATTTGAAAGGTGTAATTAATCACAAAAGCAGATAAAGACGTTCATTATACAAGTGGACAGGGGCCTTAAGCAGCGTTTTGTTGGTAAAAATCAAGACTTATAGGACAAACTTTACATGAGTTTTCATTGCGAGGATTCGCCTCAAATTTGCATTGTCTACAAACGGCGTGACCACAGGAAGCCTTCAATCCTTCAACGACAAGGTCATCAAGACAAAAAGAGCAAATTTTTGTTTGGCTTGTGTCACAATCCGTGCAAAGCGGATTAGAGGTTTTTGGTTTAGGCTTTAAACAGAATTGGCAAAAGCAGATGCAAGATTTATCTACTGGAGTTTCTTTTTTGCATAAGAGGCACACATTGGTTTGGCAGCTCTGACAACGTTTCGTGTTGGTTCGAATGTTACCTTTCATGGCTATTTTGCAACGCGGGCAGCAGCAGTAGCAAGCATTCAATAGAGCTCTATGGTTTGGGCAAATGATAGAAGCACAATGAGTGCATTCATAATATGTTATGCTAGAATCCTTTGATGAGGCTGTATTTATTCCCTTGGAACATACCGGACATCGCATTGAACTAGATGTTGGACGGTCATCCTGGCTTGGAAAGGAGCGATTAATTCCTTCACGGTCAATTCTCTTAGTGCAGTTTCGAGCAATGCAGAGTACTTCGGTTCGTAATTTTCGGCGATTAATGCAATCTAAGCAGTACATGTCTTGACAGTATCTGGAATTCTTAAAAATTTGAGTTGATGTTGTTCGTTTATTGCAAAGAGAGCAAGTTTCGTATCCTGTATTTTGGCTTGATTTGCTGGTCATGAGTTGAGATGAAGCATTTGGTGGCGTCGAGTGAGTTTTGGATAAATGATTCACATTCTCTGTCTGATGGTCTTCCAAGAACTTCGTAATAACAGCTATTTCAATTTTGCCAAAACACCTCGTTTTTAGGCATTTGAGAGGAGCAGTTTCCCCTCGGTCTCGGATACAATAAATACAAAATTCATGGGAGCACGGATATTTCAGCACATCTTCTGAACTAATATCCACACCACACGAATCACATTTTATTAAAGAGATCTGGTTTTGAGTTGTATGGCCAAAGTCTTTTGTTGATTGACCAGTTATACTTGCCGATTGCTTATATTCCTTTGCTGGCTCGCTAGATGTCCTCATTGGCTGAGGAATATCTTTTTTAAGTTCTATTGTCTGTTGGTGACTTTGATCTGTTGTAACTTGAATATCTACTTTTGCAGCGAAGTTAAATTCTGTGGATGGTTCTCTCTTTTCTATGGAAGGTTGGCTAATGGTGGATGCTGGTCTCGAGATCGAAGAATAGAACTTTTCTAGTTCAACTGGCATAATCAATTCCTGATGGTCATTTTCTTCGAATTGATTTATACCTGTATGAGGTTGCGCTGCTTTTTGTTGAAGAACTTTATTTATTTTATTAGCCAAGTAAGTAGAAGGATAGTTGTCTTCAAATTCATTGAGAAATTTTACAATAGGCTCCTCGTTGAGATAGTTATCGCAATCGTCGTCTTGACATATAGTGGGGATTCTATGATAAATTTCTATAATACACTCAATGCAGTGCCCGTGATTACACGCATTGTAAAATATCTTATGGCTTGGTGGTTTATCTTTGCAACGTACGCAAATGCCAGAATCTCTTTGGAGTTTATTTCGAGACTCTTTGACATCAGAAGTAGAATGTGTGACGTTTGCCTGGGTTTTAATGATAGTGTTTTGGTTCAAATTCTCCACCGGCTTATTGGCCTCTGCTAATTGAGTTTTACCCTCAGCCTCTTCTTTTTTCTGCTCAGAGTCCTCGGATGCTTTAGAGTCTTTGTTCATCAATATATTTTGTATGTTCTCATAATCTTTTTCTTCCTCTCCGCTTTGCTTGTCCTCTGAAGATTGCTCAACTTCCTCCTTTAATGCAGGTGTTTCGGGCTTATCCACCGTATATCTTTCATTACCTACCTTCTGTATGTCAGGTTCTGCATTAAACGCTTGGTCTTTTCCTGGAAAATGGCCTTTTTCCCGAGATTTTGCGTCATTTCCGTTGACAACACCTTCCTCCTCATCACAAAAATTGCCCTTACGTTTTCCTACTTTAATAGCTTCGGTTTGCTTTTTTGAACTGCGCTCACTAGATTGATCACTCTCTGAGTGTACACTGATATTATTCATAGAAGCGATTTTTTTCCGAAGATTTATCGTTTCCTGAGTCATCGAACTCTCACTGGCGGAACCACTATCTCTCATTGCAGATCCCTCTTCTCCCGAATTAATCACAGGGCATAATTCAGCATTCTCAGTATGATCCGAGTCGGTTTTTCTTTTATGTACAGCCTCGGAAATTTCTCCAATGGCATATAGTTGCACACTTTCTTCAAACTCGCAAAAACCTTCACTTATCGCCAGCACATTACAATCCGTTGTGTTCAAATTCTGCATCAACGTGAGAAAATCAACCTTCTCGCTCCTCTCATACGTATCCAACCTCATACCGCTATACCCTATCATCGCTCTAGCAATTTCTTTCTCAGTTCTGTTCTCAATCAATTTCAATCTAACTCCCCCGGATATCTTCGGGCTGAATGTCTCAAGCTTTGCCCATTGATTTGTTGCTTGTAATTCAGCATATTCAATTTGATAAGGAAACATCGCAGTGAAAAGTTGAAGAGTCGCAGGAAAATACTCACGTCCAAGCGACGCATCCGACTTGGAAAGCTCAGCCAGCAGAAACTCAGTATCATTATCAAGAATCTCATAGTTGCGTAACAGCTCCTCCAACAAAACTCCTTTCGAGGAGTGTGCAATTGCGAGCATAAAATGCGGATTCTGGTCAATAGCTTTATACACGTCATAAAACACATTACGAAACCTTGGCGCTCCTGTTACCACGGCTTTTTTCTTAATTCTTTGAGCCATTTGAACCAATTTGCAGTAGTCTATCGCCCAAATCTTCCAATTGTATCCTTCACTCTTCTCATGCAAGTATTCAAAAGCTCTTTTGACTCTTTGATATAACACATCAGCGTCGTAGTAGATGATGCTATCGAATATTATAGAACCTAACACGACTAGTAGAGGAAATTTCGCCAATGAGTATCTTCTGAAATGCATTTGACTGGGCTCGTCTTTGCTCAGTATTTCAGGTAATTCTGATGCTTTAGGGCATGTCTTAAGAAACTCATTGTAGCTTTCGAAGTTTGGTTTGATGCTACATCCGATATTGACTCGTTTCATTAGTTTGCGGTTTTTTCAGAAAAATTTTATTGCTACAATTCCAAATTGTAAATAATATTTCGAATAGTACCTAGAAGATGAACACGCACAATATCCCCCTATCTCACATAAAATTTTGCAAACAAAGGATAGCTATCGGGCAATATGTAGGGGGAAAAAAGGAGCTTATTTAATAGCGAGGCCAGTCAATTTAAAGAGATGTTTTTAAAATAATAAAGTTTAAAGGAGCTTTTTAACCACAAGGTTAAAAATGTGTAATTTTTACTGCGAAAGTCAGCAAAAATTAATAAATCAATGAATGTAAAACTCTGTAATAACTCCCTTAAACTATATAATAAGCACTTCACCCAGTTCTCAAGTACTTTAAATCATTAATAAAACAAATAAACTTCTCATTTGATTTATTCTTCTCAGTGAGAATCCTGCAATCGCGTCTTCACGAACTCTACCGCCTTCGGATTGTGAGTTTGAAAGGCTAAAAAGTCTTCAAAGTGTCCCTAATCAGCAACAATTAAAGCAACAATAGCTAACCATCATATGATACGTCAAGAACGGACTCTTTGTTTCGTTTAACGGCAGAAGGCATTTGGTAATTCATCGGTAAGCCAAAAAATGTGGCTGCATATTGGACTGCTGGTAGTAGATCAGGCAAACTGTACTCAAAGCAATAGCTGACGAAATCTCCAAACAGCGCATTGAAATCACTCGACTCATTGAGAAGATAGAGGCTGCTTTGAGGCATTTCTTTGGTAATCTGCTGTAGAGTAAACACGCCGCATTGTTTTCCCAGCACCAGATACATAAATGCAGCTGTCAACGCTCTGCTGCTATACTGCAACGTTTGGACGTCCAAGATCGCGCAGTCTATCAGCTGCATCAATTCTCTATACAAGGCATAGGATTTTTCGGTTTCTTTCCTGAACTGAATCGCTGATTCGTGTCTGATAACCAATGGATGATCAAAGACTTTTTCCGTGTATAGATCCCATTGATTAGTGTACCACTGAGCCCATGTATTTATCGTAGGAGGCGTTAATATCCACTTTAATGCCTATAAGATTGGTTAAATATCGCCGGAAAAAGTGGAAAATAGCAGAAATAGAGGGAATAGCTTGAGTATTAGATTTGAAAATTACCTTCAGCATTTTTACTTCTGCCTCTTGAATCGTTTCGATCGAATACAGAAATTCAGCAGCCTGTGCAAAAGCGATTAGCTTGGGAGGATCGATTTCCTAATTGCAATGATAAAAATAAATTTATTTCTCTTGAAAAGCAAAGGTACCTCTGTTTTTGCCGCAAGGTGCAGCGCGGTCAGCCCGATCAGCTGAAACTGGTTCTTCGGCACGTCTTCAACCTCCGCCAAGTATCTATCAATGTAGTTCATCGCGTAAAAGAAAGTCTCTCGCTTCAGACCAAATTCATCAGATACTTCCATCAGCCAATCGAGAAGCACTGCCCTCATCTGGCTGGTGATGTGCCTTTGCTTCTTTTCAAGGAAGAAAGGGTCCGGCATGTATTCTCGCTCTCTTAGAACCAAAAACTCGATGACTTCAGAGCCCCAGCCGGAATTGTAATAGAGTGAATTGAATTTGTCGAGCTCTTCTTTGAGGATAGATGTCGCTCCGATCTCCTCGATTTGCATATCAGAAGCCCTAGTCATGAATGTTGGAGTATCATCAGGGATTTTTAGCTCTTCTTCGTAGATGTCGGGCAATGTGGTTCTTTCGCTGAAATGGACTCTTTTCTTTGCTGATGATAGCAATAGCCCAGGGGATTCGTCGCATTCTAACCGAAGATGGGGCGGAGTGCTTTCAGGTCCAGATATATAAGTCGATTCAGACTTGGCAACAGAGAAATTTTTTCTATTGGGAACGTTTTTTGAGTAACTGATGGTATGGGTGGTCGCTTGTGAATCGAAGCTGGTAGTTGACCTGAAATCGTTGAATTTGGAAACTGGACTCATTATTTTTGAAGCACTTTGCTTATTGCCTATAATTTCAGGTTTCGGAGTGGTCTTCCCTTGAGAAAGCCCAGGCCAGAGACTGATCTGATTAGTAAAGCCTGATTGACTGCCCGAGTCACTTATCTGCGAAAGCGGGCCTAGCAACCCGCTGAAATTAGAACTGGAGCGTTCAAGCTGCGAGCTGGTGTATTGTGTGCTCAGTAAGGTATTCTGTGAGGAGATCCCTTGAAAAGGAAGGCTCACGACTTTGGAGTCGCCTTGCTCTTCGATCATCATATCATCGCTTCGAGTTCGGGACACCTTTGCTTTTTCAAAGTTGGAATTACTATTCCAGTCCATTGTGCTCTGGTTAGGCACGCTGGAAGTCCGTTCAAGGGCAGGCTTGCCCGCCAATTCGAGAGAAAGCTTCGTATCGTCCTGGAGGAGGGAGTTAGAACCAGCGGTAGATCCAGTCTAGGATGTAAAATAGTTTTAGTGGATTTTGTTCTCAAGAAGAGCTTATACCTTAGCTAAAGGGTGGTTAAAGAAGTTTATGTGCCTTAATTCAGTCAAAAATCCATGCTCAGCACCCATAACTAAGATCTGCTTTTGCGGCTTCGAGTTATCAGTTTTCTCCGTTTCTTTGATCGCGTCATTCTCTGGTAACTGACGACGCAAGCGCCTCCTGCTGAGTTGACCTGTGGGATACAGTTTCTGCCATTTTTTCGTGGGCTGGGATGTTTTCATCGCATGATTTTCCAATGGCATCGTTCAACGCTTTTTTATTTGAATTGAGAGTAATTCCCATATCAAGCAACGTCAATTGCTTCAAATTCTGCACAGACATCCCTTGTAACGAGTTATTCTCAGTGAGTTGGAGATTTTCCCAAGGGTTAGCACCTCGTTTTTTATTTTGTGTTTCATCATCAGGTTGACGACTGCTTAAATTTCCCGCATTTACGAGCATACAAAGATCTTTACTCAAAACCTCGCTGGCACAAATTTCATTCGAAGGATACCCTCGCGAATTCTCTGTTGAAGACGCCTGCTGATCGAGACTACCAAAGGACATCATCATCGATTTCACACGTGGATCAGAGCTTTGGTCGATTCCAGTAGCACTCAGAGCGAAATTTTCGGACTTAAACGCAGTGCAATGAGGATTTTCAGGTTCGATGGGTTCGGCTATGTATCTTCTATCAGAATAGGAAGGAAGAGCTATCGAGTTGTTGCTTTGTAGAAGTGGGTTTGCTTCGAAAGTGCCCTTTTCTAAGATTATTGTAGCATAATCACAAATCAGACGATGGATTAACGAAATTGGGCTTACTTTGTATTGATGAGTTGTCAGTGGTGCCAAAACCTTGTCGGTAAGGATTTGAATCAAACGGGCGCGTTGGTATCTTTTCCGCCATTTTTTGAAATTTTTTCAAAAGGGTGCGAGGCAAACTTAAATAATTAAGTCGAAATTTTTAATTAGGATCCAATTTTCGCAGATTAATACTGATTAAATGAAAACAAAAGATTCTCTTCTCCTATCACCTTCAGTTCATAAAACACAAAATATTGTAGTTTATAGATTTAACGTTAGTGTAGTCGCGATAATATCGCACAACATTTATCACTATTTTAGGATTACTTACTTTGCCCTGTGCTTAATGCCATGCAAAGAACCAATGACAATTTGTATACCAATAGATAAGCGTATTTTTTCGTAATACTAACTGATCAAGGTAGGGTCATTTTAAAAGGATCATAAAGTGCTAAAGGGAGGAAGGAACAAAATTTGTTCACTCAATAATTATCTGACTGAACAAATTAAACGCATCCACCCGTAGTGGACGTATAGAGAGGAGCGTTGACCAAGATAAGTCGTTTTCTCCTTGAAAAGTGCCAGCCCTCTCCGTCTGAGCAGCTAAATTATCCAACATGAGAGCCTTTGGCGGATCTTAATTTTAATAACTAACCTCTACAGAGAGAATTGATGATAATTTTGGCGGAAATTCTAAAATCAAAATCGCAAGAGAGCAATTCTGCTTGAAAAATGTTCAAATGATAAATCAATAAATAACTCCTCCAAAAACCAAAAAAATCAGAGGCCAAGATTGTTAACGCTGAAAAAATCAACCGCATTTCTTCTGGCCATGAGATGAGAAACAATTGACTTATCTCACTGACACCAGTTGGCAAACGGCCTTCACTCTAACTAAAACGAAGCAGCTTTCTTGCCTTCAAATTCCCATGAAGATGCTTCCCAAGGCCTGCTTAATTTCTTTGCGAATCTTTACAACAATGCCATGAGATTTATTCAGTTCTCATAAAACTCCAAAATTCTAAATTTTTCACACACTCATATCGTTTTGTGAACTCTTTATAAAAATTCTGTTCTCATCTGTTGCAACGCTATTCTAAACTCGCTTCCTAGATATATACACAGAGCAAAATCAAAGCCCATTATAACAAAGAGCTAGAGATTTCGCCTTTATATTCTACTTAGAAAATAGTCCATTATATATCCAAATCAAAATTAAAAAGCAATTTCAGAGGTTTCGAAAAAATGTTTAGAGTGGCTACTCTACAGCAATTGACAATCAAACTCAAATACTTTATGGACGAGTACAAATTTAAACACAGGCGCGCCAGTCTCTTTGACTGGATCTTGCCGGTTGCATTATTCTTTGGCTCAAATTGGATCGCCTACCATTTCTTCACTCCCAAAATGATGCTCGTTTGGCTTTTCATCATCATGGTAGCTCTTCTCATCATCGGACTCCAAGCGATTCAAATCCGCAAATACAATGAGGAGTATGTAGCGCATCAAAAGACTTCACAAGCGCCTCCAATGAAAAGATTCTGGGAAGGCGGCTTTTTGGATGTTCCTCTTGACAAGAACGAGGAAATTTTGAAGTCGCTCCACAATAACCCGCCCTACCAAACAGAAGAACCAGAAGATGACGCCATTAATGGAGAACCTATTCCAAATGGCAAAATTTCAAAGATTTCAGGCGATAGAGCAAGTTCTAGAGTGACTGAGCAGAATGGAGAGGGTAGAGCGCCTGGTCCGCGTTATGCTCTGGGTCGTTCTATCAAATATTCAGAAGATGCACTTGATTTCAGGAAATCTCTTTTGAAATCTAAGGAAGAAGAGACCTCAAGAATCGAGGAGATCCCTCAGGAAAAGTGGAGGGATTGGCACATCAGCAGCGATATCAGATCACAGGCGATTCCAAGGCCCAAGGGCAAAGAAGAGCCTAAAGTCGTTTTTCTAAACCAAAAGGTCATTCCAAAGCAGAAAATGGAATTACAAGAGAAAAGAAGAAGAGAAATTGAGGAGCAGAGGAAAAAGGAGCTTGAAGAGAAACTCAGAAAGGAAGAAGAGGAGAAAGAGAGAATAGCTGCAGAACGAAAGAAAAAGCAGGCTGAAGAAGAACTGCAAAAACTCAAGGAGGAAGCCAAAAGAGCTGAAGAAAACCGCAAAAAACTTGAAGAAGATCGAAAAAAGCTCGAAGAAGAAAACAAGAAAAGACAAGCAGAAGCAGAGAAGAATCAATCCAGTGGATCTGGAGGTCTCTTAAACCAAGCCGGCGGGTCAGGCGGTCTCATCCGACCCAGAGTTGAAGAAGAAAAGCAAGGTGGAGGAGCAGGAGGCGCCCAAGGGAATATGCAAGTGTCTAAAGCCCAGGGAAAAACTCCTGTGTACAATATGAAAGACGACGAGTTGAAAAAAATGGTGGAAAAGCAGAGCAAAGAGGTTGGCGCGCTCCAGCCTTTCAAGCTTACCCCTGAGCAGATGGAAGAAGCAGCTAGGCGGATAGCTGGAGGATACGATATAGCGAACCCGCATAATGAGCTCAGAGGGAATCTTAACAAAATGACGAACGATCCACCTTCTTTGAAGAAATTCGCTTGCAAGATCATTTTATTGCTGAAAACCTATCAATCAGGAACAACAGAAGACAGCAAAAAGCTGTTTTTGAGTCTCGTTGATCAGGCTATTCAAAGATTCATCGCTCGATCAAAGGAAGCCATTGAGACGAGACCAAAAGATATCCTTTCCAGAGTTATTGTCTCTCATGTAATCGATATTGAGATTCCAGGGTTCATCGACACGCTTATCTATCACATCACATCGAAGATTAAACTCCTTATACCCGAAATCGTGACTCGCAAGCCTGGACAGTCCGAGCGCGACTACCTTCAAGAGCTTGGATACGAGTACGAGAGGGATGGTACCCCTGAGCAGCAGGAAAACTACGAGAACAGAGTCAAAGGATATTCAATATTGTTTTTCGGATTACTTGCCCTTGATATAAGAGACATCTTTGTTGATGTCTATGATGAGCCTAATGATGCTATCCCAGGCTTCCAGCAGATGGTATTCACAAGGACAAAAAGCTACAGATGGATGTTTTGGAAATATGTCAAGATGCTGTTAGCAAGCCCTATTCAGCTTATGTCAGCCGCTGTGCTCACGAGTTTAGTGCGTTACTGCCATTTCATGTTGCGAAAGGAACGAGACGCAACAACTGCGCTGCTGAATATTATCAGACTGAAGTATTTCCCGAAACTAGAGGCGTTTCGTAATAGTATAGCCAGCAGTAATGCGTATACACCAGCGCAAAAACTCAGCTGCAAGAATTGTACGACAGAACTGGAAGGACATCTGAAGGAGTTTGAAAGAACAGGAGATATCGCTAACTGGTTTGAGCGAGAAAATTAAATAGTGAGTAAAAAGGCCCTCAAGAGGCTGATTTTTTTAATTGTTTGTTTCCATCTAAGCTTTCGTTGCTATTTCATGCGGTATTGCATCGAGTGTAAAACAAGTGAAAATTATATATAGACTATGTTTATAAAAACACCTTCAACAGAATTGTTTTTTTTCCTCTCTCTTTCAACAAATCACTGTTTGATTCTCCAAAGATAAACTGATTGTCAGAAGTAGGTGTCTTACTTACCAAACCGATTCGGATATTTTTTTGAATCGTAATAAGGGTATCAACGGTTTTTCTTTCTTGTTTTGCTGGTTTTTTTCAATCTTCGGCAAATAATAACTAAGCTAGCAGCTAGCAAATAGAAATTACTACTAGGAAAAACAAGATTGGCTCGATAGCAACTAAAAATCAGAGTTTTAAAGTTTATTTCCTGAGAAAATATTTCGCAAAGTCGGATTTTATCAAGTTTTTATCGATTCAAATCATATCATAAAGATTCGATCTAAAAATCCAGTTAAATATCAATTCCGAAAAGAATTGCGACTTACTTCCTTGTTGACACCTAATGACTCAATCAAGCTTCTGCGAGAGGCCACAAAAGTCGGCAAGGGCCAAGAAATTCGAAGCCCAGCCGGTTTTTATCAAAGCAGGTCTGCTGCTTGAGAAAAAATACCGTTCTGTTCGCAAACAGGATTTTTATCAAAAGATTGTTGCTGCTGAACTGTTAAAAATACAGGGAACCAACGCATTTAATCGGCAAGAATTTGAGAAAGCAGCCAGAACTTACGAACAGGTATAGCATAACACCTCTATGTTGATGCAATCGTTATCCATGGATAGGCTCTATCGATTTTTCGTTTTATCAAATGCAACAATCCATTCTGGGAGAAAGGAAGTAAGCGAATTGAATAAAAATGAGCTGAAAAAAATATCGTTTAGGCTTTTCTGATGACGAGCTAGAATATGTTGATGAAGAAGGAGAAAGTTCGGAGGACAAGACCTCCTCACGGGCACTGAAGCTCACGTTGTACTTGAACCTTGCAATGAGCTATCTTCGCACGTCTGATTTTAAAAGCTGTCGAGAAGCTTGTGATGAAGCGCTTAAAATCGACGGCTCTAACTCGAAGGCTTTGTATAGAAAAGTGAAAGCAATAATGAGTGATACACTTTCCACCTTAGCGGATTACGAAGAGTCTTACAATGTAATAACCCAAGCCGTCGCCATCGAACCGACGAATCAAGAAATTCAGCGATTGTATTCTACAGTAAAGGCGAAATACCTAAAGATGAAAACTTTGGATCTCAAACATAAAGACTTGAATGAATCATCAAGGGATAGCTCGGAAAATTTACAAGGCGTCCAAGGTTCAAATAAAGAGTCCCCAGTGAGACAAAGCAAACAAAGCAAACTAGAGAAAGTGAATGATCAAGAGCTATCTGAGGCTCTTACAATGAAAGACCAGCTTAAACTAGATGATTTTAGTTGTATCAAGAGTAGTCATCAAGGCGAGGACAAAGTAAATTATGAAGAGCAGCAGTTTAAGCCAAAAGCAGATTTAAATACTCTCTCTCCTTCAGAGCTGAAGGATTTTGAAAAGTTACACTAACTTTTAAGATGAAGTTGCTTAATATTTGAATTAGGTTTCTCGAGACAAGAGGAGATAGGATAGTTCAGCTCTACGAGGTTGCTGGAAGATCTAAACAAGCAAAAGAATTGAAAGAGAAACTCACGCAAGTCACGGTTAGTTTCAGAGTGTGTCAATTTCTAAGACTCACTTAATCTAGAACTTAAAAGAGAAATTGGAGGCGTTATCTTCTATCAACAAGAGCGATTCAGGTATGAAGATAAAGGAGCTTATAAACAATTTTGGGTAATGTTCTACTACACTTATTATTTGCGCTAATGCTGGGAAAGTATCAACGTCCGGATGCCTGATTTGAAAGAAGAACTGTCAAGAGCTCAAAGAAAAAATCTTATTGAAATTCGAAATAATTGTATGAATGATGCTGCCAAAAGATATCGTTTATCTAATTAACGGGTTAGTTGACATTGCAGCAGAGGCATTCAAGTTAAGAAGCAAGTTTGATGAGGAACTCGCGAGTAGTAGCAAGAAAATTTCCTATAATCCAAAGTTCAAAGCCGCAAAAACTGGAGATGGTAGAAAACGAAGGACACAAGATCCATTGCAGAGAAAAATAAGCAGAGCGTTGAATTTTGTCATCCTCTTCATGGCGACTCTCCTCGTCGGTTTGACCCTCTTTCATCATATCAATCAAAAGTTTAGCGGAGTTCAAGAATCAATTGAGATTTAGTTATTTTAGAGAGAATAAAAAAATCACTTATTTATCTAATATTTCAATGCAAGCAGTCATATTGAATGCATTTATTTTTATAATGTAGAGGCAGCTTTTTGCTTTCTCAATCATTTAAATTGTAATCCTCCACCAGTTATTCAGGCTTCTGCGAAAATTTTGAAATTTCGCAAGTATATTCGATTTGGTAGAAAAAAAGTTCATCATTAATCAGACTGAATTCGAAATTCTTAAAAAACCCAGCAATTTTGCGTTTTCAAAATATGAAAACATCTATTTTCGTGTCCAATTTTAGATTGAATTTCGAATTTTCAGTTGAAACTTGTTCTCTCTATTCCTAATTTTCAAATTTCCAATAAAACAGTTTATTTTTATGTTTTTCGCAATGCATACACTGTTACCTCAAAACTCAAATAAGAGAAAGACTGAGAAAACCATCCATACCTTACTACAAAAGAGAAAATTTGTTGTATTTATCAATTTTTCGTTCCCAACATCTAGCTTACAAGTCTAACCTTACTTACTACTCATTTACTTTTTCGTCAATGAAACACAGATAGTCTTGCTTGAACCTTTACATTTCCTTTTTTCAAAGTTTTTTTGTTCCAATTATGATAATCTAACAAATAAATCACTATTAACTTTTGCTAGTCATATGCCAATTATCTCTTCAAACTACTGATTAATTCTAAATGTTCCACTCATTCTATTTTCTAATACTATCACAAACTACATATCCCAGAAAAAATGCTAAATCTTACTTGAGTAAGGCTTTAACTGGAGTAATCTCCTCCTCCTCTGACAAAGTATATATATCTTAATTTAGTATGCAACAGTCATATCTAATTCACAAGGTTGCTACCTACACAGTCTTATTTACCCTTTCACTACAATATACCCAAAAAAACCTGTTAAATATCACTGGATTTTCAGAAATTCTTGTTGATTTAGTACCATCTATGCAGTTGTAAATTCGAAAAATAAAATTTGAAATTGATAAAGTCAAGACTATGCAAGTTCGAGCCCACCTCATACTAAATAAACTCTTTATTTTTTTCCAAATGAATATTGCAATCTTTCTCTATCAAGCTCCTTTTGCACTTTCGTTTTATCAATTGAAGGACTTCTGCCCCTAGGCTTTCGTACTCCTCCTGCTCCACCTCTATTCGTATTCGGCGTGGCTTTCAGCAACTCCATAATTTTGTCGTAATTTGGATTTTTTTCAGCTAACTCGGCGCACGTTTTATTCTTTATGGATCTAATGTCTTTATTTGCTCCTTTCTCGATCAAAAATTTTATGGCCTCAAGGTTCATTTCGCTCTCAAGCTCAGTCATATCCTTCCCCATTGCACATAATTGCATTAAGAGTGTGTGTCCCTCAGACTTTTCAACAATCCAATTAATATCAGCACCATGCAATAGCAATAGTTCAGCCATCTTAAACGCAATTTTCCGATTCTCAAATACATTTGTATCCATGCTCAGCCGATTGAAAGCCAGGATAAAAGGGGTTTGGCTGTATCGATTAGGCCTGTTGACCTCAGCATCTCTTTCAAGCAGCATTCGAACAATGTCGTAATTTCCGGTGATGCAGGCGGTGGCTAATGGCGTATATCCGGTTTCTTCAGAGGCGAGGTCGATGTCTATGGTTGGATTATCGAGAATCATTTTCGCACATTCTGGCCTTCCTAGCGCTGCTGCGAGAATAAGCGGGCTTAATCTCCGGTCAAGGTCGTTTTCGGGAACGTCAATGAGATAGTTCAGGTCTTTAGTTTGAATTTTGAGTTTTTTGAGCTCATCAGGGTCGTTTTCTTGAATCAAGCTCATAACTTTGTACTATCGAGAACAGGAAAAGTAAGTCTAGACTGTAATCATGATTGTCATACTTCAAAAGTGTTGTAAATGTCTGAGTCAAGTCGCTCTGATTGGTAACCTTGAAACTCGAAAGTTCCCTTTGACTTCGATACCATAGTTTCTGCGTAGTAGTTGCCTTGTAGTGAGTTATTTTCTTATAATAAAAAGACTGATAAATTTTCAATGAAAGTAACAAAAATGGGGTTCAATAAAATTAAGGTTGAATTTGGATGGAGTAAAATCGTCTCATAATTACCTCTCGTTTGCCGCGTCTCTGCTCTCAAGAAGGTGATTTAATGGAAAAAGATATATTGAAATAACTGATGTGGTTACGATCTTACTACTAAAGTTTTTTTTACTTATGCTCTAAAACATTTCGTTTTATGAGGGAAGATTGTAGAAACCTCATTCATTCCAAGAAAAATGAAGAGTATACAAGTTAAGCTTCCAAATTTTTTTGAGATCTCTTTATGGCTAGAAAGTTTGGGAAGATGCGAAATATAACTTCCTACCAAGTTTGCGAAAACCCGAAAATTAATTTTATTCAATATGGAAGATCTTTATCCTAAGTATAGAGTCTCCAGCCGTCCCGTTGTCCCTTCCAAAAAATTCGATTTCGAGGGAATTTCAAAGCTGCTTCAGGAGTTAAAGCTCAAAGACGTCACGAGAAGCACCACGCCTTCAATTCGTCCTAAAACTTCCCAGCAAAAAGCCTCAACCAGAGATAACTACAAGCTGTTCGAGCTAAACAACATGTCTTTTAACTTCAGTTTCTCGAGCTCCGATAGCGAAAATAGTACAGACTCCACTGATAATTATTACGAACCTTCAAAACCGCAAACCCATTCAAGGTGAGGTCCGAATTTTCTTCAGCTAATTCATTTTGTTCATTTTTCTCAGAGGGAAAAGTCTCAACGCTCCAGCGGCAAAGAAAGTGGCAATACAATCAGTAAAAGCGTCTCAGGAGAGATCGACAGGCAAATTTTCCTCTACGTTTCAAAATGAGCCAATTAGAAATGGTGAACATCCTCACAAATTCCTCAAATTCTTAGATTTTTCTAGTGATAACCTTACCAAAAGTAAGCGCAAGATCCTGGGTCGTGGTCGATGGAAACACAGGAGAGCTTTTCTATGGTAGAAAAAACAACGTGCGAGGCGAAGTCGCAAGTCTCACGAAAATCATGACTTGCTATACGGTTTGCCGGTTGATTGACGAATACTCAATCGACGCAAAAGGCACACATATTTTAATATCCAAGGCCGCTTCTCAGATGATCGGGACCAGTGCTAAGCTCAACCAAGGAGATATCGTCTCGATCTGGGATCTTTTGCATGGGCTTATGCTTCCAAGCGGAAATGATGCCGCGTTTGCCTTAGCGGAGTCATTTGGCACTTATATCTACATGCAGACTGAAAGCTACAAAAGTAAGGCGAAGAGCGGGCAGGAACTGTCCTCGGAGGATATCAGGAACTCAATTCCTTATTTTATCAAGAAGATGAATATGTTTGCGAAGCAGCTTGGTTTACTAAATACTGTCTATGCTAATCCTCATGGATTGATGGAGAATCCGAATATTTCAACGGCTTCCGATGTGTCGAAATTGGCCGTGGAAGCGATGAAGTTAGATAGATTTAGGGAAATCGTGCTTAAAGCATCGTATGAATGTGACGTGGAGCAGGCTGATGGGAGTGTCAGAGTGGCTCGGTGGGAAAATACGAATAAGTTGCTGTCGGAAGGGTGGGAAGGAGTTAAGACAGGAGTGACGAAGGCAGCAGGGCCGTGCTTTTGTGGATTTGTAACAATTGATTCATCTTCGTATATAGTGACGGTTTTGGGAAGCATGTCGATGGATTTCAGGTGGGTTGATTGTAGGACACTGAGTAATTGGGTTCATTCGATGAGAAAGAAAATTTAGATGATAAATTTTTGTTGTTGCTATTGATGTGAATAAATTTTTGTGATTTATATGTCATCAGAAGAAGTATTTACATTCATTAATGAAATGCGATAGAAAAATAACTTTGTTTCTTATTCTCAGTCTCTCAATCTTAATGTCAGCTCTCAATATTCGTTTCACAAGGAATAAATTTTCGGAAAATGAACGTATTTAATGAATTAGTGACGGGAATATGTAATTTACTCTTCTTGTGCAACAATCGAAAGTCAAATATTCTTGAAATTGATGATTTTCAATTTGATATAAGTGTTAGAGTCCTGGATATTGATGCTTTTCATAGAAAGGAACTGCCTTCTCAATGAGCTTCATGATCGCAATACACTTCTCATCTTGATATGGAAGGGTTGCTACTTGAATGCTCATCGGCATACCCACTGAGCCTACTATATCCAATCTTGCTTTTCTTTCGATTTCTTCTTGTTTAGGACCAGTCATATCGTCGTAGATATCCTCGTCCTGTTTAACTACAGTCACTGGAAGTGAGCCTGTTGGGAAATTCAGATAGTTGAAGAAGAAAGTGTAGCAAGCTACAATAGCTAAGAATTTGGCATTCGTGTATTTCATTGCAGGAATTGGATATGCAGGAGCGATGAAAGCATCGAGCTTATGCTCTTCCCAGATGGCGAAGAACTTGTTTCTGATGTTGTTCTGCTCGCAAGAGTTCACCAAATATTCATAGGCGCTGAGAGCCCCAGTATGTTGAAGAATAAAAGCCTTCTTTTTTTCTCCACAGCATCTCATGACACATCTGGCAAATCGCCTCATGCAACAGTTAAGACTCACAGCTAGTTTCAAAATCTTGTACATGTCTTGGAATTTCTCATTTTGCAATTTGAGTCGCATCGCCTTCGCGTTACCCTCACCGGTTATGAACCTCAGTTGAGAGGCAATCATCTCTTCAAAGAACGGGATTTTCACTTCGATTACTTCATGACCTTGGCCTTTGAGAGCTGAGATCGTCTCGTTGACAGCTCTCTTCGCTGTCTTAGAAGCATGGAAGAAATCAAATGACTGAACGTAACCGATTTTAAGCTTTTTCCCCACTTCCAGTTTGGCTTTGTTATCGTCCCATGGCAAAGGAGGGAGATAAGGATCTCCGCTTAATGGACCCATTTCATAGAGTTTATTAGACATGAGGGCCTTACACATGACTTCCAAGTCAGGAGTGCATATTCCAATAGGTCCGCTTACTGCTCGGACGTTAATTTGCCCAATAGCGGATGGGCCGTTTTTATCATGGCCTTTACTTGTTGCTCTCACATCTGTCGGCTTAAATGCGTAGGCTCCACAGAAAGATGCAGGGATTCTTAGACTGCCGCCTGCATCTGAGCCTAACCCAAGAGGAGAGCCTCGAGAAGCGATAATTGCTCCTTCTCCTCCCGAACTTCCACCAGCATTTCTTTCAGGATTCCATGGGTTCAGAGTCTCTCCCCAGATGTTATTGTTCGTGACAGGCGCGTAAAGGACCTGTGGAATATTTGTTCTAATGAACGGAATAGCGCCTTCCGCTCTGAGAAGCTGAACAGCCAAGGCGTCTTCCTTCGGAATTCGATCAATATGAGCAGTACAGCCTGAAGTCAGAGAGAATTTGGCTTGTGCGAAGCTTTCCTTGACCGAGATCGGAATACCGAATAAGGCTCCTTGGCATCGATCTGGATTTGTTTTCCTCAGCTCATCATATTTCATCGCGAGCTCCAAAGCCTCATCCCAATTGACATCAACAATGAAATTGTATTTCTGATGCATCTCAAGAGCTCTCTCATAGTAGCAAACCAATAACTCTACAGAGGTCACTTGGCCTTCTTTAAGCATCGCAAGAAGATCGACTACTCTTGCTCGCAGTAATTTCTGTCGGAACTCAGGCGTCAACTTCTCTTTCTTAGGAATTCGGCTTATGGATTCCTCTATTTTCTTATCTCGTTCGTCTCTTTTCTGTTTGCCACGTCTTAATAATTTTTTATGTTGATGGTTTCTGATGCACATGATCGTAATTGAGATGAAAGCCAAAAGGAAAAAGACTCCTCCGATAGTTCCGCCGACGATGCCGCCAATCTGAGCTCCACTCAAATTTGATGTAGATACGGAAACAGATCCGCTGGTATTACAAGTATTTCCCATTGTGAGTGATTAAGTAAAAAGATTTATTGTTAGTTATTCTTTCAGTTGCATAATTAAGTATTTATATTCGAAAACAAATTACAACTCAGCAACGTTCATTAATTCTGATCAGACGGAAGAATAGGAATCTCTTTTATGGAACTAACCCAGGACAGTCATTCAAGCGTTCTCAGCTGTGGTTAACCTGCTTTTGTGGGACTAAAGGCTTGCTGTCTCTATCAATAGAGAGGTTTTCCTCAAGATCGGGTATTGGAACTGATTTCTCTTCCAGCAAAATTGTTGGTAGGCTCTCCAACAAATTCAATTGTCAGTTGAGGTGGACACCAGAAACAATTTTGATTAAGACCAGAAAATCGTTGAAATTTACGGTATTTGTAAGTGTAACAGTACGTTTCCGGGTCAGAATGCTGAAGATTTTCCTATTTGAGTCTCTTACAAAAACAGAATTCATTAAAGTTCGGTGAAGTCCTTGTGCATTTGGAATTAACTCTTCAATGAACTCGTCAGATATAATGGATATTAGGAGAGTATTGAGGATTTGAGTTTATCATTGTTCAGAGTCAAGGAGAATGAAGGACGTTAATGCATGTGATTGTATTTTAATGAAAATTAATACTGATTTATGAAAATGTAATGTTATGATAATCAAAAAAAGAAGGACCCTTCAATTTCTAATATCCATTTTATAGCTTCGATTTAGAAACCTGGATGCTTGTGACTCTGATAAAATGGAACTTCCTGCTCGATAATTTTCATGATCGCAATGCACTTTTCATCTTGGTATGGAAGCGTTGCCACTTGAATGCTCATAGGCATTCCCACAGATCCTGCCATATCCAATCTTACTTTTCGTTCAATTTCTTCTTGCTTACGTCCTGTCTTTTCATCATAGATATCCTCACCTTGCTTAACCAAAGTCACTGGGAGAGAGCCAGTTGGAAGATTCAAATAGTTGAAGAAGAAGCTATAGCAAGACACGAGACCAATGAATTTAGCATTCTTATATTTCATTGCAGGAATTGGATAAGCAGGAGCGATGAAAGCGTCGAGCTTATGCTCTTCCCAGAGAGCGAAGAACTTGTTTCTGATGTTGTTCTGTTCGTAAGAGTTCATCAAATATTCATAAGCGCTGAGAGGAGCAGTATTCTTGAGAATCAACGCCTTCTTTTTTTCTCCACAGCATCTCATGGCACACCTGGCAACCCGTCTCGTGCAGCAATCAAGTTCTACAGCCGTCTTCAAGTTAACATACATGTCATGGAATTTCTCGTTTTTCAGTTTTTCTTTTATGCCTCTGGCCTTGCCTTCACCGGCTATGAATTTTAGTTGAGAAGCAAGCAGATCTTCAAAGAATGGGAGTTTAACTTCAATTACTTCATGACCTTGGCCTTTGAGAGCTGAGATCGTCTCGTTGACAGCTCTCTTCGCTGTCTTAGAAGCATGGAAGAAATCAAATGACTGAACGTAACCGATTTTAAGCTTTTTCCCCACTTCCAGTTTGGCTTTGTTATCGTCCCATGGCAAAGGAGGGAGATAAGGATCTCCGCTTAATGGACCCATTTCATAGAGTTTATTAGACATGAGGGCCTTACACATGACTTCCAAGTCAGGAGTGCATATTCCAATAGGTCCGCTTACTGCTCGAACGTTAATTTGCCCACGGGCTGATGGACCGTTTTGAGAATGACCTTTAGTAGTTCCTCTTTGTTCTGTAGGCTTAAATGAGTACACTCCGCAAAAAGCAGCAGGGATTCTTAGACTGCCGGCTGCATCTGAGCCTAACCCAAGAGGAGAGCCTCTCGCTGCTACGATCGCACCTTCTCCGCCAGAGCTTCCTCCGGCATTTCTTGCCTGGTTCCATGGGTTCAGAGTCTCTCCCCAGATATTATTGTTCGTTGCGCAGTAGTACAGAGCCTGAGGAACATTCGTTCTAATGAAAGGAATGGCGCCTTCAGCTCGTAAGAGCTGAACAGCTGTAGCCTCTTGTGTTGGATAGTAATCAAGGTGAGAGATGCAGCCTCCAGTCAAAGGAAATTTGTTTTGTGCAAAACTTTCCTTGATTGAGACTGGAATGCCGAATAAGGCTCCTTTACATAAGGCTGGCTTCGTTTTCCTTAGCTCATCGTATTTGGTTGCTAAATCAAGAGCCTCATCCCAATTGACATCAACAATGAAATTGTATTTCTGATGCATCTCAAGAGCTCTCTCGTAGTAGCAAACCAGTATTTCGACAGAGGTCGTTTGACCAGCTTTAAGCATCGCAAGAAGATCAACTACTCTTGCTCGCAGTAATTTCTGTCGGAACTCAGGCGTCAACTTCTCTTTCTTAGGAATTCGGCTTTTGGATTCCTCTATTTTCTTATCTCGTTCGTCTCTTTTCTGTTTGCCACGTCTTAGTTCCTTTTTGTGTCTGTGGTATCTGATCCACATAATCGTAAAGGTTATGAAGGATATCAGGAAGCTGAATCCACCAACAGTACCTCCCACGATGCCGCCAATCTGACCTCCACTTAAACTGGGCGTAGACGCGGAAACCGATCCGCCGCTAGCGTTACAAAGATTTCCCATCTTAAGTTCAATTTGTTTTGTTATTATAAGCTCATCTCCAACTGGTGTATATATAGACGGAAGGCAGCCTAAAACTTCCAAGTTGTTTCAAAATTAATTGTTCGAGACTATAGAATATTTATTTCTCTCATAAGACTAAAAGAGGAATATACCAACTTTCATTTATTCCATCACCACATATGTAAAACGTCTGTCTCTCTGACTCTAGCAATGGTGCGGTTTCTCCGCGTAAGGCGACTGGAGGAAGTAGCCGTTGGTTTATGAACTCACCAGGAGGTCCTCTTAAACTGTAAAAACTTTTTTTGGATTGAGAATTCGGAAGAATTCTTGTTGAAAGAGAACGTTTTGTAGTTTGGAAAAATTCGAACAAATATAATAATTTTTTTATGGTTGTTAATCGATAGATGTTTTGGGAATCAATTGTTGCAAGAGAGTCGAGAATTTGTCGAGTTTTAGTTTATAATCCAAACTCCTCTGATATTTCTGAGTTATTGGATGTGTTTGCTTTAAGCCACTTGATCCAAGGAGATCTTCCCGAATATCGACATAGAGACATTTACGATGGATCTCGAAATAGATATCTTCAATCTGAATTTGCCTAGAGGTCTGCATTTTGTAGCATGATGAGTGGATCCACATACTAAAGCATTGCAAGACACATTTTACAGAAGGAGAGTCGGGAATGAAGGCAGTGCTCCGTCTACAATACAATAGCAAAATAGCTTTTAGATTTCTTAAACAAAGAACCTTTTGAATCAATTCTTCGATAAATTAAGACTTTTTTTTATTGGTTCTAATTTTGAGTAAAACAACGAAGACTCATTGAATCAAAGGATCTAAAAGGATCTCGAACCCACCCAAACACGTGATCGATCAAAGGCTGTAATTAAAAAATTGGAACCAACCATCTGTTAGGAGAGGAAAACAAAAAACACTTTATAATAAATAGTAAAGCTATTAACGTGGACTCCATAAAAGACCCCATGAAGAGAGATTCATTTGTGGGGCTAAACTCACTTCTGCTCAATCTTTCACTCTTTGTGATTTGGTGATTGTAAATCAAGTTTTTCTAGTCAGCAGATTATAAATGCAAGTTCAGCTCTCAAATAATTGATCACAATCTCACCCAACATACATCTGAGAGGAAAATCCACTTGATGAAAAACCCCATTAAGTAGTTGGTAGTCACATCATAATAAAAAATAATCCTCGTTAAGTAAGTATTCATCAATAGTAAATTTTGACGACCAGGCACTTTTGATTAGTTGAAAAATTAGATGAAATTGCTACTATATAAGAAAATCATGACAAGATGTAATGAATTCGCTGATATAATTATTCATAGCTTTTTAGATATCCGTCTGAAAGTCTAAACTTTACTCGAGACCGAAAAGCGTTCTAATATCTTCATGCTGCATCTTCTTTCCCGCAGGTGGGATTCTCTGAGTCCATGAAGGAGGGACATTCCTAAATTAACAGAATAAGTCTTTCCCGTCAGAAGAAGAAAAATTTAATACTTGTAATATACAGGATTGATCTCCTTTTCTGAAAGAGAAAAATAATAATTCTTCGGAGGGTTTCTAAATATCCGCTTAAGCAAAACGAACTTTAATTGTCATTTACAAAGGATCCATTTGATTGAAATCAGTAGTGGCGTCTTCGTTTATCCTGTTCCAAAGCTCCACCTCTCGTGCCTTTTGCGGATCTGTCTTTCTCGCATAATGCACAATAAAATCTTCGTTACCCTATATATTTTCCTAGTAAACTAAAATTTGTTGAGCAATCTCACCTCTTCTGGGGGTTGTTGAGCCACTACAGGCTTCGTCTGAGTTTTATTAAAGCCCTAGCAAATAATTATTCATTGCTAAATTTGATCATAAGATACCTGGGTAGTTGACTTAGCTGTAGAAATCTTTTGGCTCGCTGCGAACGGCTGTTGCGTTGACAAATGCGACGGTATCTTTCCTTCAGGTTCAGCGTCCTTCGCTTTCTTTTGGAAACTTTGTTGGCTCAGCCGCATTATTAGCTCAGGGTCCCTTTGCTTATTCGTTTGATAGGCGAACTCGCTTTCCATCTTGGTTTTGAGGTACTTATCCACCTTATTATATTTTTGTTGTCTTTGTTTTCCACTGGAAAAAGCTGACCTGTCTCTCAACTCTGAGTCTTGAGGTTCTTTTTGACCGTACTCGAGTCTCTGCACAAAATCAGCATATTTCTTATCAACCGTTCTCTCTGCTCTCTCATCATCGGCTCGATTCGCAAAAGGAATCGGAGAGCTTCTTTCTGGTGTCATTCTTGCTTCCTCCTCCTCTTCTTTTTGCACTCTTTTAATGATTTTAGTAGCGCTGCCTGGCCTTTCCTTCTTAGTTGTGGCAGTACTAGTTTTTGTTTGTTGGAACGTTTTGACGCTTTTCACTTGAGTTTTCTGGGTAAATTTTGGCTTTGTTTCATCTGCAGCCATCGGCGTGGTATCTTCGCTAGCGAACCTCATCGAATTCAGCAGATCCGGCTTTATAATTTCTATTTTGACCAAAGGATTAAGTCATTTTAATGTCTTTGACAGACTTACTTGTCCTCTGCTCTGTAAATTTGTCTGGCGTAAGAGGATTTCGTTCTTTGAGTGCTTGGACTTGCTTTGGAGACAGCCTAAATTCCTCTTTGCAATTTCTGGGCGGCTCTGGTTGAATGATAGGTTTCTTCGAAGAGCTGAAATCCGCGCCGTCAAATACTTGCTTGTACCTCGGAACACTTGGACCTCTGTGAGGATTAACATTGTGAGTCTTCAGATAATCGCCATAGAGAATTCCACCGACTGCGGGTTTGACGTTCCCTTTGCCATAGTTTTCAAAAGGTGGTTTTCCAAAGTACGTCATGAACGCGCTGTTCGCAAGATCTCGAGTTGTTTCATTCAAGCGCTTAATTCTTTCTTTTCTGCGTTTGATTTTATCAGCGTCGGCCTGCGGATCGAGTTTCTTTGCTTTTTTGATTTTGCTTTGCAAGAGTCGGCTTTGAATATGCTTATAGTCTTGTTTTCCATAAGTAGTTTTTCCTTCCTGCTCTTGCTCTTCTTGCTCAAAACTTTCTTCTCTTCTCTCTTCCTGTACCATCTCCTCTCTTTCTAAATTTTCAGCCTTTGACGGCTGAAAGTATTTTTCTACTGTTTTTTGTTGTACAACTTTTTTCTGGTCGACTGCAGATTGCACGCTTCTCCGCTCCACAGCGGGTTGCACACTTTGCTGCTTTTCATCTGTTTTCGAAGATTCCTGACTTCTTGCGTCTTTCGCAGTTTTATAAGTTTCTTCTTGGCGCTCATACGATTGGAAGCCATGTGAAGCAGGCTTTTCAGGCAAGAGTTCAAATTCTTTCTTATCCGTGTACGCAAATAAATCATATTCTTTTTCTTCATCATCATCTGAATCTTGGTAATCATTGTGATGCCGAGGAGGGCTTGCATGGATTTCCGGATCACTGAAATACAATTCTCCTGAGTGATCTCGACCTGGGCTATACTGAAGATACCTTTTATATTGGTCCTTTGTTTCTGTAACCCAGGTATTGACTAGTTTGCTTGCCTTATATTGTTTAGGAATTGTCGATTGCATGGATTCTTTTTTCGTTGCTTTGAAATCTGAGGACTCTCCTTCAGGATCTCTCCAGTTCAGAATCTCATACCTAGTCAACTCAGCGATAAGCGTTTCGTCTAAATGGATAATAATACATCGTTGGATCGCCAGCTCTCGCCTTTGTTGGTTTACCATAAACTCTATCCTTATCTGACGAGAAGCGGTTACGAGAACAAATCGCATGAAACTATTAAACCTATGACCGTGGCTTTGAGAATTTCTTCGGCGTCGACTATTTTGTTGTCAATATGATGCTCTTTTGTGAGGGGTGGCTCGTACATGAGAAGCGGTCTTGGCTCCCGCTTTTTGACTGGTTTGTTGTCCTTTGCCTTTTTCATTAGTTTTATTGAATTTTGGATCTAACCGAAAAACGATTTTACAGAATAAATTATTTTTCGCTGAATTTTTCGGCACAGAATGAATTTTTCGAAGGGCTACATGAGAAACGACAGCATTACCCTTTTTACGAACTGAGCCACTATGCCTCAGAACCAACAAAAGGAATCTCAACGAAAAAAAAAATGATTAGTATCACTCTTCATATATCGATTAAATTTTGACTATCCATCATTTATTCAGGAAAATAAAAGTCTATTCTCAGTTCTTCTACTTTCCTTTTCTCAGAACCTTCTGAGTCTCAAATTTTTAAAAAACTATTCCCAAGTCAGTTCGTGTCAAATTATTGTTGCCTTTCATTAATTCTGTCATTTGGATTGCCTAACCTGTATTAAATTTTTGTATTCGATAATCAAATTAATAAGCTCGAATTAAGCCTAATGAAGGTCCTAACCTCATTATTACTAACAACCTACCTCATCTACGTTTCAGCTACTTCCTCCCATAACCACACGGAAGCTACCCCGTCCCCCACATTAATCAACTGCGACGACACAGACAGCTATGATTACTATGCCGGATGTATGCTGCGAGACGACATTGACTCAAAAACCCAGATAATCTTTTCGATATTTTTCGTCATCTGCCTTCTAATCTTCGGTAAGTCTGTCTGGAATCTCATCACCATCTTCCGAATCCAACGACGTACGCCTGCCGACAACATGAAAACAATGAATTTAATCATTTGTGTGTTCGCTATCACTCAACTTGGGTTCTATTCCGATGGTCCTTTACAGCTATTTGCTAAAACAAACGTTCCATTGAGCTGGTATCAGTACTTAGAATCGCTAAGCGTTCTCCTTCTGAACATTGCGCTTTGTAATGGAGGGTATTTTTGGATTAACACCATCTTTTCAGTCACCCTGAACAATATGTACAAGACAATCGTGTCCGGAATTTACTCCTGCCTTCACATATTTAACTTCCTCTTTTTCGTGTATTATACCATGGCATATTTCTACAAAACCGTGAATGATGAAGATCCTTTCAGTGAAGTCGGCATCGCTGTCACGAAAGTACCGCCATTGATAACCGCCGTTTCGACAGGAATGAATGGGTTATTTTTTTCTCTTGGCTGCTTGATTCTAAGGAGATATCTCGCAAACAATTGGGAGAAGATCGCGAAGGAAGAAGGCAAAGTGCTGGCCAGACTCGCTATCATCGGGGTTTGCATTGCAGCAGTGCGAATCCTCCAAAATGTCATCGAAGGGATTTGGCAATTGCCAGAAGGCATCAAGCGGGACACTGTTACTGGAAAGACATGGCCTTGGGCGTGGGCGGTCTACGGCGCTGTGTACCTCGCTTTGGTGAATCTGCTTCCTTCGTTGTATTTTTTGATGAAATATGCGCCGAAATACAGTGAAAAATACGATGATGAAGGAAGTTTTCAATCTAATGCCGGCAGCCTGCTGATAAAGATAATTAGAGCGAGCGAGGGAATAACGTCTGATAGGGATTTGTTTATGAGATCGGATCTCCTGGTAGATCCGGAGGAAGCCCCGATGAAAAGATCTCTCATCAGATAATATGATGCATCTTCGATGCTTTTTGTTGAGAAAAAATCGATAATGTTATCTTATTATACAGTCCCTTTACGAGAGACCTCAAGCATCCTCATTATAAGAAGATAAGATCAGATTAATTTTCTTTAAAAATGCCTGGTTTATCTCTTTTTAAGCTATAATTATCACATCTGTGTTCTCAGTAAGCCCTGTAATTGTATCAATGACGGTATTTATTTATACCTCGTGTTCCGTGTTAACAGTAAATGAAGATCAATCAATCTCTCCCAAAGCAACTACTAATTATGGCTCCTACATTGATGCATACTCAACAAAAAATGCAATAATGAGTTAAATTCCAATTTCTTTCTGTAAACTAAGAGAAATTCCATTAAATAAAGGGATAGGGTTTTATCAAATAATTTGATGATAAGTTCTGTAACGGAGGGAACAGAAAAAATAGATCACTCAGAGACCTTACTGATAATAAGAGAATTCAAGAGTATGTCTCAGAAAATTTTATCAAAACGATATTCTTTTAAAATATCGGAAGTGCAGGAGCAAAAAAAAGGCCAGTTACTTAAGTTATAAATGATCTTTATATGGCTCGAAGCTATGCCTATGTTAAAGGCATTCTTCAATTTTTATCCCAGAGAAATGTTTCCCATCACTCTCTTTCCCTTGCGATCCTCCAGGACTACTCTTCGCTTTCTCCATATATTTCGCATATTCCTCGTGCGAGACAAATTTGCCTCTTATCCTCGGTTTGGCCCCAGCAACAACGCTTCTCCCAGAGAAGGCTCTATTGACTGGGTGGCTCACTCGCCACTTGATAATCTTCTTTTTGTATTTCAAGATCTTGAGCGCTCTGACCTCCTTTGAGTAGATCCCAGGTACTGAGCTTTCTCCGTAGCGGATAGGTCTGTTCTCGCCTCGCTCTTCAATTTTGATTTTAAACTCGCCTCCAATGTCAGGAAGCGAAAAACTCTTGATTCCTTTGGTAATGGACGCATATGAGTTCAATGAAAGCGCATCGTCCCTGTCGAGGGTGCCAAGTGTCTCATATTGGCTATTGATGCTCATTGAAGGCTTCACGCCTTCGTCCTTGATTTCTTCGTCCAGCGAGGTCATTGATGGGTACAGATCAGTACTGTTTGGCTCAGGGAGCTCGTGGAGGGAAGGATAGGTGCCTCCAGGACTATTAGCCGAGATAAGTCTGGCGTGCTTTGGGCTTGAGCTCTCGGAAAACGCTGTAGATTTAGTCAAGTTGATGTCTTGATAGCTCTGCATGCTTCCGAAAGTCCCGATCTTCGTGACCAAGTCGGTCATGGAAGAGGCTACTGGCAAAATCTTCTCAAGGCTTTGGGGGCCGAAGTTTTTTGCGTTTCCCGCGAATCCAATAGGTTGTGGATTTCTCATTTGACCATTGAGTCCGATGCTATTTTGACCAATATTCGCTGTGTTTAGCGAGGAAAGCGCTTGAGTCTGCTGTCTGCTCGCGAGATTGTTGAGAAGATTGATTTGCGCCATTTGATTCTGGAGCTCATTGCTCAACAATTTGCCTTGGACAGGCTCATTTCTCATCATTTGATTCGGAAATAGTGAACCGAGACTCAGTATTGGAGCTCGATTCGCCATTTGACTCAACCCAAAAGATGGAATCAGATTAGATCCCAAGGTCTCAAGAACCATGCTGTTTGGTTTTCTGCTTTCTAGTCCGAGAGGCAGTGAAGGAATACTATTCAGGCTTCTGTACTGATTCACACTTTGAGCGTCAGATTCGATCTTGACCAGCAGCGTTTCTAAATTATTCAAGTGGTTTTGCATTTGGCTCTGTCCGACTAAAGTCACGTTTCCTGTTGGAAATCGCTGATCTCGATTGAAGTGTTGTGGCTGAGTGATTTCAGGCTGATGTTCTATCTTGATCATCGCTTGGCCTTTTTTTTTTTAAATTAATTCCAAAGTTCATTGGGAAATATCTTTACTATCACTTTTAAGGGTTAGCCGGCACAGGTCTTGCTGAATTGCGGCGGGGAATGGAGTTCCGGCTTGTGAAAGATCTGATAAACTTCTTGCTTTGAAAGCGCAGTGTTCTAACAGCTTGGTTATGAGAATTCACAAGGGTGAGTTTTACCTTTGATAGGTGAATTCATGGCTTTTGAGGCGGCGTATTCAAATATCTTTGGGTTTTATTCCTATTTACGAAGTCTCTGTTTGTGAATGATTATAAAGGGCTAGTACTATTTAAAAGACAAGGATCTTTTTATTATGCAGCGAACGATCTTGAGGCGATCACAGAACTTAAATAAATCTTCCAAATTGCAAAATAGCCAATTAACTTGCTTCCTGACTTTTATTTCCGAATTATCAAAACACAACTAATAATTAATCCAATACCAATCCTGCATTCTGATAAGTTTTATTGCAGAAATCTATTTTTTCCTCTGAACTTTTTAACCTTGATTCCTACTTAGCTTCATAGTTCTAAAGTTCCGACATTAAAGCCTCAAAAATTAATGCAGACCTTGCTAACTACACCTGATAAGCAAACCCAACTCGATAAATATGTGAGCCAAAGTGCTTTAATTGGCTGCTGGTGTATTTTTTTTGAGTTTCTTATTTTGTTCGTGAAAGTATATGATTTTTGAATTCTTTAAAATACTTCTGTCGGAATGATTGAGCTTATTTGATGTTAAAATAAACCATGAAATTTTTTTTCAGTAGACTTTGATTTGAGATCTTAAAAGCTCTACTCAAGATCGTAGAGCGGATTTCGAGAAGGATAAGGTAAAAGAACATTGGTGAACAAATTTGGTTCTATTAAAGAGATTTGTGAAATCTGAGAGGCGATTAGTATCAGAGCAGAAGGTGAAATTTGTTTCTGTTTTGGATGACGATTATATCTTTGAGTGGGTATGGCCTTTATAGGTGCTTTAGAAAAAGGCAAAGTGGTCAGGGAGCATGTTAGAATGCCCAGCGAATTGCATCGGTGTCTACTATAGACGGAAATGGTTCGTCTGAACTTGGTTATCATGGGTGCTTGAAATGTGCATTTATTATCTTCAGGTGTGTAAGGTTTTAGGAGAGAGAGATCTCACTGATTTCAGGTGACTTTGAGGCTTAAAACATTTCGCTATTATGAAGGCTCTTACAATCTGAGGGTGGATTAGTTGATGTGTTCGAGAAGTTATACTACTTCTCTAATGTTCTTATTGACCTAACTCTTTCGAAAATCCGTTTAAATCAAATAAGAATTTATAATCGAATTCGCTGTGAGCAGCTTTATTCGGCAGACGCATCATTAAAAATACTCAACACATCGCTAAGAACTTGAGAAAGAGAAAACCACTGCATTATTGTTAGCCTTTCCTCATTCAAACTAAGATATTCAAACTAAGATTCTTTTTCAGAATCGATTTAGTTTTGTATGATCTGCTTCCTCAGCATGTGTGCGTGATATTTCTACCTATACCCAGGAGTTGCCGTAGAGTTAGATTTTTGGCTACCAAAGGATCTGATTATCTAAAAAAAGTTGTGAGCGAAAGGTTACGGAAGAGGTGGTGGATAAGAACTTTTCCATACAGCCGCCATTATTTCAAAATTTTGTCAATTATCTCTGATAATTATAGCATTTGTTAATTCAATATACCCCACATATTAGTAAACGAAGAAGAAGGCTCTCTTCTATGGTTATAATAACTAATTCTAATACTCCCATGAGAAATACAAAAGTGTCTTTTTGAAAATTCTTGCAATTAATCAATTAGCTTCCGGGCTAAGAAATGCTTTTAATTTCCGAACTTTCAATTAGTCCTCGTTGAATCGGATAATCCCCTGGAGAATTGTTGGAAAAGAACCTCGCCTTGCCTCTCAAAATTCAAATACTGAGTTTGACAAAGTAGCTAGCAAACTATTCATTAAGCTGTAGTAATGGCAAAGCTCAGCTTCCTCATCTCAAACAAGACATTATCACTCACTACGACCAGAATAAAAATTCGATTTATCAATATCAAACAACGAAAATTTTCCAAAACTCAGCACTGTCAGCGCCAGGTCTAACGTATACAGTAATTATATTGTTATAGAGATGTACTACTCATTATCCTCTAAGATAACTCCAAGTAAAACTTTAATATTATTCAACCTTCATGCCTACTTCCTACGCCCTGATTTATTTCTGTAATTTTCTGACTCTGCCTTCTGAATCTGAGCCAACATCTTCAATTTGGCTATATCCAGAGATAAAGGAAAGTTATTTGCTGAAGACGACAAATTTTTGTCCTGCTGCAACGCCTTTGACGTTTGCATCGGACTAGTTGGATGGAGAGACAGGTCAGTCGTCAGATTCGCTTTCGGAGGGGCTGCTTTTGAGTCTTTTCTTGGGATCATCTGTTTATGTAGATCTATTTTCATCGTCTCAGATTTATTTTGGCTCTTCCCGTCCATTATCGTCAGTTTGTGAAGAAGTTCCGTCAATTTCTGATCTCCTTTCGGAGTTTTCGTTGTGTTTCTATCTTCAAACGAGCGGATATTGACTGCAGATCTGTTGGACAGCTGGGATTGGGGCTTCGAAACGCTTTGTGGAGATTTAAGTTTGCTTTCTGGAGGAGAGGTGTCTCTCTGATAGATATTCTGGAGGAATTTTTGGAAGTTTTGATTGATTTTGAAAGAGGTGTCCTTCATGGGTTTGACTTTCGGCGGGTCGGCCAAAAGTTTGATCTTGCGATTCTTTTCGGCAGCCGATCTCGCCCTTGAGTTATCAGAAACCTGCTCTTGAACGCTATTTGATCTGTTTTGGAGGTTATTGAAGCTATCTTGGCGTTCAGAATCGCAGTTTCGAGGGCTCATGTCTAAGTTGCTGAAATTGGCTTGATTTTTAATGACCGCCACTGTTTTATTAGTAGCTTTCTGCGAGAAGTGATAAGGTTTGACGATCGCGCGTGAGGGATTCTGGAAGTCTCTCTTGATATAGAAATCGGTGGCTCGTCTGCCTTCTACAGGGTTAAAGCGATCACCTTTTTCTAAAGTGACTGGTGTCTCATCATTTTTCTCTCTAAAGCTGAGGGAAAAATTGAGTAAGCAAGGCATTTAAGCGATAATTTTACTTTAAGTTCCGTCCTGGTCTCATTGAAACTGCATTGCCCGCTGCATTTTTGTTTGTAGAGAAAGTTTTAGAATCAGTCATGGTGCGTGCAAGAAGCTGCTCATAGCTCTTTTGGATTTCAAATAAGTTGGGTTTGTTTTTTTCGCTCTTTTCAGTTTCCGCCGCACCCTTCGAATTCTCTCTTGGAGTGTAGACGTTGACAAGACTCTTCTCAGAATATGAGCGACCAACTTCCTCTTTTTTGGGGATCGAGGCCTTATCTATTTTCGCTGCAGTTTTGCTGATATGATTAAAGACTGGAGAATTATTTAGCTCAGGGTTCAATTCGTTTTTGGGTTTTTCTTTGGTTGTCTGAGCGGGTGTTGAAACATCAGGCTTTCGCTGACTTTCTGCTAGGAGTTCGTTTATTATGTGAATTTCTTCATTCTCTGCAGCGTTTCCTTTGCAGACGGACCTTGAATCACTTGAAAGCACAGACTCTTCCAACTATAAAACCACAAAATAAAATCAGTTTCCAATAAATCCCAGTGAAATCATACGATAGTTTCGAGGTTTTGGCAATAGTGCTTTTGGTAGCTGGATATCAAATGGTTTACATACGGACATGGGCCGGTAATATATTTACAAACGATCTCAATCGCCTGTAAATGGTATAACTCTCTATCGAAAATCATAAGCCATCGCCAATACACGAGAAAAGTTAGTTTACGATTGCTTCATTCTTTCATTTGCAACTGGAAGCGTTTTCGTTGGCGCTTCCTCTTCTGGTTTCTCACCATCGTCTTTCGGTGAAACTTCAAGGAATCTCATTTCAGTCGCGGTAGTAAAGAGCACAAGACTGAGATAGATCACCTACATAAATTTATCAGCGATTAGCGATCTAATACTCATAATTTTTCCTCACTTTTTCTTGAAGCGCTTCTTTAGTAACTTCAGCTATCACATCTCTTCTCGCAATATAATCCTTATAACTCAAAGGGTTCATATGCATCACAGTTCCAATATTGAAATTCTGCAGCCACTCGCTCTCTTGCTGCACTCCTAGCAGCGTCCTTGCACCAGACAGCTCTAAAGAAAGCACATTCTTTTGGAGTTTTTCCCTTAGGTACTTCTCATTATTGTTCGGGTTGTTTTTCCAAACAAACACGAATTTCTTTAAATTCTGCAAATTTTGCATTTGAGAAGCCGGATTCCCAAACATTTTCAGAAAATCTTGAAGGAAAGGCACAGCAAACTCCAATAGACCATAGTTATAATGAACCTCTTCTTTGAGCAGGTAGCCAGCATCGTTCTTCGAGCTCTCAGCATGTTTATTTTGACTCATTGCCGAAGGGGGCCTCTTTTCTGAATTTGACTCGTTGAGTTTTTGAAAAGTGATTTTCTTTAACTGCTCGCAGCATTCCAACACGATCTCTATAACTTTTTGTAGTAATTTCGCACCGGTGTCAATCATCTCTCGAGAGTCCTCGTGTCTTGACAGCTGCGAGAGGACAGCACAGTGTTGAAGATAGACCTTTATAAGAAAATGCATTTTTTTCAGCCGGATGCTTTGGCATAGATGGAGCTCTTTGATTGAAGATTTCTTTTGAACGAGTTTATTGTAGTTCGCCTCATCATGTTTCAAGCTTTCCACGAGGTTGAATATCACGCCGTCAGTATACTTCGAGCATTTCTCAAGCGACCACATCCTAAACGAATTAATACGCGAGGAAGGAGAGGGTTAGTAGTACGCTTGGTAGCTGGAAGCGATGTTGTAAAGGACAACAATAACGAGATTCCTATCGAGACCGCTGCCTTTGATCGCCGCTGTCTGAAGAGAGATATCGCGTTAGGTAAGTGAATGTGAGGCGAATAAGAGTCTTACTTCGAGGATCTGCTCGACTTTCTCGAGTATTATGAGCGCGTCTTTGCACTTACCCTTTTGAATGAGGGCTACGGCTTGATCGTTGCTTCGGATAAGCGTTTCGGTGAATTTTTCTGCTGAAAATTAAACTTAGGAAGGAGTTTGAGGAGGTAGTACCTTCGCTGCTTGGGCGGTCGCTTGGAGAGTTCGCTCCCATGCTATCACTGATTTCGAAAGGGATTGAGCCCTTGGAGTCTTCGGTTGATTCAGATAGATCTTTTCGAGTGCTCTCTGGCTCCTGATGCTTATTTCGTGGAGCAAGGTTTATTGGGTTAATCGCTTTCTTAAATCCTGGAAGAACCTCTTTGATCTTGTTTCGGAAGGGTGTTATGAGCGAAAAGTCCAAAGAATTACCTGGTTTTGTTGCATGGTTAAGACACTAATTTTCCCGTTTAGCTATTAAATTTTAAAGCACAAAAACACTGCCTACAATAAATTATCAGTAGTGTGATATTTAAGCCTGAGCGTTTTTTATTGGAGTGTTGGGAATTAGACGTCAAAAGAAGAGAGTCAGTATGAGCGCTTAGCGGGAAATATAATTCAAAATTATAGTGATCCTTCGTACTCTCAACTTAGAAACGTAGGACACTCGACTTACAAAAGAAAATCCAAGCCCCAATGAAATCACATCTGGAATTAAACCAGCAAGCCAAGGATATTAATGAACTGAAGTTTGTGATAAATGGTATAATTGTCTTAAGGGACTCAAGTGCTACATCACGCAGATTGAATTTGAAGCACAGTAGAAGACAAAGTCCTTTAATCTCGAGGAGGCTTTCTCTTATCAATTGCTATTAATTAAGTTGCTCTTGTAGAAGGAATATAGCTCGGCCATCAGCAGTTGTGTTATTCGTGAAAATGCTTAAGTTGAATTACTCGTAGTTGGTTTTAAAGGGTTTTTCTACTAATAAAGGTTGAAATTCTTACAAATAATCTGCATTATCCCTGAAGCTGTTAATTATTTTTATTTTTCGTAAACAGCGATTTATTTATTATATTCCGATATAAATAACATGATTTTTCAGTTCTATTGTGATGATTTGGACTTTCGTAATGAGCAGTCATGGTGCATTGCTTTGCTTTGAAATAATAATTGGTTCAGTGCCCGATAGATAATGCCTCAATTCAATCAATCTAAAAAAAAAAACGAGTGTATTCTGGTTATTTCGAGTAACTATCCAGATTTTGGATGTAGCATGCAGTAAAACAATTAAACTTAGAACGCTGCGGCTTCTAATGTAATTAATGTATTTTGATCACAACGAAGATAGTTTCAAATGTAAATGTATATTTATTGTGGTTTATCCTTCCTCGTGATCTCCTCCCAAGCGATTGGAATCAGTAAGCTCCCTGCAATAAGACATAAACCTATTCATTAATGAAAATAAATACAATCTGCTCAGCTCAAAGCTTATTACATGCTGATATCCAAAAGATTCCATTTTCAGCAGAAGCAATTATCAAAAGCACGAAGCCTGTGAAAATTGAGCCAATCCCGTCAATGATGCCAGGTATCGTGGCCGTAACGTCTTTATTTCCTTGCGCAATTTCGCTTGCTCCCTATATATTCGCAGAATCTCGAATTATATCACAACACCCTTAACAAAGTTACTATCTCAGCAGCTATTGATCCTCCGATATAGTTGTTTGGAACTGCAGCACAAACTCCAGAAAACAGCAACAAAAGGAAATAATCCCAAAATCCTGCGTTTCTCAAGGACGCCAAGAAAATAAAAGCACCGCATGCCAAAAATGAACTTATTGGAATGATAACTGCCCTATAAGATAGTACTATATTGTAAGAGTTAAGGAGAAAACGTACCTTTTTTTGAAATAATCCGAAATGAAACTAGCTGCAATTAGCCCTAGTATTTGACCACCTGTGAAAGCTCCTTGGAGCCATGGCACTTGCTAGATAGAGCTCGTTGATATTAGATCGAAGGGGTGTTAAATTACTGTTTTTGCATCAAACCCGATTGTTGCTTCGAGGAAATCCGGCAGCCAAAATAAGATGCAGTAATTGCAAGCTTTTCCACAAGAAAATGCTAAAGTGTATATCGATACACTATTATTTATTAGATAAGGATAGATTATACTATAGATACTGAGGGACTTGCCAAGCAATGACGAAATGCTGCCAAAACTTCTTTGCTTTTGTACCTGTTGAACCTTCGGGGAGTCTATTTTCATTTGACTGTTCGATACTGTAACCGACCGCCTCTCTCTCATTCTCAGCGTCATTTAGCCGAAGACTAAGTTTCTCTTCCTCGTTTTGTGCACCTATTGAATATCGGTATTTAAAGTTTCCTGAAGAAGATAGTATTACTGTATTCTGGCTTCGCGCTGCCTGGGTTAGGAGATTCGAAAAAAAGGACCATTAATGTGGCAGCCATTAACACAATGCAGCAGACTAATATTGGTTTCGTCTAAAGGATGAGGTTCGCAAAAATTAACGAAGAGAGGAGTTACCCAACTCCAATGCTCTTTGTCGTTGAGCAAGTGCCCGGCGAGCTGCTGACCGAGAAGATCTCCCACGGCTTGACAAGAGCACCATATTCCCTATAAATATTGATGCTTAGAGGACAATGTTTTAGTAATCCAACTATACAATAATCGTCTTTAAATAGCTTCCTGCAAACCAAGCGCTTAGTATTGCAATATGATTTTGGTACCCCTTAAATAATCCAAATCAGTTAAGGAATATAAAGGAATATACCGTTGACTGTCCAAGCCCATTGATAGCGAAAGCCAAGACCAGAACTACTTGACTGATCCGTTGCAACCACCCAGCGATTCCAATTGTGATATAGCCGAGCAGAGCAACGAGCATTCCAATAGCGATTAAATACCTCCTATTACAGTAGTCTCCAATGATGCCATTCAAAATGAGGCCGACTCCATACACGAACATAAATATGAAATCAAGGATTCCCATAAAAGCATCATTCCACAGCAGATCTTTTCCCATAAGAGGTTTTATCGAGCCCCAAGATGATCGTAAAACGTGGTTTGAAGCGAATGCGACATATGCAGTTACGAAGACCATCCATCGGTACTTTCCTTTCGGGGCTTGCTCTTTTTTAAATTCTTTGGTTTGCATGGGTGCTTTGGGATCAGCTGTCGCTTGCTTTTGTTTCATAAAATATTATTTTTTTGCTCGTTGCTGTGCTTGAGTATGAAAGAATTTGAATCATTAAGAAAAAAACGATCACCTAAGTGGTTAGGCGTTGAATTAAATTTCAATGAAATAAGTTAAAATTGTGTTCGATATCAGTATAGATTATTTGAAATAGAACAGCTGATTATTTATAACGAAAAGGCTGTTGCTTGAGTAGAATTCCAAAACACATTGAGTTCAGCTCTTGTCAGGAATGATTTGAAGATGAATGGCAGCAATGAAAAAGGGCTCTGAAAGTAATTTAAGCTGCTACAAAAGAGGCAATGAGGAATAAATATGGCTAAATTCTACTATATTGCTGAGAGAATTGGTATTAACCTACGAGAGCTGAGATTTTCAAGAGTAAAATTGTATTGAGCTATATCGAAACTACTGATTATTTCATCTTTAGTTAATAACCAATCCCATTCGCCAGATGATATGTGAGTTGGTGTGGAAAAAAATAACAAAAATCTTCAAATGATCCAAAAGTAGGAGAGAACTTTCTTTTGAACAAATGGATTTTATTCACAACTTTATTGAAAAAGCCTTGAATTTTCAATTTCTGTTGGATTTACTTCTAAATAAACGAGATATCCAGACACTTGAAATATTGTTGCAGAGGCTTCAGCAACGTTATTTGACGGTTAATTTTTATAAATTTGCTGAAGTTGTCGAATGACACGAAAAAATACAGTAAACTAATAAGGAAACAATGCTAATGCAAAAATAAATCTGCTCAAGATTAATACTTTCATGTGAAGACATAATGATTGCTAGAATAAAGAGTACAATATTCAAGTTCATTCAACATCTCAGAGAATATTCTCCAAAAAAAGCGTCCAAAACCTCTCCAAAGTAACCGCCCATAACATCTCCTTATGACGTAGTTGGTAAGAACACCTTGATTATCAAGACTGCTAATCTTTGTGAAAATTGCTAAATTCTGCTCAATAAGCTCGCTATCTCTACTTAACCCCTCCCAAAGATATTTTTTAGCTGAGAATATGATCTCCATGAACTGGGCATTAGCTTTGCAAAAACATTTTGTTGTCTTACCTTAAATTTTAATGATATGTGTTTTGCGCTAATTCATTCGTTAATTTGCAATATCTTGCTACTCTCTTCTCTCAAAATTAGCAAAAGTAAAAGTAAATTAAAGGGATCAGAAAGAGCCATGCCTTCAGAAAGCCTAAAAAAGCTATTCGCTGTGCTTTTAGCACTTATTAGTATCGCATATATTATCGTCCAAGCGATCTATGGTTACCAATTCTTGGATACCTCCGTATCTCTTACCATATCCCTTCAAAACAGTCTCGCTTCTTCCGAGGCTTTCGTATTATTCATGGAAATAGTCTCAGTGATGAGTGGCGCTCAGGTGGTTATCACCGGCGTCATTTTGGTCGCCATTGATCCAATCAAAATCCGTTCGATAAAACTCGTCTTTTTGATGGTAGCAGTCGAATCGATCTTGCCATATCTAATGGCCCTATACCATTATCCTCGTCCTTATTATCTATACCCAGAAGTCAAAGCAATTGGATGCGACAATATTTTTGGAAACCCTTCTGGGCATGGCATCTTCACAAGTTTCATTTTTCCAGTATTCTATTGGATGTATATCTCCAAAGAGTACTTCCCTAAAGGCGCATCTTACCAGCAAATCCCGAACACTCCCGATGAGACAGATCAGGCTGGAGAAACAATTCCTCATGACTTAAACGCAGTTCCAGACCTACACAACCTCGGCGTAGAGAGTCAATTGTTGATTTCCATTCGAGAATCAAGCTACTGGAGATACATCATTATGGGATTTCTGATTTTGTTAGGTCTCACATGCGGATTATCGCGCATATTTCTTGGATTACACACGCTTGCTGAGGTAATGTGTGGGTGGGCGTATGGCACGCTGTTTTGCGTTATCTTTTGGTATGGGCTGGAGGGTCCCTTTGATAACTATTTGCATTCTCTGTGCCTAAAGACATTTACCAGTGTAAAACGACAGTACGTATATCGAAGCGTTTTCCTATTGATCTATATTGGCCTGGCAGTACTCGTGTATGAGATAATGAGGAGAAGCGACACGATTGCTGCTCAAGAAGCGAGCTGGGCGGCAGAAATTAATGAGAAATGCCCGTCATCTTCTTCTGATAGCTATCAGAAAACGATTGTTGACAAGACTTTTGAATACTTTTCCCATCCTCTTTTCCTCGAGGGTGTATTCCTTGGATTACTGCTCTCAAATCATTATAAAAAGGGTTATCTGTATGACAATACAAGCTATTTGGGCTACAAAAAACTCGTTGGCAGAATTATCTTTTATGTGCTGATTCTCTTGATTCCGCAGATACTTTATTACATACCGAAGCCTCAGACTGAAGTAGCGGGACAATATTTCACATTTTTTGTGAAGAAGTGTATTCCTTTCTACCTAGAAGGGCTGGCCTGTGCTCATATTGCTCCTCTTCTCTTTAAGAGGCTCCATTTGATGCCATCAATACCGGAGAAAGAATCTAGGCTACAAAATGAAATCGCAGACCAATATGAATAGAAGAGGAGAACTATCGCGATTATTTGCTTGATAAATAATTTATTGTGAGCTTTCTCAGCCTTATTTCTTCGGTATAATCAGTTACACTCAATAAAGTTAAATGTAGAGTCGTGCATTGACCTTAACAAATGAATCGCAATCAAAAGCTCAAGTTGAAAATAATTATGAATTTGGTAGATTTTTGATGTATTCAAAGATTTCAAAAGCGGCTGCTGAAATTATTAACGTTAGCATCAATATAGTAAATTTTGAGAAACCAAATTAGGGAACTTTGATCAGATAAAATAATCCGCTTCCTCCACCGCTCGATATGAGCTGCCAAGGAAAATCGTTTCAGAGTGTAGATCAAAATGTTAAAACACCTTAACTCGTATAGTGCATACTGATCATGTTGTAAAAGGTATCAACGTCTATCTGCCCTGGTCACTTCATTTAATTAATTTAATTTAATAGCGAAGTAATCCCGGTTATCTCTAAACTGAAAATAATTTGCTCTAAAATCTCCAAATAAAATAGATATGCTTTCAGAAAACGACAGAAAGCCATTTTTTGTGCCTCCCAAGATCTTTCAAACTTATACAGATTTCCAGCAAACCTCAGAAACCGCTTCTTACAAAGTATTTGAGGCTACAACAATAAAAACGCATGAGAAACATACAATCAGAATCCTTGACCCGACCAATGGCCTTGTAGCCAATAACTTTGATCTGATGGCCACTCTCTTCATTCAGGAATTATTGCATCTTCAAAACCGATGCCCAGGTTCCGTGCTAATAAATACTTTAGAAATAAGTACGGATCGCAAGCAAATTGCCTGTGCAGTACGACAACTTGATAAAATCCAAGAGCTTACAGATCTCAAAAACCCCAAGACCATCGAAAAACTCTTAAATGACGTTCTCTCTGATGTTGAATTCCTTTGGAAAGACCTTCAAATGAGAAATATTGCTAGCATAATAGAACCTGAGAATATCTACTTAATGAAAGATAAAGGAGATTTTTTCTTAGGAAATTGGGATAAAACCCTTGGAAAAAGTATGATGGAGCCTACAACTCTTATGGCTACGACAGAGCAAGAGTTGAAGTCACAGGATTTAGCAGCAGAAATTAAAGCGTTGGCATTTGCTTTGCTGAAGATGAAAAAAGTGGGCATCGAAGAACTTCAAACTCTGCAATCTAATATGAAAATTGATTTTGCGACTTATAGCGCGACAGTCAAAACAGCCGTGACAGAAGGTTTCAGTGATTCGAAAAGATTGCAAGAGCTGATTGAACGAATGCTAAGTCCAGACCCTCAAACTCTACCTCACCTGGAAGAATTCAAAATAAAAGAGGATAAAATTCAAGTCTTTCCACAGGAGGAAACTAAAAAAGACACTGAGCAGCAGAAAGCCGATGTTCAAGCTAAAAGTGAAGAATCGAAGATCACCTCTTCACCGATCACGGTCATTGGTAATTGATGAAGGATCATACATAGCAACTTATTTTCCTAATCATTAAATTTTCTGCATATAGAATATGCTACTCCAACACTACTGGCTTGGTGTTCATATAAGAAGAACATCAGCATTGTCGATTTCGAGAGGAAGCAAAGTTATGCAAACTTTGTAGGGCTCAATATTAGCAAGCCAGGTAAAATTCAGATTTAACTATCCGAATGATAATAATGATATGAGATGCTTGGGCGCACTTAAAGGAAATCCCAAACACAAAATTACTTGTGTTTCTACATCACGAGCAGAACTCAGCCAATTTGGAAATATTTGACATTTCAAAGAAAGATCAAATCAATAATATTTATTCCTTCGAAGAAGTTTCAGAATGTAACTCCATTATCTAACAATCATTCTAATAATCTCATTCTCCGCTAGTGACTGGTTGGGGAGACTTGGCCTATAATTCTCGTAGAAACATTCTTGGTACAATCCCTGTTACAGGGAAGATTGCTTATCATCTCTTCAATATCGACATATCAAAGGCTGGTGCCAGTGTGAAACTCTGCCGGCAATCGAGCTGGCACCCACATTATAGCACGAAGAATGGTAATTATTACATTTGTTGATGTCATTTGTTTTATTGAAATACCATTTAGGAAACTATATCACTGGATTTGATTTTAACCCTGCTGGAGAGCTTGCAGCGACCATTGATCGCTACGGTATCTGCTTAATCTCAGATATGAACACCAACAAATATGGCTTCCATACTGACATGAGGAGTAATAATATGGGAGGTAATTAGGAAATCTTTTCATTCTTCAATGTGCCTCTTAAAATTTCTTATATATTTCATTGTCTAGATAAAACATTTCCTCTTTGTTCTAATACTTATTATTTAGATTACTATAGTCGTTGCAGATGGAGTACTACTGGCGAACCCCTATTGTTCGTGAAGTATAAATGGAACAAACTCAACATCCTAGATACTGAGAAGAAAATCTTGACTTTGAGGCCTTCATTTATCACCGAAACGAGCAGAAGTGGCGGTAATTACAATAATAATAATCATTTTATCTCTCCTTCATATCCTCTTTTTCTCATTAAACAACTACGATCATTAATATTTGAATTTATCATTTGAAATTAATATATGCTCGCTAGTTATGTCCTACTGGATGGATGTTTGCCAGAGTAATGGAAACCTGCTGGCAATAGGTGGTGACGATTGTAATATCAAAATATTTGACAAGCGAGAATCTAGGATTGTCAAAACTTTCGATGGCATTCACTCCGGTAAGAGACTTCAATTGTTTTAATAAAAGATGATATAATGTAAAAAAAAAAACCAGGAAGGATCGACTGTGTACGATGGAGTCCAAAGGGAGATATGCTTGCGACAGCTTCTGAGGACAAGACAGCAAATCTTATAGACTTCAAGACTGGGAAAGCATTCTACACTGGAAACACGCCCGATGGAGGTAAATTCTAACCTGTTAATATTTCTTTATATATATTTATGTATTAGTTGATGCGACGTCTGTCTGCCTTATTTGAGTGAAGATTCAATTTCAAAAGTTCATGAGAAAAGAAAGTATTAGCAAGACCCTTGAAAAAATCGATAATAAAGAGAAATAAATACCTGGAGATAAGTTATTTTGATCCCAAAAGAATTATTTGTCTTCCAAATATATGGATGTCGGACAGTCATCAATCAAAAATAAAAGTTAAGGTCTATATAGCTCCCAGCTCTTGCCTGTTCTCTGAATATTCTGGATTTCCATAAACAACAATATCACTTTCAAATAGAAGTCAAAGGAACCATTTTAAGGGTTTAAATAGCAAAAAAGCAGGCCTGATTTCCAGAATTTGAAGTGAATATTAGTGGCTATCTCGTCAATGGATGTGACGTTCAGTTCGTAAACTTATATTTTCTGTCTCTGAGTTGAATTGTAGAGCAAAGCCATAAAATTAATGAATTCATGCCGATTCTGCTTATTTTGATTAAACTTATAGACATTTATCTGAATTAAACTTAGGTATCCAAGACAGGATTACCAATGCAATGGCTGTGATTGTATTTGAAAGGTTCTTCTTCAAGAAAGGCGAATTTATGGTTGAAAATGAAAAAAAAATCAGATGTCGCTCATTTTTTACTTGAATAACCTGATTGGCTGTTATGCTTACGGCCTCGTTACAGATTCAGCGCTCAAGATTCGCGATTATTCATCTTTATTAGGGTCATGAAATAGGAAATGAAGTGCTAGATTATTGAGTTTCTGATCAAGAGCTCATTCTGTGATATATAGCTTCTCACCAGGACTTAATTAATCACAATTAAAAACTAAACATGGAAAGAAAAGCAACAGTACACACAAAAATTGAGTTTAGCTCCACTGACGACTTTTCTGATACTTCAGAGAGTCTCGTCCTGGCCTTTTTCAATAAAGATCTTGGAAGCAGGTCCCAAATCGAGCAAGAAAGCAATCTCAGCCAGCTAAAAACAGTCATTTGCGCATTCCTTAACCGAATTGGTGGACGAATCTATGTTGGAATCAACCCTGAAACGAAAAAGGTGGTTGGAGTGCCCACCGCGAGCGTTGACAAGACAATCACCGAGATTCATAATGTCTGCACAAGAATTTCGCCTAATCCGATGATAATAACCCCAAAGGTGAATGTGGTCTATCTTCCTATCAAAGATGAAGGCCACTTTACTGGAAAGTACATCATTAAAATATTTGTTGATCCTGGCGACCAAGGCGTGATATACTCAGCTGACACAGAATGCTATTATTACAGAAATGAAGAGGGTGTGAATTTACAGTACAATTACGACGAATATGTCATTGAGTACTCAAAGAGGATCAAAGGCGAATTCAATCAGAAGCTATTTAATTTCAACGACTCAGAAAGCAGAGACATAAGCATAAACATCGAAAACGAAATGAACAGTCAAAAGGCATTTAACCTCAACGTGCCCATTTCAGCGTTCGAAAGTTCGACAATTGAGTACAAGATGTTCAGAGAGATCGGTGATTCAACGACTTCTACTTCCTCTCTGAATAAAAGAACCATCGTGAGGACGATATGTTCATTTTTGAATACTTCAGGCGGAAGGATCTATCTGGGTATCAATGATGAGAGGCATATCATAGGTATCAATCCTTTGGAGGCTAACAAGATGAAAAATGACATCCTGGAAAGTCTCCAGCAAATAACGCCGCAGCCTGGAGAGGACTTGGTGGAGGTAGAAACCTTGGACATCATCGACTCTGACATGAAGGTGCTGAAGATTAAAGTATGGCCTGGTAAGATCAATAAAATTTACTCTCTGACGGTAAGGCAGTTTGGAGCTTATTATCGAAATGGACCAAGTTGTCAGTTGTATCATATGACTCACTACAATAAAGAACTGAAACTGAGGTTAGGAGGCGCTTTTCCGAGAGTCCTAGTGAGATTCGCGGATGATCCTAAGTATGCTGAGGCATCAAACAAAGCCAAGCACATGAGAAACTTCCTTCAACACTATATCGACAATCTTCGGGTAGATTATATTGGGGAATGGAATAAAACGTTCCCACTTGAGGGGCTCCGGTTCCCGAATGAAGTTCAAGGAGATCTCGAGGTTCACTTGGGCCTGCAGCATGCAAAATCCAGGTATCCAGAGGAGATTGACTTGGCTCTGGAGTTACTAGAAGCCGGCTTGACAACTTGTTCAGAATCCAAGAAATTGGAGGCAATGCAAGCGATTTCCAATCTCCAAGATTTGCGAAAGCGACTTGAAAAGGAACCAACTGACAAACCAATCATGGGTGAAGAAGAAGAAAATAAATGCTTAAGCCCACCGGTGAAACCAAAAGAATATATAGAGATTCAAAGCCCTGCGATTGTATCTCCAGTCAACAATGTCGATATTGAGCTGGCTGCTCCTAAGCTTCCAATTGAGAGAAAGAGGACTGAGATTCTCGAATCAGTTGAAAAATTCGCAGTTACGATTGTTTGCGGAGGCACTGGGTCAGGAAAGACGACCCAACTTCCGCAATATCTGCGTAAGATTTACCCCACAGGGAAAATAGCTCTTTGTCAGCCCTACAAGGAGTCTCTGGACTCGCTTTTGAATCGGATCAAAGAGAAACTGCCTGACAAAAAGATCTATAAGCTGTCTCACTTCGATGACGTGGGAGGTACCAAAGAAGCTGAGAGTGGTGAGGATGGGATATTTGTAATGACGCATACCACCATGCTGTTCCAAATGCTTTACGATCCTCATTTCGAGGAGTACAAATGCATCATTATTGACGAGCCGCATGAAAGGTTAATCGACACTGACGTTTTGATCTCCTTTATGCTCTTGGCACTTGATGAGAAGCTCCCTAGCACTCCGAAGTTCATTCTTTCCTCAGCAACGTTGGATGCTGACCACATAGTTCGAGTGTTAGGAAAAAGATGCAATATTGTGGAGATTGGACAGTCAGAAACCTACACTGTCACGGATCATTATGACATTGCTTCTTATGGCCTCGATAAATATGAGGATAACTCTGACCCTGAGCAGTCTGTGAGACTAATCAAGAGGGTCTTGGATGAGAATTATACAAAATTTAATGGACATGTTTTAATTTTTGCAGCGAACGCTGATCACGTCCGGAACATAAGAGAGTTTGTTGAAGCGCATCCTGACATTCCTAATAAATTCCATGTGCTCAGTGTGTTAGGAAACGGTAACAGTCGATCATATGGCAGGGAAATCTTCGAAGAATACAAGCCGAAATACAAGTTGATCATATCAACAAGAGTAACCCAAACAGCTATTACAATTCGAGATCTAGCTGTCGTGATCGACTGTGGATGGAACTCGACCTGGAAATTCAATCGCTATATCGGAGCAAATGATCATATGTGGACAAAGATATCCAAATCGACTTCAACCCAAAGGCGTGGAAGGCTTGGAAGAACCTGCAACGGCGATTTCTATCCTCTTTATTCACTAAAAGACCAAGAAGACATGGCGGAGTTTGAATCAGGTTCTATGGACAAATACAGCTGCTCTACCCAAATATTAATGATTTTGAGATACAAGAGAAACGCGTTTACTCTCAGAATGATGAACGAGGTTTTGAAATTCCAAGTTACCGACGAAATGAACATCTTAGAAGAGCTATTTAAACGAATGAATTACTCCCTCCAACAACTAGAAACCAACTTGGCAGACCATTTGAACCCACTGTTTATAAAACAAAACCGCTTGACTCTCGATGACAATCGTGAAGTGTTCACAGCCGCCGTGACAGAAGCAACAGCAAGTCTCGGATTCGAGCAACAGAAAACACAAGAAATCCAAGAAAAATTCGCTAACTATTACGACACAATCTGCCACGAGCTCCGCAATTACAATCTCTTCAAATTGAATTTCATCGACAATGAGATTTATCTCAGAAAGGAATTTACTGCTCGATTTATGGCGGAAATTCCTTCTAGCAACGATAAATTCAGAGATTCAAGGAAATCTGTGCTTGAGTATTTGCTAATGCAAATGAATCCATGTCTCAAATGCGATAATTCATCAAGAGATCTGTTAGTTGCGAAAGAGCATTGCTTGAACTGCTCAAAGATAAAGTTCTCCTCAAGGAAGGAATTGGAATCATTCGCGAAGAGACACCATCTCACCTTAAACTATAAGGAATCCTATCTCAAAGAGACTTTAGATGATATTTTGTACCAGAATTTTGACGCGCGTACTGGCAAGCAGCTAAGCAAGGAATTTGAAAAAATCATAAAAACCACGCTAGAGAATTTCAAAAACCATAAACACGAGAGCTCACATGAAAACGATAATGTTTCTGTTAGCAACATGTCCAGCCTCACAAAGGTTTGCTGGACAGAAGATATTCTCCACCTGCATTACTACGGCATGATTCGAGGGATAACTAACCCTGAAAAACTGAAGGATTGGGACAAGCTGAAACCAGATGGGAGAGTCGCGCTGACACTAGATGAGAAAGTTGGGCTGTTTCATAATATCAGTTTAACAGAACTTGGCAATTTTACTAGTGAGTTAGATCAAAGTATGGAAGCAGCGAGGTCGCTAATGAAATCGATTGAACTAGGATGCGAAACTGAGATGATTAAGAGTCTGGCTGTGCAATCTAATGATTGGTTCTTGTTTAAAATCAAAGATGGTGACGTTTCAGACAACAGATTGTCAAAACAGACTGTGCTCCGACAATGGAGAGACCCAAATGATAAAGAGAAATTGGAGGGAGAGATGGAGTTGTACGCGAAGATCTATGACGTCATCCAATACGGAACTGAGAAAGCGAAGCAGGAGCTTGATATCGATGGGCCTTCCCCTTTCAAAAACCCTTCTTTCATGGCCTCGTTGAAGAGATGGGGGAAAGAGTTCCATCTAGAGGCCTCTTCCTTTGAAGATGTACTCAATATGCATGCACTTTGGAAGGAGATCGCGGAGAGAGCAAAAGAGAGAATCCAAATCGAAGTCAAGGTGGATAAAGAGTTCGGAATGAAGAAATCGATTTTCTATGGAAACTGGAAGAACATGGTTTTTGGAAATTTCATCAAAGGCAAATCCACCCATGATGACAAGATCGTGTATTCAATGGCCCAGCTTCACGGCCGAGAGGAAATAAGGTATAATATGGACCTGAGGTCAGTTCTCCAGGACTACGGAAACGAAATGCTGAAAGACCGTTACTTCGTTTGTATTGGACTAGGGGTCAAGCCCTCGAGGTTTGCTCAAGACCCTTATAAGACTTATCCTCTGGAAATCACTGCGAGCTGCTCTTCTATTTTGATAGATAAGAATTGGGTGAATGAGCTCCCTGAGCCTCTAAGGAGTAACGTATTAGCCGTAGGAGCCAATCCTAAAACCTATACAGAGAAGGAGTATGAGCTATTCGATGAGAGTTTACATGAGGATCTTGCTATTAGCATCAAAGCGAAAGGAAAGGCTGATCATTTCTACCATAAGAACGAAAATCTTAGGAGAATGCTGGCAAACACGGGCTTTTTCAAGGAGGAATATCTCGAAACTATCAAAACCAACGAGCATGATTTGCTATACGTGAAATTCCGTGGAGAGTGTCGAGAGCACTACCAGAAAGCGAAAGGAAAGAATGTTATGATTAATGGAAAATGGTGTCCGACAGACCCTTGGAACTTAGGTAGGATTTCCCAACAAGTCAGGATTGATCCAAAATACAAGACAAGACCTGTTTGGAAGGAGTATATCGAAGAAAAATTCAAAGAATATAAAATCCAACTTGATCAGCCGATAACTTCCTTTGACTATAAACGATTCAAGGAATATATCATCGTTAAGATGAAGAGCGATGAGGAAGCGATGGACGCCGTGTGGGGAAAAAAGAGTCCGGAAGTAGAGGAGCTGGTGACTCATGACTACAAGAACAGGACTCATGAATTTTTCAAGGTGGTCTACCAACAAATTGATGAGCCTGAAAAGAATCAGAGTTCACAGTCAAAGAATGGACACCATGAGTACTATGAACAAAAGAAATACGAGAATGATGGTTACAAGACATATAGCTACCAAGAAAAAACACCGAAGAAAAATTCGGATTCCAATAAAAGTGAAATAAAGATCGAGTTTATTGCGAAGAATGACTCGAAAAAAGACAACAGCAGTCAGAAGGGAAATGGCTCACAACAAGAAGATTCAAAGAAAAGTTTGGGTTCGGATCGCATTGAAATGAAACCTGAGAACCCTGTGACGAATGGCTCGAAAAAAGAGAACGGTGGCCAGAAGGCAAATGGCTCACAACAACAAAAACCGAAGAAAAATTTTGATTCCAATAAAAGTGAAATAAAGGTCGAGTTTATTGCGAAGAATGACTCGAAAAAAGACAACAGCAGTCAGAAGGGAAATGGCTCACAACAAGTAGATTCGAAGAAAAATTTGGGTTCGGATAACGTTAAAACCGAGTATGCTGTGCCGAATGACTCAGCAAATCGAAACAATACTCTTAATGAACATGAGCGAATTAATAACGAAGAGGAATTAAAAGTTAATTATACAGATCAAACGCAAAAAGCAGCAATTAAGAAGCCACTAAAGCTCCAACAACCAGACCTATTGTCACAGATAGCATATCGGCCTAAGCGAGCCCAGGTGCCTCAACAGATGCAGCTCCAACAACAAGACCTATTGTCACAAATAGCATATCAGCCTAAGCAAACTCAGATGCCTCAACAAATGCAGATTCCTCTACAAACTCAGATACCTGCAATGAGTGATCCTTTCTATTATCAAAATTTTGGTCAATACCAAAACTTTGGTCAGCATCCAACTTATACAAAATATTGTGAAAACTGCGGGAAATATAACCATTTCACAGCTGAATGCCGGCGTAAAAAACAGGATCCATTTCCAGACCCCAAAAATATAATATAATACAATACATATCAACTGCTTGTGTTATCATAAAGTAAGTTCAAATTTATTTCGTGATGCGTGCAGTTTCTTAGATCTTTATTAAATGAAGACTTGATAAAAATCCGAAAATCCAACTTAAGCTTGTAGTCCAGCAATAACTTCATCAGAGAGATAAATTTAATCTATAAACACAAGAAAGTAGCACTTGAAGTGTTTAGTGATGAGTTTTCCTTTTTAAAAGTTACTAGGTAAGCCCTCAAGAAAAGTAGCTAATTGAGCTTTTTAACATTTCGAATAGACTCCTCATTTGCATTTGTCTTGTAATTTCCACTCTTTGTTCATTGTCAGAATACTTTAGATGTGATTGAAAATTATTTTAAATTAGCATTTATTTTTGAGGTAATAGCTTCTTACCTCGATTTTTCTTTGGGAAATAATTTTCTTTTTGCTATTTAACATTTTCTCATACAATTAGATCACGATACAAAAATCACTGTGTCTATGAATATATATGTTCTTCTCGATAATTTCGACATTTACAAATCAATACGAAGTTAAAATAGCCATCCAAAAGAATTTCTTAATCATGAATGTCTATTCAAAACGAAGAAGTTTGCGACGTGTAGAAACATGATTTTCCGAGTAGGCAAGTGGCTATTCTAAGCTCATAAATTTTGTACTTGTTTCAATTAAATATATCAATAGAGTCCCATACATTTACCCAGAAAGTTGGTGGCTCTTTAGGGATTATCTCATGAGTTTCCATTTGCTCTGTTTGTTCGTAATAGTTCTCTGATGATTCAGTCATAATTTTAACGCTTTCGGTCGTAATATATGTGAACTCTGGATTTTCATCAAGACCCTCGACTTGATCGGCAATTAATTTGTGGTTTGAGGTTGCCGAAACTTTAGGTCTTTCAAACAAACTTTCGCTGTCTCGCTTGCTTGAGGGATGATATCTGTTAAGTTTTAGCTTGAAAACCGAGACTTTTTCAGACGAATCAATTGTTGGTCTGTCTAACAAATCTCGGTGCCTCTGTGGATAATCAAATTGTCGGTGAAGATGCTCTTTCACTATTGATAAGCCATTTATTAAATCAATTTGTAAAACCAGAAGCATGACAACAAGAGCTATTCGATAGATTTGCATTTTTCCTCAGTTAGTTCAAATAAGAAATTCTTTGCAATTATGAAATAAACGAAGTATGCGCTTTTCTTTTCATAATCGGCTTGATAACGGATAAAATTCCTGACGAAACTGATTTTTCATATATTTTTACGTTATAATTAAAATTAACGATCTCGGTATTCAATCATATTGTTACCTGCTTCGAACTCATTTGATACCTCAAGCATTAAATTTATCTCTTTTTCATGTCTTTCACATCCGGAATCTCTCTCTCTCATCATGTGAATGGTTGCAGCAAGATCTAAACTCACGGATTGTTAAGAAGCTTAAACTAAAGTAACTGAATTTTTTCGTTCGATCGTAAAACTTTACTCGATGGCTCATTCTAAGTACTGAAAAGATACATTGCAAACCACAATCAAAATTGATTCATCGCATTCAGACTGAAAAATCTATTTCTAAATCTCCTTCCTAACTATTGTTTTGATTTTCCTCCTTTTTCTCGTCATTATGCATCTCTTCGACTTTCTTTTGATTCTCCTCATTCGACTGTTGAGCCTCCTCACTTTTCTTCTCATCTTGTTGAACTTCAGCTTTATTTTGGGCTGCTTCCTCATTTTGCTTCTCATCCTTTTGCGACTCCTCAATATTCACATTCTTTTGCTCCTCTGCCGAACGATTTGTTTTTTGCTGTTCAATATTTGTCGTTTCTTTCGTATTTTCTGCGTCTGGCTTCATCTGCACGCGTTTTTCTTTCGCACCCTCTACCTCTTCCACCTTTGCATCTGGCTGCCCTCTAATCCCTTTCTTTCCAATATAATAATTCTCGGTTTCGAGTTTTTTCTCAAGCGGAGGAAGCTGACTTCGATTATTTTCAGTCCTTTCCGTCAATGCCTCCATTCCTGATGCATCATGCGAGTGTCTTAGATCTTTTACAGAGCCTTTCTGTAAAAATCTCGACTCATAATCACTAGGCTTCACTGACAGCGCCACCTCAAGCTCCTCAAAAGCGGCTTTCTGCAGCATTTGGGTATGCTGGAGCTTCTTTATCAATTCAAGCTCAAGCTTCTCCATATTTAAAACTTCTAATTCCTTGCGATTCTTTGCCCTGGCCTCATCGAATTTCTTCTTTTCGATCTGCATTTTTAAAAAACTTCTCTTTTCTTCAAAAAACTCCTTCTTCTTTATCATTCCCTCCTCTTGCTGCATCCTTATCACATCATGACGGCGATTCTTTTCCTCTTGATGTCGGAGAAGAATCTCTTGACGCTTCCGCTCGTTTATATCTTTTATCTTCTTAATTTCGTCCCTTTCTGCCTTTTTTTGCATTTGGATTGCCTCTCGAATGAACTCCCGCTCTTGCTTTGATTGCTTTCTAAGCTCCATCGATTTTAAATTGCGTACATGCTCTATTTGCTGCCTTTGTTTTTTCTAAACAGCTTGTTATTTCGATGAAAACCGGTATTACTTACCTCTTCCAGCCGTTCTTCGTGCCTCTTCTTCTGGATATAAACTTCGCGAGCCTTTTTCTTTGTTTCCTCAATTTTTTTCCAGGATTTCAGTTCCTCTTGTTTGAGCAAAGCTATTCGATTGGCCAGAACTTGTGCGTCAAGCTCGACTTGCTTCCTGGCTTTTTGGATAGCTACAAGGGAAATGTCTGATTGAGTATGAGTATGGGAATGATCCATTCCTCCGCTTTCGTGGCCGAACATTATGATGTTGCAATTTCTTTAGTTTTTAGTTATTTTATGTATTGTTAAATAAATTATAAATGAAACTGTGCATCTTTCAAAGCCATAAGCTTTGGCCCTTTCGACTATAGTTAATATTAGCTGTTCTCAACAATAATCACTAAATAAGCAGGATTGTCCTTAGTTTATGGGATCTCTGATGAGTGGCATCGTTCTCAGGAAATTATAAGAGAATATGGCTCTAAGTGTTGACTTTTTGGGATAGGGTTGAAGATTGAAGGTAATAAAGGGCAGCCTGGTATCCTTGCTGGTCATAGAGCTTTCGAAGTTCAGGATTTGAGAGGATTTTATAGGCCTCGGAGATTTTGAGGAAATCCTTCTCGGAGCCAGGGCGCCTGTCTGGGTAGTATTGAACACACATGCGCTTGTAGGCTTTCGCAATGTCTTTTTCTTCAGCAGAAGAGAAGATATCTAAGAGTTCATAGAGGTTATCTTGACTGCCTCGGAGATTACCAAACGCTTCCTGGGTGATGTTCTGCGTAGAAAGCCTTATTTCTCGATCGGGCTCAGTCAAAGAGAAGTTTTCTGATGAAGGAATTTTCTTTGTGATTTCTTTTCGTGTGCGAGGCTTCGGGAGAGGCGCAATGGCTTCTGGTTCTTTTGGATATGGTTTATATTGAATTTTCCGGATTGGATCAGAGGTGTCTACAGTACTTCGAGAAGCGGTGGGTCTTAAGGTTTGCTTGAAGAATTGCAGCTTTATCTTGTCGAAATCGATAACTTTAGAAGTGTTCATTGCTTTGTGAAATGCCTTTTTAGACAGCGAGATTCTAAAATTTCAGCATAAATCAATTTGAAAAGATTTTCAATTAGCTGATTAACAGCTAGTTTGGCTTAATTTCTGCATGAATTTTCAAGCCGGAAATTATCCTCTGTTGATATAAAATGAACCCTCAAATTGAATAGGCCTTGATAAATGGTCGACCTTGATCAATTGCTCTTTATCCGAAATCAACCGAATTGAAAATCATATTTTAGAGAGAAGGTGAAAGAAGCATTCAAGCTTGTAACTTTCAGAGTAACTAACGCTTATTTCAAGATAATGACTCTCTTCGCTTTTATTGACAGCTAGTTCTTCTCAAACAGATTGATGGAATAACATGTAAATTTTGAGATTCATGGCATTATTTTTATTTTCTTTTGGTGAGACTTTTACTAGATAGTCATGACTGATGCCTCAGACTTGAGGTTGATCTCAGATGAGAAATAGCAATCCTGATTAAACTTTGAATAGAATCAGCATATTTAATATCTTCAAGTTCGAATTTTTATAATAATTTGAAATTTAAAATTTGAAAGGCTATTTCAATTCTACTTATTTTGAATGAACTTGTATCGGATATAAAGTGACATATTGAAGTAAAAATGTAAAACAGTAATGCAGCAGCAAATTCAATTTCAGAAAAGTCATTGGGAGTTGTTTTGAATTGTAATACAGTTTGGTATTATTATCCAAAAAAAAAAAAATGTTATTGGTAAATAATGTTTTGAAAATTAGCAATACAATAATAGATTCCTTCTCGTTCAAAATTATCAAAACTTTAGCACAATACTGTAATGGTTTATATGAGAACATCGATAGTGAGGTAGTCATATAAATTAATTGTGTTTCTTCCGCTCATGACAAAACGTGATTGTGTTGTTTCAACTCAATTCTAAAGCTCAGAATGAAAAATACAAACTATAACTTAACCTGAGATCTTTTTGATAACTCCAAACTTAAATCTCAAACAGAATGGAATACTGTTTGCTTGTATGTGACAAAGAATTACATAAAGTGCTGTTAAATAAGAATTTTCAGTAATCATAACACTGAGGTCAAGTGGAATTCGAGGGGGCACAATATAGAAAATACCACATCATACTAAATTTTGTTACAAATAACTTTTCCACCTAGATAGATAATTAATATTCATTAGTAGTTATTTACCAGTAGACGAATTTGCTTAACGCCACATCCATTCTTCATGAAGGGCACTTGAACTTTTCCAAGCATAACGCAAACTCTACTTTGATAAGCATTGTGAAAATTGTGGCAAACCGGAAAAAAAGTTATGTTATCCCAGGCTGTCTCAACATAGCAGGAGAAAATATTAGTTATTGAATTTTAATCCTTTATAGATGATTCGCAGATTTTAACCTATCATCGCTCGCTCTACACAAGCAAAATATTTACAAAAAATCTTCACCATAATAATAATATTCGTTCTGCTAGTTTGATTTGCATATCTGAAGTCAACTGAGAAGGTTAAATAGCTTAATAGATGAAGGCGAGAGGGTAAAACTTATTATATAATTTCTTCTTACTATTTCTGAAGTCTAAATACAATAAAGAGTAATAATAGTAATATTTAGGGTAGTGGGTTCTTAATATTAGTCGATGAACTTTAGTACATCTTGCATGCTTAAAGATAGGCCGTTAGTATTTATTCCGCCTTTTCGTGGCTGCCGCTCGAGTCTTCGGTCTTCGAAGGTTCAGTTTTTTTCTTCAATCCATCTAATCTCGACGCTTCGTAACTTGGATCCTTTCTTAGCTTAGACTTGAGTTTAAGATATGTCTCTTTTATCTCACTTAACTGCGAGTCCTATACATAACAAAATGTCATTCAAACACTATTTCATCGTGAAAAGACACTCACCTTTTGTCGTTTTGAAAGCCAAACCCAGTACTCGCGGTTGGTATTGAACACTGTATCCCAGAACGTGAACAACGAGCAGTAATTTCCCACGTTGGCAGAATGATGGAAGGCATGATAAGTGGAAGAGCCGCTCAATGGTAAAAGTCTGAATGGACTCCACGAGAAGTCATATCCACAATGTCCGTCTACCGATTCTCCAACTCTTAGCACAACCCACATCCAGAACGTGATCATATGCATTTGTTTCCCGAGCAATTTCGGTCCGATTGCAGATGGAATCTAACCACGAAGACAAAAATAAGCAAAAATTTCAGTGCTAATGGTATTTACCAAGTTCGAAACCAGAAATTCCACTGGATGCGCGTACTCGTTAGCTATGGAAACAGTTTGTGTGTATTGATGGTGGATTTTGTGGATGTGAGGGTAAATCTTCGGATGGTGGAGGAGTCTGTGTCCCCAATAGAAGAAGAAATCCTCAATTATCATGCAGAAAGAGAGTTGGAGGATAATGTCTTTGCTAAAATACCAAACGCGTCAAATTGTGATTCAGAGCACCAAATGCTTACCATGTTGGAAGACTATCAGGACTTGTCCTCATTGAAATTCCACTAGTGAATATGTCCGCTAATATCAAGGCCGGCGCAAGCAAGAAATTGTTGATAGCGAACAGAATCAATGATTTCTTCAGCAGAATTTTCCACTCTTTGGGGTCACTTTCCCATGGCCATGGAGCCTAGATTGAGGAAGTGAAGTCAGCACATTGGAAATGATTTGAATTTTATTGTACATCAAAAACTTTGTATCGCTCAATGAATGGAGACTTTGCTGTGTAGAGGAAGTAGCTGACGGTGTAACAGACTATGTTGGTAAGGGTATGAACCAACGATCCCGTGATGAAAGTAAACCATCGGTCTACCAATCAAAATGTTGTCAGAAAAGCCGAGAAAGAGCGCTTACGGTCCTTTCCAGATATCAGACTTGGGTACACGGAGCCCAACACTCTCGGAACAACAAAGAAGAATGTAAGTGCTGCGAGAATAGCATTGATAAGTCCGTAACCTAATAACGTATTATAATTATCAAATGTGAGAAAAGAGGAATAGTACCTTTTCTTTTGTATCTCACACTATCATTCTTTATGATTTTCTCGACAGAGTCGTTAGAAGGTGATGAACAGGTTGTTGAAGCGATTGAGTTAGGCATTGTCTTCAAATTTGGGCTTGTAATAACAATTATATTTTATTAGCGGTTTTGACGTAAAGAAGCTTCGATTTAATTAGTTGGAAGCCTGAATCTAAATATTGTCAGTATATTTCATTATAAGAAGGGTTCGCAGAAATCGCTTCGATGGTTGGTTAATAGAAATCATTCGAAAAGCCATGCTAGTTAACAAGGCTGACGCTCTGAAAAATAAACTTAGGAATCACGAGATCGTAGAGGCATTTTAAAAGGAGACCAGCATTTAGTAACACTATCAGGTAATCTAAAGAAAAGTATGTTTTTAGTTGTTTTTGAAGGCATGATTTAACAAAAACTCCTCGGAAAAGCTTTGTATAGTGACTGTGACGAGAAGTTTCGCGTAGAGAAACTTACGAGCTAATATTGATGAAGAGGTAAATTCTTAGGCTCGAAATGATCAAAATGGGTGGGTTCTTTTGTGTTATAATAATAAATGAATCAGCTTCGATTTCACAAAGAAAGTGTTTATTCGTGTTTGGGCAGTATGGATTTAATTATTTAGAAGTTTTTCGTTCATAAGTGAGAAAAAATTTTCAATCTTGCCTTGTCTAGTTCATCTTGCCTTGGTTGCGGAGCCCTATTTTAATTTGTCTCTATACCACCTGGAAAGAGCTTTATACTTCACCTGAAACATAAATTGAGATACATATATGCAGCTAGTATGCATGAGGATGCGAGTGACTGGAAAAATTTGCAGAATTACTTCGATTTCCCGAAATTAATTGCAAAAACCTTTTTTGAAATTTTCTAGAAAAAGATTATTCTATTAAACGTTTTTGAGCTCATACTTTATTTTTGATAGCGTAACGCAGAAGTGATTCAAATTTCGAGTTTGAAGTCATGATAAATTCGGCTAAAAAGAGAAACAATACATCTTCATGAGTTGCTGTAGGCTAAAGAGCAATACAATTTTTGTATATCATTATATGTGTGTGCAAAGGATTATTAATCAAGTAATTCAGTGAGGAATTTGAACAAAACATATACTAGTTGGGTTTTGGTTACTGAAAGTGACAAATATAAGAAAAAGTTGCTTCGATTAAGATAAACCCGTCAGTTAACGATTCTAAATTCACAAAATAAGTATTCTTTATTGAACCATCAGTCTGACCATTGTTTTGGATAGGAGGTTATATCAGCATTATACGTTGTTCATAAATGCGAGCTCATGATTTTCACGAACCTCAAGGTGTTTGTTACAGCAAAAAATCAGTTGAATGAAGGTGTGATAAATCTAGAATTTCAAATTTAGATTATTTGAATCATGATTCCAATTGCACTTTACAACGAATACATCACTGAGGTAAAAAAAATTTTTTTGTGTCAACAATACAAGTATAATATCTCTACTAGCCTTTGCAAACTTGTATTCCCTATAATAGTGTTGCGATCGTTTAGCACAGAAACTGTGATGGCTAACTTCACTGCATACCCTAGGATTAAGTGTAGCCAACAGAAGAAACTATTTAATATTTTATGTTACTATGCTCTTCCACATTCTTAGCGGTGTCTCTGAGGCATTCAAGTCAAGATTCACCTTCATTTAGTGAATAGGCTGCGTCACCATTATCTCTTCTTGAGAACTTTGGCCTGCCCAGCCTTTAATCCTTACCAATATAGCATCTGTGAATTCTTAGGTAATCTATCCTTGATATTTCCTTCACCTAATTCTCAATCTATGAATGAATACATCAGAATTTAACTGACTATGTATGCTACTCACCAAAAATGAGTTACACACCTTATCAAGTTCCAATTTTCTCGGTACTGTGATGATAATCTATTTAATGTAGTTAAGCTACTCACTATCCAACTGATGATGAATACATGGTTTCCTTCAATGAAATAAATTTTGTTTCTCAATGAACTATGCAAAATGAATCCAAATTTTACTTCATTAATTAAAAACATTCATACTCATTATAAATTTAAGGATATTTTTGGTCAATATGGAAACCGTCGCAAACAACGAATACGAAACAATCGTCATTGGAATGGGCGCTATGGGAAGCGCAACCCTCTACCAGCTAGCGAAAAAGAAAATCAAATGCCTTGGCATTGACCAGTTTGCTCCTCCACATAATTTTGGTTCATCACATGGAGACTCCCGAATTACTCGACAAGCCATTGGAGAAGGAGCAGCATACGTCGCGTTCAGTCTCAGATCTTACGAGATCTTCAAAGAACTAGAGAAAGAGACCAAAAAGACTCTATTGAAAGAAAATGGCGGTCTAATTCTGTCTACCAAGAGTGAGAAACCAGAGTATATGGATGATTTCTTTGGAACTACGGTGAAAACAGCACAAGACAATAACATAAAGTATGAACTCCTCGACAGCAAAGCCCTCAGAACACGTTTTCCTCAATTTGGTGTCAAAGATGATGAATATGGGTACTATGAGCCCAGCGCAGGCTATTTAATTCCTGAAGAATGTATTGCCGCGCAGTTAGAAATGGCTAAAAAATATGGCGCCACTCTAAAATGTAACGAAAAATTCCTTTGTTTCGAGGATCTCAAGAGTGGAGGAGTTTTGGTTCGCACTGACAAGGGCACATACAAGGCGAAAAATATGATAATCTCTGCTGGAGCATGGCTACCTGATTTATTGAAAGGAGGAGGATTCTCGAAACTGTTTGAAGTTGAGCGAGTTGTACTTACTTGGTGGCAAGTCAAAGGAAGCGAGGATCAAAAAATGTATGCTGCAGATAAAATGCCGATCTTTATCTGGGAAACAGGACCTTGGTTGTATGGATTCCCTGAGACTCACCCTGGCAGTGGAATTAAAATCGGTTGTCATGTGGGTCAATTACCGACAACTGTTGAAGCCATAGATAGAAATGTGAGCGAAGAAGAAAAACAAAAAATTTATTCGGAAATTGTTGAACCTTATTTCCCAGGCTTAAGCAATAAATGTGTGAAAGCAGCTGTTTGCATGTATACATGCACACCGGACCGTCACTTTGTTATTGATTGGCATCCTGAGTATCCAGATAAAGTTCTACTTGCGTCGCCGTGCTCAGGGCATGGATTTAAGCATTCTGCTGCCGTTGGAGAGGCGTTGGCAGAAATGGTAACCGTGGGGAAGTCAAAATTAGACATTAGTAGCTTTTCATTGAAGAGATTTGCTGGAAAGTTATGATAAAAAATTTATGATTCATTCTCATTAAAAAAAAAAATATCGGATAGATTACAGTGAATGTTTCATTTTCTCGATCTAGCAAATGCACGGTATAATCAGTTATATCGATAAATTGGTCTGCGTGGACCCAAATAAACCATCACAAAGAAAAATCCCAAATAATTCATTGTTGCTTTAGGTTATGTGTCTGTAAGGTAAATCAATCAATAATAATATTTACAATGATTTCTTGACACACTCGAGTTTTAAAAAATTAATTATTTTTTTGATGTTATCTTTTTTTTAGAATCTTGGAGTGTGTTGTGAAAAAGGTTCTCTTCGTGTAGTTGATGGAGGAATAGCTTGTCTTCACTTCCTCTTTTATAGGAAACCTTCTCTCCTCATTAACAACAAATGTTAAAATTTTGTTTTTCTTCGTTATTTATGAAAGTCTGCCTGAAAATATTTGAAAATATTATCTGTTCTTCACTAAAACAACTTCAGATTATCCATTTTCAGACATTCATCAAAGATTATTATTTCTCTCAACTCAAGTCATCTGTAGCTCGAATCTGATACACGGTTCTAGTCTTATTAGCCACGCAAAATATATATCTCCATTAAGATTGAATTCTACACATCCTCTTTTCCTTAAGAACCTAACCTCGTCCGTTGCTCTAAAGTCGCTAAAACTATTTGCAAACCGAATTAAAACAACTTAATCACGAATCATCAAATTTTCTCTTATTTAGATCGCCAATTACTTGAAATTGCAGACATTTCAAAGAAATTTACACACCAATATGATAGAAAATACATTTACAAATTCTCACTCAAACAGTAATAACATTATTCTCTTAAAAACCATTATAAATTTCGAAAATTTATTTCGTATAAAACCAACCTTCTATATCCTGTTGCTCATATGTTGGGATATTAACATTCTTCGCACCAAAGCCATACTTCGCTATATACTTCTTATAAACCGCATCATAATTAGAGTAAGTGGTGGTCGTTTTGATTTGCTGCCAAATCGTCTTCATCTTTTTCAAGCAACTACTAAACTCCTTCTTCGTGAAAATATCCAAACTATTTCGTTGCTTTTCCATGAGCCTTGGGCAAATTGAGTAATTCATCGCCTTACAAGCAAGGAACAGCGCTCCGCTCGCAAGCATTGAATAACTAAACTCTGAAAGTTCGAAACAGAGCAAAAACATGTCACATAAGAACTAGCACAGGAATATCATAAGAAAATTGCTAGCTATCGATTGATTACCTTTGCGCAGTGAGAGACGTTTTCATCGATTTGAAGCAGAGAAAGATAGACTTTAAGGAAATGCATCGCTGTAGGCACATTCAGCTTGAACTCAAGGAGTTTAATAATTTTCTTCTCCATCTCTATCAGCTGCTGAGCCGTGTATTCATTGGCCGTAATATACGCATATTCCTTTGCGTTTTCTTGCTTATAATATTCTTTTGATCTCTCATTCAAAACACTATTGAATAATTAATCGATGGCCAAGGCGAGTCACACTTACTCAGCGATTTTCATGCAAGTCACTCCTACAAGTTGCACCTTGTTTTTATCGATGTCAAGAGCTCCAAGCGCTCTGTCAATGTAATTGACACAGTAATGCAGCGTTTCGTCTGTCACATTGAAATGAACGCTGACATCAATAAGCCAATCAATGAGAATGCATCTCATTTGCTCAGTGAACCCTGCCTGATTTCCAAAATAGCTCACAAGGCATTTCATGCCGGTTTCTCTCTCACGAAGCTCTTTGAAGTAAGAGACAATATACTTCTCAGGCATTAGAGGAACAGTATAGGTAGCTGGGAAATGAGAGGCGTCCTTGCTAAGCGATAGGTTCATCTTTGAAATGGTTTGAAAGTTCATATCAGCAAAGAACTTGTGATTGAGTATAGCGTCAACAGACGGTCTTCGTTGTGGGTCGATCTGCAGACACTGCCAAATAAGATCCAAGCCATCTGCTCCGACTCGCTCACTGAGGACCTTCAGCGTCTTAAACGCATGTTCTCGACGCGGAAGCAGTGTTTTCTTCAGTTTTGCGAATTCAACAGAAGACTCACCCCTCGCGATATCAGAGAAATAAACTGAGGGCCAATTTGGAAACATTGGCTTGAAATTCGACGAATCATTCAGAGAGGCCCAGTTCTCCTGGTCCGGAGCGCCGACGAGGGCAAAAATTTTAAAAAGCTGATCTATCTCTCGTTCGGCTGGGAAAAGCGGATAGTTAATCGCCAATTCCGCGAGAATACATCCGAAAGCCCAAATATCGATCTCGAAGGAGTAAATAGCTTTCCTTAACAACAGCTCAGGCGCTCGGTACCACAGTCTCCTTGCCTCACGACACGATCTCTCTCTGTCTTTTGGATCCTGAACCAATCATTAATTCAAAATAGCTGCTGCAACAAGATACCTCGGGAGTGTAAGCAATATGCGGAATCGTCACAAATTTGCTCAAAGCGAAGTCGGTTATCTTGACCTCATGGTCTTTCGTGATCAAAATGTTATCGCATTTGAGATTCCTATGAATTATCCCTTTTTGGTGGAGATAGTCTAGTCCTTTCACGAGTTGAAATGCGATCTGTTTTAATGTATCCAGAGGCATTTTATAGTGAGCGGGACTGCGATGTTTATCATAGGAGAGTGAATCGAGTCGATGATGAGGGGGTTTTTTGTCATAGAGTCTCATGAATTCTCTCATGCTGTACTGATGGTAATCTGAGCATATCTCAACCAAATCACCGACCAATTCAATTTCTTTGATCCTATTGAAATGATTCAATTGCTTGCATCTAAGAGAATTTGAAGTTACTTATTAATATTGGAATGCTCGATGCTCTTCAAGTAGCTAATCTCTCTCAGCACCGACGTCGGGAGCCCATCATCATGGCCGGCGTTGGCCTTTCCAACGTTTACTTTACGAATTATGTGCTGAAATACAAGAATTTAGTTTATTTTGCTCTTGTTAACAACTAATTTACTGGTTCTCCTGTCAGTCTTGAAACTGCTTTAAAAATCATGCCTTTGGACCTGCGTTCCACGATGCAGGCTTTCTTAGCGTACTTTAAAGTCAAAGGCAACGCCCGAATCGAATTAAGTTTAATCCAAAGTCGTCTATCGTTGCAGACTCGGTTCCAGTATCTGTTTACATATTGCAGGCTTTTCAAAATGTCAGAAGGGAGCAGGTATCCTCCTATAAATAGATGGATATCATAAGGAAGTGAGTCAAGATCGCGCCTTTTAGTGATCGAGAAGGGTTTGCGTTCTTGCAACATTGGTATAGTGGTGAGTGGCTTCGTTCGCTTCTCTCCAAAGTCAAGTTGTCTGGATGCAAGTCTTACGTTCTTGTTTGAGGAGTCGATGTTTTCTTTTTCATTGGGAATTCTCTTTTTGAGTTGCTGCTGGCTGTCGCGGTGAGTGCTAGTGAGCTTTGAGTAGTTTTTAAGCATGTCTCGTGAGAGGCTAAAATGGTTCATGGGAGCGGAGAGTGAGGATTTGCAGGAGGTTGATGCTTGTTGAGAGTGGATAAATAAGTAGGATATATCAAATAGAACGTATTATTGTCTGTGAACGGTTTAAATCATGAGTTATTTCAAATTCAAATTTTTAAATGTCATTTTTGTCTCAACTGACTAATTATAATCTGCGACTAATTGAGGTTTTTCCGATAGAAAATGCTAGATATGAGAGTGTGCGAGGTTGGTTAGAGATTTCTGACATGAGAACCTTTTAGGTTAACTTACAGCATAATTTTTGCATGAAGAAATTCATTTACATAAGTATTGTTATCAAGTTTAGTTGAATTAGTGAGATTCAAACTAGAAAGTGCTGCTGAGATATCCAAGATGCTCGTGAACTAATTCAGCGCGAACGAGATTCAAGAAAGTCTATTTTACTGCGTGGATGCCTTGCTCGAAGCGAAATAAAAGATAAAGCACATATCTAATTGTGTGCAAATCATCCTGTATCCTCAAATTCCATAATCAGAATAAGTTTAGAAACGCGAATGAGAAATTGCTGCAATAAAAAGAGAATAACATAGCAAATTTAGTGTTTGCCCAATTCTCTTAAAGTAGTAACTTGAACTATTAATGAACTTTAAATACACAGCTTAGATAGAAAGAGAAAGTCAACCAGAGTATTATCTAGCTGTAGAATTATTAGTATCCTTAACTATCAGAAGCGAGAGTATATTTTCCGAAGGCTTGAAGTAGTTTATTAGCTATTTTACTGAAGGTTTTGTAGGGTGAATTTGATCTTAGATGATAGCCTTTGTGCAACCAGTTACCAAAAATTAATTAAATCGGTGAGATTTCATTATCAAATTATTGAGGTACTTAGCATATCAATTTGTTATAATTAAAGCATTTGGAATTTTACCAATACTAGTATTGAAGAACCATGCTTAGTGAGTCTCTGATAGAGAAATTAAATAATCGAAAGGCAAGCGTGCAGCTATTGAGTCTGTGATGGTTACTGAAAAAAATCATTTTTATGTTATGTCTAAAAACTTCTTGCCTTGACTTTTTTGGTTTATTAAATTAATCAATTAAATTTTTTTTATGACTAACATGCAACAAAAAAACAAGGAGAAATATACCAACATTTCATTAGCTACAATACAGCGGTGCAATAAATGAGAATTTTGAAGTTTAGGTTTCTTGGTTTTTGATACGATTGAGAAGGCTAACGAGGTTTTGTTTACCAAAAGGAAATTATTGGTTTTGTACTTTGCCAATTGCACAAAGTACAATGTTGCTCAAAAAATGTATATGAATTACTCAATAAAAGCTGCTCATCAGAAAAGTAAATGTACTGTTTTTATACAGCGCTACTCTTCTCCTTTTTTAGCCTATGAAAATCCAGAAATTCACAAAATAAATCCGGTAAGTTTCACTAATTGTACAAATACTAGGATTATCTAATTCCAGACAGAATATGTAATAAAAAAGAACATCATCGGCTTGAATAATTAGTTGATGAGAGTATTAACAACCAAAGTAACGAATTTTAAATAACCTGATGTCGAATATACCCTGGTACGCTTGTCTTTTGGTTCTAACCCAATTAAATAGGAGAATGAACATCCAAAATATAAGCTATAGTTTAACAATATGCTCTGATAGAGGTGATTATTTTAAGCTTAACAGTCATATTTAGGTTTCCCGAGTTTCATGAATCAATTTTTATACTCGAATACTCATCAAGTTTGGAATTTTCCAATACCCTTTTAGAAGAGGTCATCTAATGAAAATCATGATGTTTGCTGTGTGTCGATAGCATTTCTTCTCAAGCTATCCAATTTTTCAATCAAAGAGGCAGACTCAATACCAATACAGCTTATTCTAAATTCATTCACAGAGAAGCAAAAAAAAAAAAATTAAATAAAATGAATTTTAATTTCAGAAAAATTATCTTGAATTTATCTGAAATAATATTTAACTCATGAAACTGAAGTTCAAAAATTAAATTCAGGCATGGCACAGGATGAAGTTAAATTTAACAAACCGTTGCTCGGGTTTTTTGTTACTTCTCTGCCGTAATGAGAGATTATTCTGAACTCTACTACTGCATACACTTCTAGCATGAATTTCTATCAAACTGAGAGCTCCTATGCATTACATGGAAAATTTTGCTCTGGATTCTGAACATCAGTGCTATCGTTACAGTTATTGCTTCTATTTCTTAACATTAAGGATGGTTATGATCGCTTAGAACTGATACATATATGGATTGCTTGAGCGCACATCTATATTATCTATATATCATCATTATTGTATCAACAAGACGAATTCAAAGCTTCATCCCAAAAAGTGGAAGCATTACAATTCAATACATCATAGATAAAGCCTGGAGGCTTTCATTGGAATGATAACGATCACCAGGTCTTAGGTATACACCCTCAAAGCGTTGTAAAATAATGTAACTTATATGAACCCCACGAATTTTCAAATTTGAACTTCGAATTGGCGTCACATCGAACGTTGAAGCAAGGACAAAAGTGCTTTTTTGGTGCTGAAAAATGTTTTTTTTCTTATATTTCTGCCTTGGGAATTGCGTATTATACGCATTAATAGATCCGGGAACCACCAGGTGTCCAGATTTCCAGCAGCCAAATCGCGATGACATCAATTGCCAAATTTACAGACGTAATATTTTAAGTTAAGGAGTTAGATTACGCAATGAATTCTTTAATTAGATTTTTACGAAATCCCTCTTTAAAAGTCTCCTGAATTCAAAATATTTAAAATAACGGAGCGATAATTCGACCAAAGGCAAATTTTGCTTTTTTGAACATCTTAAACTCACCTTCCACCCACTAAATCATCATGGAACCAGCTGTTAATAACGATAACAAATACTTCAGCAATACCATCATTGTTGAGCGTATGCCGGAAGAAACCGCCATTACTTTCGGTCACATTTTCAAACCCAGCTCTCAAGTCCTTCATTCTTCCGACATCAAAGAAGGCGAGGTGCTCCTCAAGGTCCACCACGTCTCTGTTGACCCTACCAATAGAATTTGGTTTGCTGCCAAAACCTACACCGACCAAATTCAGGTGGGAGATGTCATGAAAGCCTTCGGCATCGGAGAAATCGTCGAATCTCGCAACGCGAGATACAATCCTGGAGAACTCGTCCAAGGTATCCTCGGATGGCAAGAATACATCATTGTCGAGCCAAAGAAGGCAAAACTTAACCATATTCCTATTGATGCTCCTTTCCCAAGCTACTACCTTAGCGTTTTGGGTGTCAATGGTTTAACCGCTTATTTCGGACTGAAAGAAGTCGGACAACCAAAGGCAGGAGAAACTGTCGTGGTTTCTTCAGCTGCTGGAGCTACCGGCAGTCTTGTTTGCCGATTGGGCAAGATCTGGGGCTGCAAGGTCATCGGTATCGCAGGAGGCAAGGAGAAATGCGAATTCGTTAAAAAGGAGCTTCAGATCGACGATGTCATTGACTATAAGGCCGTTGATAGTCTCGAAAAGGAGTTGCACAGAGTTTGCCCTGAAGGAATCGACGTTTATTATGATAACGCTGGAGAAACGATATTGGACGCTGTTTTGGCGAACATCCGCGACGGCGCGAGGGTTGTCCTTTGCGGCGCCACAAGTACTTATACGAATTTCAAGGGTCCAAGAGGCCTGAACATGGTCGGCAGAATCATCACAAAGAAAGCCAAAATCGAAGGTTTTGTGCTCTATCGCTTCCAGAAACAATTCGCAGATGCCGTGTTTGAGTTGCTTGATTACGTTGAAGAGAAATCGCTCTGGGGTATTGAAACTCATTTCAAAGGTCTCAATAAAGCTCCTGAAGTCTTGGACAAACTCTTCAGGGGAGAAAACATTGGAAAACTGATCATTGATATTTCTGAGGGACACCAAGCTCCGAAACTTTAAAGGTTCTTAGCTTAAAAACAACTTTATCATTCTCTTTTTTTCGTTTTGAATTGAGATGGAATAATGTCCAAAGCAGGTATTTTAATTCACAAAGGGCTTTGACATTCTGCGTAGAACATATCCAGAGCGATTACTGAGTCAGAATTCTTTGCTTTTGTTGTATGAAATTCGATTTCATTTTCAGATACAAAGCAAACTTTATGTCACCAATCATAAGCAAATTTTCTGGGAGTATTGTTTCTGAAATGAGTTAGTTGGTAGTTCTATTTTAGGGAGAACTAAAGATGTTTCATAATATTGAGTTTAAGCTTCGAGCTATTGACATCGGCTTATGAGTCATACATATTATTATCGGTTTGTTTTGTTTTTTTTTGGGTTCTGTAGACTTCTTGAGACTAATGAATTTCTCCGCGTTTGAACAGTCGACATTTACTTCTAACTTATGTTTTTAAGGGTTGTAATGACTCTTATAGGTTTGGCCAAATATGTAAAAATGTCTTGAGAGTATAAGGTTGAAAAATAAAAAATTTTAAAAATGCATTTTTAAGAGTTGTGAGGTATGATCGATTCACTCGTTCCGTTGATAATTACTCCTATTTATATTGTGTAAAGCGAAAATAAATTGGGATCTTTTGAATTTGATAATCATAATAAGTTTAATGTTATTAGGCTTGTTATTAGGTTTTAAATGCTTAATAGGATGAGAGCCAAACTACCTTTTTTTTTTTTTTGTTGTTGTTAAATAGGGTTTAATTATCATACCAAAGGCTTTGTTCGCCCAGTAAAATATAAATCGAGTTAATATATCCGTTCCAGAGTACCTTTACTTCTTTATATTTGTTTTGAAGCTGTGAACCAATTTTTCGACATATAAATAAATAAACAAATTATTATTATTCCATAAGTTTGCTAAATTATTGATAAAGCACAATAGTAAAAAACTACTACATATAATTTAACTTTTTCATTAGGAATTTTGACATCAATTTTCCTATAGTAATTTTCAAAGTACTTTCCAGACCGCCACCCAAGCTGTTATTTCTATTCAAATTCCCACATACTCCATGTCCTCAAGAGAAGTATTAAATCGCAATAGACATAAGCTAAGTTCATCGTTAGAGGGAGCCCTACATTATCCAAATAATTTTAGTCAAATCCTTACTTGTTTTGGAGGAACAAAAAACTTTAGAAAAGTCATAAATCGAATATTTCAAGAGATACTTGCTCTAACGACTACTTAAAGTCTAAATCACCTTCATAAGATGTAGCAAGAATCTAAATCACTGACTATTAAAGAAAAAAGCCTTCCTATTGTAGCTTTGAAACTTTATAATTCTGTGTCTACAGGGTTTTTAAGAAAAGTACTTGTTTTTTTCATTCTGGATAGCTGAAAAGATAAAATGAGGCTTATTCAAGATGTGATAACGCATGCTCTCAAAAGTCCATAGGGTAAAAGCTCTTCAGCGAGGCTCAGTTGAGATATCAACAATAAAGTTCAACTCTGATTTTGTTTAGTCAACCCGCGTTTTACCCGCGCTTTGGACAAGCAAATGGAAGTTTTGAAGGATTTCCCTCTGTACCGTAAAAGTCCTCCCAAATGATTACTGCCACGAGACACTGTTCGAGTTAAAAGACCATAATTAAATTACTTTACAGGGCTTGAGTCCTTGGCCAGAGACTTGAATAATTAAAATTTAACTAATAAATTTCCTATTGAAATAAATTGTTCACAGATCATAATGAACCTCAGTAATCACTCTCCAACTTAGCTCCTTAAGCATAAAACTGCCGAGAGGGCTACACACATCTCTTTTCCATAAGAAAAGAAAATATTTTACTCTGTTGTTTCATACTAAGCCCTTCAGCGCTATATTAAGCTTCATTTTTCCTCGTGTCATCACGATCTTTAATTTTCTCACTCACATCGATATCTTTCAGACTTTATCAATAGTTTTATATCGTGTCACGCTCCTACAGAGCGGGCCTCACCAGAGACCTAATGAAGGCATAGTTTTCTTCATATCCTGATTAATAAACGCTTCTTTCTGGAGTTAAATACCCACACAGCAGTGTTAATTGTACATCTTTAGCTAAACTACGACATATCAAGAGGAAAGCATGAAAACGATTGGATGAAGAGGACACCCTACGATTAATTTTCTCACAATCTTAATAAAATTGTAGGATTTTATTTTAGGATCATCTTGTCTTATGGAAAATTCATAAACTGTCGGAGACTCGAGATTATTATAATTAGTAGAAACAAGCCGTAGAGATCTTTCCCATGCAAAGCTTTCAATCAGAGCCGTTCTACCCGCTCCAGGCCCAAACCCGCACAGGCGGATCTCCTAACCTCGGTCCGCCTTATGACGAGTACAAGATGATGCCGTCAGATCCATATGATTCTCCAGAAAGAAATTATTCACCTCAACCCTTGTTTTTACCTCTCAACGAAACCCATGACCAGCTGAAAGCTTCCCCGAAGCTCTCAACAACTCAGTACCAAGACCAAACGATGTAAATGGAATTAGTTAGTTCACAGAATCTCATACATGAACAATAGCTCATTGAAAGATTTGAAGGCGCAACTTGAAAAAAAAATCGACAGTTTTCTTCAAACTAAAAACGAGCGGCAAGTTCCGATTCCAAAGGGCAATTCTGCTTATAGCAAGGCGAAGAGAGCGGAATATATTGAGCGCGATTTAGACAAAGCAGTGAGATTTTATAAGTTGGCAATCAAAAACAATGAGCGCGTTGATTCCGCAATAAAGGATCTTGCAACTGTGTTACACCAGCAAGGTGAGGTTTGCAAATTCCGGCTTTTCTAAAGGATTTGATAGGAAAAACGCAAGAAGCGTGTAATTTTTTGCAAAACTATCGGTCGTTCTATAAGGGCGATTTGAATAAATATGATAACTTATGGAATAATCTCAGGAAGCAGGTACCGAAGATCCTCCTTCTCTGTCTAATGGTCACTCTAACCCACTTTCGGATAGATAACGCCTTCAGGAAACTGCTTAAACCGAACGTTTATACTTCCAAACGTGAATATTAACTCAACAGAGAGTGATATTAGAGCGCTTTTTGGGAATGATTCGAGTAACTTTATCCCTTTGCAATAATTCTCTCAACTCATATATTCACAGGAATTGTTGACGTTTCATTCTGTTTTAACTGGACTGAAGAAGAGGTGGCCGCGCTTCCTCCTCTCCAGCCAGGCACGAAGCTCTGTTTGATCTCATTTGTTAGTTACTCTGCTGCAAGGAAGACCTTTGAGACGGTGAAAGATCCAAACGCCCAGGAATTCTACTGGATGAATATCCATGGCGAAATCCTCTCCAGAGTCGTCAATGACTCGCTAAACACCTCGCGCTCTTCGGAAGATAAGGAAATCCCGCCTATGAAGCCTGTGCCGGTCCAAAGCAATGGTCAGCCAATTCGTAGGAGCAGCTTCTACTTAGAACACAGCGCGAAAATGAGCAAAGGCAGCACACCTACACAGCAATCCGACAATTACAATCAAGGGTTCTACCCTCAGAACCTCCACCCATTTCTCCTTCGCCAAACTCCGAGCTGGGAAAGCAATAGAGTGATGTCTCAGCCTTACTATCCTATGACTGATCCTCGAATCGTCAAAAGATTGAGCTTCTCAACGGAGCCAATGACGAATCTTTTCGCGAAACAAGCCCCGAGGAAGAGATGGAGCGAGTGCAATATCCAGCCTTTGCAAGAGCCTGAAAAGAAATGGAATTGCGCTGTGTTTGTTGACATGGAGGAGAGCGAGACGAGTAGTTCCAGCGATGAGGAGGAAGAAGAGAAGGAGGACCCTCAAGTGAAAAAACGGACGAAGCAAGAGCGCGCAAACAGTCTCAGAGAATGCATCTTCCAGGAATTTGGAGATAAAAGAATCATAGGCAGTCAGGATACTCTATCAACAGGAACGAGCAAGTCTGACATTGGCACTCTACCCTCCAGGACGGTGAAATATGAGACTTTACCTGATTTGAAGACGAAGGAGGAGATACTGCAGAAGGAGCATTACACTGACAGCAGCAGTTTTCTACAAAGCCTGATTCTCAGGAGAAACAACGTGCTGAATGAAGAATTTCAACTGGCGACTGACCCGAGGAAGGCAGGAGACCGCCGAACGAGCTGGGATCCAAGCTTGCTGAGAAGGAGCAATCCTTGGGACGGAAGCGAGGAATTCGAACAGGTTCTTGAAAAAATATAGCGTCATACTTGTAATTAAACTAAATAACCAAAATGTACCAAGAAGCAAGCTAGATTCCTTAGATGAGGGTGGCGGTTGGACGCTGTCCTCGTAAATTTGATTATTATTATATATATAAGCATAACGTACTGTATGCTAAGGGTGAGTGGAGTAACTAACACAGCGTTGAATTAAGTTTGGGATATCTATTTTAATGGTACTTATAAGGCTAATCCTTATTTATTCTGCTTAGTCTTTTATCTGTTTGCTTTTTGGTTATGAGAAAAAACTCATTTGTATTTCTCAAAACTTACTTGTGCTTCTTCTCACATGGATAAGCGATTGAAAAAACAACGTATTATGGGAGAGAGCAAGCTAATAATTAACAATCTAACCCGATTTTACGACTTGAACGAAAGATTCTAACCTTCAAAACGTTTCTTTGACCTTCACCAATAATTAGAGTATTAAAAGGCAGAGCTACAACTAAGCTTCCTATTCCCATAAGAAATAGTTTTTTAAGATAAATATGAACACAGGATAGGCTAAAACCAAAAGAAAAATACAAACACAAAGGTAAAGGTAAAGTCCCTCTGGATCATCAGCAAAGCGTATCATATATTTTACATTGATATTTAATAAACTCCCTTACATTGTAATTGCTCACTGAGATTCGTCATATACTTCGCTTGCTCAATCTTTTGAGTTAGGATTTGGATTTGCTTTACCTTACTCTTGAACTTGTCATTATTTTCGACCTTCTCTTTCAATATCTTCGTTCTTTCAGTCAAAAAACTCTTGCTGCTCTTCATCGTATTTATCCTCTGCTCCAGCGCGTCATGGATGAACCTCAACGCCTTGACCTTCTCTTCACTGTAAATATCTGCTCGCATTTTACTCTCAAGATATTGTCTAAACAAATGCAGGTTTTTCGTCAACAACTCCTGGTAAAACAGCTGCTGCTCGAGCATTTTTATCTCGTCTTCACATTTAAACTTCTGAATGCTTTCAAGCGTCGATGCTATGCCGTTGAGTAATTGCTTGTTCTTTTCATAGACCTTTGTTAGCGCTTTCTCTTCCATCAAACTCTTATATTTTGCGATCGCAATTTGGCCTTTAATTTGCTGCACAGCGCGTAGCAACGCCTTCGTATTGAGTTTCCTCGGCTCAATAAGCCAGGCTTCCTGTTCCTTCGAAGTTTGAGTTTCCGAATCACAGACAGCGTCCACGACGGTGGTGATCTTTTCAAATTCTTTGAGGAGAAGGTTCTCAATGGTGTCATAGAAATTTGAGTCTTTTGGCTTTTCGTTCTGTAGATTAGGGCCCATCAAGGTATTTCCTTTGAAAGGAAGACCTAAATCGATCATAGCAGACTGTAGGTTTATTTTCTCGAGGTAGCTAGCAAAGCCTGCTTTGGAGATTTCGTGTTGAGCGTTGTAAATGATGTTGAGGAACAAAGATCGTTGGAGTTGCGTTTGATGGATTTTTGATAAGGCCTGTTGGATTTTTTCAGCTTCAGGGGCAAGAATTTTGACCGAAATGAGATTGCCGGATTGGTCGATATCTAGATCGATGAATTCCTGGTCCTGGAGGTGTTTTAATAGCTTTAAGAGACTGGAGCTCTGTTCAATGTATCTTTTTTCGAGTTGAAGAGTACTCATGTAGATCTTGCGAGTCTAGATAAATTTGAATTTTACGCCTTTTGAGCTTGTGAATACAAATTTGATTTGATTTGGTTTGATAACGGAAAGGTTCTTTTAATTTTGAACTTGAAATCGCTGTTTTCCAGACTAAACAAAATTGAATCAATAAAAGACCTTCTGCGCAAAAATTTGCAAGAGATATGAAGCATTCTACGGGTATAATAAATTATTTGGTGTTATGCTGAGAGATAATTCAAAGATTCTTGGGAATATATTGCTCATGATTCTCTTAAATATCATCTTTCATTTAGTGAGGAAGCTGTAATTGGAAGTATTGAAGTCTATCATTTGAACTAGAATGATCAAATTGGTCTTAGCTTACCAATCTTGACTCTCAAAATTTTATAAGTATACGGTCTGGCGTTAAATCTTGTGTGTCTCTCTCTATGAATTATATTTCACTCTGTTTTGTGCCAGTATATATACCGTGGATCTATGCTATCAGCAGGAATAGCCTTTAGAAGCACTCGTTCAAATACGCTAAGTTACTAATTGATTCGTTCAAGAATGCGTCCTCCAAATCTGTTTTTCAGTATTTAATACTATCTTTTAGAAGAGCAAGATAGGCCGACTAATTTAGTATTTCTACCTTCCTGAATCATCACTTCTTCATCACAATTGATAGTTTTTTGCCTCTGTTCTCAAGACTGAAGCAAAATGTAAACGATTTCATGTTCTTGGATCGCTCTTTCTTTTCCAGACCAAATCTCAAGAACGGGTTCTCATTTTCAACTCATAGCGTTGAAATCAAACGCATTTTTATCCAGTAGCGAACCGAGTTCTCGTTTCATCAAACTCGAACTCTCTATTGAGAATCAAATCAGTAGCCAGTATATTTCTGAAAATATTTCAGAATTCAATTCGTGAAACGAACCAAGAATTCTCCCTATATAAGAGCCAAAATTCAACATGATTCATATAATACTTAACAAAAAACACACAAGTTACCTTCACTTAACACTCTACACCATTTCCCAATGGAAAAGATTGAAACTTTAGAACAAGTCTTCCTCAACTTCACCGCTGGCGGTGTTGAAATGGACAACAGACAGTTCGCTAAGATGGCAAAAGACACTACAATCATTGACAAGAAGCTTACTGCCACTGCGATCGATCTGATATTCAATAAGGTGAAAGGGAACCCATCAGTTCGGAAAATTAATTACACTCAATTTTTGGAGGCTATTCCGCTGTTCGCTGCAAAGAAGGGCTGCAAGGACGAAGATGTCATTAAGATTATGCTGAATAATGGCACTCCCGTCTATGGCGGTACTAAAGCAGGGTTTGTTAAATTCCACGATGATAAGAGCACTTATACTGGCGTGCATACTAAGGGAGGTCCAACCACCGTGGATAAGAGAATAACACTCTCAAATCTTGCCGACAGGAGTCAAGCTGATGTGAGAGGAGTCAAAATTCGCCAATAATGTGTAGGCAAACAACATAGGTTAACAACTAAATTTACTAATAATACTAAATAGAAAATCATATAAATAGAATTGCGTGTTATCAAAGTTCAAAAGTATGTAATTTTTTTATCTAAGATGCATCAGTACAGCGCAGAAGAATTTATTAACGTTACTTTCCACTGATCTCTCTCTTACCGTTATAAAAACTTGATAGTTTATGTTCGATATCTCTGAGGAATAGGAGGAGTCTGTCTAGTAGACCACTATGGCATCTCAATATAGTGATTTACTTAATAAAACTAAAATTCCCTTTCGAAATGATTTAGATAACGAGAAGAAAATAGTAATGAAGAGTTTGTAATGGACTGGAAGTATAGTATTCCTATAATTTGCTTTTCTTCCATATTTTAACAATAGAAATCAAAAGAAATTTATAAATTACATTTAATTGCAAAATTTGAGATTTTACCACTGCCAAAGTAGCTAAGGTAATGTAAAAAGATCAAAGAGTATTGGTATCGATGGCTCTGATCAATTTAGAATAAAGAAAAATTTTGTTTGCTTTTGCCCTTGCATTCATGGTGCCAATGTTGTAAAATATAAGGCTGTATTTCACAATTAAAGAAACCCCATGTAGCGGTAATTTTTGAATTTAATTGAAAATACAAGACAATTTACATAACAAAGAATAGATATTAACGAGATAATCAATGAATGATATGAATATAAAAGTTGAATTTTACTTAGAAGACGACTTCTTGACGTTATCGATTTGTTTCATGAGTTCTTTAAGTAACTAACTTTTGATTTGAATGACGTTTTAGAAACCTGATAGAAATAGGCTATATTATTGTAAATTTATTAAGTCTGATATCAATCCAACATCTTTCACCTTAAATTGAGTTGATTGGTAAGCACCTATTTTCTTGATTTCAATCATTTTTTTAAACCAGCTAACTCATTTTCGTTTATATTATATAAAAGTTACTTTCGACAGTCAGCCTTGGCAATTTGGCAAATTCACAATGAAGCCGAATGGCGAATTTATTCACTAACTCATAATGAATCATAAAAAATTCTTAGACATTTCAAGCATTCAAAATTGGATTTTGTGCTGTACTCTGAAACTCAATTTGATGTGACACATCCAATTGATCAGACTCTTCTAAGAAAGGATCTTCAGTTGGCTTTCGGCAACTTGGTAGAATCGCCAACAGAGGGTTCTGTGTCTGAAAATGCAAACTTAAATTTCGTAGCATAACATCCTTTCTAAATTTTGAGAAAAACCCTCCCTAACAAACAATGATCATAAAAAAGTTTGTCCAATGAGTGAAATAAATGATACCATGCTGACTCTTCCATCTCTTTTCAGCATTGTAATCACAGAATTATCTGTTAGAATAACTCCCCTATGTCATTTTAGATTATAAATTGCTGAAATTGGTTTACCAAGACCAAATATTGAAAAATAGTAGCATAAATGAGATGGCTCCACTTAAAACCGTTGCAAAAAGCAATTTATTATACTCTTCTTCACTCTAGTTGTTTGAAACGCCATTAATTCTGATGAAATGGGAAATCGATCATACAAGTGGCCATGGATTCCGAGTAGGCTTGATGGAGAGGACTAAATGTAACAAGCACCCCAACCACGCGTATAGCAGAAACAGTAAGAAAAATTTCATGTTTTTGTAACCAACGCAGTTCATAATCCAAGCTAATAATGCGAAAGAATTTAGTTGAGTACTTTTGAAAGAATTGCTTACGGCAGTGGTGGTCAAGCTTCACGACACATTTTCCGCAGATTGAGCAGTGATGAACATTTTTTGGCTTGGGCAATTGACACAGTTCGCAATATCTCGTCCCTTCCGAGTCTGGAGTGTTTGAAAAGCGGCTTGTAAGCAAATCCTAGATGTTTTAATTTGTTTTTCGTTTGAGGTTGAGTACAAATACCTGATATTCAGACGAATATCCTGGTGAACTGCAGGCAGCCATGAGATAGTTAAATATGACCAGTGCCCCTACAAGAAAGTCAATGCATACAAATGCCTGAGGGGAATAACAGATTAGATTGATCGTGAAATTAGTCGTTACCAATGCAAAAGCTGAATAATGTTGTGCTGAATTGTAGTAAGGAAGTAAATGGCTGTAAAGTGAGCGGAGAAACGCTGCTTCAACTCCAAGGAACATACAGCAGCCCACCAAGCCTATCGCACGCATTACATACGAGACAACAGTTCTACCAACGCGATTTTGAGGCCAGTCATCCATTTGATTTTATTGCTGGTTTATTTCGAGTGAAAAGTACTTAAGCCCAAAGTGTAAGAAATATATAACCTTAGTACAATCAGCCCAAGGGATTTTGATAATTTTTTCACTCGGATGTCGAAGACCGATACAAACACCTCTAATTCACTACGATACCCTGGATTTAAAATAACTCCTTCAGCACAGCTCTTTCTATTATCCTTTGTCCTCACAAGTCTCTTCTCTGGTAATTTTTTGAGAGCTCACTACATGTACAACATAAGGAAAGTTTTGTTTCTAAATTATTATCATTTAACAGCGATGAGCTTTAATATGGAAGGCTATCTAGTCTTAACTCACCCTGTAGGTTTAATATCGGTACGGTGTAAAGATCCACCTTATCACCGGTCTATAGCCACTTAATGTTCAGAGCCTTGGTGAGAGCTTTCTTTCGAGGGTTCGTAACGCTTAGCAGTATAGAATCGAGTCAAAGCTCAGCATAACTTGCGGTATGGGAGGTGATGAGCTACCATGACTGGAACTCAGCCAAACTGAAACTGAGCTTCAGAAGCAAATTACCTGCCTCGGCCGCATGTTTTGCACGAGCTCAACTGGGATTTCGTTGCCAAATGTCTTTCTTTTCCTCCGATCGGCCTCAAGCAGGGGTGTCACAGCTTGTCAGAGCAGAGGCATCTAAGCGTGTGAGCTTACATCGTCATCATCAAACGAGATGAGATCGGGTTCAAAACTCTTTTTTGATTTTAAATAATAATCAATTATAAGTGGATTTGAACGTGGATAGGTCAGCCGCGGAGAGCCTTTATGTGCTTTTAATAAATTTTATGGAATCAATTTTTTCGGAATTCCATGGCTGTTTGGTTTCGCAGATTTTGAAATAATTAATATAAATCATGTTTTTTATAAAGTTCTCAATCTTGTTAAATTGTTTACTAAATCCTTCGTGTGTAATGAAATTGTTCTTAGAAATCGATCTCGAGTCTGTCCTACGTCGTATTAATAAATAAATTCTAACCTCTACTTTCAAAGCGAGAACCCCACCTAATTCTGTAGTCTCCTAATTTCAAACTAAGAATAACATTTTACGAAGTCAATGACGCAAAACAGCAGATTTCCTTTACAAAAACCCACCTCATCAAAAATGGCTGAGGTGGTCACGAACGTTGCACTTACAAAAGCATTGAAGCATAGGGATTTTCATATTAAGCTGTATACAAGGATCTTTTACATTGATCTTTTGAATTGTTTCGGTCACAGATCTCGTTTTTTCAGGATTAATTGTGTAGATAACTTCATTGGAAGAGAGAATCCTTCGTTCTGTGAGGGGTAGAATAAAAAACAATGGGCTTGGTAACACCTGCAATTAATAAAATAGTCGAACTGCTAGCTTCGAATTATTTGCGTTTGTTAAAAATTCTAAATTCTTCTTAGATTCATTGAGGATATATTGAGAATTTAGGAATTAGATTTGAGATGGTTCTGTCGAAGTCATGAACAATTCCAAAGTACCCATTTCCGTGCTTGGAAAATAATAGCGACATCCTACAGGAACGCTGCACCCACCCTAGACCTGCTCGTTAACTAAACTTTCCTCCTGTGGACCAGACGTTTTTCCAGTTTCCGTTTGGATTTCTCTTTTTGGATAGCTAAGATGCAGCACTGGCTCTGGATTGATTCCTTTTGTGAAATTCTATTTCTTAAGTGCTTGGATGATCAAGCATCACACCAGTCTTGAATAGTAGTTGTTAATTCCATTGCATTTTTACATCATCTCAGCAGATGGTAATATTAGAGCCTTCCTATCATGTAACTCTAGTGAAAGTTGTGCTTACTATATAGTCTTGTGGGTTATGACTGCCTAATGGCAAGAGAGCTCATTTTATTAAATCTTATTCTCCTCCTCTCACCTATAATTAGTTTTCAGGCTCTAAAATCTCACTGTTAATTCTCATGCATCACAAAACACTAATAATAAATATCCACAGCGCGCTTATAACTGTTTCTTAACAGAAAAGAGGTTAATTTAATTCGTTTAATCACAAAACATCACAACTAGCTCATGGACTTCTACACGAGCAGATTTTCAAGCAGGACTCCACGAAGCGATTGGAAGCTCCCAACTTCTCCCACCCAAAAGCGGAATCCCGAATTCGATGATAGATATACTGAGATACGCCGCTTATTTGACACTCGACTCATAAATCTACAGCATTCCATCCACGATACTTTAACTTTCTTCACCGCTGACCCAATTCTCTCCTCAACAAAGTTCCAAGGCAGCTCTCAATTGCACGACAATATTTTGTCCCTTCTTCAATCTACCCTCAACGACGACAAAGAACGCATCATTGATAATCTTAATAGACAGATATTTCACCTCAAAGAAAAGCACGCAGACTCTAGCGTAACACCCATTATATATAATCACATACTCAAGTTTCTTATTTTCCAGGATCGGCAAGGAAGTGCGTTAAAGCAGTCCCAATTAGAGCGCGAAATCAATTCTCTTAAAGAAAGTCTTCGAGCAGCAGAGACGCGATGCAAATTTCTTGAAGAGGAAGCGAGTTCGTCGAAACTCCGCAGCAGAGACCTAAATACCGGCATTTTTGGGTCTCCGCAATTAGGCAGCAAACAGAGCCGAGAGGAAATTCAGAGCCTTGTATTGGAGAATAGGAATCTGCAAATCGAGATCCAGAAGAGAGAGAAGGGAATTCTTGAAAAGGAAACTCACATTGAGAAATTGAAGAGCGAGGTGCTGATGAAGGATCAGGAAAACGAGGAGCTTTCCTTTGAGCTCCGCAAACTCAAACAAAAGCTGGAAGAGGCTCTCTCCGAAAATACTGAAGCGAAGAAGAAGTTGTTTACGCACCGAGAGCAGAATGAAAGAGCTGAAGATTTGACAAAGGATCTCAAGCAACAGCTAGAAGCGCTCAAAGCAGAACTTAAACAAGCAAAGGATAATGTCGAAGCTTCCAAGGAGAGGGTAAGAAACTCGTATTTCCGATTTATTTAACAGTTTTGAATCAAATAGTACACAAAACTTGAAAAAGACAAGGCGATTGAACAAGAAAACTATACAAGCAAGCAGAAACACTATAAGGAAAAGATCGCAAAGCATAAAAGCAGTCTCACTGATCTCAAGAACCGCCTGTCCACAATGGAGATGGAGGTGCTTCGGTACCGTCATCTCTTGGGATCGCAGAGCGCGCCAGAAGATGCCTACGCTGAGCAGGAGTCAGCCTACAGAGGCCAAGAAGATGTGAAATATACCGCAGATTTTGCCTCAGCCGATGTGTCCGGCAAGAAGTCTCAGGCAACCCAGTCAACCTCCAAAAGGTGGTTCGCCAGGAAGTTAGAAGAGGCCACACGAGAGATGCAGCAAGTTCTGGCCCAACGAATAAACCAAATTACCCAAGAAACAGATTTGGTCATCGCGAAAATGAAGAATCGAGAAACAGACTTGAGAAACCAGGTGCTCGACAAGCAAAGGGCTATCGAAAGAGATTACATTCATGTCTCGCTCCATGAAAGCGAGTTGAAACGAAAAGTGAGTGAAATAGAGGCGCTTGAGAGAGATTTCAAAAGAGCAGAGGCTGAGCTCAAAAACAACCATAAGCAAGAAATCGAAAAACTCTCTCGAAACTATGAGAAAAAATTAGAAGATCAGCAAAAATCTTTGCAAGTCGCAATGAGCTCCACTCAGGGACAGCAAAAAGAGCTCAGAGAGAGCCAGGAGAAAGTTCATGAGTTGGAAAGCAGTCTCAGACAAACTAAATTGGAGCTACTCGGTGCAAACGACAGAATCTCTGAGCTCGAGAGGAAATTGTCTCAGTTACAGAGACTCCGAGACGAAGACCAACGAGTCATCAGTAATTCAAAGGCTGACGCTTCCTTCCTTTCAAGCGAGCTCGAGACGACCAAAGACAGTCTGACAGCCAAAGAAAACGAGTACCGGAGAGTAGTTGGTTCATTCAATCAATTACAGCGGGAATACGCTGAAATGAATAGCGAGCTCAACAAGGAAATCAATAACAATAAAATCCTAAGCGAAAATAATAATGAACTCGAACTTCTTTTGAAAAGAACCCAAGCAAGTCTCACGGAGAAAGAAGCCATTTGTTCAGAGTTAACCAAGCAACTCGCAACGGTGAAAGAGATGCTTGGTGATAAAGAGAAAGTGATTGACGGTCTTAATTCAGAGCAGCAGAAGCTGAATCTCGCATTGGAAAGCAAGACGGCTGCCGTAGGGGTTCTCGAGAGAAAGAATGCTGAATTGAACAGAAACAGGAATGTTGCGTTTAAGGAACTGACGTTGAAAAATAGAGAGCTGAGGGAAGAGCTAAAACGGCTATCGGAGACGTACCACTCTGAGAATGGACAATTAAAGGCTTTTCTCCAACGCTCAGTACAGGAATTTGGCCGATTTATGATCGATCAGGTGTCTGATAGGACCACTCAGATCGGGGAATTAAGACGAGAAATTCATGAGTTAAAAGAGCAGATTGAGACCTTACGAGCCCAGAACAGAGAGAGTGAGAAGCGAAACCAAGACCTTACTCTTAAGAACGCGTCTCAAATCTGTTTCTATAGACAAGAGATCGAAAAATTGAAGGAGAGCGCGCAGAAAGAGGTGGAAAAGCTCAAGGAAACTTACCAAAATGACGTGCAAGGGATGGAAAACCAACTCGAGAAGTTCAACAAGAAAATGCAAGAAACTGTAGAAAGTTACGAGGTTCAGCTGAAAATGCTGAGCAACTCTCACGAAGAGGAGCTTCGGAAACTCAAAGAGAAAGAGGCACAGCATAACTCGCTTATATTCACTCTCCAGGCAAACCTTGAAGAGCTGCAGAAGGAGAAAACTCAGCTTGAAGACCAGAAGCAGGAATGGTTTGTTACTGTCGATCGCCTTGAAACGAAAATCCGAGAGCAGAACTTCCGCGCAGAGAACGAAGCGAATAAGGCGAGAATAGAGAAAGAGAAGGTTCAATTACAGGTGCTTGAGAAATGCAATGAGGTAGAGGCGCTAGAGCGACAGTTAACCCGAGCTGAGAGGGAGATCCAGATGCTTAAAGAGCAGAATAATGGGCTGTTGAACGAGAAAACGCAGTGTTATGAGGTGATCGCAGGCCTGCAGCGGAGAATTGAGGAGCAGGAGGTTGGCATGACAGACCGGCTAGCAAATCCGATTGAAGAGAACATTAGAAGGAGGACGAAGGAGAGCGTTGGCGATTATAGGTTCACGAAGAGTGATCATTCGCTGGTGGAGAAACTGAGTAGGATTGGCAAGAAAGAACCGCGAAGCCCGTTGACGAAGGATGGCACGTTTGTCAATACTTCTTTTGATTTATTCAACGACTTGGCGACTTCTCATGTTGGAAAATTTTCAACCTTCGCTCCTCACACTGCAGATAAGAATCACAAGCTGTAGACAGACATTCCTATAACTATTGATTTTAAAGCATTTCAAAATTTACTATGTTGCTAATTGCATGATATTAAGCATATATACCTTTATTACTTATGAAAAAATAATCTCTTTGGCCACTGTTGCCGAGCAGAACAAATGACTCTCCATAAGATCAATGAAGATATGGTTAACTTTCTAGGGTTTTTGAATGCGATATTTTTCATTGAAAAAATTCAGATTTAATGAGCGTGAATCTAACGATAAAGAAATTTAAGTTAAAATATTTTAACATTCCGACATTTTTAATTACTGACAATGAGTCATCTCGGTCCAAGAGGAAAGGACCTCTCGCCACATCCAGGCAATCACTCTCAAAAGTCTGGAAAAGAGAACCCCAACTACCCTCCTGCTATCAATCGACAGCTACAGCCAATAGAAAATCGCCAGCAACAATCTTCAAACCAAAATATTGATCGAGCAAAAGAACTTGATCCGCTGGAGAAAGAAAACAACCGTCTGAATTCGCTTCTAACTCTGAGAAATAATGAATGCGAAAGTTTAAGAAAACAACTTGATGCACTCAAATATGATAAAGGAGACAAGATAACCCTTTTGCTTAACGAAATTGAACGACTTACGGCGGCGCTCAATGGCGCAAACCAAGAGATTTTTACATTACGTGAGAGATTCCCTCCTGGCGATTCTCAAGAGGAAACCCAGCGGACAGCCAATGAGTTTCGATCACCTTCTTATCTCACTAAACCCTCAGAACTGTCGGAAAGAATCAATATCCTTAATGCTGAATGTCGTAAGCTCAGCGAATTGCTCGATTCACAAGAGCGAGAGAATAAAATACTCCGACAGAGCAACCTTGCGTTAGCAACAGAAAATGAAGGTCTCAGAGCAAGCCTTGCTCCTCTTCAGGGTTTAAATGAGAAAGTCATTACACTTGAAAATAAATGTCATGAGCTTATCAAGGAGAATGAAATGCTCACTGCACAACTTAACGAATCTGCAAGAGGAAGTATTATGGAATTAAATACTCAGAATAAGCCGTCAACAGACGAGAGAGTGAGAGGTCGTTCACAGGGTATTGCCACAGGAGACGGAAGAGGCCAGATTCGCAGGAATGCTGATACGGGAAACCAGAGAATACTCGAACTGTTGGCAGAAAATGATAAATTGAATAAAACTCTTGACATCCTGAACAAAGACCATGCGGCTTTGAGCGATCTCGTGCGTCAGATCCCAAAACTTGCTGAAGAGAATGAAAAACTGCAGAAACAACTCGCGCAATCACACAAAGAGAATGAAAGAATGCCTTCTTCTCAAGAAATCGACTCGGTAAAAACTCAGCTCCAGGAAACTTTGACGAAATTAAACGAGAGCGATGCAAAACTGCAAGCAGTTACGAATGATTACAATAAAATAGACGCTGCGCTAAAAGCTGCAATTGCAGAGAACGCTGACCTCAGGAAGAGTCTGCAGGAGTTGCAGAGACTCGGGAATATTGCAAGTGGCCTAGGAGAGAACGTTGATAAGATAAAACAAGAGAATGAAAGTCTCAAGAGAGCTATTGAAGCAAAGGCTAAAGAAACTGAGCTCGCGAAAAGCGAAATAGTCCTTTTGAGGGACACTGTTGCCCGTAAAGACAGGGAACTCGAAACTCAAAACGAAAGATTAAAGCAGATAATGCATGAACACTCGAGGACGGCGAGCGAAGTTGATAAACTTAAAGCAGAGTGCGAGATGCAGAGGCGCGAGATCGAGAAGCTGAACCTTCTTTTCTCAGAAAGCCAAGCAAACGCCTCGAAAATTCATTCGCAGCTTATGCAATTTCAAAAAGAAATAACTCGTGCCAATGAGGATAACTCACAACTGAAACAGGTAGTTAATGACGCGAATTCGTTGAAACCACGGCTAGAGGAGATGGGGAGGATAGTCCAGCAGCTGCAGAGAGAAATTGAGAGACTCAACAGTATTATCGCTCAGAAAACCCGCGAACATGCGAATTTGAAGGAAAAGCAGGCGTATTTACTAGAGCAAGCGACAAAGAACGATCAGAACATCCGCGAAATTGGGCGTTTAGAGGGACTATTGAATATTAAAGCCACAGAGTGTGCATTACTCAGCGGGAAGGTGAATGAACTTGAGAGAAGAGTGGAAAAAGTAAGGGAGATGGAAGAGTTGAATGCGACGATGCAGAAGGATAACGCGTTCATGTACAAACAAATGCAAGAGTTGAAAAGGGAATTAGCAAAGAGGGTCCACGGCAGCGGTAAAAAGGGAGACGATCTTGCTAAGAAAGAGGAAGAACTTAGGCAAAGAGAAGCAGAATTGTATCTAAGAGAACAAGAACTTCATAGAAAGTCAGAAAATGTTGGTAGAGAGACCTTCAGGTCGAAAAGCCAGGTAAATGAAGTTGTTGAGAACTGTTAGAACTCATTTTTTCATTAGTTTACTGATAGGGACTTTGACGAAGATCGCAAGGCCTATGAAACACAGATCTCGGCGCTTAAAGAGAAAATATCTTCTCTGGAGAAGAAAATCCAAGCTCTTCACCAAGAAAACGAAAATATTAGCCAAGCTCTTAAGCGGAAAACATCAGAACTCGATGATAGACAAAATTTCAGCGATCTAGCGAGAAAAGCAGCTGGAAGTCCTGGAGTAATTTAAATTTGATGTCTCTCTCCCCTAAACTTTGTTATTTCGTTATATCAGGACAGAATGAAAGAAGAAAACATCAGAAAACTTCAAGAGCAGCTAGAAGCTACGGGAAAGTCAGCCGCCGAGTTGATGAAAGAGAACGACCAACTACAAGCAAAACTGAATGATGCAACTAAGGAATTGAGGGAGTGGAAGGCAAAGTATCAGGCTGTTGAAGCAAGTCGGGCAAGGGAGGTCGGACAGTTGCAGGCGCAATTAGAAAATTATCAGCACACCCAAGCAGTTACTAAAAAATTTTTTTTCAATATTAATATACCTATGAATATACAGGGAGCTGGGCATAAAAGTGCTGAAATAGCGGCTTATGAGGCTCAATTGAAGCAACTACAACAAGTCGTAGAGGACGGAGAAATCCAAATGAAGCAACTGGTTTTAGAAAATCAGAGACTTACGACCTTGAGCGTTGAGAGACTGAAGAATCTCGAGGAATGGAGGCTAAAATTCAATGATCTTGATGAGAAATACAAGATAGATACAGGCGAACTGAGGGCTCAAATAGAGCTTTACAAATCGAATCATTATGTAAATTGATAACTGAGAAGGCAGTGTTGAGTTCTTTTAACACAAAAAGGATACAAAGCAATTAGCCATCCGAGTTGGAGCTGAAAGAGCCGCTGATCAAAACCAAATCAACCAATTGAAGCAGATGAACAACAACTACCGAGAGGAACTCGAAAAGGTGTATGAGTTAATGAATGAACGAAAAACTGAACACACGAAACTCGCAAACGATGTAAGTGAATGAGATAAGTTCATAGACTGAATTTTTATAGTATGAAGCTCTACTAAAGGCCTATGAACAAGCGAAAGAGCAGCTCAAATCCATCAATAAAGGCAGTTCAGAAGAAGATAAACTGAGGATTGAGGCTCTGCAGAGAGAAATTTATGAGTCGTAAGTATTATTTTGAATGACTCATTCAATGAAATATTACATGAAAAATATAGAAATAAAGCTAAAGAGGAATATAGAAGGCAAGCTGAAAGAAATAGTTTGGAACTATCAAAAAAAACAAAGGAGCTAATCGATCGGATTCATGAAGTGGAAGACCTGAAAGTGAAATATAAAGAAGCGTTGACAAAGTATCAGCAGTCAAATTCGCAATTATTTGAAAAGATGATTCCTCATTCATAACTGATTTGTGACTTTAAAATTTAGAATTCCATTTTTCCTACTAATATATAGGCCTCAAATCGTTAATTTCTTTGAAAGGGAGGAATTAACAAGTTTTCCCTGCAATTTTAAAGCTGATTTTTCTTTGAAATATTAATGAAACAAAACAATATTGAAATTCGATATTTTATTAATTGAATTGTTTTACTTTCGCATTCAGTTCTTCTGATTTGCTTATGGTATTAGACTGAAAAACAATTAACAAGAGTTCCTCCAACATCGATGTAATAACTTTCTGAGATAATAAAAATCCCAGGTGAGATTACTTGAATTGATGCTAAATTGATTTTACAACAATTGTTATCATAACAACCTACAACAGAGGTTGAAGAATAAATGTCAATTGCATATATGCGTAATAAGACACTTGTTCTCTAATAAGAAAGACTTACTGTAGTCCAATGCCAATTATGATTAGTTCGTAGTCATTTGAAAATTTCCATTCAATATCTTTGATGGGTCAAACCGATATGCAGGCAATTAACAGGTGACGGTCGTGGCTACGAGTTGTAATTAGTTTAGTTGAGGTAAACACTCAAAAACCAATATCCAACTTAAATCGACACTTCAAGAGTGTCTCCTCATTATTGCTTTTATCCTAAAGGAGTATCTATTTTGAAAATCGCTTTTCTAATTTATAATACCCTCTATTATTTTCTTAGACCTTCTTGCTCAATCACGAGTTGATATATTTCATACTGCTCGTTTGGGCTAATAATAAAGTAAAATCATGTCAGTATTTGGAAATTTTCCCGAGTTAATTAACAATTTGCTTCTTTTTTCCCTTCGAAGGCCTTCGCTTCTTACTATCGAAAGAAAAACGTCTAGGCATTTCAATTTCATTGGTAATTCATTCTAGGCATTTTTCGTTGTCCAAAAACTCTAAACGCGAGATGTTCTCTTTGCTTTTTATGTGACAATAAGGAAATTCTTCAAAATATTTCCATGAATACATTCTAACAGTCCCTGATATGGTCTATTAAAGCTTGATATTCCATGGAGTTTAAGTGTAGCATGAAGTAAACATTCCAAGAGTCCCCTTAGTGAAAAGGCATAGAGTAAAATAATTCCTATTAAAATCCGAACTACATTTCTCTCTTCGCATTCAAAATGTATTTTGAGCTTGTAAGCTATGACAAGAAGATGGTGCATCCCTCTCAGAGGGTTGCTTTCCAATCTCCTTTCATTATTTCGCGAGCAATGCGGGAAAGAAGAGAATATTAAATGAATTTGACCGCATTGAGAGGTCACTTAAACCCTAAACGAACTTCCTCGACTCGATAACTCATAAAAGAGCTTTGAATCTCTTCGGTAAGGCGAAAGTGCTTAGAAAATTCTTTCCATAGTCTCGATAGAAACTTATCTACAATTTACAATTTCCCTTGCCGAAAATGTCCGCAATCTTCTTAAGTTAACTAAATACAGATCGATTTTGGAAGCAGTGTGTACAAAGAAACATCCTCGCATGAATTTTGCTTCGTGATCTTCGTCTGAAATCAAAGCAACAAGTCATAACCTGACATTCACAAAATATCCACTGAATTTATTGAATTCCCTCTGTTCTAGCCCTACGAATTGAACCTCACTGCCATGGTACGACCTCTGTACTTTCTGTGCGTTTTACAAACGAAATCGAAAAGCTATACCTATGCTATATGCAATTGAATTTGAAAGCTAACGCGCTCATGGCAAATTATCCAAAAGGGATGCTGCGACGTTAGTTTCTTTTGAACGAAGCAGGAGTCCCACAGATCGATTTCTCAAAGAATTGGCATTCTATCTATTCTTTGATTTTACTTACTGTATCGTACTTGAATGGAACAGATTCGAAACATGCTATTTGGGCATATCAGAAAAAAATAAAATTCAACGTCCCATTGTGAGTTAAAGCAACTGGCCAATCATCCCGATTAGAGAGAAAGAAGCGTTTTTTCTGGCACGAAAAAAGTTCAATTGCCGCCGCTGTTGACTAAAGGAGTGACTTGCTGTACAAGTTCGTAATACGAGACGCCTGCACTTCTAAGATAACCGTAGAGATGGGGGTTACCTGAAAAGTATGAGAGTAGTGAGATTTTGAATCGACAGCAATGATTACAAAAAAATGCGTTTAAAGTAGATAGAAGAAGCCAGGAAAGATGGATAGCCCTCGCTCACTTGAAATCATCTTCTTTGAGAGCACTTGTCTTCAATAGAACATGATCAAAATACCAGAGATCTGAACTTGCCTTTCCAATGAGCTTGATCCTAAAGGCATTAGATCCGAATAAAAAGAATGTGGCCCTACCTGTAAGCGAAGGCTCAGGATTTATCTCCATTCTGAAAAACATTATCGGATGAATGTGTGATACATAGGAAATTAATTCTGTATTCTGTGTTTGAGTGACCACGTTAGGGTTTACCTGTTGTAATTTCTTGTGAGAATGTAAAATGATAATTCGTGATCAAAGTCGCATAATTGTTGACTTTCACTTAATTTTTCCAATCTTCATATTAAAGTTCAAAATGACGTCTTTACCGAAAGTACAAGCTCTCTAGCTCTAACGAAATAGAGTCGTTGGCAGTCGAATTTGCATCTACTGTCGTTCTGATTATTAAAAATAAGTTCAAGTTAACTTCTAAGAAGGTTTGAATCATTATTATAATAAATATTTTTCTACGTTTGCTGCTTGAGCGGGTGCATTCTTGCTTTAAAAACATAAGATCAATCCCTTCAAGCTGTGAAAAAAATAGGTGTTGGAGACCAACAACAGATTCAAAACGCTCCAAAATCTCTCCATTTCAGAGCTTGAAGGGCTGTATCAGCCGCTTCACATACATTACTTCATATGGTAAACAATCAGGATCCAATTCAGGAAAAGGCGAGTTCTGAGAGCACCTCTCATATCGAGTGCATTCTTTTGCATTGACTCACTTAAAGCTTATAAAATAGACTATAGTAAGTAGTAGACTTAGTGACTATATCTGAGATTGCTAACGCAATCAAAGTATTAGACTGTAAACTAATTATTTCGCGACACGGAACAACGAGAGGAGAGGGTGACCAATCCTCTCTATATTTAAACAAACGAAGAAATTCTACACAATGGCAAACGACCTTGTTCTAACGGCATCATGCGATCATTCAAAACAAGTCGGGTTATTCTTTTCGTCCTGAAAAGAGATGGAACCTGCGCTTCGTTATCATTAATATAGCTAATTTTTTCCCCCCACTTTGAGTCCGACTACATTGTACATGAAGTTTAAATTATTCTTTTGAATGATCCTTTGTTTAATTAAATACACCACTCCTATTCATAATATTTATCGATTTTGATGATGATACGTAGTTGGGAATCATCACAAAAGTTTAAATTTATTTGTACATCTTTGTCTATCTATGCATTGAACATCACTCATTAAATAGCAAATAATCATAGATGATTAGAAAAGAGTACTTTAAAGAGGTCTTTCCTTACCTCTGGACAATGGAACCAAGCGAGAAGAGCGAATCGCTCCGAATTTGGGTCTATTGGACTTTATAGCAATAAACAAATTTCAAAGAATCCCGAGAACACAGAATATTTTATGAAGGTAACATGGTAAGTATGCTCCAGTATCATGAAGATGATGTGACCAGAGGCCTGTAAATATTTTAAGTTCTCCTTATTTTAATTACATCTCACTAAAATATATGTCCGCATTGTGAATCAAAATAGGCACAAACTCTGATTTATAGATTGTCTTGAAGTATTTATCATCAGATAAGGAGTCTTGCCATTTGGCAAATTTTCATTATTTTGTTATACATGTGATAAAACTTCATTTAATCTGTGATTTACTTCTAATGTGCCCGTACTCAAATTTCTAATGAAACTGATTTTCAATTTCAGTTTTTTCTCTTCAGCTTAGATCTCATGCGATCTCTGCGTTCTTAACTATCGAATATCTTTTCATTCAATTTGGCCATTCCAACCTAGCCGAGCAATTTCAGGACATAGAAACTATTCAAAAAGATTGACCTGCTGAATTGAAACCTGCACAAAAAACTATGAATAACAGAGACATAAAAGTTCATCATACAGTCAAGCTTTATTCTTGTACAATCAATCAAATTTGTTTGTAGGAAGCACAATTCCTCCTTTCAACGACACCGAATTATAAGCGCTGCCTTTTGCACTGAATTGGAACGCAAACAACAAAACAGCCGAGCTTTGCAGAATCATATTTCCCAACGTAATCACATAATGTCTCCACAGATGATCCACGAAAATCGTTGAAATACACACTACGACAGGGATTGTCAGGAGGTACACCGCTCCGATCACCATCAATTTCAGCAAAAACGGCTTGAGCTTATTCTGCGCATTTCTATACGTATCTAGACTGAAGCCAATAAACACCGCAAAAAATACAATTTTGAACACAATTAACACTATCCCTGTCCAATGGTCATAATCATGCGTTTTCAACGGATCCTGCTCATCGATCATCCCGATCGCCGCGAATATTACATGCAGTATGGTAATCAAAATCCCTATCGGGATGACCAAATCCAGGTCTTCCACGTTCGAGTATGAGATGGTCCATCCGCTGGCTATGAGTATCAAGAGAGAAGTCATTACGAACTGAGCAGTAATCGAAAACGTTGTGCTGTAAAAATCCAAGCCGAATGATGGCTCACCGTACTTCATACTTGTGTATAAATACAGCGTTTCGAACACCAATGCGAGGAATTCCGTGAGACAAGCGATATCTAGTAGCACTAACGGGTAGTCTATCTCTGATTCTCTGCGATAATACTTCAGGATCTCGCGAAGATTTGCCCAGAAGAAAGCTAAAAAGACGCCAGTCATGATTAGATGAGGGAGGAATAAGCCGCGTTCTTCCTCGCTGAGACTTGAGCCGTCGGAATTGAGGATCTCTAACACAAACTGTATTTCATTGAGGTTATCTTTGATGTCTGGGAAAGCGTAGTTGCAATCGCAGACCATGAAGTGCCAGACTCTTGTCCGTGATGTCTGCAAAACCTCTCCGTATATTGGGTCAATATCCGAACCATCTACAGGCAGATTGAATTCTCGATTGAGTCGAGCAGATCGAACTTTTTCGTGACAGTCGGCTATTTTCTCCATTCTTTCGTAATCTTCGTCGATGAAGCCTATCAAATTCAGAGGGATATGAGACTGGTGGTGTTTGCTGCGTGCGTCGTTTTTGAGTTTCGCTCTGAAAGTATATTTGCCTCTACCTATGCTGAATCCGAATTTTCCAACGTGCTTGTAGCGGTGCTTGACGAAAGAACTAAACTTTGTTTCTGTGCGAATGATCTTGGAGTCTGCAAGTCCAAGCATTCCAAGCGTAAATAAAAGATAGAGAACACATGAAATGACTTGAATTCTCATTTGTATTTTCTTTAATATCTTAACGTTGAAAACACCGATAAATTAATTAAATTCTCAGAAGCACACTTTTTAGTCACCGGAATACAGCCTCGAAAATTCCTTCAAGATTCAGCCAACGAAGAATCCACTTTAACCTTTTTCAGCAAAACCCTAGCTTTCGTTTGCGCACTAGAGGATAGAAATAATTAATCTGAGCAACTGCCCGACAATTCCTCAGAATGATCCTCTAAAAAAAAAAATGTAGATTTAATAATTTAGAGTTCGGTGTCTGGACCAGCGCTTTGGTTCCTGAGACTTCTGACATTGAGCGTCTTAATTATCAAAGATATTGTTCTGAATTTCTTTTAAGCTTCGCTGATCCAGCTTAAAAAAAATAAAATAAATTTCTACTTAGTCTTTCATTACAAGAGCAAGAGTTTTATTTTTCTACTTCATCATGGCTATATCGAAAAAACAGCCTGCTAAGAATCCTAATCTCTTAACAGTAAGCGCGAACACCACTGGAGGCTTCAGAAGTCTATCGAACTCTGGAACTCCTAATAGAGACAAGCGAAATTTGCTTACTCCCACCTCAGGCACGAAGCCAAGCAGCAATTTTCTCACACCAGACAGATCATCACGAACCATGGAGAGCAGCGGAGGACCCAAGCCGAGAAACCTCTCCGCTTCACCTAGCGCAACGAAGCATGATTGGGGCAACACGGAAATTTTACCAAAGCCACATAAACTTTCGCCAGAGGGCAAAAAGCCTGTGAGTAGCGCCGTTTATACGATTGAGGGCCAGCATCTCGCGGGTATGTGGCAGCAATACGAAGGTATTTGGTTTGATATCCACTCCCAAGGCATGGGACCCATCTTGGGTGACTTTCCTACTCCCAAGCCTGGGAGATCCGCATCAGCTAACCCAGGCAACTTTACTCAATCCAGCCTAACGTCTACAACTAAAACGAAGCAAGTAATTTCAGCGAAATGGAAGAAACCAAAGTTCCTTGGAGACGATGAAGATGATTTGATCCTCTGCTCGAAATGCAAGAAGAAAAAGAAAAAGGGCGTATATCTCGGCTGCTTGCATATCTTCTGCAAGGAGTGCTTGTATGACCAGTTCAAGAAGCACTTAGACGAGAAAAAAGTGCCGGTTCGCTGCATGGCTACGAATTGTAAGTATGAAATCCAGCGTAACGAGCTCGTGAAGATCGCGCACAATTCCGAGGAGATCAAGGCCTTCTACGACATGAACGTGACGAAATTCGTTGAAAAACGTCCACATCAGCTCGTTCAGTGTTATTCACCAGGCTGCGGGTATGTGTGCGACTTAGCGAAAGCCAAGGATAAGAATGTCCTGGTCTGTCCGAGATGTAAGAAAAACTACTGTATGAGGTGCCATCAGCTCGCCCACACAGGTGAATGTGAGGAAGGGAAAGACTCTAAGTAAGAAAGGGGGATTTTTGATTTAAGTTTAGATAATTTTTGGTATTCTTGTGTGGTGGAGGTGCGTGATTATACAAAACTACTCGAATTCTAAGAAAAATTATTAGACTATATGAACTTGCGATGATAGTTGAGGGACAACTCGTTAAATTCATTTCTTCACAAAAGAGAGATCTATCTTGAGTGAGAGAGAGAAAAAAAACACATATGCCAGGTAAGGAGAGATACCTCTTATACGTTTATATATAAAAGAAGAAAATCAAAACGATTGTTTAATTTCCTATATCTTTTCACGTTTGATAGCATCATTAAATAAAATTTCAAACTATCGCGAGTGATAGTATAACAAAATCAAACTTGTGAGGGAATGCGAACTGATAATAACCGAAGTGATGCTATTGATCGAGAGGATCGGTTGGAGGACCGTCCATTGGACCCCGAAAACGCGATTAAGGTGCCGCTTCCGATATTAACAGGCGGAATGAAACCGTCTCGGGTTAAGCATCGTTCATATCAATGGCTTATCTGTATCCCTGTGTTTTTCTTTCTATTTACTTCAATTCTTTGCGGCGGACAGGTTTATCTTACTAACTCGGAGTCGGTTCGTGAGTTTGAGGCTATCAAGGACGTGATTTACAATCTCATCAGAGCCAACTGCGAATCTCAGCCAATTACAGCAATACAAATCATTGATCCCAAGAAAAATGAGGCTTGTCCTCTTGGCTATACGACTCAGACTCTTGGAAATTTTGGAGGTTCGCATCCTGGCTGCTATGATTCCAGAACAACGACGGTTTTCGAGGGAAGCTGTCCGTCAGGCGAAGGCTACAGCTACATCAATCCTGTTCTGACTGGGAGAGTATGGAACTGGCGAGACCACCACTTTTGTGTGAAACGCCTTGGCCGGTCTGTTCCTGTGGCGAACAGATCCGCTTGCCAAGCAGACCAGAAAGCCTGTAAATATAATCCAGGCTACATCTGCATCGATAGCACAAGCGACTGCCCGATCACTGATATTAAGTTGCTTCCTCTTGAAACTCCAGTGCCAGGAAACTATCACATCCAATCCTTTGGACATCACCGGCTAATTTATGTAAACGACCCTTACACTCCAAGAAGCTTGACGGGATTTCTGCTCTCGTTAAATACCCTCCCGTGCTTAGACCCTTTCGAGTCTCCCTACCGAAACGCGAAGCGAGACTCGAACTTTTCTTACCCTCTGATGATAAAGAAAGAAAACGGCTGCAAAGATTTCGGCTTTGATTATGATTCTGTGAAAATGGATGCTTACTCCGAGCGCGATGTGTACAAAGAAAACAGCCTTGGACAGATATTCGGACTTCCAAGGTTGGCTGAATTTACCGAAGGGAATAATATCACACTCAACGCCCAGTTCACCAAAGGCGTGAAGGACACTCTAAAGTGCGATATTTGCCAAGATAGAACGTATGTCGAGCTAAAAAAAGTCGGACAGGAGATTTGGGAAACTCATCAATTTTATGTACTTTTCAGCAAATTCGGTATCGTGCTTGTGGTCGTGATGATAGTAACGGCGATTTTCAACATCTGCTCCTATTGTCTAATCCATAAAGACGTGGAAGAGACTTATCTCAAGGTGACAAGAGTCAATACGTGCGTTTTTAGCTACATGCTGGGTCATTTTCTTACCGCTGGAATTTTGTCGATTCTTAATTATTATCAGATTTCAGGGACGATAAATCAGTTGAATGACTTTATTGATGGGAAATGCTTCACAAATAATAACATTAACCAAGCTCTGGAAGATCTGCATAAGGATGTGCTTGCTACAAGCTTAGAGATGACGTTGAATGGCGGAGTGATCATTGCGATAGCGATTCTGGCAAATACTGGAGTTGTAATCGCGAATTATATATTAAGCGGAATTAAGAAGCCTGAGGTAAGGCCGACTGAGGAAGTGCGGCCCCTCAGAGCCCATGAATTGGAGCTTGGAGAGCAGAGTAGAACTTATCAGACTCCCTCCTCGGATCAAAAGCCCATAGATGATGAAGATTTAGATTAGCGCTCTTCCATTGTCTCAATTGCTGTTCATTCATATTTACTTTGTTGGAAACGTTATTATTTCTGATATGAATTAAGCCGTTCACTTTTTAGAAGGAGGATTATAAGAAATTATTGGGACATCGACGAAACCAAAGCACAATTAGAGTTGAATGTAGGTATTTTACTTTAGTTCATATTAGTTTTTAAGCATGCTTGACTGCGATCGAATGAATATTATTACAATGAAACATAAAGAGATGACAAGCTTAATCCAATGGAATTGTTTGATCGCCTCCACGGAGCTGGATTCGCTCGTTAAATTCACGGTTATTTCCTCTTAACCTTGAAATCCTCACGATGAAGTAGATTATCAAGCAGATAAGCCCAACCAAACCTAAAATCTTCAGCGCCAGCACAAGGTAGTAGTATTCCATCACTTCATAATGAAACGATTCTTCTTGCCTTGCTCGCGTGTCAATCTTTGGAGGCTGATGCTCCCTGCTCGGCCTCGTGTCAGTTGATTCGACTGGAGGGATATACTTTGGGAATTCGCGTTTTTTCACTGGGGTTGGCTGAAAACTTGTCGATTTATTGGTTTCGAAACCTCCGAGGTCTTCTGGCTTTACCATTTCATCTGTCAGAGCATCTCGCTCAGAAATCAGTGATGAGTCATCTGTATAATATTTTTCTAACCCTAAAGTCGTAATTACATGAGATTATTTTATTTGCGATAGCTGCTTGCCTGCTGCTAAAGGAACTGCTTTCAAATTTGAGATTTTAAAGGTGAGAAGCTCCAAAGGTCTCATGCTAAACTTTGAAAAATCTATTAAGGGGTAAGGACTCAATTAACTAAACCATAAAGATCTAATTAATTACCTTTGATTAAGAGTGAATCAATATCAAACTTTCCAGTTTCTCGAAGTTCAAACTTCATCCTCAGAGCTTGCTCTTTACTTATAATAGTATTGAGCGCAACTTCTTCAACTTTTGCGTTTTCAACTCGAGATTTCATTCCAGAAATATAGGTAAGAATGTTCATATTCCCTTTTCTATCCACCAACGATACATCCACGGATTCAGCGTCGTTGAGATTCGCCAAGCGAACGAAAATTTCTGACGGCGAGTATACCCGAGCAGAAACCTTCACCGAAGCTGGAAGGGCCTCTCTTTTTTGAGTATACTCAAACTCTTTTGTCGTTTTCTCAGGGAAAGTGTGGATTGGAATTTTTGTGTATGTCGTTATCAATTTCGTGTCTGCCTCAATCTGCTTTGCTCTGAAATTACTTGGAACGTCTAAACCCAAGTTAGGTGAAGCTAAAAAGAAGTTGCTACTGGGATCAGATAGCTGGTAATGGTGAATGGTCCTTAGTCTGTCCCCGATGACCTTGGGCTTCTTTAGTAAATAGTCTTTGACGATTTCTACAACAAGGATAAGTGTTTAGCAGTAAATGTCAGCTACCAGTGTCCATCATGGCCTCTCCGACTCCTCTTGCGTCATCTCGCGAAGTCCTTCTTTGAATCATAATCTCAATTTCTCCTGACGCCTGGCTTGTACCACCTTGTGAGCGATCATTCAGTATCCTTTGTTGAAGCACTTAGCTAACAAAGTTTATAAAATCAATTGTACGTCAGCGTAAGATTGCTGCTAGGATCCTCGATAGATATCGCTGCAGTCACCGGATAGTAATTGGCTTCAACCTGATGCCCAGTCCCATCTGGTGGGTAGTCAGTATGATAATCAGTGCTTCGCGTCATCATTCGCAAGCCATTTGAGTCAGTTTTGAACAAGCCCTGGTTTTTCACTCGGAAGTTTTTGATCAAAAGAGCAATTTCAATGCCAACCAGTTCCATTTTGGCTGTGTTGACCCTAATGGCATCGATATACGTATCGATTTCAATGCCGCTGGTCAAGTCGTAGTTATTCAATCGAAGTTTCGTTACTATTTGATGTTTCCCATGATAGTAGAAGTTATTGTTTTTCAAAGTAACGTTTCTAGCAATCTTTCAGCAAATTACAATCAAAAACCAGGAAACATCCCATGTACTTACCTTTATCACGGTTACGTATTGCCCTGGGAAAACCGAGCATTGGATCGAATTCGCTAGGACACGCTTGTGGGGAGACTCCAGCCTCATGATGTAAGCTCCTGATTGCTGTGCGACCTGAACGGACTCGTAATACTTGTAATCTAACTCGAATTGATCCTCAATGCAACGGCCTAACCTGCCGCAAAACTTGTAATTATACGTTTTTTGGTCTTTCAGTATCTGTCGTATAGAAAATAAATCAATTGACTCTGAGAGGGTAGCAATTACTTTGAAATAACTGCCGAAGGGCAATTCAATCGTCTTTTCTTCTTTGGCCTTAAGCACAATTTCTGGAATTAATGCGTTTTTTTCTCCCATTGAGCGTCTGAGCAAATAGTATCGACTCTCGTAAGAAGGAAAGAAATCATTGATATATAAATCGCAGTCAGGCTGCCCAGAGTTTGTATAATCATCCTCAGCGCAAATCAAATCATGTTCTTGTGGTTTATTGCTGGCATTGAACACTAAACAATAAGAGCAATTTGCCGAACGGGATTTTACCTTCAATGAACTCATGAGGAACTTTGACCCGATGCACAATTCTTTTATTGCTGCCAGAGTTGTAGATCTTAAGAAGCAGCGAGGAGTCGCTGTTTGAAAGGAGACTTTCGGTTAGTGGACGGCATTCGATAGAACTCGTATTGTGGTTACATCTGAAGAAATCGAGACTTGAAGCAGATTCCGCGGGGATACCTAATTTCTCTGTAGTTTCATTATGGAAGACCTCACGAATAATGCCCCAGACCGCGGCTCTACCTTCATTCAGCATGTGCATATAGTCAGCATCCGTGTATTTTTTCGACGTGCCTGTAACAGCATCGTGATGCTGATTGATCGCAACCGCTCGCTCCAACTCATCGAGACGCTTATCAGCCCTCGCGACGAAAGCAGCTTTTTCTTCGTCTGATCTCATGTTCAAAAACGCTCCCAATACTACTTTTCTCCCAGTATGAAGTAGCCAACTGGCGTCCTTAATCGCCCATTTCAGGGTTGGTTTACTTGTGAAATACCCTGACCAATACCCGGCTTCACGAGTCCATCCAGGCACCTCAGCATATGGGAAAAAATCGTCGTTTTTGATCACTAAATGCGATGTCTTCTGCTTTTTATAGTCCTCATACCACCTATCTATGTATATTTCAGGCGTGCTTAATATTGCTCGACCGAACAGAGGGTCACTCATGTTATTTACTCCGTCAACAAACTCTTCAATTGCCTCGTAGAGCTCAGTTCCATTGTAACTGAACGTAAAATCGTTTCCAATTTGCCAGAGAATCTCCTTTGTACCGTACATCGACGCCTGACTCTGAAGCCACTGAGCCGCTGTAGGAATGCTGTTCTTGCTTTTATCAACAGCATCACAGACATTCTTCGGGAAACAGTAACCAGATTCTTGTGTCGAGCCGTATTTCATGTAGTTATGGTGTCCAATGACATTCCACTCAGGGAAGTTCTCAAAGGGGACCCAAACGAACTCCATCGTACCATCAACTTTCCTCTTCTCCACGTCTTTATGATTGATTCGCTCAAAGATCGCGATGTTTATCCCCATCTGAGCTAGGAGATATGGCTGCGTGGCGGAGTGACCGAACGGGTCGATGGACCATCCGACCGTGGGAATGTAGTTGAATTCCTTGAACACCCAGCGGTGCCCTATGATATATTGCTCGATAACATCCTCGAAATACACGCATGCTTCATCATTCATCACCCAGGCTGCGTTAGAGAAATAAAGCTGCTTGTTTTCCACGAGTTTTTTCACTTGAGTTTTGTTAAATTCCGAAAGATCTCGGTACCACCGTTCAAAGAAAGAAATTTCAACGTAAGGAAAAACTCTGGAGGGTTTGGCGGTGAGAAGCTCCAGGATTTTGTCTAAGATGCAATGCACGCATTCTTTAAATGGAGTTTCATCCCCGGTGTAGTAGTCTTCAAAGGAGGTAAGCCAACCAGCATCATCATGAGTGTGAGGGATAATGTGATAGGTGTAGTCATTGTGGATTGGCCCTGTTGAAGCTGTTTTTTCTGCTGCAAGGACTTTATTAGCTGTTTCGTTTTGGGTTAAACGAGTAAAAGTCTGAGAACCTAGATGGCTAAGTGATATATATTTGAAGGAGAGGTTGAGTTACCTCGAATTGGTTGGGGGAGTAGCAGTTGAACGAGCAGAATGGCTGTTAATAATTTCACCATTTTCATTGGAATATTTTTCTTTTTAAATTGGTTCTAAAGATAAAGCCTCTAATAAAATTTACAGGATACTCGAGTCTTTCTTTAGAGAAAAGTTATAGTATAGATTAGCACACTTATTATGATATAGTCTACAACATTTACATAAGGCCTTTGTTCCCAGAAGGGCAATGTAAGCAAACCTCGCTTTAGACATAAAACCACAAAATTTGATAACTATCACTATTTACATTTTCTACAATAATAAAATCTTCAAAATTTCTTAGTTAAGGATAAATTTAACTTGTTTGCTGCAATATACACCGGCTGAATCTAGCAATGGCATCGATTTCGATACCACTTGACCACTGAGCTCTGAATATCTGCGGTTCTCTTTTTTTAATATCGATTTTTTCTTCTCTTTAGGAGGAATCTCAACCGTAAGCTTATTTTCCATTTCCTGTTTATAACTCTCTCTAAATGAGATTCTTGGAAGGCTGCAGTCCTTCGGCAATTTGCGGTCTGTTTTATTTCTCACACATTCATCATCTAAAAAGACCGAATTTGGTGTCGATATCTGGTCTAGTGTAGAGAGTTCTAACTTGTCCTTTCGGTATAATTGATATAATCGGTTATTAACCATCAAAGTTTTTGGTTTTCTCAGCTGAGATTTAGGATTCATGCATGAATTCACCTCAGCAGGCGATTCAGCCATGATATTTTCAGCATTCGAGCCCAAAAATTCAGCACGCTTAGAAAATCTGGATTTTTTTTGAAGGTAACGGTCTTGCAAAAGGGTGGCGGAATAGTCCACCGTTTGCTGGAGTTTGGAACTGAAAGTTTGAACTGAATTTTCTCTCAAAGGTGCTGAGATTGGGGATTTTTGGTCTACTAAGGGACTCAACAAGCCGGAAATCTTAGCGGAACGAGGAGAATTCTCTGATGGCTTCTTGTGTACCAGTAGCGGGGTGGAGAACCCTTTGTTTGAGGGATGAACGGATAAATTGTTGTTAACCATATATAGGGGAATTAAGGCTGGAAGGTGCATCGTAGGAGCCTTTTTCTCGTCTGATAGGATGCTTGAGATGAATTTGTAGTTGTGACGGTTGGACTCAAACATCGATAGGTGATCTCAAGGGTTTGGTTTTGGTTTTTGGATTGAGAATTAACTTTTCTCGCGTTTAAAATCGCGCATTTAAAAATCCGGAAACTTTGAAGTTCAGTAGTTCCAGCTCAAGACTACTGAATTCGAGATAGATTTCGATTAATCACTTGAAATCTGTGTGTTGGAAAATTTCAGAGTTTTTTTATCAGTGATTAATTTTCACTAACGGTTGGAAAAATTCGAAATCATTGAAATTTGTTCTTTTGGTTTTACAATGAGGAATTATTGTTAAGGTAACTGCAACTAGCCATAAGTATTTTAGTTGCGATGCTTAGAACCTTTTTCTTAGTTGAAGGAGGATGATAAGTATCCATTCTGTTATTAACTTGAAGGACTGATTGAGTGCAGTAATTTTTCCGAAATTCTCCAGTCTTAGATATATAACTCTGCTGCAATAAGTCACTAAGATCTATAACCAGTTTGAAAGGAGAGAACGAAAGCGTTTTAGAGAGACTAGTATTCAGGGCATGCCTTATTATTATCTGTTTACTAAAATTACGAAATACGATCATGAGAAAAAAGCTAAAGCTGAGATTACAGGTTAAAACTTTACATTGAATCACAAATCTCCTGAAGTTAATTTAATAGCAATCTTATATTATCAGTACAATATCATCAAACATTCATCCAAAAATTAAAAATTCTCCTCATTTCAACGGAATTTTACTCCGTTGTAGAATTATCCTCCATCACAAACCTCACATTTCTCGTTGAACCTCTAGAATTCGTACCTGTTCGCTTACCCTGCGCAGAAGTCGTCGTAGCACGGCCTATCTGGAAACTCCCCCTTGAAAGAAATCCTCCTGTCGACCCTGGATTAAAAAATTCGGAGCCAGTCCTCATAAACGAAGAGCCACTTCTGCTTGGAATTTCCGTTCTGGAACCCCCACCTGTATCTCCATCACCAATCGCTCCAGTTGAGAAGTTCAATCCATGCTTCACTGAACTCTGAGCTGAAATGGGTTTAGCAAAGTAATATTTGCTGCCTTCATCTGTATTTTGAATTTCCGGAAAGCCATTATACTGTAGGTAGTTTTTAAGGTTTGCTCCTGACTGATTGTCGTTGTTAGTTTCCTGGGAAGGGTTCTCTACCGTAGTCGAGCAATTACTCTCCAGACTCTTCAGGTAAGCAGCGTGAAAATTATTCCCGGTGGACCGAAACGCCGAAGCAAAAGCCATCAGTAGCCCAATGTTATTCTGTTTGCGAGCTGGAGTCTGCAGGTGGCTCTTCTTCTTGACGGAAAGATTATAACTTTTATTCGCTTCGGCTGCATTTTCATAAACCTGCGGTTGAAAGCATAGGTAAATGAGATGAGTTATACATGAAACGTATAAAGCGTACCTGTCTCAAACGAATGAAGTTCATGTATTCTTTCTCAGCGTGGGTCCTTCCAAAGAGCAAGACAAGCAGTTTTGCCATGCTCACTAGATTTTTCTCGTTTATTTCCTTGGTAATGTACATTCTAAACACTCTCGCGGCTTCTTTTTCTCTAATCTCATTTATTTTCGCCGTAATTTCCGCCAGCATTTTGTCAACATTTTCATAGAAAAACAATGCATCGAGGTTCTTAGTCGGTAAGACGAGACTTACTCCTTCAGTGGACATCTATCTCCGGTTAAAACCCTCAACAAATAAAATTATGATTACATCTTCCCATCTTTCCACGTGATCAACGTTCTGATTCGGGTCTTTGCTGAATATAGGTTTCCTTTTCTTCAGAACCCCTTTTTTAAGTTTTTCGATTCTCTCATGTATCTGTGGATCGAGTTAGAGTCAGTATTATCGCTGAATGAGCACGGAGTTACTTTGCGAAGGAGATCCGGCATAGTCGATTGAAGCACTGAGGGTCTTTGCTCCTTTTGCTCTTTTATTTTCTTTAGAAAATCCATGTATTCTTCGCTCCTTTTAAACGATTCTATCTGCTCTAGCTCGTAATCCAGCTGTGCGAACTATACATAGACGAAAAGACAGTTATTTCTCTGGTTTCCAATACAAGTTACCTGAAATAGAAACTTCATAGATTCTCTATCAATGAATCTGGGAAACATATCCTCGCTCACTTCTTCGTTGACTTTCCAAAGTGCCTTTATAATGTAAATCAGGCTGTTATCGCTTTCGCTGTAGCAAAGGTAAAAGTAAGCTAATCGTGCCTCAATGAATCGTGAATTACAAGATTAAATCTTCATTTCCAAGCATTCGCTGGTACAAATGCTTCACCTCGAGCCTAGTTTCAGCTTTTTTGAGTTTTAGCGCCGATATCTCGTGATCAATGATCTCGATGCGGTTGATAGTCTTGGTAATCTCCTCGTTTAACTTCTCAATGGCTTCCTTTCTGGTGGTGATTTTCGACGTACTATCTGCCCTAACTGCCTATTCGATTACATAAATTATTTACAAACTATCTAAACAGGGCCATTGTTACCTCCAGCTTCCTTAACTCCTCCAGGTTCACCACGGTTGGAAGGTTTATCCGTCCTTTTCGTCTTCCCTTCGGTCCCATTTGAGCCAGTTTCTCTCTTCTTGCTTTTTCTTCATACAAAATCACGCTTCTATTTATTTCATCGATCTAATCCATATCAATCATTTAGCAAAGGTTAGTCATCCGTAAAAGCCACCTCATCCTGAAACAGTTTGATTTTCGTTATCCTATCATGATTTACGTACCGGATCTCGCTCTGAAGAGCCTTCTTCTCTTGAATCTCGAGGACAATGTCCTGGAATTTCTTGAGTAAATCTTTCTCTTGTGTTTCGAATTTATACCGCTCTTCTTCAGCCTTCTTCTGATACTCAGAGTAATCAAACATCTTCTTGGACCCAGTCGCGTTGAAATTCAGCCTTTTCCATAGTGCTTGGTAGTCAATGACCATCGAAGGCGGCATGGCCAGGTGGCCCTGAAGAGAGCGGAAGTTACTCATTGTGTCGCCAGAAATCACGTGAGATTTCGTAACAATGTCCTCACTGCTTTCATTCCTAGACACATTCGCAGAAGGCTGCCTCTTCATTTGCTGCGAGATCTTATTGAAAAGAATATTGTTGATTATCATTCGATTCGTCTCAGCAAGTATGTGATCAATGTTCTTTTGCGGCTTGTTCCTCGACTCTTCACGAGTTAACACTATTTTTGTCGCCGGGTCTCTCTGCTGCTGTTCAGATCTCACTGCATAAAATTTCAATGTTAATGTCTTAGAGAGGACAAAAAAGGTACAGTGTGACGAGCCGATCAGATTAATAACAGCTTGATTGATCTCTGGAGCTCTTTCTCCGAGCTCCAGGTCCTTTCCTTGAGTCCATTCATACGTATTCGCTTTCTGCGATTCTATTGTTTTCATTTCTATACAATCAAAATCATCTATCATTCATTGTAACATAATTTTCATGATTACGTAATGCCTGCTTATATTCATTCGTCCATTTTTCTAACCCTTCCACGGCGTTTCGCTCGGCAAAACTATCATCAAGTGCTTTATCATCCCTTTTTTCTTTAAATTCAAGCGCTTTGATTGAAGGAAACAGTTTCGCGACATGCAGAATTGTAGTTTTCTTTTTATGAGATCTGTTTTGGAGATGGCTGTTATCACCCTGAATTATGCTGTTTGCGTTCATTATACTTGAGTTCTGGTTGATGGCCTTGTGTACCACGAATGAATGCGCGCTATCTACAGTAATTCCAGAGGCGTTTTTCTTTTTTGCACCGAAATCTAATGGCCGTGGTAACGATCTCTCCCTTGATAAAGGAATTTGGTTCTCTGGAGTGGGATTCGATGAAGTATTCTCTGCAAGAAGTCTGTATAAACCGCTCGAGTCATCCGGTCTGCCGATTTTCATTTGAGACTTGGACGGTACACGCTTCAGTATCGTTTTTTTATTGCCGCTAATGCTTTTCTCATCCAATTTCTGTCTCATTTCCTTCATAATAGAGCCCAGCTCATTCTCTGGAGTCTGGCCTACTGAATTGCTTCGTGAAGGCTGGAGAAGGTTTATCATTGCCATTGTTTTGCTGCGCTGATGTAACAACTGTCGATTATCATTATTCACAGGCGAGGGCTCTCGCGAGTAGTGTTGATAGATTCGATTGGACATATTGGCCAGAATAACCTGACTTCTGAATAAAATTTCGATAATTTCAAGAAAGGTTTCAATTCGGAATTTTATTTAATA
>ENA-UOTX01000038-UOTX01000038.1-compost-metagenome-genome-assembly--contig:-NODE-38-length-117040-cov-7.852791_pt1 | contig 117040 bp, 84 predicted proteins | sample MGYA00238143_ERZ746982 | MGnify/ENA primary metagenome ERZ746982 (study PRJEB28758, sample SAMN06268862) | compost metagenome | isolation source: single cell | place: USA: California, Emeryville, Joint... | reverse complement strand
GTTGTTAGAGGTGTTGCTATGAATCCAGTCGAGCATCCACACGGAGGTGGTAACCAGCAACACATCGGTTTCGCTTCTACTTGCAGCAGATACGCTCCTCCTGGACAGAAGGTAATGACATTATCAATTGAATTACATTGCTCATCACTCCTTTTTCTCGTAATCAATAGGTTGGTCTTATTGCCGCTAGAAGAACCGGTCTTATTCGTGGTGGTGTCGATAAGAACAAGGAATTCGGTACTGACAAGGCATAAAACTGAAAAACATACCAGAAATCCAGCAGCGAATATTGGAGCCAAAAAAGCGTCGTATTTTCAGTTTAGAAAGAAAATATTTTCTATCTGTAAAAGCAGACTCTCTTTTAGAGTTATTACGATTGTATTCAAATATTGATATCTTTGATTGCACTCTGTCACACAGCACGAACAACAAAATATTTCGCCAGCCAATTTCTTTTTGTTATCTAGGTATATAGACACAGAAAAATTAAATAAATGTGGTTGCTCTTGATATCAAGACGAGATGATAGGTATTTTGAGTGTTAACACAAGAATGTGTAGATGGGAAGAAATTTGAATCACGATTAGTCGTTGATTTTTTTAATGCGATGCTGAGTGATCGATACTAACCAGGGAATTCTTGTGCTTGGAATTTGAGTATGTTCCAAAGGAAAGCTATGCTGAGATAAGGCAGCTTCATATTTATTCAGGGCTTTTTTGTTGTTAAAAATTTATTCAGTAAGATCTACCAATTTCGGGAATACCAACTTAAAGCTTGCAAGAAATTGTCCAGAGAAGAATTATGAAGGAGATATCAATCATTAAAAGGAAACATTAAACAATTCAAAGCTTACATATATTATTATCATCATATTTTTTGTTCTATCTCCTTTTCTGCAAATATACATCTATTTGATTCAATTTACCTTATCCGAGCGTCATTAATAACTGAAAAGAAATAGGACGAGAATATCCTTCTCTTTCAAAAGAATTCCAAGTTACATTGCATTCTCGACATCATTATAGATCCAGCAATTAAATTCTCATAATCTAAAGAATATTCCAAATTTCGCATGAATTATTCACCTCTTTTCACATCCAAGATTCCCGAGGGACTCACCTTCGACGATGTATTGCTGATCCCGCAGCATAGTGATATTTCTTCTCGCTCCGAGATAAATCTCAAGTCCAAATTCTCGAAGAACGTGCCATTGAATATTCCTATTGTATCATCTCCCATGGACACTGTCACTGAGCAGGCAATGGCAATCGAGATGGCTCGGCAAGGCGGACTTGGCATTATCCATCGATACTGCTCCATTGAGGACCAGTGCAAAATGGTTCGTGCTGTTAAAAGAGCCGAGAGCGCAATCATCCGAAACCCTTACACTGTATCCTGCAATTGTACGATAGCCAAACTCGAAATCTTGTCCAAAGAGTACAAGTGCAGCACTTTTCTCGTGACCGATGCCACTTTTAAAGACTCCGAGCTTGCCGATCACTCATTCAAGCATAAATTGCTGGGAATCATCACCAGACGAGACATCCGATCTGCGGATTCAAAAGACCAAAAGGTTAAAGAGCTAATGACTCCAAGAGAAAAACTGCAAGTTATCGAAACTCAGACTGAGAAACTTGAAAAAGATGAGTTGATGATAAACTTGAAGGAGGCGAAGGGCATTATGCTGAAGTCGAAGATCGAAAAGATCCCAGTCGTTTCGCTGAAAAACGAAATACTGGGGTTAATCACATTAAAAGACATCGTTCGCCATCTAGAAAGACCGCTTGCGAACATCGGCCCAAACGAGCAGCTCTATGTGGGAGCAGCTATAGGAGCCAAAGACGACTACCTCGACAGAGCGAAAAAGCTTATTGATGCTGGCGCTGATGTCTTGGTTGTTGACATAGCGAATGGGCACTCGACCATCTGTATTGAGGCTGTCAAGATGCTCAAAGAACAGTTCAAGATCGACATCGTCGCTGGGAGCATCGCGACTGCTGAAGGTGCTCACCCTCTTATCGAGGCAGGCGCAGACGGCATTCGATGCGGTATTGGAAGCGGATCTATCTGTACTACAAGAATCGTTGCTTGTTCAGGAGTCCCTCAACTTACTGCGCTACTCGAAACGATTCCAATCTGCAGGAAATACGATGTCCCATTGATTTCGGATGGTGGTAATAGGAACAGCGGAAACATGTGCAAAGCTCTATCCACCGGAGCGAGCTGTGTGATGCTGGGCAGGCTTATCGCCGGTTGTGATGAGTCACCAGGACAAGTCCTGCTGAAAGATGGCAAGAGGGTGAAAATATATAGAGGAATGGCTGGTTTTGGCGCAAACCTCTCTAAGGCCCAAAAGATGGGAATTAATGAGCCAGGATCACTGAGTTTCACTCCTGAAGGCGTTGAAGGCTACACGCCGTACGTTGGACCATTGAAGGAGGTACTTAATCAATTTACGCAAGGAATTAAAAGCGGAATGAGCTACTGCGGCGCTCACAATATTGCAGAACTACCTGATAAAGCTCATTTCGTGAGATTGACCCAAAGTTCAATCTTTGAGAGCGGAGTCCATGATATCCATAAGATCTAGAGCTATTCTCTTGACAATACTTTGCTTCTCACAGCAAGCGCTGTAAACAATGAACTGAATTTAACTATTATACTTTTAATTGGAATTCAAATGGAAAAGAAATGAATAATTAGCTTAAACCCATAATCATCATAACTTTCAAAAAGAAAAACCTTTTAATAACTATAATCTGACTCTTAATGCTTTATAAGAGGATATTCATCGTTCAAACTATAAATTAAAGCAAAGTATTGAATTAGCATGATATAGGATGTTGATTTTAAGCAGAGAATAAACAGTTATTTAATAGATAGTTCGATTGAAAAAACTTCACTTATTCTTAAATTCGATTCGCTGATTCAGGCAAGTATTCAGAAATATTTTATATTTCAATAAACTAAAAGGGCTGAGTTCATTAACCTGAATATTCATGAATAATCCTTCTTTCCCAAATAACCACAGATTTCAGCCTGCTGACTCCACAAACGGCGGTACTAATGCTCTTTTGTCTCTAGTATAATGGAAATTTACAGCAAAGTTGTCCAACGCAAAAATTTCTAATCGACTGAAAAATAATCAAGACAAAGAAGACCAAGCCCCAAATCCATTTGCACCTCATCTGGGCCTAGGTAACCACAATGATCTTCTTCCATAGTAATATTTGCTTTAGACAGCGACAATTCTGTTGAATTATGTCCGTTTAAATTGGATAAGGATCAATTTCGAAAAACAATCGACGACATCAGTTTCTTTAGTCAATGGGAGTATGAATATTCGCTTTATTTTCTCATAATAACACATGGAAGACCTGACGAAGATGATCTTGAGGAGAAAAGATTGCTGGAATATCTCGAACGGAATCAACAATTTAAACAAACAGGCACTGTACACGAAGAGCTCTTTCATTCGCCGCAGGGATTCTCCCCAGAGCTTCGAAAGATGAACGATTCACCACAGGCGGCAGCTGAGGACATGAGAGGCTACAGAAACGCCTCGAAGAGAGACGTTGGTGTTATTCAGCAGAATAAAGCAGAACAATGCATTGCCCGCCGAAGGGTTACGGAAGGCGAGCCCGCTGTCGTCAACGATCCTGAAGAATCGAATAAGATAAAGCATTACGGGCTAGCCATCACCCAGAAAAAAAGCTTGAAGCTTGGTGATACACTCATGACGGAATATATTCCAAACATTGATTCTGAGAAAACGTCACCCCAAAAATCACCTCAAAAGCCTGAGAATATATCACCTCGACAGTTTGGTAGCAAAAAAAGAAGTGAAGGAAAGCCCAGCTCGAAGAAAAAACATCGAGCTGGAGAGACTGAACAGAGCGGTCTTAATATGCTGCTCGATAAAAGAGAACAAGATTTGATTAAACATGTATTGGACTTACGATGTTCTGATTAGTTTAACTATCTATTTACTATCGATAGGTTTATTTTAATATTATCGTGGTGGGGAGCAGTGGAATTGGAAAATCCACATTTGTTGACGCATTCCTAAAAAAGGTAATAATAGATTCTGTTCACGGTTGGATCACGTTTGTGCTTATCTTTAGAAATTCAAAATAAATCAAGTGAAAAGACCTTCAACTCGAGAAATACATGAATTCAGCGGTTTGACATATATCACTGAACCGATAATTAAAACTGACATTAGGTGAGAGGCTCTACAAAGACATGAACTTCAAAATGAAGCTAATCGATACTCCAGGCTATGGACCGCTCATACCGCATGCTGAGTGGTATAAAATGATAAAATCATACCTGAAAAAACAAGTAACTACTATAAAAAGATTGTTTCGCTCACAAATACTTCTCTATCGTAAAAGTTTGAAGAATACCATTCGAAACGGAAAGAATCAAAACATCTGCATGCTGTGTCGAATTCTCTGGAAGATAGGAGGGTCCATGCATGTTTATACTTTATCTCAGGTCCAAGAATCAGCCACCTTGATCTGATATACATGAAAAAGCTCCAAAAATATACAACAATTATCCCAGTTCTGGCCAAGGTATCGATTGTTTACTTCCAGTTCATTACTTAAACGATGATTTTTTCATACAGGGCGACGCGTACACTGCTGCAGAAGCTAAAGAGATTAAAATGGAACTCACACAGCAAGCCTATGATGCGAAGGTGGAATTCTTTGATTTCTCTCAGGTGACTTTTATATAACCTCCTTCTCTCGCTAATAAGCTAACGCAATTGCAATAGGCGCTTAAAGACCATCCTAACATGCTAAAAAAACTTATTGGAGGCAAATTTGGGCCGAGTCCTCCCTTCCTAATGATATCATCGGTAGATAAAATCTACATTAGCGAGAACAAATACATTTATGGGAGGTACTCATTCCTCTGCTTTATTATTCTTTATAAATTTTCAACAAGGGAATATTCATGGGGAGTTTGCGATATCGAAAACCCAGAGCATTCAGATTTTCTAATGCTTTCAAATCTGCTGGGAGGATATATTTGCTTTGATTGTATCGGAATAACAAACTCGCTATATCACCAATATTTGAAACGGGAGAAGAAGAAAAATAATAATTTAACAAGAGCTGACATTATTAAGAAAGGTACTTTTGGGATCGGAGCTCTTACTATGGGAGCGTTTGGTGCTTATATGTATTTAAAGTTTAATAAGAGTACTCATTTATGATCAAGTTTTTTTTGTAGTTAAGGCAATTAGTGCGTGTTACTGCCTTACTTCTCTACTACCAGTGTTAGCTTTTCTTTGCTTATTTATTGACTGCCAGAGCTATTTTTATAAATTGTTTGTAACTACTCAATCCCATGCATAAGAAGATACCTCAGTAATCTTGAAAATTTCATAAAGAGAATAATGAAGTTTGGATGTTATTTTCCTTTTTTTTTTTCTTTTCAGACGCAGATACACAGAGTTCACGTCCAGCCTCAAATATAAAGGGAGAATTTTGGTGCTGATACAAGAACAGATTCCCTATATTATGATGTTCGCTCGAGAAATTAATTCTATTTCCCCAAATTAACGATTGATATAGAGACAGGAGCATCAATATTTAAATTCTGGGTTTGTGCGACTTAGCCATTATGTTTGCAAAAACGTTCATATATAGGCGTTAACTTTATCAAAATCTGACAATTCTTTCTGGGTGTTTTATATGGTAAATTAATTTCGTTGTTTTAGTGAAATTGCTGGCCATCTATTCACTGATAGTATTCTCATATGTTTTAACTAAATCCTTTCTTTCTCCCTTTAGATTCGCATTGCTAACCTCATATATCTCAAATTTCTATCAAATAAATTTCTATATCAATTTTCACAGAGTCTCAGGATTAATATGCATGAATGTATTTACTTTTTAATATTAAGATTGGCAAAATATCGTTGAGAAATGTGGAATTTATAATAATACGTATGTTTCTCGAACCTCAATGGAGGCTTGAGGCCATTTGCCTTTTACCGCACTTACTCCCTTCTCATCAATATAGTTGTCGTTTAAACAGAGCGTGGTAAGGTTCGTCCAGGCGGTGTTCTTGCTGAGTGCAATTGCTCCCTCGGTGCCGACGGAGTTTTCTTGTAAGTAAAGCGTGGTCAGATTCGTCCAGGCGGTGTTCTTGCTGAGTGCAATTGCTCCCTTGGCATTGATCTCGTTTCTCGCTAAGTTAAGTGTGGCTAATTTCGCCCAAGCGATGTTTTCGCTAACTGAACTCGCACCTTCGTCACTGATCATGTTATTAGATAACTTGAGAGAGGTCATGCTAGTCCAGGTTGTGTTCCTGCTGAATGCGATTGCTCCCTCTGCATTGATATCGTTACTCTGTAAGTCAAGAGTGGAAAGATTAGTCCAGGTGATATTCTTGCTGATTGCACTTGCTCCCTCGTCACCGATCGAGTTAGCTCCTAAGAAAAGAGTGGTAAGGTTGACCCAGGTAGTATTCTTGCTGAGCGCAATTGCTCCCTCTGCACCGACACAGTTGCAATGCAAGTTAAGTGTGATAAGGTTCTTCCAGATGGCGTTTTCGCTCAGTGCGCTTGCTCCCTCCGCACCGATCTTGTTGCCCGATAAATCGAGAGTGTTAAGATTCGTCCAGGTAGTGTTTTTGCTGATTGCAATTGCTCCCTCATCACTGATCTCGCCGTTTGCTAAATTGAGAGTGATTAGGTTGGTCCAGGTGGTGCTCTTGCCGATTGCTTTTCCTCCCTCTGCACCGATTTTATTAAAGGATATATCAAGTGTAGTAAGCTTCTTCCAAGTGGTGTTCTTACTGATTGCAGTTGCTCCCTGGGCACTAATCCGGTTGGAACTTAAGATAAGAGTGGTAAGGTTCGTCCATGTGGTGTTCTTGGCGATTGCGATTGCTCCCTCTGCACCGATAAAACACACTTTGAGGTCAAGAGTTGTCAGGTTCGTCCAGGTGATGTTTTTGCTGATTGCAATTGCCCCCTCGTCATCGAGAACATTTTGCGATAAATTTAGATTGATGAGGTTGGTCCAAGTGGTGTTCTTGCTGAGTGCAATTGCTCCTGCTGCATTGATAGAGTTCCATAATAAATTGAGATTGGTAAGGTTGGTCCAGGAGGTGTTCTTGCTGAGTGCGATTGCTCCCTCGTCACCGATATGGTTTCCTGATAGATCAAGAATCGTAAGTTTTGTCCAGGTGGTATTCTTGCTGATTGCGATTGCTCCCTTTGCACGGATCGTCTGAATATTTAAATTGAGAGTGGTAAGGGATTCTCTTTGCTTGAAATAAGGATCTAGCAAATTGAATAGCTCTGATCCGAATTCCTCCATCAACTCATTTTGGTCAGCTGTTCCCAGGGTTGCTTGTTTCTCTTCTTCTTGATTGTTCATCAATTTTTGGGTCTTCTCGATAGCTCCTGCCCCACTAGTGGATTTCCCCTTCACTAATTCTTCTTGCTGATGTATAGCACAGGCCTCTTGCATGTGGTCTTTGCAGTTCTTTTCTGGTTCTTAGTTTAGAAAATTAAACTTTGGTTAATTCCAATTATAAAAATCAGCGTTAATTGTTAAACAATATCCCGTCGCTTAATTCAATACGATATGATTCAAAGTAGAGATCCAGAATCAGGATCAATATTTTTGTCAAAGTGAAAATCATAACTTCTTCAGCCACCCCAGTGTTACATTGAGATTTCGGCAAAATGTACTTCAAATACAATGAAAACTCTAACTACAAATTTGGATGATTTGGAAAGTTTGAAAACTTAAGAAAGGTTCGACATTCTCACTCAGTTGTCAGAGGGCTGACATCTACTCTATCTGAACCTATTAGACACTTTTTTGCAATTTGGTTTTTTTTTTTTATGAGAGGTTAATAATCCAACTGTTTCTCTTGTCAGAAATCCAAGTTCAGACAATAAAGAGATATATATATTAATTTTGTTGCAAATTCATAATTAAGTATCAAATCTTCTGCTGGAGCTACAAATTAAAAGGTTCTGCCCAATTATCGTTGTCTGCCATTATTCTTTGCAACATATCTAAAGAGACCAAGGGCTGATCGAATGGAACATAATGTCCTGCGTCATAAACTGACAAGAATGTTAAATTTCCTCCAACTTTTGCGGTGCCAGCTATTTTATTGTTTTTCATCTGCCAAGACACCTTGTTCGCTTGTCTATATGCTGACTGCCCACTCCAGTTAATATGTCTTATAAAACTCAGCACGCCTGCTGTATTGCATTCCATATCATCGGCTCCATTGTATATGATAACCTTTGTGCGTTCCAAAGCATAAGCCAACTCCGGAAGGAAGCTTCTACCGCTATCTTGGCTCCAGGCCTCATAGATGGTACCATTGCATAATGAATAGCTGTGATTGGCAGGTACTGTGAATTTTTCCTTGATGGAAGCCTGACCCAAATAGGCATCAGTGAGGCCATAAGAATTGAAAATCGCAGCATAAGGATCTCCGGTCTGGAAATAGCGGAAGTTGTTGATGAAAATGCCTCCACTGATAGGAGGGCTCACGATGTAATTTTCAATTGCGTCAAACATTTGGGAGCCAGCGCTCAAGTTTTGATTTAGAAGGTACATCTGCCCTTTAACTATCCATGACTCGATGAAATCTCTCGTACTTGGGTCAATAACTCCCTCAGCATAAGGAACCGCTCCGAAGTATTGTAACTGATAGAAAGCATCAGTCCAAGGATTTTGAATGGCGATCCCTTTCAACGGCGGTAGTTTTGTTGAAAAATCCGTGAGTATTTGGTAGGCAACCGCTGGAACGTAGTGACCTCCGTAACTTTCTCCCATCACCCAGAAGTCGAGCTTGGCTAAGGAAGGATTATCATTGAAGAACTGAACTAATAGCGTGCAAAGTTGGATTGCCGTGGTTGTTGAGTCGAGCACATATTGAGAACCCGGTATCGAGTAGCCCGCATCGCTGGGATTGTCAATGAAGAGCAGATTGACCTCCGAGTTCCAGGTAATGTTCCTCGGGACAAGATTCAAAGTTCCACTTTGGTTCTGCACGTAATAAGGACCTATCTCGATTAAATTGGCATACTGACTCGCACAGCCAGGGCCTCCTTGCATAAACATCACGATAGGCTTCGTTGTATTGGTAACGTTGAAGCCAGCGGCTGGGATAAATTGGTAGAAGAGTTGCGCGCCGGTTGTTTGATTCACATTGTAGTAACCAAATATGGTGTCGTTAAAGAAGTTGGAATCTGCATTGACAACCACGAGGAGAAGTAGCAGCGTTGTAAAAGATTTGTTCCAAAAACAATTTCTCATTTTTTTTTTTAAACTGAATGTTTTTTTTTCTTCGAAATATCTCGAGTTTAGAATTCTATTAAGCTCAAGATTTAAGTGTTTGAATAGTAGTGTTAATGGAATATATATATTCGTCGAAGCAAAGGGTAGAATGGAAGAAAATCTTAATTGAAACGCAATCAAAGCAGTTACTGTTAATTCAGCTGCGTATAAGAGTTTTAGAATATTTACTGCAGCGCGACATTTTCGCAAAATAAAGCGTTAAATAAGAACTAACGAGCTCGAAAAGTTTAAGTTTGCTGACGTTGAACTTCAGTACTACTCAAAATTTAAAATTTTCTTCAAAGTCAAAAGAGTATATCAAAAAAAATGATCAATAACAGCAGCTTTTCTGAGGTCTCTCATGTGTCAGATTGTGAGCACACACTGATTAGTTACTCAGAGAACTCAATAGAAACGAACGCTTCGGGGTCTATCTACACAAACTATGCAGATCTAGTCGATGTGTATCAAAGTCACGGTAACATCGGATTAGCTTTGGAGAAATTGGTGGGCATGAATATCAATTCTAAGGCCGATTGGAAGGTACAATTCCAGCTACTTGAACATCTCAGGATTCTGAACAAGTATCACTATGCTGAGCTGAATCCGAAGCTCTTCGGTTTCACTGACTTCATCATTCAATGCATTGAAAGCATCCGAAGCAACCTGATCAAAGAGGCGCTATTGCTTCTGCAGGAGTTGTTTCCCAATGCGAGAATGGTGCCGCTCCCAGACGAATTTATTGGCAAAATAGTCCCAGTTCTCTGCGAAAAAGCGGTCTCAGATAAAGGGTTCATTAAAATTGAGGCAAGGAAAGCTGTTAAAGAGCTGGAGCTCTGGTGTGCAGGAGACGCAAGCATCATTGCGCTTGCTGCAAAGAGTTCTGACAAAAACGCAGCCATTTGCGAGTTTGCCTTTCAAACGCTCTGCCAATCAGTGAAAAACTTGGGTGATGAGTTACACTATAAACTTACATTAGGAGGATGCAAAGTGCTCTTTCGAGCTGTCCTTAAGGCACTTGAAGGAAAAAGAGCCGTGATGAAGAAACAAAGTGAAGAAATATGGCTTCGACTAAAGACGTTGCTTCAGAAAGAGTGCACAATCGAGAGTTTTTTGGAAGATAAAATCGGACTTACAAGAGAAGAGGTTCATTTGCTTATGCAAGTGAAATCAGAGAAAAAAACTGCTGCGAAGATGAATTTGCAAAGCTTTATTAAAGAGCAGAAGATGCTAATCGAAAAAGATGCAAATATTGACAAAATTCAGGAGGAAGCACCTTTGAAGAGCGTGGGTCCTTCTCTTATTCTAAAGTCAGGCTCTACGCAAGCGGCAAATTTTTCTCCTTCAAAAGAGAACCTTACTAAATAAATAAGAAGGATATCATAGAACCAAATCGGCGAATATATATATACTCTTTAGGCCTTTGAGGATACTATCTAGTTTGTTGGTAGTGTTACTTTGTCAATAAATACTTTTTTGCATGAGTCTCTAAGACCGTAAGCTTATTCTCACATAAATCTCCCTTAGCTACCATAAACATATCTGTGAGCTTAGAAAGTAAATCAACTCTAGTCCAATAAATTATCGAGAAATATGATGATGACGAATCACTTTATGTGGATTTAGCGTATGGAATAACAGTCCTCAATTCGTAAAAATGAAAGAAGGTTCATCGCTATTTAAGGCAGACAGACAATCAATTATTATTTCAAATCAACAATTGTAGTCATTATCGATTATCCTAAACGAAACTTAGCTCAATACCTTATCATATCTATGTTGTCTTCTCACTTTCTTTGTTTTTTCAATAAAAAAAAGCTCTAATTAATCTTTTTGTCATCTCTGAACTCGCCCTCTACCTCGCTTCCGTCTGCGAACACAAATTTACCCCATCCATCCATTTTGTCATCCTTCCATTCGCCTTCGTACACGTCTCCACTCTTCCATGTATACTTTCCTTTTCCTGTTCTGCGTCCTTTTCTCCACTCGCCGACATACACGTCTCCGTTAGCAAACGTATAAGCTCCTTCTCCTTTCTTCTCACCGTCTTCCCATTGACCATCGTATACGTCTTTATTTGCGAATTCCATCCTTCCTGTGCCATGGCGTTTGCCACACAGGAAAGAGCCGGAGTAAACATCTCCATTCATGAAGATGTATTGCCCTTGGCCGGTTTGCTCACCTTCTTGCCATTCTCCGATGTATTTGTCTCCATTTCTGTAAAAGTAGGTTCCCGTTCCGACCCGAAGGTCATTTTGCCATTCTCCTTCGTACTTGCTTTCGTCAGCATAAAAATACTGACCTGCGCCTGTCTTTTCTCCGTTCACCCATTGCCCTTCGTACCTTTCTCCGTTGTCATAGACCATCACTCCGGTGCCATTGGGGAGGTCGTCCATCCAATCTCCCTTGTATCTGGCTCCAGAAGGATACTCGAGCTCACCTTGGCCCGCTTTACGGCCGTGATCCCAGTTTCCTTTATAAGTTAACCCGTCCGGGAAAGTATAAACTCCGTAGCCATGCTTGAGACCGCTTTCCCATTCTCCATCGTATTTTTCTCCTTGAGCTACGTAATTGTAGACTCCTTTACCATGTTTCCTGTTGTTCATCCACTCTCCTTGGTATGTATTTCCATTTAAAAAGTAGTAGCTTCCTTGTCCGTGCTTGAATCCGTCTTTGAAGTGTCCTTCATATCGTTCTCCGTTTCGGAAGAGATACACTCCAAACCCATCGAAACGGTCGTTTTTCCAGTCTCCAATGTAGATATCCTCATTTGTATAAGTATATTTACCCTTCCCGTTCCTCTGGCCAGTGGTTGTCTCGCCTTCATACTTGGATCCGTCGACATAAGAATTTAGTCGTATTCCAGATTTGTAGTTCCCATCTTCGCCGTAAATATGGTGACTATCAAACTCTCGGATGTGATCCTCTCTCTCTTTGAGAAGTTTTGCTTGGAGATCGGCTTCAGAGTGTGATTCAGCACCGGATTTAGTCGCCATTGTCTTGGATTTTCTTAATAAGCAATTAACTCAATATTAAATAATTAGATATCTATTAAACAAGTCATGCTTCCAACGAATGGTCTCGTTTCTATCCAGCAAAAAATCTCCCTCATTTCTCTTTTTTTTAATATTTATTGCTTGGAGGGCTCTAGAACGCAATTTCGCATCTCAGAGAAGTACTATTAGTAGGATTTTGTCGAATATGAGTTCAAAACAAGAGATAGATATGAAGTCAGTACAGTTAAAATTTAAGCTATTAATTAAGACAGGATAATTGAAAAAATAAACTCAACTAAAAATATGCAAGGTATAAGGGACTTCAATTTAGGCATCAGATTACAACATACCCAAAAATTGACCCCCCGAATAGATCTTAGCCGATCTCTCTTCTCAGGAAGAGAAATTCCTGTGAACTAAAAGGAATTGACAATATTTGCTTATTGTGTGATATAAAAACAAGTAAAAAAACTGGAAAAATCCATTAACACGCTTGCGAGAAGCGCTATAAGGCTCCAAAATTGTATTTAGCTTACAAAAAAGATCTATTCTTTTGTATGGGGAAGTTCTGATTACTGGTATTCGCACTCTTTTTTGACATTTCCTTGATAAAAATCTTGGTCTCACTTATCAGCTGTGACTCATCTGGATTGTTAACCGTAGTGGTTGGGTGTTTCAATAAAATTTGATCATTGCTATCCTTTTCTTTTTCTTGCGGAAACAGAAGCTGTTCATAGTATTCTTTTCGTTGGTTCATCAGATTTTCCCATTTTTTCATCTATGTAAGCTGTGAAACATGCCACTGTGAGAGAAAATTACGAAATATATCGTCTTCTTGCTCCATTGTTTGTTTTGGGACGCTAATTGGCACCGGTAGTTCTCTAGTAACTTTTCGCTTTCTTTGTCTTTGCTCTACAAAGGATCGTTAGCTATTTTAAAGGAATTTGATGAAAATTACTATTAATTGTTTGATTTTCTCTTTGAGTTTGCTGATCTCGTTCATGTCAGTTGGGTTTGCTCTTCTTCCATAGGGCGGCGACCCTATGTCATGCAAACGAGATAAATTATTCCCAGTTTCTGTGCTATAATCGAGCAGTGAAGAGTCTTTATTGGCATATATCTCATTGGAAGTCAGATTGCCTTGGTTCTGGGAGTCATCCATCAAGAGTCTTCCTCTGAATGAATGACCTTTGCCGATGCTAATTCTGTAGTAGTTTGTTACTCTTTCTCTTGAATGAGAGCGCGAGCGAGTTTGGGAAGTATTAGGTTTTGGAGGGAGATATAAATCTGAGAGCTTCCAATCGTTCTCTTCATCTTGAAACTGTCTGCTCTGAGGTTTTCGTTGATGAGATGGGAACCTTATCGGCGGGGACTTGAAGCGGAAGCTCTTTTCTTGGCTGTTGTTTTTCTCTGAATTTGGAAGCTGGTTAGAGTTTCTACTAATAGGTGTTCGATCAGAGTCTATCGATGTTCCCTTTATTGAAGCAATTCGATCTGGTTTGTCAGCAAAATGAAATTCCTGTTTATGATTTCTCGTTCTAGCTGGCTCAGAAAGTCGACCTAATTGCATCCCGGGCTGCTTTGGTGGTGTTTTATATAAACCAATGTTATAGCCCTCCGCCAGTGAACTCGAATTCTCTTTTTCTGTTGAAGGGAGTAGGTGACTATCGACTTGTTCATTGCCAATAAGTTTCTGGGCTGGTCCCAATTTTCGAAGATTGTCTTCTTGGGTTACAATTTCTTTTGCTTCGGTAGCTTTTTTGAACACCAGAAGCTGGTCTTTAAACTCAAACAAATCAAAATCATGGTCTTTTTCATTCGACACCTCAAAATTTTTTGATAAACTTTCATCTTTCCGAATCCGATCACTTGAAAGGTCATTCTTATTGTATGTTTCGGTAGTATTGGCTATTCCTGATATTTCCAAAAACCTCAAGCTGTCAGCAACGATTTTTGAATCGTTTGTTGTGCCAGACTGTTCTGTAGCGTATTTATTATTATTAATTGAAATGGGGCTCTTTTCAACCAAATCGCTCTCATCAATCACAGTAATTGCGTGAGAATTGAATTTGTCAAACTGGGAATCTCTTAATTGATCTGGGCGGAAAGTCTGAGCTTCACCTTTTGAAAGCGCTCCATCCATTGCTGGCAGGTCAGGAAATACCGGCAATCCTTTGATCTGAAGACTAGGAATATTTTTTCTGTCTTGCATTTGCATGCTCTGTGGCTTTTGATTGATGTTTTGAATTGTGTTGGCTTTAACAAACAAGCGTCTTCCTTTAATGGACGTAGTCTTAGGATTATTGTTGACGCTCCTGAAGCTGCTCTCGGTCATTTGAACACCAGAGGCATCACTGCTCTCAAGCATACTCATTTCCGTGAAATTGCTATCCAGAATCGATTGGTTATTAATTCTGTTTCGAGTGACACCTGCAGTTGCGGTGCGATGACCGCTCTTCGCAAAGTCTCGCGGGTCATTGAAAGGACTACGTTTGTTTGTCGCCCTGTTGATAATAGAGTTAAGTTCTGATGGATTGAGAAGCTTTCCAAAGGATCCAGGCTGTATTGCATAAAAATTTTCATGAATGTTCACTTCTTTCTTTTGAAAATACATGTTGCTGGGTCTTATTACGTCAGTTCCGGTGCTGGGTCGAAACACTTCGTTGCTTTCTGATAAATTTTCCATACCAAATTTGGTAAAAATGGGTGATTTTTTGCTGACCAAAGGGTGCTTAACGCCTGGTGTCCTCCTATTCGGAGAGCTATCAGCACCAAGCAACCAGTCATTCTTAAGCATCTCTTGCGGAGAACTTGGGTTCGACTCGCGAGGGTTCCTCCTCCTAGTTTCCATGGAAGAAAAAGCCATTAATCTAAATAATTTATTATTCAATTCATACTCCCTTTTCTCTGAAGAACTGCGCACAATCCTCTCTCTGTTGAACTCTTGTGAGGTCTTCACGCTGGGCCTTGTCGACCCAAATTTCGGAGTATTTCCTCTTGCTACAACGGATAAAGACATTGGCAAGGGACAAATGCTTTACTCGTTGCTTTTTCAGAATTTAAGTCAGCCTCAATGTGCCGTCCAGGGACATCGATTCCTTTATCATTACTCTGTTTGTCATTCGGATTATTTGCATGTTCTACGGCTGACTTCATTTCGTGTTCATTATTAATTTTTTCTGTTTCGATCTGAAGCTTGTCCTGAGAAAAATGTAGGGGAGATAAAACTGGTCGGGTTACTTCATAATTTGGCTTTTGAGACATGCTATTGTGGATCTTCTAATGGGAATAATGTAAAAGGAGATGATTAAATTAAGAATACCATTTGCTTAGCACCTATTCTCAGTTCGTATGTCAGATAATTTTGATTCTCTTAATTTAGTTAGGAATAAAAACTGCATGAAGCATCATCCATCCTTTTCCTTTGAGTAATGAGTAATTTCCCCCACTCCTAAATATCTAAGAAGTAGTCATTGACTGAGACAACCTGATCTAAGAGATTAACAGGTATTATCTGAGCAAAGAGCCAAAAAATCACATAAATTTCATTGTACTGCGTTGTTCAGTAAGTTTTTTTTGGGCTAGTCGACGGCAGCTCTGCTTCCTGGAAAATTATTTTAGTGAATGATTGATAGATTGGTTTAACTCCAGGACCAAAATCTAATCTTATCTTAAATATTTTCAAGCTGCTGCTATTCAGATATGTTAGCTATTTTTCTAACGAAATCAGGTTGATGATGAGTGCCGCGTAATTAAAGTAAATAATATAAAATCTCTAATTTGAGGATATGCAAGGAAACAAACGCACCATACAGAAATTCTATTATTGAAACATTATTCACTCTAATTAAAGCAACCGATGTGTAAATCAGCGGGAGACATCTGAAATGATGTCTACACATTCACTTAATTAGACTTATTTATTATGACAAATAAAAACATTATGACAGATCAAGAATACCTAACATAAGAATACTATGCCCTTCGTTTTAAATTTATACGGGCGGGTCCTAATTCGACCACCTCAGTCTCGATCCTATTGAAATTTGACTTTCTTGATGCTTTCCTTGAACAAATTGTTCTCGTTACGATTGTCTTCGGGATCATCAGAACTTTCAATATACATACGATTATTTGCCATTTTTTGTATGAATTCCTGGAGCTGCTGATTATTTCCAATGGAGGTACTCAGCGTTTGTTCAGTATGGCCATAAAGATTTAGAGGGTCTTTGAAGAAGTTTGGGAACTTGCTATTGAACAGTGGAGTGTAGGTGTTTTGCTCTTGGCTAGAAGCTTTAATGCTTGAGAGCAGTATGCTTTTGCAGTTAACGATCTGACGGCTTGTGTAGAGCAATCTTGGGTAGTCAAGACTTTCAAATACCATAAAGTAATCCATCATTACTCGAAGGTATGAAATCGCTTTATCTAGCATCGAATTTCTATGGTCTTTGATTTGCTCATAGAGCTTCTGGAAATAAATCGATTTCGAGCAAAACCGGTTGGATTTTAGCTTAGATGAGCGATGTAAAGAGATCTTTGAGGACAGATCATAAAATTGGGAATTTAGGTTCTTGCCGTCACCGATCATCCTTTGAAGTTTCGCGAGGATTATTGTTTCTCTGTTAACAATTCGAAAGAGTCTCATGAGTTTGGTAACTAGGTTTGAATATCGTTAGTAAATTGAAAGATGAAAGAAAAAAAGGGTGTACTTTCGCTGTTCAGAGCCGAGAAGCGGAGGATAGCTTTCGGGTTTTCATAGATCAGAGTTGGGGCTCTGAATCGGTCGCTCTCTACGTCTTCATTTGGTTCTATGAATTGAAAATTCCATTCATGAGCACTAATTTAAGGTAATTTGGTGAGTTTTAATAGTTGAATGTGCGTCATACGCTGTAAACTGATGAGCGTTGCAGTTTCCATCGCAAAAAAGTTGTTTGCAGGGCTGTTTTTCGAGGTCCATCAGGAGAATATCAGAGAAAAAAAATGTTCCTTGGGTAATCAATTATATCAAGCAAGCGATTTATCTAATCTGATAAGAGAAGGTAATTCTTGCATTAGCCTCAAAATCTCGAATTTTATAAGGGGTTTCTGCTTCCCAAAGCCGATCAGGTTGAATAATGTTCCATCAAAGCATTGGCGTATTGATAATTCAAAATGGTGGAGATGCTGAATCATAAAATATATTGAGTTAAACAAATCTAAACAATCTTATTGGCTAGACCCTCTGAAAAGTAAATATGTGTTTCAAAGCTAGCACTTTAGAATGTGTCTTGTGCTTGCTGAGAGCGTGGAAACCTTACTATATATAGTAGTAATGTTGATAAAATTTGTTCTTGTTCTTTCGATTAAAGAACACAGGAAGTGGCAGAATTTGAGTCAATTAATTAATAGATTTTGAGCGTTGTGTTTGCAATTGAATTACTGTTAGAATAAATTCTTAAAAATATTAATGACCAAACTCAGCAAAAATTTGGAATTAACTCGAAGCAATTCCTTTGAAATGAAATTTTCAACGAGCTAATGTATTGATAAAAAAATTATGTGTATAACTCAACACACAGCTAATTTAACAACAAGAAAGATTTCATTGCCCTGCTGCTGAGTTTTACAATAGAATTGTCTAAATCGGAACAGCCCGACCAAATACCCACGAAGATTTAATTACCACACCTCTCTACTGAATTCTGCCATAATATTGGCTATTCGTTGAGGCTTTCAAGAAGTAGAAACAATAGCTGAAAGAAGAAATGTTTTAACATGTAATGCTATCCATTTCTTCAATGAAAAAATTCCCTTTTAACTTGACCTTTCAAAGCTCGCAGTTTTTTTGGGAGAATGTTAAATTACATGTCTTCGATAAAATTATATCTTCTTATATACTGCTTAAGCAACACGTACGAATGAGTATTTACTGAAACTTTCCTCTATATGCAAGGGTGCATACCTTAAAAAAGGTTATGGTGAAAAAAAATAACCGGGCTGACTAATTTCTGAATAATAAAGTTATATTAAAATTTTATCCCGTCTCATCTCTGCAGTCTTTAATTATCTCACCAGCTAACTTCCAGATTAAAGAAAGAATCATCTTTTCTGAGAAAACATGCTACAAGAAGACACTCATACAGGAATTAGAACACTACGAGCTCTCGTTCAAACTTCCTCGATGAAGCGTGCCTCCTCCGAAGGGATCCTCCCTTCCATGGGTCATCACAAATCGCGGACTATGGTTTATAATGCACCACCCACTCAGGACCGAGGTTCAGTCCCCGAAATAGGAGACCTGGACCAACAGAAGATGTAATTAAGATATTTTCTCGTTAGCTAACGACTCATATTGCTCTCTAGGGCACGTCCTCGATTCATTGTTAAGAGCAAACAGTTTCCGACAGATTTTTTTGAAAAAGAGAACTACAACCCATCAAAGCCAGATTTGTCGACTTTGGAATTGTTGAACTCTCTTCCAAGAGAAAAGCGACGTCCCAGAACCGAAAAAATCAATAAGAAGATTTTGAGGAGGGTGCAATCTAATTTCGAGTCTCTCCTTTGCAATAAGACTGAAACTCCAAAATTCAACGCGGATCCACAGGATTCTGTGCAGCAGGCGACCGGAAATTCCCATCTACATCTAGACTTAACACGCCTTTTAGATACCAGATCTATCAGCCAAGAACCACAAACAGCCTCAAATGACCACCACGTCCTCAGAAAAGAAGAGAAAAGTTGCGCGATCGAATCTTCTGTAACCAATAGACCCATTAAATACATCTCCAACGAAAAAATTTCGAACATTACTGCCGGTGACATGAGCCAAAACTCCATACTCTCGGCGAGATTGCCACGTCCTATTGTTGATGATGCTTGCAAATATCGTCAACGACAGCCGATTAGGCCAACCTTATTGCAGGACCCGTCCAAAGGTCAAGTCTTCTCCAAGATTCAAGTAAACAACCCACAACAATCTTCTGAGAGCAGAGAAATGCCAAGTATTCACCTCAAACCGATCGTTCAGCAAGGCACACCAGAGATCCCGGTCAAAATCCCAAAAAACCGGTTTACTGCTCTATTAGAAAGAAAAAAATACAACCCGGTTAAAGCGCAGTCAGCTCCGGATTCGACCATACAATCAGCCGTGAACCAAAATTTATTCTCGGCATGGAAAATGATTGATGATTTCAATCGTCAGTTCAAGGTTTTAGAAAAGCAGGAACTTGAAGCTGTGAGAGACTCCCCTCTTTCAGAGCGAATTCTGAGAAGTAAAATTGCCAAATCAAACTCCAATACAGACTTAAACAGTTATCGTGTCAATTCCACTAACACCAATAATCAGACTATAAGGGTGATCAGATATAGCAACTCCGCTGCCAAATTGCCATCTATCAATGCCTTCGCTCCGAATGCTGGGTCCCAATCAAAACCTCGCATGATCAGATATATTAAGGCTGATAATCTACAAAGAAAGATACCTTTTTTGGACCAAGCGGTCCAACAAAATAGTGGCGACTGCTCCAAGCTATCCGAAGACCGATGTCTCAGTCAACGTGATAGCAATAGAGTCGTTCCACCTCAGGAAAATGTTGAGCTAAATTGGACTTTTCGGACTCCAATTAAATACAATAATGCAACAAAAAGTAATTTTGGAGGTTCTAAGGGACTTGCAGGCCTGTCTGCTCAAACATCAAATAAAAATGATCGGGAACGACATGAATTCAGTTTTAGTGACGAACTGGCAGAAGGCAGCACTAAAAATTTTCAGGTGCTGAAGGATACTTACTCGTTTAATCCCTTAGAAATGACGTTAGCAAAATAGAAAACTACCAGTACTTCCTCATCACTCAATTAAGAAAGCTTGTTGCGTAATTGCTATTAAAAAACTATGTCTGACTGTTAAAAAATATATAAAACATTCTCTGTTTCATTAAACAAGAGAAATATTACCTATAATTGCTGTAAATATAAGGACAAATTTTTTCATATTGAATTCTATCATAATCATAATGGTATTGTTATTTTTTAAGAAACGCTTGGCTCAATAACCTGCCTGACTCTGCTTGGGAAAATAATGCTTAATAACTTTGGAAAATTGAGAAATGTCGAAAACTCATTCTGGTCCTTCAAATTGAGCTCATGAGTGACTTTTGTATACAACATCATACAAAATGTTAGAATTAGATTGAATGGAAGAGTAGAAAACTGGAATTATGAAGAGCCAACAGCCTACACAGGCACTTTTTCTTTTATTGATAGGTTATATCTGCTAGGAATAAATGTTTTAAGTCATATTAAAATTTAGAAGCTCCTCTTGCTAAGTTTAGTCTTTTTTTCATGAAACATGATAATTTAACAACTTAACACTCTCTTTGATATTATCTGGACAAGAGTTCGAGGAGGAAGATTCGCTTCAGCGCTGAAAACCATCTTGTCTTATGGATCCTCTGCATTTAAATCTCACCTTCACCTAAGTTAAGGAATTTTTTTCCTCAATGAACCATTTTCAGAAAGTTTTTCTCTGCTATAAACGAAATGATCTTCCTTCCCATCGTTTTCTCTTCTTATTTTGTTTAAGTTAATTAATACAATGATATCAACACGCCCAAGAAATTCCTTCTCTTCAAGAATCTTTCCAATTTTTTTTTTCAGTTAAGCAATTACTTCTAATTAGAACAATTCTGAGGAAAATTCCGCGTAAAATTTCTTACGGGTGTGGTTAAAAAAGCTCCATTTCTCCCTAACTTCATCGAATCACTCAGTAATGAATATAATGGACTAGAAATTTCTGCCTCTGCTTTACGCTATCATTCTTGCCTGTTTTGTACCGATTTTGATCAGAATATAATAATTTTAACGAAATAGGACTATGAAGCGTAGTATTGCAATAAATCGCTCTTGAATTTATCTCATTGAGATTGAAATAAAATACGATAAGAAAAAGAAAACACTTCTAAAACCAAAAAACTAAAATAAAAATATGGCCTACTTCGAAACAAACAATCAGGTAATTCTTCGAACTTCATACCATTCGCTCTTTTCTGCATCCATGACTTGTGCTGAAGCCTAAACCTTTTCGCTGAATTCTTAATAACCTCACTATTTTAGAAAAGACTCATTAACGGAGGTGTGGATCTCGACGCTCTTGGAAATGAAGCAACATCGAACCTTGAATTGTTAGCAGAGAAAATCCGTGAACTTGAAGAATATGTATGTTAGTGCCTCGATTCTTTAGCGTTTATCGGCTGTTTTAGAGAGACAAGATTGGAACAACGAAAGACACGAAGCCTTTCCGAGAAAAAATGTAATTAAACACGATTGTTTAGTCAGAGAATAAGCAAATCAAAGGAAAAAGAAGCTTGCTGCTGCAGGAGAAGATATGATAGCTGCTAAAAAAATGATTACTGAGATAGACCAATTGAATCTTACAAAACAGACGGAAATAGTAACAGCATCTGAAGCCTCAAATCTTAATCTATTTGAAGAGTAAAAGGGCCAAGTTACACAAGAGGTTGGTGGAATTGCTCAATGAACGAGTGAAAAATTTCACCGATGTTGCCAATCAAATCGCGAAAAAAGAGTCTCAGGCGGTCGAAGTTGTAAGAAGACAGAGTCTGAGCAATTCTGGAGTAACTCACTCTCAAATGCTCCAAGATCAACAGAGAGCGTAGAAATTCATTGCTTTTTTGTATTCACTGCAATAAACTCTGTGTATACTCAGAACTGAAAATCTCGTTGAATTGGACATGAATGAACTCGAAATTAACGAGAGACAGAAACAAATCGATGAGATTGTCAAGTAGAGCTTTATTTCTCCCGCAATTTAATTTAGTGTCGTTCAGAATCACATATGCGCTCAGAGATGTCACGGCAAATATGGCAGCCGAAATCCAGGACCAAGGAGAAAATCTGGGTAAGAAAAAAATATTTTTTCCTCTTTGTAAAGCTGGCGTTAAATCAATAAATAGAAATACTTGTTGGTGATATAAAGAGCAGCAAAGAGAATGTAAGCAAAACTGTAAGGGAGTTGGATAAAGCGAGTAAATACAAGGATAGTCAGAGGAAGACAGCGTAATAAATTTTCGCTAATGGTTGTTGATATATTGATCATTAATTAGATGCACTTTGTTCATCCTGGTTCTTTTTGCTTGCGGAGTGATCGTTACTCTTATATTATGCTTTAAATAATATCTTTGATGGTGTGAGATTGTTTGTGTTTGACAGTATCTGCTTACATGAATAGATGAGAAGTAGTCCATCAGTGTGTAAATAGATTCTCAATTGAAATAGCTAAATTATCCCTCTCTCTCTTTTATGCGGTTATTCTCTCCTTTTTCATTTAGTTTTTCTCCCTTGAAGCTTTGTATCTTCCCAATTTGAGAGTACCTGGACTTTGACTCAGTTAACGATGAAATCTAATGAGAACTAGCTGGAAGTTTTTAAATAATGGAAGAGAAAGGAAAAGCTAATTGTGAAAAAATTGCTAAAATAGAATAATAATTCAAGTTACTGCTTGTGAATTGTTAGTAATGGTGAACAGCTACAATACTCCAAAATAGGAAGCACGAAGAGCTCGGACTACTAGCTTTACGATATGAATGAAATTTCTAATTTCAACCGTGCTAAACTTTATAAGCACTTTAATTTTTTTGAATCAAAAGCTTGAACCTCTTCCGCTTCTTTTAAACATGAGCGACTACTTTCACACCATGGAACATGAGTACTACAAGCTCATTGGCCAAATCACCCAAAAACTCAACAAAATAGCAGCTCAACCAGGAGGTATCTCACAAATTTTACTCGCAGCCGCCGATAATGATGACAATATATAATCAGACAAAGTAGATGCGGCTCTATCTGAAGTACAACGTGAGCTCAGCGACGCTGAATCATGTGTAAGCCTTCCATTCTCTATTCTCGGTTGCAGAAACGAATTTTTTGCGGTTTAGATTAAACAAATGGAGATCGAAGTGAATCCTCTCCCACAGAAACAAAGGGCCGAATTGCAACAGAAAGTATGCTGTCCCACTTCAAGCGCTCACTCTCACTGCGTCTGAATTTTATTAGGTTAAGAAATGCAGACAAGAATTTGACGATGCCAGAAAGAAGCTCCATGAGATCGAAGATAGTGTTTCATTCCAAAAGAAAAAAGATAACTTATTCGGACCGGGCAGAGATGTACTAAAATACTTCTGATTTTTTTGATAACAACTACTCGCATAGGCTGAAGGTGATTCAAAGTTTCTTCAAGCCGACTCGTTGCTTGCTTCTCAGAATCGTAGACTAGAAGAGGGCAAAAGAACAGCTTATGAAAGTCTTGGAATCGCCGTGGATATCAATGCTAATCTCAAAGGACAATCTGATACGATGCGAAGGAATATCAATAGAGTAAGAGAGCAAAGATTTTAATGCAGGGTTGAGCTAATTCGATTTTTTTTTTCCTGTGTACAGCTTGAAGAGACTAATGAAGAATTGAGTTGGTCGAATAAGCTTATTGATCAAATGAATAGAAGGATCAGAAACAACAAGATTCTTATGTGGTCTGTGTTCGGTGTGATTGGCCTTGCTTGTGGAGGAATAGTAATTTCATATTTGTAGTTAGAAATCTATAGCCTCTTCGATTACAATAAGTTTGGTTTCGGAGCCTATGGAAATAAGCGCTTTTAATGTTTGAATCTCAGACCAATCGAAAAAGAGATATTGTTAAAATCGGTGTATACTTAGAGCTTGCTTGCTAATTAATCTTCAATTTGATCAGCAAGAGGAAAAAAAAGATTAAACGGGCTTGTTGATTTCAGGATAATTTTTGTACCCTACTGGGCGTAAGCATTATTGTAATTTGCAACTGTCTGAAGAATATATTTTCTCTTATTGATCTCTGTTTGTATTTATGCTTTCAAACCGCGCATATATCAGGCCTTGCTACGAGCAGAATATCGATCTTTGCTTGGTTTAGCATATCATAATCAGAACGGATAAAATTTCTTAGAATGATCGAGCTAATCGTAATAAGGATTGCGTTATTAATAAGTAAAAGCTCATTGAAACTCCAGTAAAATTTATCTGAATACAATCACAAGTCTCGATTAATTTAGATGATGTCCGATACTATGGTCTCTACCAATGAAGACGAACGTCTCATCAACAAGATTAATCGCCTAATAACTGCCAATATTGAAAGGAATGGCTTGGTAAAAGGCAAATCTGATAATGACCAAAAGGAAATACCACAAATTCATTTTAGCATCTGTGTCAAACAAACTCCGTTTGAAAAGTTCGCTGGACACCGGCTGATTCAAGAATGCAATACTGAACCCGATCATAGATTTGCTAGAAATATCTCAAGTCCATTTAAATACCCAGCAAAGGGGGAAAGGCTTAATCACAGTGAAGAAACCACAGATTATGTTCCTAAAGCAATTAATGGCAAGAAAAAATTTAGGAAAAAGCGAGCGAGAGATCCTCTAAAGCCGTTTTGTACGTTTCCACTGGGAATATTAAAAAAGGGCACGGAGAGCAAGTACTCACAGAATTTTGAACGCTATATATCCATAGATGCTTCCAAAATGAAAGAGGTTGAGGAGTATGATGACGATGATATTGACGTAGAAGCGAGTGAAGAAATGTGTGAACTAGTCAAGTTGCCTGTTCGTGGCAAGAATGCTGATGATGCATATGACACTGGTGAGGCGGAAGATATGAAGATTTTTAGTGATAATAGTATGTACAACACACAAAAAACAACGGTACGAGTTTTTCAAACAATAAATGTGAGCAAGAGTTCTTTTAACGGGAAAAAATCCTGAACATGAAGGTAAAAACAACGAGAAATGGGGTCAAGATTTTACTTTTTTCGTTTGTGTTGGGTATGTATAGTACCGAACCCTGTGGCTTGCTTTACTTTTCAGGCACCTTCTTTTTTTTTATAGTTTTCATTCGTTCTATATAAATTCATGCATTGCATATTCGAAAATTGCAAACTACTAAGTTGCTATCTTATGATACCATATCTAAAAGTTCGATATCAACAAAAAACAAAAACAAAAACAAAAAGTTCAACAATGTGTTATTATAATCCGAATGTCTTCTTTCACGTTATTTCATCTCAGAAAATATTCATGCACATGATTACAATGATAATAGTCTCAATTTTAATCTGTGATTTTGCTTTATCGAATAAAACAATAATAATCATCCTTCTCGTCTCATCCAGATAATCTTATTTTAACAAGGAAATATAGGTGCTCTACATTGTGAAAATCACCTTCTTACTAAATCTTGCTTTAGTACTAATAGTCTCATTACAAGTAGAGCCGACAACTTTGGGGATGGAAAATAAATATTATTTGAAGCGAAACAATAAGTTATTAACAATTTACATCACAAAAGAGCTCTAGGAAACCACAATGAAGCTATCATTATATGCATACAAACGAAAATTAACTTTCTTGATATGTAGTGTAAGAAGCATTATGATTGACTGAGGGATTTAGTAGATTCATCAGCTGTATCTGCCGGTACTTCAAGAAGGAGATTTCGTCAGCTAGCCACTTGTAATCTTCAGCATGATCATTGGATTCCTTACAGGTGGTGAGGAGTTTGAAAAAGTCTTGTTCAAGTTTTCTAAAATTCTCTTTTTCTACAGATAAAGAGCTGGCTGTCGTCTCAGTCACCTTTCCGATGTCTTCCACAGTGTCGCAAATAGCTTTCAACTTCTCTCTGATTTCTTGGGCAAGGTTGTCAACCTTTCCGTCTACTTTAGCTAGCTTCTCTTCTCGTTGTTTCAGCTCTAAATCACCCTCTTGGTGAAGACTCTCCACCTTCTTTGCGAGATGATAAGTATTGTCCACGAATTTCTCAAGGTATTTTTCAACTTTTTTCATAAACTCATCGAGTTTAAAGTCGATCTCGACCTTTTGCGACTGCACGATCTCTTCAAGTAGTTTTATTTTAGACTCCAAAGCACCTATCCTCGCGTTTACTTGATTAATGAATTGTTCTTCTTGAATCAGAGTGTTTCGTGACTCCTGATTCTTTAACCTTTGCATCTCGTCATGCAAATGGATCAGAGACTCATTTGTCTCAAGTCTAGTCTCCAGCTTTGAAAACCTCTGCTCTAGGAGAGAGACCAATTCAGCCATCTCTGGCTGGTTGGAAGAAAACTGGAGAAAACGAAGAGATAACGGACTTTGATTGAAATCGTTGGGATCCACAGAAAACCGTGAAAAGGAATTCTCTTTGGTAGTTGGATAGGCATCGTATGTTGTGTAGCTCTCGTTGTATTTGGAATGGTTGAGTTCACCTTGAATTTCCATTTGGCTTCGTTGCTTCTGGTGGCTGATGGCTCCGTAACTTCGAGTTGGTTGGTGGTAGATATTCGGCTGGGAAGAAATACCTTGATGCTGAATATTTTCTGACACTGGTACGCCAGAGAAATCGTCCTGCCGCCCGCTTCCAAGGATCTGTGGGTCGCGAAGATGCAATCTGAAGTCTGCATATTGATCATTGGAAGTTTTTGGTTTATCTTTATGTTGGGACTGAAGTTGAGGAGTTGCTCCTTCGAACTTGCTGCCTGAGTTAGAGGTCCTAAGTTTTTGCTGCTTTTTAGCCGCTGTACCATGAAGCGGAGGCGCTTGCTCGAACGATTTTGTTAGCTTTGACATTTTGAATGATATTATTTCTGTAAATCAGTTGGAATTTGATTTTTAAATGCTGTTTTGATTATTTGAAATAGCCAGTATCAATTTGCACATCTTGCCTTTATTTGTGAAATTTTCTTCATCAAGGCTTTAGTAATACAATTTTATTTGCTCGACTAAGGGCTCTAACTTTCATGAATAATATTCAGAATTCCTATCATGTTATGAAGATCAGTTTTTTTATCTCTAAATTCAGAACTACCCATTCCTCACCATCCATTAGCCCACGATTTTCTCTCTACCTACATCTACGAGTCACTGAGCTCAATTTGAACGTTCAACATGCAACTTCCTTCAGTTCGAATGGAAGAACCATGTTGGCCTTTCGGCTTTTCTGATACAAGTAAAATAAATAGCTTTGTTTAATGTTAATTTTTATTTTATTTTCTGCGTTTGACGAATCACCATGATTTCAATAGTGCTCCCAGCTGTTATCTCGAAACCTCATGAAAAGATTGTATTGAAATCCTAAGAGCGCATTGCATTATCATCTAACATGCAATTCTTTCTTCAGAGCAGCCTCTTTCGTGAATATTTCCAAATAAACTCATATGAAGAGATCCAATTCTTTCAGCTGGTTCCTCTGGCTCCAGATAAATTCGAACAAGCTGAGCATGTTGCAATCAGCTTCAAAAATAGTGGTATCATTTCACAATCACGTTTTATTTTTCAGCTTTATTGGATTAGAACTCAACCTTCTGAATCTGGAGTCCTTGCTACAAGAAAATCGAAACCTTAAGATCCAACTTGACAAGTCAAAGGAAACGATCATGGCATTATCAGGCGAATACTCGAAAAATTTTATGAAATCTTCGAAATCGAAGTATTTATGCTAAAAAAGTGGACAACTAATTTCTTTTGCTTAGTAATAATGCTAAGAAGATAAAGCCTGTGGTAAAAAGCAGGAAAGTCAAACAATTAGAAGATGAGAACAAGAATCTGCAGAAGCTATTGGAGTATATTTGTCGAAAATATTAGCAACTTACTTTACTATGGCTAGTCAGCAAATTGAGGAATCAGAGAATTTAAGATTGGAAACTCAGCAAACCGTTGAGAGACTTCGATTAGAGTTCGAGCTGTTTGTGAAAGTATGCTCACTGAATAAAGAATGGTTTGATATGTGAAATCCATTTAGGGGTTGAATAGTACTTCTCAGCCTGACGCAAGTATCATACAGGTTACGTCATTAAATGACCCGAAAGGTCTAAACGCCTCTCTCACTCTCTCTCAAAATGGCAAGCGGGTTGATATCCAAGAGGCGTCACTCGAATCCAATAAACGAGTCGCATTTAATCATAAATAGTGTCTCTGCTGGTATTTGTTCAATTTAATTGCTTGTACATGTAGGTAAAGCTTGATCTATATCAATTTTCTTCTAAGCACGAGAGCCAATAGTAATAATTTGAGATTTTTCACGGGTTCATGCCTGACTGTTGTTGCATATCAGCAGTCTTGATTTTGTTGAATAATGTATAGCAATATAGTATTTGATTCTTTTTTTCGAATGCAAATTATTATTGAAACATCAGAACTGAAAGAAAAACGGAGGACCCGGATTCACATTATCAAAATCATCCAATCACCAACAGATAAATGCCCTATACTTCCAGTCGAAGAGCGTAATTTCTGGTTAGTACTTTTCAACAAACAAAAATATGAAAAAAGCCCATTATTTCTACTCTAAGCGCAATGTTTTTATGGGCTAACGATTTCAAAATAATCACCAAAAACTGAATACTTAAAGATTTCCAAACTTCATTTTTTTTTCCTTTTACGAATTACACTTTTATTCGTCGACTTAAGAACATTTTTCGGATAAGATTTTTCATATCTTATCTCATTAATCAACAAATTTTCACTCTATAATTTGAACAAAAAATATAATTCAAAAGACTCCAATGGCAACAATAAAGAAGAAACTCATTACAGAAGAGCAGCTCTTGCTCAAGGATATATTTTTGATAAGAATATATCCAGATATCCACCTACAAGACACCAGGTAAATCTCTTTTCCATGACAAGCACCTTGAAATGCCACTAGCTTAGTTTTTTTGCCTGGATTTCTGAAAGTACTAGACATGGTCAATGGTAATCCTCAATACTATCTTCTCTTGCTGACTGGTATCAGAGGACAGCATCTCTTTGACGAAACATACAACACTTTTTGACTCCCTCTTAATGGAAAGACTCTCACTTCCGTAGATTTTCTTCTTGGATCGAAAACTTCATAGTGACACATCTAATTAGGAACACTGACGTCTTGGGCTACCTTACCGAATCCTACTTGAGAGCAAAGGATCAAGCCTCTAAGGGTTGGAACACAAGCAATCCGACAAATATGAATTTCATCGAATATTCAATCCAGGTCGGAAAAAATTTTCTTCGGTTTCTTGAATAACCTGTTCCCACATGCTAGATTGTTGCTAATTTTGCTCATCTACACATCACTAACCCTGATCTTTTCCCTGATGTTAACTCGATGCAAGTTGAAAACAGCAACGATGGTAATATGCTCTCTTTAGATTAATAATAGCGTCGTTTCCGAACAGAAATGAGGACCTATGCTGAAAAAGTCTGGGCTCTCATGAATAGTTTCTTTGAGACCGAGTTTATCGGCAGTCTCTTGGCTAAATTTGAAGATGACCAACCAGCCATTGTGAAGCATATTTTCTATTTCATATTAAACGATCATAAGACGGTACTTAGCCTTTCTATAACGACTCAATAGCAACTTTTAATAGAGAGGACTGGAGGAGAAAGCACATCGAAATCTTGATTTCTTGCAGTTTTTGCTCGCGAATGACAACTACAAAAAAGTATTCTTCACTCTTGAGCAGTATCCTTGGATACCTGGACCCGGCGGTATCGCTCTTACGAAAGGAGTAGGATCAGCACTTGGTAACTCTATGGAAACGCAGTCACCTTTGGGAATCTTGCTGAAGCCTTCATATTTCCCTCCCTTATTCGAGGCACCGAAGAGCAGAGAAAATTATGAGCAATTTCTTCTCAAAGTTCAAGCGGAGATTGGAAGACCAATGCGCCGAAACGAAGCTGAAGCAATCTTGCATGTAATTGAAATATTTCTCGTTAATATTTCTTATATCTGCTCTTTTTCAGTCTTATCAAGGAAATCAATCATCATACAGCCAGAAAGTCGCACAGATTTTCGTATTATGCTTGAAGAATTCAAAAGAAGTCACTTCAATCAACTTCCAAGCCGTAAACAGAACTCGAATGAAGCATATTTCTAAAAATGTTTCATAGGAAACTCTTCGTTGGTTTGCAGGTCTCATTGTTGGTAATAAAACAAGAACGAAACTGGGAATGCGTTTAGAGAACGCAAACACTAAAAAGATGAATATGTCCTCTGATGCGCTGAGTTTGAACGCTTTTGATGTTCTTCTGGAGATTTGTTCTAAATTTACGAATCGAAAGAGCCCATTGCTCCAAAAAATCAATCCTTTGTATCTGAAAACTGGCAAGAAATTTGATCTTGATGACGCACCTCTCATCACTAAACTCGTAATATTAATTTAGTTGAAACTGTCAGCAATATTGATTCTGAATCTCTTGTAGGCCCATGCTGAAAACTTTGCATCTGATGATTTTCCAGAAACTAAAGAGTTCGGCACGGTTACCGAATATTTCTTCCTTACTCTGGAAATAGCTCATGTGTGTTTCATTCCAATTCTGCAAAATTTCGTTGAAAGCAGAGAAATTTCTCAGCGAATCGAAGATGAACTCAAAAACTTGGATCCAAACCACTACATGAGTAAAAAAGAAATTATATACCCGTGATCTGAATGTTTATTCTGATAGGAAAACAACTCGAGAAGGAAGCAGCTTTCCAAAAGAACCTCTACCTTGCTTATCACGCTATCCTGGAAGATGAGAAGAGAATCTTGAGGATTATCGATTTATATGATACTTTCATCTTTTTACTTTTACAATGGCTGGGAATTCAACCTGAGCAATTGACTGACGCAAAGCTACAGAAATATGTCCCTAAGGAGATCCTGAAAGTGATCCCTGAGCACTATATCACGGATCTCTTTGAGTTCCATTCTACTACGTTGAAGTTCAAAGATAAATATGGCAAGTTCCTATGCGATAAGTCCATTGGAAGCATCAATTATGTAATCTACTCTAGTTAGTTCAGTTCTAACAAGTGCCTTTTCTTCTCTACTTTTAAGGTTGGGAATCTTATCACTTTCCTCACAGTGATCTTGTCAGAAATCGATATCATCTCGAATCCATATACTAAAGCAAAGATTTTGCAGATGATAGCATTCTTTGGATATGAGAATCCTCTCATCGAGAATTTCTACGCCAATGACGAAGTCGCTATCGTAATTACTAAATAATTTGGCTTTTTGGTTCTTATTAGTTCCTTTGCTCCCATAGAGAAATTTGACTCGTGCTCTCGTGAAGTTTTATATCGACATTGAATTCACAGGACAGAGTCAACAATTCTACGCTAAATTCGAATATCGTCATTATTGTCAATTGATCTTCAAATCAATCTGGAAAGTCCAAGGATATCGAGAGAATCTCATCAAGCTTGCGAGCGACCCATTGTAAAACAGATCTTTCTTTGAAGATCGAAATTTTACCTTGTATATGAATAGATTCGAACGATTTATCAATATGATTATGAACGATCTCACTTATTGCATGGATGAAGGCTTTGCGAAAATGACGGAGTTGATTGAACTAAAAGTACCCTTGCTAAGCATCGCCAAGATTGAGTTTTTCAAATTTCATATAGGCCAAACCCAACAAAACACAAGAAGAACGAAAAACTGAAGAAAGAGATGAAGGCATTTGTCGAAGCGTCTTCTCAGAGGCTCTTCAGTCACTTGAGCTTATGGCAAAAATTAGTGAACCGGCGCCACATGCTTTCTACTATTCAGGTAATAAAACTCCTTAGAATTTGTTGCTGAAAAATGCATTGTTAATTCTCTGAAAGAATTCAGAAAAAGACTTGCCGCAATGCTAAACTACTTCGTTGCTCAGATAATCGATCCGAAATGGTCCCAGGTATGGGCTGCCTCTCAATTCCTTTAGTTTAAAAATTTACTAAAGTTAAAAGATCTAGCGAAGATCAACTTCAAACCAGCCAAACTATTGAAGGAAATCATAAAAATCTACGCCAATCTTTCGGTAGCATTAAATTACACCTTGAGAATTTCTCACCTCAAACTCATTCATAGCACGATGAAGAGTTCTGTCTAAACGTCTCTAAAGACGAGCGATCTTATGATCCTGAAAACCTTGTGAAAGCACTTAAGAAAGGCCTGAGAGAATCTGATATAACTGCAGAAATAAAAGAGAAATTTGAGATGTTGATCAAAAAGACTAGTGAAAAGAAAATCGAGATGATCGAGACTGATATCGACGTTTCTGAGGCTCCTGAAGAATACATTTGCCCAATTTCTGGTGACATCATGCAGGATCCTGTTATGCTTCCAAGCTCTAAGCAGATTCTCGATAAGGGCTCAATAAAGCAGATATTGTTGAATGATGAGCATGATCCGTTCAACAGAGCGCCTTTGAAGTTTAGTGAGATCATTGAATTGCCTGATTTAAAGAAGAAGATCGACGCCTGGATCACAGGTAAGAAAGAAGAGAAGAAAAAAGCCGCTCTTCAGAAGAACCAAAAGATGGATATCATTGATGATGGCAAGAAGAAGCCAGACATGCAAGAAGAAGAGAAAGAAGAAGAGTATGGCCAAAGCACATCATTTAATCCATATAAGTGGAATGATCTCCAGTAATAAAGTCGAGAGCTACTACTTTAAAAAAAAGTGGATTCCTTGCTTGTAACTATTCATCTTGAAAATAAATTGAGTGTGTAGGATTTCCTTGAATGAAACAAATATTAACTGTATACAAGAAAGTAAATTGCAATAAAATAGTCGAACAGAGACAGATTAGGTGCGAAAGAGTACTCAATCGTCAGCTATTATTTTTCTAGAAAGTGATGAGAAACAAAATAACCCAGCAAATCAAGCAGATTTGAAAAGAAATAGGTTCATATTATTAATCGAATCTAAGAGTTATTCTCCACTGCGCTATTAATGTGAATGGATGGGTTTGAATTTTTCATTTCATTGTGTGTCTAAGGAAATTTGATTATTTGAATTGGTAACTTCCTTACTTCAAAAAACTGTCTATTTAAATTTTTTGTTTCGTTAGGATTTGAATTTGAGACAATTACTTCAAAATCTTTAAAGTAACAAAAAAAAACTTTGATCACATGAACTCTCAGCTCGTTCGTCATACTCTCCAAGAAGACCTCTATAGTTCAAAAAATTACAGCAGCAAAGACCACATGTTTCAACTTCTAGGCGAGGTAATAATAGCTATCATTCTGAAGAAAAGCTTGAAATCATTTTCCTCCAATATAGAGAACAGCCAAAAATTTTGAATCCTCCTCATACAGCAGCTTTGAAAGTCAGCAGAAAAACAACATCGATGAGCTACTTCGCTGCTTGCTTTGTGCTGGGAAAGTAAAAAACGCTCATATGTGTCCAAATTGTTCGAAATTGTGCTGCGGTTCATGCTTCAAAAAGTGGCTGACCGAACAAAAATCACAGTGCCCTCACTGCCGTTGCTCTCTCAGAGTCTCACAGCTCGTCAACTGTCGCTTTGTTAATGAGATCACAACAGTAACCTCTAACACTTTGACTTAGCTGAACTATATATTTGCAAAGGCGATAGAGCAAACGACCAAGAAGGAAGATGAGGCAGAGTTATGCTCAACTCATCAAGTTAAAATGGGCTACTTTTGCAAAACCTGCCAACTTGCAATCTGCTCTGATTGTGCTATGTTTGGAACAGAGGTGAGAAATAACTTTCTTGAATACTGGAAACTTATTTATATGGGTACTTATAGCATAAAGGGCACGAGTTCGACCACATATCTAAGATCTACGACTACCATGTCGACCAAATTAAAGGAGAATCACAAGGACTTCAGAAAAGGTGATCTCTATCTACTCACTACCAATTCTGACTCACTATTCTATGCAAGGCTTAAAGAATTAACAACACATTTAAACACTGTGGAAAGCACTATCGATAAGCTGAAAAAAGCAAAGGAAGAGAAGGTCTCAGAGCTCACAGTCACTTTGGAGCAGGCAAGATTAAGAATTTGTGAGCGTCTCTCTGAACAATATGTTGTAGATGCATCAAAGATTAGATCAGGAGCTAAAGAGCAAGCAACTCGTTTTGCTCCAGCAAAAAACAGGGTTGAGCGACGAGATTGAATTCCTAGAGAGTGTTCAAAACGAAATTAACCAACAAATCGGTCAAGCAGCTAAAAGCCATCTGATCAGCAAAAGTACGGAACTGGTGAAGATGCTCCGAGAAATAAACAACAAACCTCTGAAAAAATATGATACCAAAACTGTTTCAACCGAATTCACGTAGATATTTTCCACCAATAACATCGATTAACCAACCCACTTTTTTGTTCAGGTCTGAGATAGTTCCAGCTTATGACTCCGCATCATTTGAACTGAAGAATTTCTCAAAATTAAAACAAACCCAAGAAATTGTTTATTCTGAGGTTCTTAATGCCAATGGCATCCAATGGAGATTGAAAATATATCCGAATGGCAACGGAGTCGCCAAAGGAGCTTACCTCTCTGTTTTCCTCGAAATGGTGAAAGTAATCTCATCTTCAGTTATCTTCGATGGATTAATCTTTCCACTTCCTAGGGATCCCAGCACTCGTCGAAGTACGAGTATCGTGTTGAAATGATGAACCAAAAGAACCCCAACGTCGTGATTCTTAGAGAATTTTCATCTGAATTCGAAAGTGGCGAATGCTGGGGATACAACAGGTTCTTCAAGCTTGATCTCTTGGAGAAGGAGGGATATCTTACCGAATCGGACATTGTACCTTTTATTTTCATCTTCTATCTGAAAAAACTAACTCAATTGGTTCCTCTAGATCTCTCTCAAATACTACGTTAGAGCCCCTTCTTATTACCAACAATACCAAGATCAAAGAAGATACATTCAGCAGTTAGAAAATAGCAAAAATCAATCGAATGCTCTGGTATACCATCACATTTCAAGGCTTTTTTTTTTGAATAGTATGGTTATCTAGATCGCTGAGTTAAAAGAGAAACTTAAGAAAGAAATGGAAAAAAACAAGAAGTTAGAGGAGCAAAAATTGAACCGTTCTACTCTCAAATCACAGCCACAGACTGAGAGACAGACAGAGAGCAAGACTGAGGAATGTAAAGAGGAGGCGAACGATGCAGTGCTAGTTCCAACCTCAGAAAACAAAAAAGAGCGTTCAAATTCTCAAGGCGAGAGCAACACAAGCAGAAAAGAAGGATCAACTCACCTCCAGAAGGAAATGGTGGAGAACATCGAAGAAGGTCCCCTGGATGGCGTTTTTACTCAAAAGAAAGACGAAGTAGCAGTTACAAAGTTACAAAATCTTGAGGAGGATGAGGAGAATTGCGAAAAAATTGTTGCAAGCTCTCTTATTCCCGAAGTCGCCACTGAAAAGAACATTCAGCAAGAATCTGTGGAGCTGGATGGGAATTATCTTGTAGCCGAGGAAAAGCAGCTTCTTGTGACTGAGGTTTCAGAGAAGAACCTATACATGACATCACTTGAGAAAGACCTCATGAACCAGTCTGCTCGTCAAGAAAGTTTGCTGAATGACCAGCTCTCGCAATCAAAAGAGGAAATAGGCCAGGGCAGTGATAGCGGGACATTGTCTCAAGAGAAGAAGACCAGTCGTAAAGAAAATATAATAGAAAACCAAACTGGTCAAGAACGAGAGATTGAAGAAATCGAAAATGAGGAGGAGGTGAAAGAAAAAGAAAAGGAAAAAGACCCTTTAGATGATATAGGTAAATATAATCCTTATCAAGGTGCTTATGGCGTTTTGGTTAACAATAGATCTGGATAATATTTGCGAAAGAAAGGTTGATGTTGACTTCGAGCCCATCGAAATTGAAAGATTTGGTGGGAAAGATCGGTATATATTTTTCTTGTGGGATTAATAGCTCATCTGCTGAAATTAAGTGAGATTTCAAACACCAGAACTCAAGTAAAGAAAAATCTTCTTCCAAATTTTGATGCAGGTGAATTTATGACCTTTTGAAATGCACTAAATGATCTTTATTAATCTTTTAGAGCATCAAAATGATAAAAAACTTCGAGATAAATTCACATCATCCATTGATCAATTCTCAGAGAGTCTCATGAAAAAAATTGAAAACATTAAAAACGAAAAGTATAAGCGAATGGAGCAACTAGAAGATAGAAGAAAACCACTTTCTCAAACTTCAAAGTTGAACTTACTGCACTCGATCGCCCAGGAGTACGGAAACAATAATTCGACACGTGCTCGAGAATTCAAAACGAAATATTACAATCAGTCAGACCTCCAAAATGCCACCGACTATCTTTCTCATACTCAGCGAGAAAGATTCCAGAATAGTAATCTATACTAAATTTGCTGAGGTTTAAGGTTTAGTTCTGCTATTTTTTATTTCATATCATACATATTTGCAAATTATTTAGTAAAGCTCATTGCTTGTATTCAATGTAACCACTTTTTGTATTCTTGCCATTAGATATTGCGGAATAGTCTCCTGCATATTGAACCTTCAAGAAATTATTAATGAAGTTGAAACGTGCTTTCTGGTGACTGATTATTTTAGTAATGAATAATAGCTTTCATTACAATAAGAGTCATAAAGTAGATTTATTTTTAAAACAGTATACGTAGACAAAAAGAATCAATACGTACTAAAGTTATATATGCACCTACTTGACTCTGTTTTTATAGTTAGAGAAGGTGCTCACAAATTCGTTATTTCTGTTAAAAGCGTTCTGGTCATTGTTCGCCTTACTCGCGTAGTAGGTACCATCCTGCATTTTTTCAGTGTAGAAGGTAATTGGTCGATCAGTCACATAATTTTCGACCTTTATCAACTTCTTCAACTCACTATCGGGAAGAACCGGAGTTCTACAATGAACATGAGATAAATTTGTCAGAGAAGCACGATTATTACGGTTTTGTGAATCCATTTTCTGCAAGAAGATCAACGTCTCGATTTTCCGGTGGGACAGCGTTTCCGTTTTGATCTCTCATAACTCGTCTTCCAACAGCGTTCTGATAAAGGGGCTATCCGGATGATATAAAAATTTGAAATTCAGATGAAATCCTTGTACTTTATTCAAGAATTCGTTGGAATAAGTCGTATTGAAATTCCTCTCGTTAATCAGTCTCTCTTCTTCCTGAGTTTTCTTCTCGATTTCCGCATTAACTTGTTTTAAGAACTATACGTTCCACAAGGAAGTTATGAGTGAAGCTCAAGTTGATAATATTGTACTTGTTCTTCTAGTAATTGAGATTTCTTTCCTGTCTGAGGCTTTAATGGTGCTGTTCCTGTATATCTATATCAAACATGATAGTTACCAAGGTGGCTCTCTGGTGTCATTCATACTTTTGAGAGTTTTCTGTTTCGAATGAAGGCTGTCTCCTTCTGCCAAATACTCTATCGAAAGTTTGATCACCAGCATTGGCTTTCTCATAGATTTCTTGAATCTCTTGCGTCGGCTTCAAGTAGAGATCATCATGCTTTTTTGGAAGGTGAGCTCTGCTTTCGGTTCTGCCTTCACCAGTGGTTTCTCTCAAAACACTTTCTTCATACCAGTTGAGAATCAGAGTTCCTATGGTTAGAAAGATTCATCGATAAAATTTGGACTTTGAAGAGGTATGAGTACCTCTCCCGGCCTTTGTCTGCTTGTTATAAGCATCAGAATTTGCTCCGCCTCCGACAAACATTTTTTTACGTTATTACTACAAAGAAGAATAAAGGTCTTATATAAATCAACTAACAACTCGCGACAGTTATAGTTTCAATTGCTGAAATTAAAAAGGTAGCTTCATTAATGCCAGTATTTCGTTCAAAATGCACAGCAATTCGCTAAGAAATAAACCAGAAGAAATACGTAACGTAGCTGATAGTGCTGACACTATACTTCCAGAAAAGTGAGGAGGAACGCTGTTTTACTATTTCTACACGGTTATAACTGAAGTCCAATATACTGCCTAATTTGTCGACATTATCATGGGCATATTCATCAGCAGTCCAGTAGGTGGGGCAAAGTTAACTTGGAAAAGCTCTGTTTAATTTAAATTTTTTCAAAAAACAAGCAAATCAAAGAATCTAAATTAATCATTAACTCTGACTGTATTAGATCCTAAAAAAGAAATGAAGGATCAAAATCCGTCAGTTTAATCAATTCCTAAATACGGCGTTTGTGATTCAAGAGTAGTTAGTTAGATGAAGAACAAATTAGGCTATTTCCAAGGAATAAACGAGTAAACTATTTTTGTTCTCTTTTGTTCTGGTACTTCAGCGAAAACTCAGCATTCATCAGCTGACTCGTAGGGTATCCCATAAACTCTACTGTGTTTGAATCGGTAAAACAGAGAGGAGACCAAGATAAGGATTAGAAGAAATTAATATATATGGTTCATGGTCAGAACCATCTGTAGCAATAACTCCAAATTTTGATTAAACTCTCTGATATATCGCTTTTCATGTGATATTACTAGTAGAAATCCTGAAATACAGGTAATTTAACAGGTCTCTACCACAAACAAATGCTACATAATGAGGAAAACTTCGCTAATTGTTCAGAGTTCATGGGATTCATCTGCAGATCGAAAACCGGAGAACAAACTTCCAACACATCTTTGAGTTGACACGAGGGTACATTTTCCGATTTGTTCTTAATTTAAAATCTTGAGCCGTTCACGTATGAATGAATAATTAGATTTTCCGAATTCGAAATTTAGGAACCAGGACTCAAGCATGGATTCAGGTCCTTTAATAATTTCAAATTTTAATAATCGCCACGAACACCTAATACTAATCTTTACTTCTGCTTAAGTTAATGCGAAGAAGACGCGCCGCATTTCACTCGGACCCTCAAGAAGATTTCGTGAAGGTACCTCCTTTCCTACCTTCACTTCGATAACGTGTTTTTCGTGTCCAGATTGCAATTGAGTGTCAAGAGAAAGATAACATGTTCTATGGCAATTATGGTGGGAATAGTGCCGCCAAAGCAGACAACGAGCAGCAAGAAAACCCAGAAAAGAAGGTAGAGCCTGAAAAGAGTGCCAGAGCTAGAGCGAAAACAATGGAAATAGAAGATTTCAATTATGTAAGTTTCTTGTCTTTCCAGCAAGCTAAGTCAATCAGGTTATTGATGAATCCAGCTTAGATTTATCGCGAAGAGGAGCGAACACAACCGGGAAGAGCTCTTCAGCTCCAATTATTCACGAAGCTACTAAAGAATGCGAAGCAGATAATGAGTCTTCTAGTCACAAGGCTGAAGTCCCAATTAGGACAATAAATTGCTTGCTGGTCGGAGCACCAGGGATAGGAAAGCACAGGATCATCAGAAATTCCTTTCCTGAGCCAGAGATGTCTGACTGTGAACCTCTTCAGTAAGCAACGTTCAATTTCAGCGGTCCTTAACGCAGCTTTTATTCTCTTCAAATAGGTTAAGGCTCGATTTAGTGATCCGGAGAAAAGATATGGGACACAAGAAAATCATTTATAAATTTTGGATCAAAGAGCTTATGAACGATTCTTATGAATCATTAATCAAACGTAAGGAGCTGCCAAAAACAATTTGCTTACAGGCTATTAGTGTATTACAAGCAATGTTCAGTATTCGTTTTCTTTTACGACCTGACGCGCAGAAGCACATTCGATAAACTCCTTGTCGAAATTGAGAGGATTCTAGGGGAGCTCAACTCTCGAAACAAACAGACGCTATTAGTAGCAACAAATTTGGAAAAAGAGAGCCAGAGGGTAACTATTACCTTACGTGTTCAGAGTGTAATTTTGTTGGAACTAATAGGAAGTAGCTCATAATGAAGGAGTCAAGATAAAAGAGAAATATAAACTGAATTATTTTGTTGAAACAAGTGGAACCATTGAGCAAGAAACACAGCAGGTAAATCACAGTCGCTGAGAGATTCTAATCTCACTTGATTGGTTTAGCTTGTAAAGCAGATAGACACTCTATTATCAGAATAAAGTCAAAGAAGTTGGCAACAGGACATTTGCGGGTCTTATAATATTTAACTATACCTGCAAATTATCCAGACCAAAATAACGATTAGTATGAGGTCTGTGGAGTAATTTCTCTTTCAAAATGGGAAAACTCAGATAGAGAGAGCGAGAAAATGTGCATACTATTAATCGAGAGACATGGCAAGTGTGTCTTGTAGTATTATTGCTACAAAGGCATGCAAAGAGACTTTTTTAATAGCTCTATTTCTAATAGATCTATTTATTTGTCGGCTTTAAGATTTCAATTTAAACAAAGTGGATATATTTCATGAAAGGTCACAAATATGTAAATATTAAGTAGGAAGTCTCAATTAAGAATTTATATCAAGTATCCTCTTTAGAGTCTGTTTTTCTCTATTTTTTGTTTTTAATGTTCTGAAATATAAACAATAACAGCAATTCTCACTCCTTATAGTTTTAGCTTAAATATTATAGAGCGATGATATTAAGAAATTCCATCGTACTTATCTGTATGGCTGATATCCTAACTTTTTGTTATCCAATGAGAGAGTTTTTTCTCTCTTTTTTTTTTTCAATTGACAAAACCAAGAGCAGCAAGAATATAGTTGCCATCGCTCTGAGAAATTTTGCCATTCCTTATAATTCCTCGAAGCATTTCCGCATGGTTGATGATACTAACGAAAAGAATGCTTGCTTTATTAAGGTGTGGTCCTATCTCATTTTTCAAATCAGAACTGGTACTTCTTCTAATATAATCCTGAGTACTAATTTGAGCGATTCTAAATGACCGGTTCCCAGTCACATTGTTTCAGATAAGACTTAGTTTGAAGAGGATAATTTGTAAATTTCTGAATAGTTTGCCTTATTACTATTTTATGAAGTTCATAACTTTCGTTCTCAATATTTGGTCTGAAACAATAAAATAAGCAAACAATGCTTTATCCTCTTAATCATTTCCATCATCATCTTGGTCTACATTGCTGCCGTCTGCATTATCATCATCCGCACCGTCATCGTCATCTAATTTTGGCTCTTCTGGAGGACGAGGCTTGGCCTTGATTTCAAAGGAACCAATATCTGTGATTCGTTTGAGCTGAGTTGGACGAACATGAAGCTTATCTTCGATAAGAATCTCAAATCCAAACTCAAACGTGTCAAGCAAAGCTGGTTGCTCATTTTTGATTGCTTCAATAACTTTCTCCTGCACGACTTCCACAGGCTCGAAATAAATGAGTTCAACTGGTCCAAAGGTTCTTGTAACCAGCTTGGGCTTCTCTTCAATTTTAGGAATCTCTTTTTCTTCTTCCTTCTTCTTTACGCCGCCCTTATCTCCTCCTTTATCTTGACCTTTTGGTGGTTCTTTGCTGTCTTTCTGTTTTGATTCCTCTTTTGTAGTCTTTCCCTTGTCTTGTTGTTTTTTCTTGGGATCTACGGGTTCATCTGGGCTCTTGTCTTCATCTTGAGGAGATTCTATTGGAGAAGTGGGTTCCTCAGACTCAGCATTCGCTTGGCGTATTAATTGAGCGAGCGAAGTTTCCAAGCTGCTAAGGCCGTTCTCTCCGGAAGTATTCCTGGCTAATCTGACGGACTCAAGCATCCAACCAAAGTCTGAAGATCTGTATAAGTAGTAGCAGATTAAAGTTGAACTCTGCTTGACTTCCTCCTCAAGGTTCGGGTCTTTCAGGTTTTCATAAGGGAACTCTTGCATGAGTTTCGCTTCGTTGAAAGTTTGATCAGTGTGGAAGTCAGATACGCGAACTCTTGCATCTGTAAACTCTGCCGCGTTAGTTATGAAGCCATTCAAGTCTTTGATATCAACCGTAATAATAATGTGTTGAGCTTCTGGTTCGAGTTTAGACACGTTTATTTTGAGACCAATGTCATCGCAGACTTTCAACTTCTTATCTCTGATGTTTGGATAGTATTTCATGGATTTGGAATCAGGACGAGGATTGGCTTTATTCGTTGTATAGATCTTATCACCGTTTCGATTAAACACTGTAGCAGAGATATCGAGCTTCCAGTTCTTAGTCAAAGTCTCGTAATACATGTTTTGAGCAACGGTGAAGAAAAGCTTTGGGACATCGTTCACTTGGAGCCTGAAATATGACTGAGGGCCGAGCTCAGGGAATTCTGAGATGCGCACGTTGTCAGCCTCTTCTTGAGTCATCTCATCGCCGAGTAATTTCTCTAAAATAAATGAATTTAGTTGTAATCATTGTTAATGAAAAATTAATAACCTTGAATTTCTCTCAGACGAGCCTTCATGCCGTTCAAGTATTCCTCCAAAGCGCCCTCAAAGAATTTCTGGATGTATTTCGCGACGAAAGTGGCTGGAGTATCGTCATGGCGATAGAGGATTCTGACTCTCTTTAACTTATTCTCATAGTTAACTCTGCGGCTTTGTCTCTTCGCAGCTTTCTTTTGATATTGCTCATCAGCTGGTTTTCGCAAGCTTGCATACAATTCCGGAAGGAAATCGAAAAGCACGTTGACCTGCTCATCAATCTGTTCCTTAAGAGAGTACTCTTCCTTCAAATTATCAACAAGGAACTCTGGCACTCGGACATTGAGAGCTTCGCGCTCGGTGTTGTGATAATATCCATTGTTGTAGAGGAACTCCAATGAATTAAATGAAATTCTGCTTAGGTAAGTTTTCGCAATATTGTAAGCTTGGACTCGATGAAGAAGCTCAATTTTCGCCTTCTCTCGTTTGCGCGCTTCCTCAAGAAGCTTGTTCTTTTTAGTGATGATATCAACCTCTTTTTGCACCACCGCTCTCCAGGCCTTATCTTCTTTCTGTCTCCTTTCCGCATATTCTTTCTTGTACTGTTGAATTTTACTGATCTCCTCTTCTTCCTCGATTTCAAGCATTGCTTGCTCGAGCGTTTTCGTCGTAATAACATCAACAATTGGAAGGACTTCCCTATCAAACAAGAATAATTCACCGTCTTCGACTTGAGTTGAAACGTCTCTTCCGGTTTTCTTTGGCACGTATTTAGGAGAAGGAGGCAACTCCTGGAACTTATCTGTCTGCGTATCAACAGTTGTTTGTGGAGGAGGGACATTATTTGCGTCTGTTAGGAAGAACGTCAGATTCACGTCAATCCGAGGGTTAGGAGAAGGTTTGATCTCGTACGGACTGACTCGCTTTTTGTTCTTTTTGAAAATAGTGAGCTGCTCATGCATGTTTTGAAGCTTGATGCGTTCTTTTTCAATTCTAACATATTCTTCCTCCTGTTGTGCTGGAGTGAGTTGTCGGATTCTATTATCTCTCATAAAAGTTGCATAGGCGGATCCATCTTCATTTTGAGCGGATTGCTGGTCGATGTTGCGGTATTTTGCTTTGCTATGAACCACTTTGGGCTGAGCTTCAAAGTTGAATGCCATTTTTCAAAATTATTCACTTATATTAAATAACAAATTTTTCGATTTAAGTTATATTTCTTAGAATGGAGCTCCCATCTGAGCTCCTAATATCTTCAATAGTAACTACGGTTAAGAGTGAATATTGCAGACAAAAATGCACAGTTTGAGTCCTTAGAGCATTTTTGAGGGTTGAAGGAAAGTGTTAGATGGATTTGAAGAGGATATTGCTACTAAAATACTGACACAAATGTTTGGAAATAAATAATGCAGCAAATTTTGTTTCATGGAATTTTATCATAGGACATTCCCCTGAACGGTAATTCAAGGTAAGGTGCTGCAATTATTGTGTTGACTTTGCCAGAGTATTTTATTTTCTAATTTTTAATGAGATTTCAATATGTACAACTTCCTACTGAAATAATAACAACAACAAGGTTCTCTCAGAAAATGGGAAGGCTAAAACTAGATCAAAGAGAATTTTTTGTTATCAGTTAGAATCAATTGGGTGCATAACTTCACATGTGATGAATATTCCTTTTCTGATCAGCGATTGGTTACCACAATTTTCAGAGCGGAAAGGACGGTTGATGGAGGGATCATCTCATTTGTAGGAATGTAAAATTTATCATCACACTCACTGAAGAACACTTATTTTTCAAACAGCTTGCAGATATTCTGCTTATTGAAATTTTTCGAAAAACAAGAAGCTGCTTTCACTTTGTACGATGTCAGCTCTCAGACTCATCAACCTTTAGTGGCTGTCATGATTTAATATGGAATCACTTTCTACCTTACTTCAGTTTCGGCAAAGATCCCTTCTATTTCTTTTTAATCTACTAGGTTTAAGTCGCATCCAAAAGGATGCATGAAGCTTCCTCACAAGAGACTTGTAATTGGCAATATCAATTCGAAAATGGATGAAGTGACAACATTTTTTTTCACAATGCGGTCAACGAGAAAACTATTCTCTCCAAATTAACAATAGAAACATAGATATTGTCATTTCGAATCATATGCATTTTGTTTCAAAATATTACTAAGGATTTTAACGCTTCTTCTTCTTTGGATTGCTGGCAGTTGTTGTGGTCGTTGTTCCTGCACTAACTCTGCTCTTCAATTTTGGAATGAGCTCACCCATCTTTAACATGAGGTTCTTCTCTATTCAAAATTGTTAAACCAGTCCAATTTCATTCAGATCTTACTCGAAGGATATTCTGGATTTATGGGCTTCGAAGTATCATCGTCAAGTAACTGAACTCGTATTCTGCCAGGGTTTATCCAGTCTCTTGGATACGCTTTGTGCGGTTCGATGACATGTCTTAACTTTAAATATTGGAGAATTTCACTCATCTCTTGGATCGTGGGGTTTGCAACAGCGTTTTTTACAGGTATTCTTCTCCCTATTAAGAAATTTCAGAAAACAGAATCGGTTTAGTATGGTTGCCTTGATCAATTTTTTTGGTAGAGTCAATATAAGCTGGGTAAAGGATTTTCCATTTCTTCTGAGCAGGATCGAGCTCGCGGATGGTCTGCACTTGAGGGTTTGAAGGTATCATTGCTGAGAGATTTTATTAATTTCTTAGAAAATGCTTAGCTGGTTTATTTAATTCAAGTGTACTTTTGCCACGTGCGATAGATAGACTCTTAATAATAGTCAGAATCTTCAACTTCACCTTAAAAAAATCAAGTTTTGAAGAGCTTTCAAAAAATGCACAACAGTGAATCAATACACCATTTCTCACTGTTTAAACCGAAATATCATCTATATTAGGTCTCATCATCTCATTGCCAATCATATCGATCGACTAAATATTGATCAAGTCAACCAGCGTTGCTAGCATTTGAACAAGTAAGTCTTAGTAGGACCTGAATTTCAGAAAAAAAATAGCCACCATAGAAATATATCTTTCCTTTATTAGGAGAGGTAACATTTGCATAGTGATTGTATTGCACTAAGAAATCAAAATGCTGGCAAATTAGATTAATTCATTTAGGTCGAAATTACACAAGGTAATTGCATGATGCAAAAGAGTTGTAAATCGATGCTTATCTTTCAATACGGTATTTTTTAATTTTTTTTAAAGGGTTTTAGCTGCAAATTTTGAAGATGATGAGTGCTAGCATAATGTGTACGCTTGCTCAATTCTTTATCCAAAGGAAGTAATGTAGGTTTGTTATTCTGTATTTCTGTGCAAGCTAATAATATTTGTTTTACGCAGACAATCACTATATATGGCAAGAAATAACAGCATTCAACTCAAATAAGTATATTGTCTAAATATGATTTATACTTTCTTTGCAAAGACTTTCTCTAGAAGTTCTCTATCACTTTGGCTCAATTTCTTCGGCAATTCAACGATGAAACGGACATACAAATCACCAAACTGAGAAGGAACACCATGAATAGGCATTCCTTGTCCCGCAATTTTCTTCACCTGGAACGGTTGAATGATCTCGTTTGAAGAAACTTCAGCGTAATGATCATCTAAATGCCTAATTCTCTTCGAAAATCCTAAGATAGCCTCCTTAAGACTAATCGTGAGATCTGTATGAAGGTCATTGCCTTCCCTTCTAAATGTATGATGTGGTCTCTGTCTCAGGGTAAATATCACATCTCCAGGCATGTAGTCAGGACTTTGCTCGCTCTCTCGAGGGAACACGATTTCTTGTCCATCTCTCATACCCTTCTCGATTTGAACGATGAGAGTTTTTTTAGTAGGAACAACCTTTCTACCTCTGCAGACTGGGCAGTTCTCAGCATGAGTAATACCTTTACCACCGCAAACATCGCAAGTTGTTTGCATTTGCATTGTCATGCCGATTCCCATTTGAACTTTCTGCATTCTAACTCCTTTTCCTCCACAAGCTCTACATTTCGTGGTTTGGCCATCCTTCGCTCCAGTTCCCCTGCATTTATGACAAATAACGTTTTTTTGCATTGACATCTCCTTGACAGCTCCATTGTAAAGCTCAGCGAGGTCAACTGGAATATCAGCGTGAGCGTTGGGTCCACGAGGTTGTCCACGGCGGTTGCCCCACATATCCATAGTGCCTCCTTGGAGATGCTCGTCCAAACCTTGTTGGCCACGGAGGTCATAGATTTGGCGTTTCTCAGGGTCATTGAGGATTTCATATGCTTTATTTATCTCGACATACTTCTTGTGAGCTTCCTCGTTTCCTTGATTTTTGTCTGGGTGGTATTTTGCACTAAGTCTACGGAAGGCTTTCTTAACCTCGCTCTCTGTAGCATCGCTCTTAATCTCCAGGGTGTCATAATAGTCCGCAAGCGCAGAAACACTCAGGAGGAAGAGCGTAGTGAGCACTAAGATGCACTTTTTCGACATAGCTGATAATAAAAAATTATTGAATTTTTTTCCAGATTTTCTAATGATGATGTGTTGTTCAAAGCTCTGAATTTATCGAGATCGAGAATTTCGATAATCTTTTGAACAGTTTATATGGCCCTTTTTTGATCTTCAGATTCATAATATGATCATTGAAAGTGCCCTTGTGAGTGGAATTGATACAGAGAACATACCAGTTTCCAAATTTCCAAGTCTTCCGATCAGATAATAATGAAATCTCTCTCTCTTTTTTTGTTACTTTGGGCAGCTCTGTAAAATGCCGTTGCATCCAAATGACATAATTGAATGTAGCAATTCATACGTCAACTCTGTGTAAGGCTACTTGGAGTAAAGTGAATCGTCAGTTTTTTTATTTGTAATGCTCATGAGATTAATTGTAACTTTCAGATAGTTAATAATTCTAATAAGAGGAAAATAACTTACAATCACTAACACATCTCAAAAAGCACCTTATCAATGAACGTCAACCTAAAAACAACAGGGTCTCTTACCGGGAAAGTCTTTAAGGAGCTCAAGCCTGATAATGAGAAATTGAGTCTCCTTCATGAGCAAATGCTTCTCATGGGAAATGACTTCGAGGATATGAAGAGAGCACGTGAAGAAGCCAAAAAGCAGCTCGAAGCTAAATTCCAAGACGTTTATAGGTAAGACCTTGCCACAGTTCTTTTGGAGATGTGAATTTCTTTATAGGAAAATACAAAACACCAAAGAATTTGTTGTGTCTGAAGGCAAGAGGATAAACGACACACTTATTGCATTCCAATCAAAATTCGAGCACGAGATTAAAGTTCTTGATCACAAATTCGAAGAGCAGAATAAAGCAATAGTCGCAGATGTGAACAACAGATTCGATAAAGTCAACAAAAGATGCGACCAACTTGAAAAAATGATTATCGAGGAAAGAGAAGAGCGTCTAAAGCAATCTGATGAGATGCTTAGGCCACTTAAAGAACACCTTGCAAGTAGATTAAAACAATTATTTTTTCAGATTTCAACCTTGTTGTTTTTCAGAGCTGGACCAACTCGTTGAAGCCGAGAAGAACGCGAGAATCGAGAAGGAGAAAGAGATTATCCAACAGATTTTGGATGAGTCATATAAGCTAAGTCAAGAAATTGAGAAGGAAAAGACTGAGAGAATATTAAGAATCAAAGAGCTCAATGATGATACTAAGTACGAGCTCAAGCAGCAAGAAAAGATGGCCCAAGATTTCTTCACGAAGACCAAAGAAGAGTTCTTGCACATTGCCGACAATATCGAGAAGGAAATGGACAATAGATTCGAGCATCAAGACAAGATTGTCGACAATCTCAGCAACATGGTCAAAACCTTCCAAGACACTCTCAAAGTCATTGGTTCGGATGTTTAATTTTCGCATTATTTTTGTTTTACTATCCGAATATCCGAATATTCATATTACTCGCTCCAACTTCTATATTCCCCTTCACAACAGTCTTCGAATGAGGAGTACTTTTTGTTGGTGACTCTGCTCTCTATATGATTTTCAAAAATTTCTCAAAGAGAGTATGCTTGATCTTTCGATACACTTTTTTTGGAAATGGAATGCAAAGAAAAATATGGCCATCTTATATGCGCATGATGGGGATTAGTTAGAATTTAAAATTGTTACTATATATATCTCTATGAACCTCTTATATAGTGAGCCTTAAATAACCCCATGGATTGTCGATTGAAATTCAATCAGACCTTGTTCGATTATTAAATTCTGGAAGGATGTCGAGTAGGATTTAGGACAAGGACTATCAGCAATGTCTGGGCAATAATGCTCTAACTCTCAATAACTACTGGTATTCTTTTACTAAGATTACTATTTTCCTGCTTCTCAGGTCAATTGTAAATTTCCTCTTTTTCTCGGTGAAATACAAATTATAAAGGAAATCGTAGAAAAAGGCTAGGATTGATAAATTATGAAGGAGTAACATGTTATTTCTCGTCGCTTAGTACATTAATATCGAAGAGCAGAATTTCATCAGGAATAGCATCATTCTTCAGGTAGATTCCTACTTTGGCTTCAAAAACGCAGGGAGTAGAAGGTGCTCTAATTGCCAGGTATATATATTGGGATTCTATCATCGTTGAGATTTAGATCTTAGTATCAGGAGGAGAATTAGGTACCTCCGGGACGAATCTGTATAGTAGGGTTGATAACTTTGATAATAGGAGTTTCAGACTCAAGCTTGAGTATTATTGGTTGTGAGCCTGGGTTAAAGTACTTTATTTTCTTTTTGTGCAGCATTCCTCGTTTCAATACTAATTCTTGATAGACCTACAAAACCAATTTTTCTCTGACACTCGCAAGATAATGTATATACTTTCACTGGTCGCCCAAGTTTTTCCACAGGAACTGTGGCCCAAGCAGGGGTAGTGTCTTTAAGCACATCATCGGGTTGTTTCTAATTGAAAGAAGATATCACAATCTGGATTGTCAAAGGTAGTTCGCTTTACTTGAATCGTTGTGCTATATTGATCTTGGTACCTTGATTGCATCTGTTATTTTATCCAATTCAAATAAAATTCAAAAGAATTTCTGATTATTTATTGCAGCTAAGTTTTTCATCTTGTTTGTGGAAGCTTTAAGTTTTGGTATTTTCATTCAATTTTCTTTTTCTCAAAAATCTATCCATGATGTCCCAAGTTTAACTGATAACCTGTTGTAAACGAATAAGGAAATATTTTCACGTATCATTCTTAAATTTCATTGTACCCACAAAGTTTTCTTTACAAAAGAAGCTCTGTCCGCAGATGTTTTACAGTTGTGAATGATAAGCCTGACCAATATTTATCAGTTAACAAATAATATCTTGTACTTGACGCAGAGGATCGGACAAAAACTTGAAAACAAGACAAAAGAAAATTTTGTGAGGATCCTGGTTTTTCGAATCCTCAAAATGAATGGGCTCTACATAAGAAGAGCTCTTTATCCTCAAACTTTTCTCATTTAGCGGTAATCATTTGACCTTAACGAATAAATAGACTTGATCGGAGCTTTGGATACCCTCAGCGAATTCGTCTCACATTCATATAAAGAGTTAAAGTCTTACACCAATACGACCTTGTAACTTCCTCTCCTTCTTGAATTGTCAGAAAAACTTTGACAAAATATATCATAGGCTCTTTAGAAAGAGGGCCCCGATGATCAGATAGTAGGTAGAGTTTCAGCTGGACTGCTAATTTGCTATGGAGCTCTCTCTTTTTTCAGAAAACTCTCAGAATAAATCACCTTGAAAGCTGCGTTTCTATTTCTTCTCAGATGTTAGACAACTTGTTAACCATTTTTTAATTTTGTTAATTATAAGGATACTTCAGAAAAGTCATATCGCTATAATTTCTGATCTAAGCAAACCTTATAAACAAAGTCGCCTGAATAACCTGGTAAAACAATTATAACCTACATTTTTATGGAAAGTAAATTCTCGTTGAAGAAAGCAGTAACTAGCGGCAAAAGAAAACCACTAAAATCGAAAATTAAGAAGAGCAATCCCAATGAACTTGGAATCTTGATAATGCATAAAGGGCTATGGGCTCTAGTTTTCTCTTTCATTGGGCTAAACCACGAATTAATGAAACTTCGCATTGTCAGCAAAAAATGGAAGAAGAATATCGAATACTCACTTGACTTCATGATTAAGAACCGGAAAAGTATCATGGAAGGCCAACTTGAGGATATCTATTCAATAGATTCAACATTGAAAATCGAACTCGAAAATGCACTTGAAAAAAGACAAAACTATGAGAAATACTTGGACTTAATTCCACAGAAATGGTCACTATTTGTACGAGTCTCTGATTTAGCAAAGCTACAAAGACCACCGGCTGTATTGCATGAATCAATTACAAGCGTGCTGAATTTATTTGTAAATCAAGAGGAGTATCAGAAACTGAAAGGAATAGATTGGAAGTATTGCCAAGACGTCCTCAAGCGAAAGGATTTCATGAGCATTATGGCTAAAATAACACCAAACACTCTTGACGATGATAGAGTGCGCAGATTTGAGCATTTTATTGGGAGAAGCTTAATAACACCTGATTATGTTCATCGAGAGAGCACTCAGGCTGCTTATATGTTGGAGTGGGCGTTAAGTCTAGTCGACTCATATAAAAGTGAGAAAAACTTACCTCCCGAGGTGACGGAGCGAGTTCAACTTCTGGCATCGATTCGAAAAGAGCAAGCTTTTATAGAATACTTTTCTAAGATACACAAAAAGGTCGAAAAGAAGGAGTTAAAGGTCAAGAAGCCTGATTCATAACTCATCTCATCTGACCATTTCATATCGTTCAAGAGATATAACCTTACTTTTTAAATTTGGAAAGTAGGGAATTAAAAGATTCGAGTTACCTATATAATGATAAAAAACTAAAATAGATTTGGTATTTGCATATCTTGTCTTCATCCAAACTAATTTCAACTCCTGAAAAGAACCAATCAACAAAGTTTCCAAAAAACATGATTACATGATTTAGAAACTATACATGATAGGGAGCAAATTAATATAGATATATATCTATTTGCTTGTTGGAGTTTCAGACTCTTCGTCAGTGAATTTTTTGGGTTTTATTTTTTTCAAAGAGCTAGCACTGTTCTTCTTGACCCTGTCGACAATAAACTTTGCTTGCTCTTCAAAATCAACCCTGATGAGGAAGATAGTACAAACTATGCAATTCAGTAGTTGTGCCAGTCCGGTGGCTCCATACAGCCCTAAGATTCTCAACTTTAATACATGCGCCATGAGTAATGAGGCTGGAGCTGCCACCAAATAATAGGAGATGAAAAATAATTTTGAGACAACTTTTTCTTTTCCGATGCTTTTTACAGCTGATCCCAACACGTTCTGAGTAAAGTCGAGTCCGCACAGGAAGAGATAGAGTGAAATCAATTGGTTCCCCGTAGAGAGAACGAGAGGATCTGTTGAAAACCATGAAAGAATTCTGTCAGAGGAATTACAAAGTATTGTCCATACAGTAAGCGTCAAGATAACTGCGAATTTTATCCCCACTCGAATTAGAGATTTGGCTCGTATAACATTTTGCTCGCCCATGGAATTGCCAATAAATGAAGATAATGCTATGGTGAAGCTTAACATTATTTTGAAAAACAAATCACTTATCCTTGAATATATGAGTCCAGCTGCGATTACTTGAGGAGTAAAGTAAGCATTCTGAATATGAATGAGCTGATTTGCCAATATCTCTAAGATAACGATTCCTCCAGCCGTGATTTGGAACTTCCATTGCTTAATGATTCCTCTGAAGCTGTCAGCACTCCAAGGGACTGTCGATTTCGAGCATTTTTTTGAATATCTGATATATAAATGAATGAGTATTGCTCTTCCAGTTTCATTGAGAAACTTGCCAATGCCATACCCAACTATGCCAAGATCGAAATGAACAATTGTAAGGTATTGATTTGTAATGTCAAAAAGTGTCATAACTAACTGAATGTATCCTTGAGGTGCAAATATCTTTTGTGCAACTAAATAGTTTTTGGACACATCAAAGTATGAGTTTCCCAATGCACTTGGCAAAGTAGCCAATAATACGCTTTGAACTTTATAAGAAAAGCTCTGGTCAAATCGACATAGTGTGAGAAGTTTTCCGGAGAACATGAATAAAATTATCGCTGGCCAAACAGTCAAGAATCCGATAACTAAGGCCTTTTTATAGTACAACCCCAATAGGAGAGGATTATTTGCTCCATAAGCCTGTGCTCCTAATGTTGAGAACCCTGAGTTTAGTGCGGTCAGGAAGGATGAAAAAGTGACATTATAAATCGTTAAGCCCAGGCCGAAGCTGCCAAGTAATTCTGCGTCATTTTTGAGAGAAATGAAATATATAACGCAAGAAAAGGCGATATTCTGAACAAGTACTTGCATCAAGGTGGGTGATGCAGCTTTCATCAGTAACCAACCCAAAGTGAGTTGCGATTGCTGAGGAGGCTTTGGAATTGCTTCAATACGCACACTTGAAGTTGTTTCAAAAACCAATGCGTTCATTTGTTTCGAATCATTAGAAGTCTCTAACTGTTGAGCACTCATCAAGAAAGATGGTTCTCAAAATTTGGTTGTTTAAATTTATCTTAGATTCAAGATCTTAATGCCAATACGTTATCTCGATTACATTTAAAGTTAGAATTTGTCATATTTCTAAGACAAATAGTTTTGAGGATCTTTAACTCATCTCATGTCCCAAGGCACCTAAATGAAAGTAATATTTCTCCAGATGGAGTCGTTTTGATTAACACCTTAAATTTGCATCTCGGTGGCGCCTATGTAATCGTGAAAATTTTGAGGGATATTCAATTCAAAATTCACTTTTTTCTACAATTCACCTATACGCATATGTGAATGGTAAATAAAGAAAAATTATTATCTAATCGCTTGTGGGGGTTTCGGGTTCTTCATCAGTGAATTTTTTGGGTTGGACGTTCTTAAATGATGTGAGACTATTCTTCTTAACTCTGTCGACGATAAACCTTGCTCGCTCCTCATAATCAACCTTGATAAGAATTACAATACACACAATGCAATTCAGCAGTTGCGCGAGTCCTGCAGCCGCATATAATCCTAATATTCTCCACTTCAACACATGTGCCATAAAAACTGAAGCAGGGATTGCAACCAAATAATAGGCCATGAAAAATGATTTCGAAACAACTTTTTCCTTTCCTATGCTTTTTACAGCAGATCCCAGCGCATTTTGTGTAAAATCAAGTGCTGATAAGACGAAATAAAGGGAAATAAGTTGTTTGCCTGTCGATAGCACAAGGGGATCCGTCGAGAACCATGAAAGAATGCTGTCAGAGGAAGTGCTTAGTATCACCCAGGTAGTCAATGTCAAGATAGCTGCAAATTTTATACCCAATTGAATGAAAGACTTTGCTCGTACAACATTTTGCTCGCCCATCGAATTGCCAATGAATGAAGACAGTGCTGTTGTGATGCTTAAAATCACATTGAAGAATAGAGCAGTGATTCTTGAATAAACCAGCCCAGCTGCAATCTCTTCAGATGTAAAATAGGCAGTTTGAATGGTAATTATCTGGTTTGCTAGTATCTCAAGTACTACGATCGCTCCAGCGGTCATTTGGAACTTTAGTTGCTTCATAATTCCTTTGAAGCAGTCCGCATTCCAAGGAACGTATGACTCTTGACATTTCTTGGAGTATCTGATATATAAATGAATAAGTATCGCTCTTCCAGTTTCGTTGCAAAATTTGCTGATTCCGTATCCAACGATACCGAGATCAAAATAAACAATCGTAATGTACTGATTGGTGACGTCTATCACTGCCATCACTAACTGGATATATCCTTGAGGAGCGAAAATCTTTTGCGCAATCAAATAGTTTTTGGCCACGTCGAAGTAAGAAAATCCAAAGGCGCTTGGCAAAGTGGCCAGTAAAGCAGCTTGTATTTTATAAGAAAGGCGTTCATCAAATCGACACAAAGTGAGTATTCTGCCAGACAACATGAATACAGCGATCGCAGGAGTAATTATCAAGAATCCGATGATTACAGCCTTTTTGAAATATAACCCCAATAAGAGAGGATCGTTTGCTCCGTAAGCCTGCGATCCTAATGTAGATAGTCCTGAATTCAGCGCGATGAGCACTGATAAGAAAGTTATCATGTAGATGGTACTAGCAAGGCCAAAACTAGCGAGCAATTCGGGGTCATTTTTCAGAGAGAGAAAGTATATAATGCTGGAAAAGGCGACTGTTTGAGCCAGCAGTTGCACCAATGTAGGAGAAGCGGATTTTATCAATAGCCAAGCCAAGGCGAGCTGAGATTGCTGAAAAGACTCCGCTTTTACTTCGATAGGGATACTTGGAGCTGTCTCTAAGACTAATTCGTCCATCTGTTTAGAATCGTTTGGGATTTCTAACTGTTGTGCACTCATTGTGGAAGGCAACGTAAATTTTTGAATCCTATTTTGATGTAATTAAGAATCAGGATCACGGATTAAATCTCGTGATAATTACATTTTATATAAGCTATTCTAACAATTCATCAAGGTTATTCTCAGACTTGAGAAAATCTAACAAAAGATAATTGCGGAAGCGAATTTCTTTTACTCTTGCAATGCCTTACAGAATTTTTACACCTCTTGTTTAAGCTTTCTATAAATTGACCTATTACCCTAAATTATATATATGATATAACTCTGGGTTCGAGTTATTCACATTCTTTCCTAAAGCTAATCATTTCATCTCCTTGGGAAGATTTATAGCTTTTATGATAGCTGAAGATTTAATAAGAAAGTCTGACTTGGTCAATCCTCTTTGACAATTAACTTGATATATGGATATAAAATACCAACAAACAGAAAAAGAAATTCAACTTAATTTTGGCTAGTAATATAGAATAACAATAGCATTATAATGATGGATGTTCGAAGCACAACTTGAAAAATCGAAGCTTCGTTTAGAAAAGGACTTTGTTAGATAGACCTGTTTCTTAAATGAGTGAAGTAGATACACGTTATCTGTATCAGGAGCAGAGACGCCACGATCATATCGTCAAAAAGACCGATAAGAGGAACGATATCTGGTATCAAATCCAAGGGAGAGGCTATGTACATCATTAAGACCAAAATTCGAAAAGAGCATAAAATCTTTCTGAAAAAGAACATTATGCCCTCGAACGTCTTTGTAAAGTCAACGAATAGGGATAGCAAGAAAGGTGTTTCCAATACAATCTGACGTATCTACATTAAATTACCATCTTAGTCATGTTAGATTTCATAAGATGAGTTACTGTTCGAGGTTTATATGAATATCGAAGGTTGTAGAGACGAATGCCGTCAATGATAATCTTTAGATCTGGATCAGGCTGATTTAGTTGATTTCTCTGAGAGAGTTTAAACTCTGCGATAAGCATTGTGATAGGCCTTCGACACATTGGACATCCCATTTGCTCATGTTCTTTCACTTTCCAGTAATCAAGAATACATCTTCCTAAGAGAGGAGGTTAGATGATGGGAATTCATTGCGAATACCACAAAATCGGTGTCCACAAGCCGCTGCAACACAATAATGGAAGCCTGAGAGACACAGAGGGCACGTATCAGAGACATAAGTACACATTTGGCTACAGCTCTCGCCAACGCGGTTGCTGTTGATTCCGAGGAATGCAGCTAACTTTTTAGAGAGCTTGCGGAATGAAGTGAACTGAAATCGTAGCAAGGAGCCGACAGATATTTGAATCATGCCGTTAAGAAATGTCTTTGTTCGAGACACACAATCGCTTGTGATCATGGCTAAAGCTCCAGTAACGAAGAAAATTGCTCTTTTACTGACCGGTTGTGGAACCAAATGGAGGGCACTAATCGCAGACGACTCGGATAGAATCTGCATTTAATTATTTTATCAGCTCTGTCGTGTTAATCTTTGATGTATTGGATCGATAAACTCTTTACTTGATTTAAATTAAAGTAAACTCCTTATTCCATCTGGCAGACTAGTTAAAGATCACAACTCACTCTTATAAATTCACGATGGCAACCTACTTATTAATTCGCTGGAGCAATCTGTATCTCTGGTACTACTCAGAGACAATTCCTTCCAAAATACATTCAAACCAGCAGCTTTGAGCAGGATTTTACGATTTGATGTAATATGAAGAAATTACTGCTCTAATCACTTTTCTACACATAATAATTTTCGATATCTCAACTGATAATTAACCCATAAATGTCGATTCTCCCGGTATTATACATCTTATTGATAACCAATATTATTAAGAGATTTTGTAGAGATATTGTTAGCAAGAACAAGGTGCAGACTTGAGCAAATGCAATCTTTTTGCTACCAATGTTTGGTTCGGAGTTATTTCAGGAAGTTTAATATTTCCACCATTTTCACTCGTCCTCGCTGGCAGATCCTTGACTTTTTTGGATAGGATCTCGTTTTCTACGAGGAAAAAAGACCCTCTTACTTTCCTTGTTCGGTCAAAGCATGCCATTTGTGAAACAGCATACAAAAATTTCAATAGATCGAGTAATATTTTTCTTGTCCTGCAGTATCCCAAATGTTCAGTTTAAAAAAGATGGTTATTTTAGGCATGTGAGAAACCTTTGAAATATAAATATGCAGAAAAGGCGGCCTATTCCGTCCATTTCGTTCTCTAGTGAACAAAATCGACTATATATATATAATGAATTGACGATTAGCATGCTTCATTTGAGAATTGCCAACGTCTAAGGACCTAAAATATAGATTGGGATAATTATTGTTGAATTTCTACGAAGATTTACTCTGACCTGCACTAAGTATTCATCATGAGTAATGCCGCTTTTCTCACAGAAAAAAATTCATCAACACGTCCAATATAGCATCAAATAACCAAAGTACCCCGTCACATAAGTCTGTGATGTTGAACTCTTTCGCAAATAATAAATATAAAAAAATAACAATATATTCTGTTCATTTAGTTCAAAATAAATTGGCTCCGAAGCCTATATATTCTTATTTTATTCTACGCCAATGTCAGCAACCTCAAGCTCTCGGACGCTCGAAAAGCAGAATAATTCGCAAGGCACTTTTTGTCACAGTAGCTCCTTGGAGCAAGTTTCAGCATTAGCTTCTCCAAAGAAATCTTCTAGTGAACTATCCTATACAGAAAAATCTTCAGCTAAAAAGAAAGTCCTGAATACCAAGAATAGCAAGAAGGTCGACTCTCAAAAAACTTTCTCGAGGCAAAGTAGTTACAAAGAATTTGTTACTCCAAGCAAAATTGACGGATTAAAAGAAAGATTAGCAGCCTTCATGGAGCACTCAACAGTCAAGCTGGAAAACCGTCGAAATATTTTCCAGCTTTCAGAGTTAAAAGAACCGGAGCAAGTCGCTACTCGAGAACGCGACTTGCTCAAACCCCTTTTTCCGAGAAGGACAGAGTTAAAATCAAATGTTATACTTGACACTCAGAAAATTTCCAGCGAAAAAGAGAAGCTCCTTCAAATTTCAGAATGCGACTCAATCAATGATGTGATCAAAAATACTGAAATGGCTAATTTCTCGCAACAATCACAACAGAGCAGAAATAATACATCATCTAGTAGTCAGAAACCTCAAATAGATGTATCAGAACTTTTTAGAGAAGGAGAGGAGGAATCAGGTATTTTATTTCGCTCAAGAATTATTTGGATTTGACTTTTGCTTAGAAACATGGCAAATATCTGGACAAAATGTTGAATCTGTCAAGAGAGAGGCCGCAAGTGAGAATAGCTCACATAATCTTAAAAGGAATTTTGGCCAATTGAGCACTTTCCCCCAAAGTATCCGAGAGAGTGACTCTTCTCAAGGACTTGCAAGCATTAAATTGCCTAAAAAAGCGCACAGTGACGTGTTTCCGAAAACAATAACGTTCTTTGATCATAGAAAGAAAAACCAAAGGAAATTTCCTGTGTTTTCGGAACGAGAGCTTAAGTTTATTAATCAGGATTTGCAGTATTCTATCCACGAAACAGTATGATTATGAGTGTGCATTTAATTTCATTATTGATTAGGACGCTGATGATGATGTCGAAACTGATGATAAGCAGCTCGACCTGGCAGCTGCAAAAGTTTTTGAGGATTTACTTGAAGCATTAAATGAGGATTATGACTATAAAAAGATCTATAGGCCGCACTATTCCACAGACCCAACAAACTCCAGGAAGAGGGTGATGAACTACTCAGTCACCATCCCAGAACGGCATTTACTACTGGAAAACAGTCACGGCGCAACTCAAGAAAGCTTGAAAACGCTATCTTCAGCAAGCACAAGTGTGCATACATTTAATTCTACAAAACCGAAAGAGATAATAATAACTTCACAAAAAGAACAAATACACGAAGAAGAGAGTGTCTCTAACGGCAGTTTTGCAAGAACCTTCAATCAAACTTATTTTGAAGGGAAATGATTATCTTAAATAACATTTCCACAGCAACTGAAATTTCTATCAAGAGCTAGGTAATGTGCTGAAGATGTGTATTGCATTTGTGACTGAGGTATATCTTCAAGTCCATGGCGTGTTTTTTTAAAACCTTTTTGTGCAGCATATTTTTTCGATGAAAATTGGATATCATTTAAAACTCTTACCTTAAGCTTATGTATTCTTGTTTTTACACTAGCTTCCATCATCCGCCAAAACAGAAAACTCTTTTTAATTTCTAAATTCTATAAGACCTCATTAATCCTCTTTACAGATACTATAAATCAAATTCATTACGGAGAACATTTGACCAAGAGTTAGAATGTTTGAGCTCTATTTTTTGCAACTACTCGGATTATAGATGCATAATTTTAAGTAACTAAATGCTGTGTGTTTTTTTGAAATCAAATAAAATGAAACCCAGCTGTGGCTGGCATAGCATACAAACTTCTCAGAAAGTTGGCTCTGATCGGCATGCATAGAATCATTTATTCAAATCAAATAAAAAATCGAAGCTAAAAAAAGACAAGGCTTTCATCATTATCAGTTAGTCTCATTTCGATGGCTCTTTTGTTGGTGTGAATACTCCTATGATTGGAAAATGATCGGAGGGATATTTTCCTTTGATATTATCATAGATAATCTTAAACTCCTTCGTTTTTAAGGCAGAGCTGACAAATATATAATCGATCTTGAGACTGTCGCGGATGCCTGTCCAATGATGAAATGTTCCTTTATCTTTCCGATCTTTCTTCTCAGGGCACACTTCCGAAAGCGATTCGCTCATTTTAGGTCCAACTCGCTTTATAATTTCAATGGCTTCATCATCCTCACCAACGTTAAAATCTCCCATCAGAATAATCTTGTCATACTTTATCGCGATCGTTTTTATGGTACTTGCAATAAGTTTTGCGGACTCTCTCTGAGAATTGGCATTCAGGTGATCGAGATGAGTATTCAATACAAAACACTCATCATCATTTAATTTATTTTTGAAAATTGCCCACGTGCAAATTCTAGGTATGGTGTTCCCAAAGGTTGTAGATGCAGGAATTTCTGGCATATCAGAGAGCCAGAATGTATTTCCTTCGATCAGCTCCCATTTTTCATGTAGATAATATATTGGGCATGCTTCTCCAGCCATCCAATGCTCACCTCTGCCTCTGCCATAGGCCATATATGTCGGTAGCATTGAATTTAAATCAGTGATTTGATGGTACAATGCCTCTTGGATGCCAACAAAGTCACAGCCATACAATTTAATTGTATTAGCCACCAAGTCTTTGCGGAAATACCACTTATTAGCACCGTCTCCTTCATTATCATACCGGATATTGAATGACATCACATTGATCTCTTTCGTTATGGGAGCGTCCGCATCTTTCCCAAACAGGGATAATTTCGCATTAGGACCTTCATCCCAAAGCACATAATGCATGTCTCCAGGGTCAGTGGTCGAAATTATGAACTTGTACTCGATATCAGAAGGTACAGGTAGTAAGATAGCCTTCTTCCAGTTATCACCTTTGGTCCATTCAAGCTTCGGAGCTTTCCGTGGATCCCAGTCACCCAATGCTTGTGAGTTTCCGCAAACATACACAGCTTGACCGAATTCAACTTTTCTCTGAGTGTAGAACTGCACTTTTGTGAGCGAAACAACACCTGCTTTGCTGCTTTCCATAGAAAAAATCGGTGGTATTGTTCTAAGATTCTAACGTAGAAAATCAAAGTTTTAATAATTAGATTCTTCTACTGCGCATTCTGTATCATTAGATTCTGATTCGATTCTAAAGTATTTGCAATTTATATAGAGTTGAAGAAGAAGAAAAATCATAACACCCTTTCTTTCAATAAAGATGGTGCAGACTTCAATTGGATGCGATGCTACATTGGATAAAGGACGGAAATTTCTTTGAGAACCTATTAAATAGAAAACTTCATCATGATCGTGAAGGGAACCTGATTGATTACTAATTTGAATTGATAATCAGCAGCACATTGGGCGTCGGTTTGTTGTAGACTCGGAAGCAGGATCATGATTGTGTTGATTCCTTAGAGATAGAAAGATAATCGGAATTAAAGAGAACATTGATCTGAGATGACCTAAATTTCCTGAATTCCCATGTTATTTATTTTGAGTATTTAACCAATGTCAATTCGCTTCATACATATTGATGTTTCTGGTCAGTTATGCGTCACAAACAAAGCTTTATGAAATGCGAGGAAATAAGAGTATGTCGAATAAATTCGATGATAGTAGAGAGTTTATTTTACTCGCAAAATAAATTTTCAACTAAGAAACTTGCTTTGAGTTTGCTGCCTATGAGCTAGAGGAAAAGCTGCCTTAAGCGGGATCGCGAATGTGCATTTCATGATGTAAATAATTGGTATTTTGAGGAGAGTAAGAGATCGCTATCAACATTCAAAAATTGCACGTGGTTTCTCTGGAAGCACGGTTTCTGCAATCTGTGAAACCTTTTGATTCACGGAAGCTTTTGCCTCTTCAACATTAACTAACTAAGTAATGATAGCTGTAAGAATTGTTTTTTCAACTTCAAAGAGAATACCTCAATTTCAGCTGCTTTGAACTCGTTCCTGAAATTTTGGAAATGTCCCACGATTATCTCTCCTTCATTGAACGGTAAGTTAATGTCAAGCGCATCCTTGCCTTCAGTCTTTAGTCGATTCTAAAATAGAGAAAATAAACTTTGAATGATCGAAGAACTTTATACAATGAAATAGGCACCGAATTGGAGACCCTTAATTCTAAGATGGTCATCTAGGCCTAAGTTTTCAAGTAGCAGTTTCTTCCAATCTTCTATTGTATTATTGCTGGTAATGTTGCAGGTTGACAAGAACTGAATAATTTTTTTCTGCCAACTATCGTATTCGGGAGCAAAGATGATGATGATTTTGCTGATTGAGGAGTTCTTCTCTTTTCTTCTCGAATTAAACTTTTCAAAGTCTGCCCTTAAAGTCCTATAGAGCTCTTTTATGTATTTATCCGTTCTAACAGCCCTAAAATCTATTTTTTGAACGTCAGCCTGTCAATGAATAAAACTCAAGTTAATCAAGCTGAAATTGAATTGCAATTACGGAAGGCCAACGATGATGAGATATGAACTCAGGTTTGTCATGGCCTTTTGGGAGGCAGGGGAGGTAGTATTTTCTCCACATAATCTCGCTAAAATGAGGGATAATTGGATACATTACAAGAAGCTGAGTTTCAAGGTATTTCAAGAAGATGTCTTTTCGCATTTTGTTCTCACCACATTGAATTTTGTAGTCTTCTTTCAGAGAGATTAGCTCAAAGAATCCATGCCTCAAAACTTCTCTAAACTGCATAGTCTCGTACGCTTTATCGACATTTGCAAGTGTAAGCTCAAGCTGACTCAGGAAGACAGTGTCGACGAATTTAATATTTGTCTGGACGTCATCGTTTGCATCTCTAAGTTTACTGAAATTAGTCGCAGCTTCTTGAATCCAAAGCTCTAGCTGCCATAGCTTAAGCACCGCATTATCTGCAGCGGAGGACGAAAAATAAGCATCTTCAAGCGAGTCGCCGGCGTCAGCAAGGATTATTCTTGTGGCATCAGCGCCGTATCGTTCAATAGATTTTTCGATAGATAGCGGGTGGCTGGGATATTGAGACATTTTTTCAGTGGTTTCAAAGAAGCCGTTGCACCAAATTGCTCGAGGCCACATCTTAGGCTCTTTTTCCCAGATCAACTTAAAGGAAACATAATAACTTTAATTAGAGGGGAAAGAGGTTTACCGCATGGTTGTAGAGCGACATCGGAAGATGATGAGAAAGGAAATCTTTTCTCAAACATGTCAAATCTAGTGGATAGTAATATCTAAATTGTTCTTTAAGAACGTCAAGCTTGTCTCTTGGAACTGGACATTCTTTATAGTCAGTGTTTAGGAGAACATAGTTCCAAGCATCAATGGTCATTTGAGAAGGAGTGATATTCATCAAACCTGTTTTTGACCCTTCTACTCCATCTAGATTCATTTTGTACCGGTTGAATAAAGAGTTAAAAAATCAAGTAAATAAATACCTTGAAGAAGGTGAGCTACTGTGCAATAAGCAGTAGATATTGTAGAATCAGACAAACTATCAATGAGATACTTTTCATCTCCTGGAATCCTAAAACCAAGGCCAGAATCACGCGAAAGAACCCAGTCCGGGAGCGTATCTATTGCTATTTTTAATTGATTCAGGGCAGTCTCCTGCAAAGCACTAAAATTTGCAGAATTGACATGTTTATTGACTTTCTGCTTCCAGTCCTCATCTTGATAATGAATAGCCCACAACTCCTTTGATTTAACGACGCATACGTCTACAAACATATTACATACGTTTCACAAAATTAACTGCATTTTTACTTCCTGAGCGAGAGACAACCTCTTGTTCTGGTTCATAATAAATGCAAGCTTCGCCATTATTTATCAATTTTGCCTTGATAGTAGCCTTCACCTCTGCTATATTATTTCCTTTAAACTCTCCGATGGCTAATTTGCCCTGAGAATAACTTTTCAAGTAGGCAAATTGTTTTGCGGTTTCAATCTTTGATTTGTCACTCAATCTCTCAACGCCGAATTGCTCACAAGCTTTTATCCCAATAAAAATTCCAACCTCATCAACCTCAATAATTGGCACAGGGTCAAAAGGAAAGACGAACTCATCCTTGATTTTGAATTTTTTCCTGAATTCAGCATTGCTTTTTAGGTCTTTAAATGCAATCCAATCTTCAGGATTTTCACTGGGTACGGATATAGAAATCCCAGTGCACTTCGACATATTTAAGTTCAGCTTTGGAAGCACGTAAATTTTATCATAAAAGCTCAGAGGAGCCTTCAGGGGGAGACCAATAAGATCCTCTCCAATCACATCAAGAATAGAGTTCCAGCTTTCATCCACTTTTGTAAGCCCTTGATAAGCCATGTTTCTAGCTGCTTGCTCAGAAGTGATCCAGACTTCGTCATTTTTCATTTCGAAACACCCATACTTGCCTGTAGGGAAAACGAAACAGTTCGTTGGGCCATAAATAGTTTCAGGTCTAAGAGTTGCAGCTACAAGAAACACCTTCTTGTCTTTCAAAATGTCAAGTTTCCCCGGCAGCTCGAGACATCCCAATTTAATTAGAGTATACTCCTGAGGGACGACGCCTTCACCTTTGAGTCTGTCATAGTCATTAATTGGCTGTCCATCTATTGGAGACCAAATTGTTTGTTTCTTGACAAAGAGAATCTTTCCTTTTTCCTTGAGATGATGGAATTGCCATTTAATAAAAGAATCATAATAGGAATTTATATCAGTTGTCAGAAAAGAACGACGCCAATCAACCATTATCCCCAAGCTTTGAAGATCTTTTATCGCGGCTTGTGAGTAATAAGTGAGCCAATGATTAGGGTCTTTAAATAAGTGAATTTGTCTATCAGGAATTCCGATCATTCTCAACTTCGTAACAATTGATAAGTTTAATTCTTTGTGCTTTGGTTTGTTTAGGTGGTCTTGTTGCTTATCTGCCCATTCAAAGATGCCTTCGCCGAACATTTCGAATTCTCTTTTCAGTTTTTCTGCTGCTTTTGTAATACTGAGCCCACTGCCATGAAAGCTAATAGGCCAGAGTGTATTATAACCTTTTAGTCTTTTGTGTCTAATCATAAATTCACATTTGGACAGGGTAAAAGCATCGCCAAGAAGAAGTTTTCTGTTCATCTCAGGGAGAGGGTAGTTCACAAATAATTTTTTCGGATTTGAATCCGGCTCACTTTCATTAACTTTGTTGGCTACCCAGAGGTCTTGAGCCTCTTTCTCTATTTCTCGAAGCCTATCTCTTTTGAAAGAGGGCGCATTGAGTGGTTCTACCATATTGTCTTAAGTTATGCAGAAATGAATATAAGTTTGTGTAAAAAATTAAAATCTCCAACATCTATTGAATATATTACTCAGAATTTTGATCAGAAATATGATTCGGCGAATCATATAATCTGAACTTCTTACTACACTCAAAGATTCTGGTCTCTATCTATAGAGATAGCACCGTATTTTCTGATCATTCCGGGATTTTTGCCATCCTCTCTCACTCAAAAAAGACCCTTACGTTACGCCAAAGCTTAATTTGTTCCCACCCAATCATGTTCTCGTTTTTATTGTCACATAGCGGCAGCGGGCAGACCACTTCCTCATGCAATGTCAACAGCAATTGAAAAGATCTTTCTCTTCTAATTTGTTCTGATGAATGAAGAGCTGTCTCTTTGTTTGTTTTTTTTTTACTTCTTTTTCAGACTGAAATAGCATCAATTCTGTTTTTCATTTTCATTTTTTCAACAATGGCATCCACCGGCAATCGGACAATTCTGTGAGCAATTACCGCTTTTTGAAAAATCTCAACTCTTAGAAAATTTATCACATAGAAACAGATTTTAAGTTAACTTTGAATCCAGCCTACAGCAAGGTTAATTTTCCAATTACAATACATTTTGGAGTTTCTATGATCAATATCAGCCTTGAGGTTGCCTGCCACAATTGCTATTGTAATGATTAAATTGAAGCGATACAACTCACACTGAAATTTGAGTTCAATTATAGGCGCTTTGCGTAAAGCAATATTTCGCAAAAGGATCTTTTAATTCGTTTTTATTTTGAGCATGGCATCCTCAATATTACCCCTAGGTACAAATCCATGCTTTTTGACTCTAATTTAACTGTCTAATACTCTAGAGCTCATTGATAAATGCGTTGGAAGTCGTGTCTGGATTATGATGAAAAGCGATAAGGAGCTGATTGGAACTCTGAGAGGTTTCGATGACTATTTGAGTACCATTCTTCTTTCTCTTCTATAGATAGTTTGCTCATCATTTGCGTTATGTAGACATGGTGCTTGATGACGTTGTCGACATGTAACCCTTCTTTGAAAATAGTTGCTTAATCAATTATATGATTCCGAAGTTCATACGAGAAAGGTGAGAAGAAGGAAGTGAAGGTAGAGTCAATCCTTCTGAATGGATCAAATATTTGCATGGTAAGAGTTTTCTTAGTGGTTATGATTTAAACTTCTAACTAGCTCGTACCTGGCGGAGGACCCGACGAATAGTCAGCGTGGAGAAAATTTCAGCTCTTTTTTTGAGAAATTTCATTTTTCTACAAGGATTTTCATTCATGGTATTGAACGTTGTATCCTAATTGCATTCTGGACGCAGATCTCAGTCAAATCTCGACTTTAATAAAACGTGATGTTTCAAAACATTATGAGCAAAATTAATTAGGTTGGAAAATTCTCAATTTTTCAGTCCTTGTTCATTGTAGAATCTCAGCAGCAATGAAAAGCGAATAAAACAAGACTCTTTCTACCGAGAATTCCAATTCAAGCAGGATAGAGAGAAGGGAAAAAACAAATGGCGTCACCTATTCACACCCTGAGTATTGCAAAATATCATCATAAAAGGAAATTTTCTCTGCTTTAGTGCTAAAGTTTATAATCTTTTACTCTTCATGATGAGTTTAGAAACTCACAATCCGGTAGTGTATTAATAATTGTTTATGGTGAGCGCAATTAATTGCAGTGAGACTTAAATTCTTTTGAAATCTAACGAAATTATTCAGGGATTCGCTCGAACTGTTTTTACCTGTCGTCAAGTAGAATAATAGCAACAGTTGAAATAAGAATATCTACAACTATCCGGAAATTTGCTAGAGAAATTATTAGTTAATTTTATTTCGAAAAAAATTCCGCAAAATCTGATGAACACTGCATCGAAGAAAAAACTTCTTCGCAACTTTACAAAGCCCACCCAAATCAGTAGACATCTCTATTGCCCAGTATGCTCGGACGTTTTTCGTGACCCAGTGCGTCTATTTTGCACGTAATAATTCAGATCACACGCCTCTTTATATTCTTTTTGTAGCCACACATTCTGTAGAGAATGCATTGATACATGGAAACAGACAAAAACAACTTGTCCTGTATGTGTCCAAAGCATTGCGTCAGAGCTAATTACCGAAGACCGTTTAGCGGCGAAAATCATTGATGATTTGGAAGTCTCATGTATAAATAAGCTCTGTGACTGGAGAGATCGACTAGAACTGTTGGAAAAGCATGCTAATTCTTGTGTATTCGAAAAAAATGTGCCTAAGTGGATTGAAGAACTCCGCTCAGATGCTCATGTCAAGCGTGATCAAAGCCATGAAGATATTATATTTGGCACATCTGTAATGTTATCGAAAGGCTATTTCATCACATTTCTATCGCATAGAATGATGCGTTATATGAGAAATTAAACGAAGAAATGCCGAGAGGAAGTCTAACTGAGAGACTATTAAAAAAAGACACAAAAAATCTCAAAATAATAAAGAGTGTGTGCGTTTCATTAACTCGCCATCAAAATAAACACTTTTTTTGGATTAGGTATAGTCGCAAGTAAAGATGAAGAACAACCGAAAAGCAGCAAGAAGACAACCAAAAAAACCAAGTCTCTTCTCGAAATTGAATCCATTTTTGCGATCGGGACGAGCGATGAAGAGATGGCTAACGTCAAAGAGGGTGGAACTGAGAATAATTTGGAAAGACAAAAAATAGAGGAAGAAATAAAAAGTGTCGATAAAACAACGGCATCCATAGCTCAAGAAGGTTCTAATTAGTTCTCAAATTGGGTCTTGATAACCATCGATTAGAATATTCTAACAGAGGATTTAGTATAGAATCTACCAAGTATGAGGATTCAAGACTTGGTTCTGATTCAAAAGGAATAAATCTTACAGCAATAATGGAAGAAGATTATGATATTAGTGTAGATCATGATATTACTGAAGACGCTGATGATTCAAAGACCACGGCTAACACAAGAAGTGAAAGCAAGCAGAAAAGTACACGGAGTAGGGCATCAGCGAATTCTACTGGAGACACACAAGAGAGTATCTCAAATCAGCTGAAGCAGGAAAGCAGGACGCGGAGAGGAAAACTTGAGAGAGGTTCTGTTAAGAAATCAAAGACAGTAAGCTATTAAACCTCGTACCGTTATGACTTGTATTGTTAGATGGCCACATGCTAATTGAGATGTAACTTTATTCATTAGGATCAGTAGAGATTCCTCTCCGTAGCGGCTGAATTCCAGCGTCCATAATTCTTGCTGATCACTTCGTCTTATGATGGAAATTTATCTGTACTTAGAATCAAGCATTGGAATGGATATAGCAGCAAGACTTTTAATTTGTTTTCATGTCATACGTTGAAAAATCATTTTTCGAAATTAGGTTAGGAACGAAAATAATTGTAGATGTTATTTCTCGTCTATAATTGCTTAAGCATCTCCTGCTGAAAAATATTGGGTAAAAACGACAAAAAGCAATCATCAACCGCATTTCGGTTGTAAATTGCTCTAACATTCTAGCAAGACTCTGCTTGTCTTCAAACATTGCTGATCAAAGTTGACATGCTTTGATATTTGAGCAAGTCATTAGGGATGTGACTAAGATCATGATTTTAGAGAGCACGATTACTGACATTTCATAGCAAATACCAAAGATGAAATATCAGACTAAAATTCTGATAGACAAGACTATTTACAAATCATCCTTTAAATTGGGTTCATTCTATTCTACTTAGAAAAAAAATTTGCAGGGGTATTCAGTTCCGAGAATCATCTAAGCCTGAAATAAAGAAATACTTTTCTCATAGAAACTTTCTATTTCATTCGCTCATCCCTATTTTAAGAAATGCAATAATTTCTCAAACATTTGCTTTTGTGCTCAGCTGATCATTGATGTATTACTGAAACGTTGAGAGATGCTTTTAAGTCTGAAGGCACGACTTGGTGCTTTTATTTACTTTTCTTAAAAATATTCTAGCATTAGCTGGAGAGATAACCTTCGAGTAAATTAAGAGAATTACCGGTGTTAAAAAGCTCAAGCTATTACGCGCTGCTTTAAGCAGGATTTATTTTAATAAAATTTTGTAAGACTAAAGATTCCTACACATGACATCGCTATCACTATCACCAGAACAGCAAAAGCTTTTCCGTGAATTTGAAGAGATGGGTTTTAAATTCCCCCAAATACTTCAGGCCTACCAACAGTGCCGAGGAAACCAAACGGCAATGACCGATTACCTGATCAAACTTAAGTAAGAAATGTTTAAGATGAGAAATTAATGTTTTTACGTGTCTAGCTCAACCCAGTCCATTATGAAGCCAAACCAACAGGTCAGACTAATTGAGTATTCATATTCTAATATATCATAGAAACAGGGAATGTCCTCTCAGAATTCTTATGACGTCGACATTAATAAAGCAATAGAACTGTCATTAAGAGACACTAATATACCAGCCGATATTGCAGGCTTCGAACCTCTAAACCCTGAGCAAAGGTTGAGAAAGAAAGGGATGCCTGTTGGCCTGAAAAATGTTGGAAATAGTAAAAATGCTAGAAATTATTTTTTTAAGCTCATTGCAAAGCTTGCTACGTGAACTCTCTACTTCAGAATCACTTTCAGAACTATAAGTTTGTCAAAGCTGTTATGGAATTCAAGAGTGACCTCAAATTCACCGAAGAAGAGCTGAAAGCTGCCAAGAGGTATATTTTTGAAGTAATTAAAAAGAATAACACACACACTTGTAGAGGTCAAAGTCTTGATAAGAAGAAAGCAAGGCTCATTGTAACCTTCCTCATCTAAAAGATCATACTTACGCGGCTGCTCTTTCTTATAGGCCTCGATTAACCTTGTCCAGAATTTGAAGTACCTTTTTGCTCAAATGACTAGAAGCCATAAAAAATATGTTGACCCATTGCCCGTGTTGAACCATCTCGTTGATGACTATGGTACTTTTCGAAAATTGATTTCTCATGTGATCAATATTTTGTAGCTAATCCCATACTAATTGGTGATCAAAAAGACGTGACAGAGTTCAATCTCACATTTCTGACTCGAGTCGAGGAAGCTTTGCAGCAGCAAGATAGTTTTTTGAAAAGAGTATAGATAACTTACGAAACCACTGGTTCCATTCTCCTCCTAGGAATCTCCCAAGAAAATCTCAGATCTGTCAGATGATACGACGACATTTAAGAGTGCGTTGGTTAAAAAGCTCTCTTCCGTCGGAACTGCTGAAGAAACTTTTATGAGTGATTTGTTTTTCGGTCAAACTAAGAATTTCCGAAGTTATCACCGTGACGGTGAGAAAGTAAATTTAATTTTGATCTTTCATTGCCTAAGCTTTAATAATCAATACAAGATTGTGGACGTTGAAGATTCGTTGTTTGGTGCGATAATTCTTGATATATCCAAAAAGGATCTTTATTCAAGTGTTGATGCGTGGCTAAATTTTGACATCGAAGATTTCAGAGCTCCTAATGTATTAATGAGGCGCAAGAGCCAGTCTTACAATTAATCATTCACGTATTAGGGAGAACTTAGCAAAGCTCAGAACAACAGTTGGATCGTAAAGGCTCCTGATAACCTATTTTTTCAGCTCCAGCGAGTTGTTTTCAATAAGAATATTGGTAATAACAAAACACTTTTATTTCAGAAAAAGACTGATTAACCTTTATTTGAAGGTGGCATCGAGAAACTTGACGATCCTTTCCATTTCGAGAAGGAAATTTATCTTGATAGATTCCTTTTAGAGAACAAAGATATCTCAGTGGAAATAAAGGCAAAAGTTTCAGATCTTAAAAAGAAGGTTTCAAATAATCGCAGTTGAAGGATATCTCACTGACCTATTCTTATTAGCTTGAAGGCCTTGAGCTTGCTTTAAACAGAATTCAAAATTATAATGAAAGTGGATTGGGTATCATCAACGTCCTCGAGATTGCATCAGATTTTCTCAAGACTCAATTGGGTGAGAAATCGATGCTGAAGACACATGTAATTATTCTCATATGATGCATAATCGCCAATCACCGTTTGCTAACAGCTAGCAGATCCAACTTATGTGGGTTTAATGGAAGATAAGAGCCAAGTGCTGGCTAGTTTGGCCACCATTGGTCAATATCAGCAGTACCTCGCCCAAAAAAAGAAAGACCTTGAAGATGAAATCAAGAGAGTCAAGGTACTTTATGCCTTTTTCGTGTTAGTAAGCCGACTCGGCGAATAATTAGGACGACATTGAAGCCTTGTACTCAAAGTTAAAGAAGCATAAATACGTGCTTCGATCAATACTCATCCACGATGGTGTTGCTGACAGTGGTCACTACTACTCCTACATCTGTGATCATGATGGCACTTGGCAAAAATATAACGACATCCAAGTCTCCGAGGAAAAAGAAGAGCACGTGTTCAAGGAAGCAATTGGTGGCTTAAATCACATAAGCGCTTACTGCCTCGTCTATGTTAGCCAGAAATCAATAGATGAAGAAACTGAGCATATCAATAAGTACTTGCAGAACAACATGAATCTAGCCAGAGAATTAGAAGTGCCAAAGCAGCATTACACTATCTTCCTCAGCGAAGAGATCAAGAATGAGGTTGACCAAGAGAACAGAAGATTTTATGAGGAGGTTCAAGAGTATCGATTCCAGACCTTAATAAAAAACATCGCCGAGAATTATCAAACCAGGCTCGATATCCTCACCTCAGTCTTTAACAGTCTTGGCAGCAGTCAGGCATTCCCATTCTATATTAACTCTTTTGGCTTGTTCTTGAAGCACGAACTAAAGTCTGAAGAGCTGCTTAAGTGGTATGTGCTCGACACCTCCTTGCAAGACACCAATCCAAACGCGAAATTTAAGTTAAGAGATGTAAAGAGCCAGCCTCGCCTGTTAAGGATTCTGCAAAATTGCCTCGCATCAATCGGAAGGCAATATTGGATCAATAGTTTAGTCCTACCAAAAGAAGACGAGCATAAGCTAGATGCAAAACTTGCAGAGTACATGGATCAAATTCCAGGAGCAATAATTTCGCTGTTCATCCTCGAAAAGAGTCTGCAAGAGCAGTGGCTTGATGTGCTCTACGGAGTCAAAACCTTGGTTTATCGAGTAAAAACAACATCTTTTGGCTTTCTCATTGAAACTTTCTTGATAGAATTATCCATCGACATCATTCTTCAGCAAAATACTAAAGAACATTTCGTTTGTGCTCTCTCTCTATTTAGCCTCGAAAGTTGAGTATTATGTCGCGTATCAAAAATACGACGCGGTAATTTGAAACTCTGAGATTTTTCTAACATGTCATGGCTTATAGGCGGAGTTCACCACTAGAGCGCTCTTTGGGTTGGTAAAAGGTGTTTTGAAGCAGGAAGATGCTCATTCAAATCAAGCGAAAGCCATTATGAATGACATCCTTGCACAATACCAGAATAAATTTACTCCAGAGCAGCTGACCTCGTTCAAAGAATTTGCCTACAGAATGGCGACTACAATGCATTCGCCAGAAGAACTGGATAAGGTTGTTGGAAATTATAAATCCGAAGAACTGGATAAAAGATTATCGATACTCTCAGACGCGGACTTTGAGCCTTATAAGTGGCAAGAAATCACAGAAAGCTCTTATTCAAATCTGATAAAGAAGCAGTTTGATAAATTCCATGCTGTCTTTAAGGTAATTAATATTTCAATTGAGCCGCAGGCTGGAAAAATCAAACATTTCTATTAGGTGTGGGTGAATTTCCATAATGCAATCTACAGTCAGAAGACTCCATTCCGACAGGAAGAAAGATGGAAAAATAATTTTTATGTCACAAATGACAGCATTCAGCAGGCTTCAAGCGTGTTCTTACAGCAACAAAATGGACAGCAGCAGCAACAATTTGTCAATCAACCCGGTGCTTTTAATCAGAGACCAGTATCAGGTCAAATTAAAAAATGAGAGAGCTAGCTAGATCTGTATTAACTATCAACTCCGTGCTTATTCTTGAGAATTATAAATAATGCTTTACATGTGGAACAGATGAACATACAACATTTTTAGTAAACTTGCAGTATGATCTTGGCCAATATCAAATTGATCCCTGAATATGAAATCATTGATTAGTTGAGCTGTCGTTCTAAAACAATACAGAAGCTAGGTCAACATCTCGTAACTCATTCAACTACTTATATGTGTCCACTAAATCTTCAAGAAAGATATGAAATTATAGATTATTTAGAGGAAGAGGAAGAGGAAAAAAGAGAGAAGATATAAATCCATGATTAGTTCGGATTCAAGCTTAAAATGGAAGTTCATGCTTTGTTATTTGCAGAGAAAATCTGTCTAAAAGAGCAATTTTCTGAATTTGTTATATGAATGTATAATAATGGAAATATATCCTTTTTGTCTGTTTCTTTTTGCATATAAACCTTGCACAGCATCTTCCCCGCTTTGCAACTAATTACCTCTTTCATTTAGAAAGGCTTTTTTATATTCAAAATTATGTCAATTTGATCTCGAAAATCTTCAAACCTCACTGAATTCCTCCAGATAATAATTCCGAAGCAAAACTAGTCAAATAAATGATGATCCCACAAGAATAGCAAGAGGAGCATACCTTCACTGGTAAAAGAAGAAGTCCGACCCAGAGCAAATAATTTTTCAATTCACAGTCGGGCATGTCCGTTGGATAGATTGCACACCAGTTCTAAATAGGCAAATGACGATTTTTCTCGAAGTTTTTATTGAAGGTACCTTCCAGAATTCATTGAGCCAGAGACAGTCCAGGAGAAAACTCCCTCCCACTAGGACATAGCAAACTCTCAGTTCTCCAGCAGAAAGCTCATACGTGATGATTCTTCCGAACATATAAGCCATAATCGCATACTTTCACGAGAATTTAGAATATTCTCAAAGCTAAAATACATTTACATCGAGGAAAGCTGTCTTTTGGAAGCACATTATCGTATTCATAACAGCTGTTATTATCGCAAAAATTATGAGTGCTTTCGCCCAATTCTTCACTAGAGAATGAATGAAAACTAAAATCTAACCCGATTACAATACTGTATTTGCCAGTGAATATGTTTAGTCTTTCAATTAATTCCGCTTCTCCTTTACCTACGCGGTATTCTGGCCCGAAACTAGAGTTTCGCCCTTGAATAGGTGTTGCATGCTGTTGAAAAAGATTGAGAGATTTGAATGGTCGATTGAGTTCATCTAAAATTTGTTGGGAATCATTTATTCGCCGCCTTGCCTCTGAGATTTTGTTCTCGTTAGCGGTTATGTCTTGTTGAATTTTTTCTATCTAATTCTCAGTCAGGTTTGTCTACTAGATCGTACCTTAGCGTCCAAAAGAATTGCTGATAGATTCACTCTCACGAGTCCAGTCATTCCGCCAATGTTTTGAAGATTCAACCAGGATTTCTTCTTCCGTGAATCTTGAAACGACGAGATATCAAAATAATGATAACCGTACTCCTTATTATCTGTATCAAGAATCCTCACTTTAACTCTCTTGAGGTCAGGGTTGTCTATTTTGCTATTCCAGAATAGTGAATGAAATTTTTTCTATTCTCTGCGCTATCAATCATTACATTTTAAAATTCTCATTCCAAGAAGGCGTCCGAATATTATCGCTGACTTCTGTTTGATAAATCTTATCTCCGGCTTCAAGTACAATGTAGACCGGGTTTTCAAACTGAGATTTTAAGCCTCCGCGGTAAATTTCGGCTTCAAAAATATTCACCCAAAAGAAACTTTCGCGACTTCCCGAGATAGATCTTTTATTCGCATAAGCAAGCTCTTCTTCCAACAACTTTTGCAGTTTATGCTCAATCTCGAGATGTTGGTTCAGTTTGATGGTGTCAGTGGTGATTTTTGAATTCAAAATCTCTTCCGCCTCCAAGAAAACGTTAACCCAGTCCCTAAGATGAAAATCGTTTCTCTCTGATTTTTTAACTCTCTGAAAGAGTTGTAAAAAGACATCTCTGTCAACTTGACCTCGAGCCTGCCAGGAAGCATGATGAGGGGAGAAAGGTTATGGCTGATTAATTACTTTGGCGTCTAAAATCTGGATCAATTGGTCTGGAGTAAATATTTCTTGTTTATTGTCTCTGTGCTCTTTGATAAAATTCTCGATGGCCTCGACTTTCTGCCGGTACTCTTGGTTGATGTTCTCGGCTGCCCTGTGGGATCTGCGAGTCTCTTCGAGTGGTTGTGGTCTGTTAGGAGTAAGCATCTGTGTTTTTAAATCGAAATCTCGTCACTTGATTGCCAAAGATAGATTGAAAAACTGTTAATTTTGAGAAAATCTAAGATATAGTAAACAGATCTTTCAAAAATTAATTCATAACGCCATTTGGTGAGAAATAGTGGGTTTAACGCAAGTGGTCAGAGGAAGTCACGCTTAGTAAAGTACTTGAGTCGTGAAGAAGCAATATACTCTCGATAAAATGAGGATGCGCTGTGACAAAGAAGACTTATGATAAGCAATTATGTTCGAACTTACAAATGAAATATTTCTTTAAATAATTTTTTTCTCCTGTCAAATGGTATTCCTTTCCAATGCACAGCAAAATAATGATAATAGATGTTGATCACTCTAATCAATTTACCCTCTAGGAATTAGACAACGTATTTCCTTGATATATATATAAACATTGGAAAGTGGCTTTTAAGTGGGGCTACAAGAAACTTGTTCTTCAATAATTGATAGCTTGATTATCCGCGTGGTCAGTGCTCTTGTGAGTTTTAAGAAAGCTGGCATAAACCATCAGAATAACTATTACCTCAATTCATTCTGAATGCTTGCAATTAAAAAACTGAACAATCTCTCTACTAGCCATTCTAATAAGTATTTCTCCTAATACAATCTGTTCATGTTTATCTTCTCTCTTGATCTCAAAAATATTAATTGTAGTTTCTGAGAGAGACACTGCAAATTAGTTTCTCTATTCAGTATTTTCTTCATTATAAACTGGTCATCATTTTACGATCTATTATGACTGCCGAGTTCACATTTTGGTCCCTGGTCAATCAACTATAATGTTGTATTAGACTCAGAAATGAGCTTCCAAATAAATTTGATGGTGTCGACTTATCCTGTAGTTTCCAACTTGGCTTCTGATGGTACAGAAGCGAGGGGTCGCAGTGAGACACACGATTATTAGAGTTTTCTAAAACTTCTTAAACCTGAGTTTAATTTCCTCAGTTTGGTGAACTTAGAATTATCTCAATTGTTTAGTATTTCACTCATCAAACTCCTTGATTGAATTTATTGTTTAACAACTTTATTGCAATATGATATCACCTGAGAGACATCCTGAGCAAGAAGGACAAACTGAGCAAACTATTGAAAATACTCCAGAAAAATTCAGCTTAGACGCAAGCCCTGGAGGAACAAATTCTGCTTCCAAATCAACCGAAAGTATCGAGAGCACTACTGTAGTCGCAGAATCGAACGCTCCAAACCAACAAGTTACGGGCTTTGAAATAAAAAAGCAGCATACAGAGCAACTTCGACCTCAAGACCTCACATTTCAGAAATTCTATCACACCGATTCCTCTCAACTTTTCATCGGCGTGATTGGTTTTGAGCCTAAGCTGCTTTCAGGGGTGATTATATTCTTACCAGTAAATGTATTTACTTTTCCATTAGAGCTACAAAATCCAATGTATCGTTGGGAACTATCCTCCTTTCTTCATACACAAGAGATTCAGTGAGTTTAAAGCGCTGCATAAAGCGGTAAATGATTAAATCCTCTTATTTTCGCCTAACAGCCATTAATGTCCCTGCTGATACAGATGAAAGTTCGCTTTGGAAATATTGATTGGCCTGAGATGCCTTCAACGTTCCAGATAATCAAGAAAGTCGAAAAAAGAACCCAAGCTTTTGACAAGATTTTAAAAAAAGCTGTTGAAATCATACGTACAAATGCCACTGCGAAAAAACCTCTGTCTGGATTAGTATATGCGTTCTTATTTAACGAAGGTAGCAATAACATCCACTCTTTTGTTTTGTGGTAACAACAAAACTCATTAGAAACTAAGAAGAAACCGGGTCCAAAAGACGCGAAAAAACCGTCTGACTCTGGAAAACAAAACCAACAAAAAGATGATGAAGACAGTGACAATGAAGAACTTGAAAAGCGGCTTCTAAATATTGATGCCGAGCTAGACTCAGTCAAGCTCATGGAGAATGGCAACGAACCGAAAACTGAAACTGCCACCTCAATAAAATCGGTTTCTACATTGCCAGATTTGGAAGCGAGGTCGAAAAGTGAAGGTAGAATTTATTAGAATGTCTCTTGCCAAAACTCATTTCTTGAAATTGACATTCCTGTAGTGAAAAGTGGCTCGAACGGTGAAATGGATGACATATTAAACCAAACTGAGAGTAAGGATGCAGCAAAGCTAGCTGAGAGTAAGGATGCAGCAAAGCAAGGCGACAGTAAAGAGGCAGCAAAGAAGGGGACTATTAAACAAAAGTTTGGTTCTTTTCTTCAAAAAACAAATAAAAGTGGAGGACCAAGTCTCAACTCATCTCCTGAAACGAACACAATGAACACAACAAACACACCTGTGATCACAGCGCCTGTTATAAAAGAAGTTGCAAGTAATTGAATCCAATGAGATATGAGTTGGACATAATAATAACTTTGTCAAAAAAAAAAAGAGTTTGTCATGGAAGAGGGAGTTGATAATCATATTTTGTCACATGAAATCAAGAAAACCATTGAAAAAATGAATTTTGATGAAGAGGTCAAAGTGCAAGGGGAGCACATCATCCCAGTTGCGAAACCCGAAAATGAGAAAGGAAAGAAAGTTGTGAAGGAAATCAAAAAAATGGACAAGAGAGAAATCCCCAATTTTGCAGGAGACATGTAATTTACTTTTATTACACTGTACAAGATATATTCTCTTCTTATAATACAGCTGGATAAAATACAAAAGCGAGAGCGAATGGCGGAAGTTCTATGGGAAAATAAGCGATTGCTATTTGAATTTACATACATCGATGGTGGTAAAATAAATCAAAACGTCTTTGATACTAAGCTAAACTCAACAATACAGGATAACACCGTTGCTGTCATGATACCCTGCTATATGATCCATGTTATATACACCGCAGGCACACCTGATCGAGTGGTAATAAAGTTTCATATTGATGTTGTTCACTTAAGTGAATTTGAAATTCGCTGCTTAGACCCTTCAGCATAACTACGATAGTGACCCACTAGAATTGAGCATTGAGCCCGAAAACACGAAGGAAGAAAAGAAAGCGGAGTATAATAAATACCTCAGAGTGTGGTATTACCAAATCAGAATTGCGGCTGAAAAAGTATTTACATTGCAGTGTCCATCTTTTAATATAAATATTATTAGAATAATGGTCTCGTTTTCGAAAGCATCAAATATAACCCAGTGGGAAAACTGCAAATACAACGTAATTTTCATTCTGAGCTGTATTCTTTATTAATTGAAACAACCAGTTTGCGAGACCGGAAATATAAAAGGACTGGCTGTGAACTCGATTCTTTATGTGAAGATCAGACATACACCATTCAGATTGACAAGCAAGAAATGCTTATTCAGCAATGTGATTGCCTGGGATCAAAGATTCCATCTGTAAATACCTCTTTTTCTAAGCCTTTTCTGATTGTGCTGCTCTTTAAAAAAACAGGCCGATCTGCAGTCCCTATTTTAACATATACTTTGAGATCTTTTCTCTCACAAATGACGGTTGGGTCCGAGAACACCAGAAAGAAGAACTTGTGTGCAGTGGCTCTGTGCTTGTTGAGGATTTGTTGACAGCTCATGATCGTTCGACTCTCAAGATCAGGCTCCCTTTAGAGTATAGCGAGGCCAAAAGGAAAAATATAGAAAAACTGCTCTCAATGAATAAGGCACCGGGAGAACAAATTCAGATTCCGGAGCCTTATATCAAGGTGAAGATTAAGAATCTCTCAAGTTCGAAAACGTATTTCAGTCCTTCTCCGGAGAATTACATTGAAGGAGTAAAGCACGAGAAGGAAGTCTATATCAAATATCATCTCAAAGTCTCCATGCACAGACTCAGGACTATCATGGCAAAGGTTAGTTTGGGAATGGAAAACATCAATGCAGTCGTCAATTTTAAATACCCTTTATTCTCATTGTTCGTGTTGCTGGTAAGCAAATATTCAGTTAATCACACTCCCTCTAATACCATCTTCAGCTTTTAGTTTGGTGGATCATCATTGCAGACGTTAATTCAATTGTGAATGATTTGTTGATCTTCCTGGCGTTAATAACGTTGTATGAATATCCACCCATCCGTGAGAGAGTTTCCAAGTTGATGAAAGACAAAGTGTTCACTCTAGAGCACCGAAATCCGGATTTCCGTGAGCCTCTGGTAAAAACGGTGGCTCAAGTGCAGCGTGACAAAATGGCAGACATGAATCGATTCAAACAACGAATTAAAGATGGATTAACTGTGATGCAAACTCTTAAAAAGATTAAGATTTGGCTTGCTCAACTCACGATCCGTTTGATGGATGCTGCGAATTTCTTTGAGAAATCAAAGAACCTCGTATGCTGGGCTGACGAACGACGAACTTTCTACTTCTTCCTTTCGATTATTTTCACGTTTTGCGCTCTGAACGCCTTCACTCTGCGATTTTTAATCCTCCTTGGAAGTACCAGTTTTGTAGATACTGCCTAATTGACTTTTTGCTTTAAATAGCAATAAACGCTTTCGTGAAGGGTCTCTCTCACTATAAAAGAGTCTACTCGAAGAATCTCAGTCTTGCAAAGGTGACAATGGAATTCATATGGAAGCAATCTTTCTCAGGTAAAGTGAGACCATCTTTTCATTCTCTCATTTTCTTGCGATTGCTAAAGACCATCTCCAGTATCTCAATGAGCCAACGAATCCTTGGCCTCCGACGATAAATTTTGTGATATTAACTAAAAAGGTAACTATCTACAGATTTAGCTTTTTGATTCTTAATGATGATTTGCGCACTTGATGTCTAGATAATTGAGCAAATAAAGTACAGATTGAAAGTGGAACTTCCTGAAAATGCACTGACTCTCTATCCAAACATGGATTCACTAATAAAAGCTATCGCCACGTGCTCTGTAATTCTCAAGTTTGAAATTGAACCAGGCGAAGAAATGGGGCTTGACATTGAGTATCGAATGCAGCCTCTCAAATTTACCCCCAAAGTTGTCTTGAATTACATTTGGAACATCCCTAGTGATTACTTCCGAATTCTGAACCCCAAAAAAATATATACTTCAGATGACTCCACTACAGCACCTAATACCACATCTACATCTATCTCTACCCCTGTCTCTACTTCAACCACCATCACTACCACTGCAATGACTGCAAGCACCATAAGCACCACAAGCACCACAAGTACTCAAGCTAAGTGAAAAACGTTTGACGATTTATAGTAGAATCGTATTGAGTCAATGATAGAGATGTTTATCTGTTGCATTTATTTAGTGACGATGCATTTATGAACAAAATTTTCGATTCATGGCTTCAGAGCATTTGCTAAGTTATTCATAGAGAAAATGGAAAGATATATTAGTCAATAGTTTCGATTTCTTCTCTGATGTTTTTGGCTCAAAGTTATTCTCATTTCCATCCGAGTTCAAGTTAATAGTCTCTTCATCTCTTCCAGCAAGAATCAATTTTTTCTTCAAAAGAGTGTTGATACGCTGCTATAATTTGACATACAAATAAATTTGTTGGATAAGTTGGTTCACAAACCTCTATATAGAAACTTTCATGGAATTGATGACGATATCATCTGCAGACTCATACTTTCGGACAGGCAGGACAGTCTGATTATCTCATTGATAATTCTCTCTCCGTCCAAAAAAAATTAGGATTCGACGTTAAAGTATATCAGACTTCTCCTCTAATACAAACATTTCATCCCAATTCTCTATCATAATCCAGACCCAAATCCCAGCATATTCATCACTGTTCGTTTCAGCTCTTATGTGATAGAGTTTAATTTTTCGTTACACTAGCTCAACCTGTAACAGAAGGCTAATGAATAATATGCAAATATACAAGTCATTAGTGTTTTAAACTTAAGATAACTAGCTCAATAGTATTGTAATTATTGAAAGAGCTACCATTTAACTCTTTTCATACTAATGCAATTTAAAGGAAAGTGCAAGTACAATCTTCCTGAAGATACTTAGAATGATAGTAGTTTAGAGTAAAATGAGTGATAAAAACTATATTCTTCAAATTTGGTTATCTAGGCGTGGAACCTTGCTTTTTACTGTTAAAGAACTCTGTGACAAGATCGATTTTACTCTCAGTTTGTGTCGATCTGATCTAACCCGCAGATGTACATAAAGTAATTTACTTGTTTCCGTAAAAGAGAATTCAAAAGCACAGTTTTTACTAGTGTTGTAAACTGTATTGAACCAAAAATTTAGTAAATTGTCGAAAGTATTTGTTAAATTAATGTGAGCATTAAGCAAATTGCCACACAGTTATTTCTGGAGAAAAGCGGTGATATATCTCTTGCAGATTTTCCATCTCATCCATTTTTTGTTTATCATGATAATTTTTTTGTCTAACTACCGATCTCGAAATTTTTAATCTTTGTAATTTAAGGAGTTATTACAAGTAATCCCTAGTTGCACCTACCATTACTTCGCTGACGTTAAGAAACTATTCTATTACTTCTTAGATTTGTTTCTTAACTTGCAGAACTGACATAATTACCGGATATTACTCAAAATATTCAAAGCTAAAATATCAGATTCATTTATTGTATTGAAAATTCTCAGTTAGGACAAATTTCATTTTCGCGGAAGGACTCAAAAAACAAACGAGGCGTCAAACATCAAACTTATTACATACACCCATTTTACTTCCTTTTTTTTGCAGACTCGCAAAGTAGAAGATGTTTGCACTCAAAAAGTTGTTACTAAAAACATGTTCAAGCAAACTGAGAATCTATCCATCTCTTTGTTTGATGGTGCAATTATAAGAAAAAATAATAAATTGTACCAGAGTCATCCCACTATTTCAAATTGCTTCAAAAGCGTTATCACTTCTGAATTCAGTTTGAAAATATCAGAATTGTCGGAATTTGATTTATTTAAATAAAATTCGTTTATAAATTCATCGAAAAATCAAGCTAAATTACATTTTAGGAAAAATTTCTCTGAATCGATCACACTCAGGAAGGCCCTCATTATATTCCAACACGTCATACTTATTAAATTCGCAAAGGCAGGTTTAGCATCTCGAGTTTAGAGTAATGCTCAAGATATATACATATATATTGAATTTGATAAGCTTGGGGCAATTTCTTTCTTCGTTACAAGAAGAAGGAAAACAGGTTCATATATCAAAATTCGAATATCAATTGCTTCTGAGCTATTTTTTGTTTTTTCCTTTTTGAAATTAAATTAACTATTGATAATTCCTCTGTTTGTTGAAAAATTCATTTCTTCTGAGCTTTTGAGAATTCTAAAGATGCAATTGATCCTTATGAAATGATAAAACACGAAACAAATTAGGAATTCTCATAATTGCAAAGCTATTAAAGTTGAAGAACTTTGGTTCTTAACTTCAAGTTCTCAAGTCCGCCAGCTAGGATACTATTTCTTGTTTTGAATTCTTCAACACCTTCATATCTTTTCAATAACTGCTCAATTACTTCAACCTGAGCCGAGCAATTTTGGAGGTTTTCACCAATGAACTTGACATAAAAACTGAGGTTTTCAACAGATGCTTTCGTGAAAACCCTTCTGAGACCTTCGGTTAAATACTTTGCCACCTTTTGGTTTTTCTCAGGATTATCAAGTCCTCCATCGTAAAGGAGCGTCAAGCGGATTCCCTCAAAGACAGCTCTTACCTTCCAGTTCTTCTCTCGCATCACGAACTCACTGATATTTTCGTACAATTCGTTTTTAAGCTGTGAGCTCAATTTCAAGAAATCTGATACTGCTGTGTAGTATTCACTCATTTCTGCAGGTGTTTCTCCCAAAATAGCTGACACTGCCGCTCTCTCATTTTCCAAAAAGCCGAATACTTGCATTAATAGTACAATTCTCGAGAGGAACTCCTTTTCTTTTTTAATCTCTATGATTGGGGGTTTATGAAGTCCTTCTGCATCCAAGTTCTCGAGAATATAAACAACGTCTTCCTTGCTCACGCAGAAGTTTGGCAAATATGAGAAGATGAGCACATTGAACCATGAAAAAGTATCTTTGTTGTCCTCAAACAATGTTTTCAAAGTTTCGAACATGCTTCGTAAGGTGCTTTTCTTTTTACTTGGAGCCAAAAAGTTGTGAATAATCTGGATGCAATCTTGAAGCAATATTTCCGTGATTAAAAGGTTCATGCTGTCACTTTGTCTGATGTAGACTCGAGCCAAATAGAGATATTGCTCTGCAGTCATCAAGTTCTCTCTGACCTCCTTGTAAAACACCCTCCATATTGTTCCTAACGATTCGACGTCTTCAATACGGTCGACATTTCCTTTAAAGAACTCAAGAGAAGTGTTATCTAATGTTATTTTAGCATAGCTTTCAGAGTCATAGTTGGTGAGAATTGCACTTGGGATTCGTTTTGCATCTTCAAATATCAAAGGAGTGCTTTCGATATCCTCGATGAACACCTCTTTTACTATAAAGAGTTTTGCTTCGTTGTTAAAAAGGGCGATTTTGATCCGATGATGCCTCAATCGATTTGAATTAGTCTGATTGTAAACGGTCTGACTTATTTTTAGCATATTCTTGAAGAAATTATTGTCTGCGTCCCAATGGACAGTAAGCTCGTTGATGCCGTCCGTTTTGACCCAATTTTGCCACCATTTATGAATAGAAAATTGCGAAATATCAAATTTGGCTACTGTGATGAAATGATCGAGCGATTTTCCCATCATCATAGTTCGATTTTGATCGATAACCTGTTCAACAATGCCCAGAAATTCTTCAGAAGAGAGCGGACGTGAGGAGCTTTTTGCTATTAAGCTCTTGAGAATCTTTTTGAAGTTTTCATTCTCAAGGATGAAATAAAGCTGCTTCATGACAGCGTGACTCTTATAGAGATACACGGGACTCTTGCAATAATATGCGAACTCTTCAGAATCATTGCATTGCAGGCTTAACGGATGTGTGCTGCTGCCTTGATCGAGCAGATAGGCTTCTCGACGAGAGGATTGGAAATTCAATTCGAAGTCGATTTTTTCTATGTTATAGATTTCGTGGATCCTTGTATAACTCTCATCAGTTTTTAAAGTCGAAATGATGAAGCTCAGACAGAGGTCTGTAACTATTTCTCGCAAACCTTTGATGATCCAAGCGTCCTCCCATTTGTTATGAGTGACTGTGAGACCAAAATAGGTAAACACCGTGTTCGAAACGATTGCTCGCAGCGTTTGGATCAACTTTTGGCGGCTGGGATTACCTTTAAGAGCACCGTCATCAATAAAATTCCCCTGATTGTCATTTCTGACAGGGAGGAATAAATGATTCATTTCTTTGACTGGGAAGTTGCCGAGGAATGCCTCACAGTATTTGATTGCGAGCTGCGCAAAGACCTCGTAAATTTTGGTGTTGTTTTCGAGCTTTCCGGCAGTGCTTGCTCTGCAGAGCAATGAAATCGGGACCGCCTTTGGATTGGGATCCTTTCCGAGTTTAATATGATGGTAGTCTCCCGCTGCAAATCTGAGGCCTGAGACTGTGATCAAAGGAGTTGAATCGTAACATGAAAGCACTAAATTAGGTTCCTTTTCACAGAGTTTTATGTACTCTGCTATCTGAGTGGGAATGATATAAGATAAATTCTTCGCTGGTGTCCTGGGTTGGCAAAATGCAATAGGCCAGTTGTCTGGGCTCAAGACTTGTAAGTTAAACTTCGCTCGGATATTGTTTTGGTCGAAACATGGGAAAATTAGGTTTGCACCATTATTGGATGTATCAGCGAAAATGTAATTGTATTTTCCTTCTTGAATTCTACGAAGACCGATTTTTTGAGGAGGTTCATATTTCGCTTCGAAACTCAGCACAACTTTATTGCCAATTTTTGCAAGATACTGTTGAGGAATAGTAAGAACTTGCCCATCCCAAAGACTTTTTCCTTGCTCAGTCAAAGAGACGCTTTTTCCATTGACAAACATGGAAGATATAGATTCGCCTTGAAAGTCAAGCGTAGCACTACTTTTTGCTTCATTCGAAGCGAGATCAAATGAGATTTCAACTAATCCCTTAAAGGTAGGTCCATTTCGTAAATGCAGTAAGATATTGTAGGTAACATTCCCGATATCTTTAGCGCGGGCTTGTACCACGCTGCTGGGTATTTTGTGAGACTTAACGTACATCTCCTTCGAGATCGTAGGAATAAATGGATGGTTGAGCCCCGGTGTTTCGGTCGGTTTAGGTTTAGGCTTTGACGGTGTCTTCTCTTTTTTGGATGAACGTCGACTGGCAGCCAATAGAAGTATGGAGACCAAGGAGACGCCTCCGGCAACTACGGCGATCTGCTGGTTTCTACTCAAATTGTTGAATTTGGTTCTCAATTCTATCATAAAAGAGTGTTATGTCAGATATGGAGGTGGATGATGTGGCAATTACTTTCATAGTAATCTTTCGACCTTGTTAGAGCGTTCTGATATATTTTTTCCATCAAGAAAGTGAGACTGATCTTGGATTTTATTTAGATGATTATATCTTCGTTTAGAATTTAAAAGTTAATTTATGGTAATATCCACACTAATGAATTGCTGGGGGCTGATAGGATGCTTATTAGGCTATGAAAATATTTGATACCGATCATCCAATTGACTAATTACTGAATGCCATGATTTTTTGTATTAATCAAAGTGATATTTTTTGTTGTTAATCTCATTAGGGGCTTGTAGCAGAGTTCTCTACTTTTTTATTTTTGCTTTTTTTTCGTGCTGAATGATGGTCGTTGTTAAAGATATTCAGTTCCACGTGTGTGTGCTAAAGCAAAAGCATAATACTCTTGAATAGAAGGTCAAACTGAATTGTTATATATTCTCAAGCGTTGGACGATCTTTAAGATGACTTAATATTTGAGCTAACAGATCGAGGTATGTGAAGTAACAGAATTAAATATCATTGCATGTTTTGTCACCATAGTTCAGCTCTAGAAAGTGTTGTGATTGAACATCACGAAGAGACTTTAAGCAATGATGATTTGTTTAATGCATGGACCTTACAAACTTCTAAGGACTCTCGGCTGTTTCTTGGGCCTATTCAATTCATCCGGAAATCCGAAGTCACTTCAGCAATATTCTCTTTATTCTTCTCCATAATCATCTGAAAATGGATTGGTCTCCCAGCCATTCATCATCGTCGAATTAATGATTGGTATTCTACCAATTGGAAGTTCACACAATCTCAGGCCTCTCTATTGATACAATGTTCTCTCTCTGTTAAAGACCAGGTTTCCCAAAACGGATTTAATCGGTTGCTTGATTACCATATCAAAGAGGATCCTACCAGGAAAATAAATGAATCTGACCGATCAGAATTTGATGAATGCTCTTGCTATAAATAACCTGGTAATGCAGCTATTAGATATAATAATACAGAAAAACCATACCTCCAAAGAAAGACTGAACACTATACTATGTCTGCTGACTCAAAGATATCTCTTAGTGAATTGCGAACCTCTGGAGATTCTCTCCTCAATATCGCCTGCGAAGACGGATATAGAGATACCACCCCTCTGATTCACAGCCGTAAAGGCCAGACACGAGCGGGATTTGATGAACACCGTGAACCTCTCACTCATATCTTAAATAAATCCTTTGCTGAAAAATTTTTCAGCAGCTGCTTTAATGAGGAGAAAACGAGATTAACGTCGAAAGAACTTCTTGCTTTTTACTCTCTCAAATTTAACTGCAATATTTCCTTTGACTCTGAGAAAGATCACCATAATCGCATGGTAGGCTCTTTGTGGTTTGCACTTTGCAACGAAACAATGGGCGATCAAATTCCTAACCCTCGTTGGAATGATTTTGGGTTCCAAAATATTGATCCTCGAACTGATTTCCGAGGAGCAGGACTCACTGGACTCAACATGCTAATCCATTACGCTGAGAATTACCCTGAAAGGATCAAGAGAATGGCAGAATCCAAGGACGACTTTCTGGCAGCTGCAAGCTCAATTAATGTCACTCATCATTTGATAAAGTACTTCCATCTCCTTAATTCTCTAGTCTACGAGAAGGATAAAGCAGAGATCTGCTCGAGAAAAGCTTTAAAGAATTTTTGCAAGTTTCTGGTGCGCGATGAAGATGTATTATACAATTTCCATGAATTGCTCTTTACTGATCTGTACGAAATTTGGATCGATTTGAAGAAAAAGAAGAAAGGGGTTACAATAATGGATTTTAAAATATGTCTGGACGAAATGAAAAGGAAGCTAAATGTTGCAATGAATTGGACCCATTACAAAAATTACGATCAATTCAAGTTGAAATATAGCAATTTGAGCAACTGGGATGGAAAAAGCCCAATGTAATTTTGGCATATTTTTCATTAGTTGTTAATCGATATTCTGATATGAAATGATTAATGTCCACCATATTTTTGTATTACTGAAAATTTTTCCCTTCTCTCATAAATAGTTTCTGTTAATATTCTGCTATGCTACTAGGCAAATCTAGTTAATTTAGGCACTGCAACAATTGATTTAAGTACTAATAGATTGATTGGGCGGGAGTAGCCTTTGGGACTAATATCATAGTACTTCGAAGATTTTGCATTTTTTTTTCCCCTTCATAAATACTCGCTGAACTCAACGCTTTCTGGCGTTCCTTTAGAGATATTCAATAATTTGTTACATTGGTTTGTTCCTTTCAAATAAATACAGACTCTTTCTAATTTATTCTTATCTCAAACAAAAAAGCCTACATGAGTATTGTTAGCTCATTGAGACATGTGAATATTTCATTAATTTATCATCTATCTGGGTAATGACATTAGCGTTTCTATAATAAACTCATTGCTCTCCTTCTTTTCCTGATCTCAACTTGGATCTAGATCAAGGAATTAGATAAACCAAAACTTGCAAAAAAAGTATCATACTTCAGTTCTTGATAAAAGTACTCCTCTCGGTTCCATTTCATCTTGAAGTTCGATATAGCGATCTAGATTGCGTGTTGTGTGGTACCATGCAATCAAGATATACATGAGACCAAAAAGGCTTCCCAGTAACACTAGACGAAAACTTGATAACCGAAAGATCGTGAGCAAATAAGCGAAATAAGCGCAAGGTTCCTTACCCCCATATTAGTCCCAATTCTTCGTCTTCAATTGTATCCATCACAATTGCTGAGATCGTAGGACTAGCATAATACCCAAAAATGTTAAAAACTAGCTGCGAAAAACTTGAGCTGGCTGCCTGATGTTCTCTATAATTCCCGATATAAAATGAGCGGGTCTAAAAAAAAATAAAATGGAGCTGTTACCTTGCAACACTATCTACAATAATCCCTGTGGCAGTTGGAATGATGCAAGCTCCAGTGAATAGCAGCGTCCATAGTAGTGGAATAAATACAACTGGGTAAGTCGCAAATGCACAGGGAAATGAAACCATGACCGCCAACAAAGCAAATGCAGCACATAATTTTATTGCAGTCAATAGGTTCTCTCCTTTATATCCTCCCTTCAAAAAGTTATCTATTATATTTTTTTGAAACAAAGCTGCATTACAAGTCTATCCGTTAGATAGCCTCCTATGGAAACACCCATCAGCGGAGCCGTCAGCGCGCAGAGTCCGAATGTAATATTTGCATATTGTTGAGCCAGCCCAACGATTTGTACAAGATAAGCCGTCGCCCAAAACTACAACGGTATGATTAGCTCAAAAACCTTTTCTCCAATTCGTTACCTGGAGTCCAGCAACAACGAAGTAAAGAGAACACAAGCCAAAGGTTATGATCACGAGAATGAAATTCGTGAGAACCACCTAAATGAGTATATTAGAAACTAATAAACTACGAGAAGTCTTGCTTTTATATGCTCCATAAATGCTTTCGTATTCGAGAAAGAGATGCCATCAATAGGGACCTCTTCATTACTGAGTATCGTGTTTCTTCCTTCTCTTCGATGTCTTGGGGAAACCGTCGGAGTGACTTTGGATTGGTCGCCCCTGGTCAACACATCGATATGATCATTTTTTTCGATCAAAAATGCTAGAAACAGAGGAACCAGAGCGAATGCTTGGATTTGTATCGAAAATCGCCAGGATGAGTATTGTGGCAATAGATTGATAAACAAAGATGTAATCACATAGCCCACCATGACGCCTAGCTAGGAATTAGATCAGCAAAACCACATCAGTGACTACCGATAGCGGAGTGAGCCTGCAAGATGCCCATCCAAGTCGTACTTCGATCTTCGGGACTAAATTCATTTATCCAAACGGGACCATATATTGAACAAAATCCTTGCAAAAATCCCATTGCAGCTCTGCAAGCATATAGAAGGTTGATGTTTTGACTCACTGAGAAAATCCCGCAGAAAATTGCATTTAACAGAATGGTAATCGAAATCACATATTTTGCTCTGAAGCAATGGAAAACACCTGAGGCGATCAAAGTTGTCGCACTGTACCCCAAGTAAACAAGTGAACCTATTTGAATAAGCTGAGTGTGTTAAACATCGAAATAACAACCTATTGCTGCTAGCATTTGATGATCAAGATGTATTTCTTCTTGGATTTGAAGCAGGCTCGCAGGAATGACTCCCGTATCGTAGTTTAGGATCATATTAGCGAGAGTAAAGTAAATAAACACTCTTTTTTGAAATGGTTGAACGACGGTCTTGGTGTCTTTAAGAAAATCTGGAGCGATCTCGTTGTGGCCAGCCGGTAAAGTAGCATCCTTGACCGATTTGTGTTGAGTGATCTCAACCGATTGAAAACTCGATAGATTGTGCTGAGTATTTTTTGGCTGGCTTATTGTACTTTCAGGATGTTTCAGTTCTTCCGCTTTTGAGAGAAGTCCTTTTTTGCTCTCGAGTGGTATCATATTGGAGAAATGGTATTGGATTGCTTTTTAAATATTTGAAGTTCTCAAGATTTCAATTCAAATAAAACGATTTTTGAAGAGTCATAATCGATTAGATTTTCTATGGACCTTTAAAGAATTAGTTGCTGACGTTTTCAATGATTTTTTCTCAACAGTAATAGCTTTGATAACTATTTAAAAAGGGATCAACAACACAACGCAAAAAATGAAGCGCGAGGCATGAGAAATATGGAGTTGTAAGGCAATGCTTCATGAGCTAGTTAACTCTTTCAAATCCGAGTCATTTAAAATGTAGAAACTCCTTGTTGTCTATTTTAACTAACAATTGTCAGGTGGTCCCCTCACTTTCTTATGATGACATTATCCTCAGATCAAAGATATAGATATTGAGCTTATTTCAGAAAAGAGAATTTGTGACATCATTGAAGAGGAGTTAATGACCTCATACACATTACTGATGAAGCATCAATTACGCTGCATGAATGTGCTGCCCTAGTTACTGGTGAAAAAACAGTGAAACCCCTAGTATCTTCAATAAATAGTACAAGTACAGCGAACTCAAATTCAATTGCTCCTTCCAGATTCCATCAACATCATTAAGATGGCTGGTTCTTTGGGCTAAAATGACTTTCGTAGAATTTTCGAAATCCAACTTCAGCCTCTGCTTCTGTCACGTGGCTGTCAAGTATAAGTTCATTCTGTTGAATCATTATCTTGTCTTGATTGGCCTGTGCCAATTGTTGTTTCATTTGAATTGTTTCAATTTTATCAGCCTCAGAAAGCCTGAGAAAATCTCTTTCCAACTGCAGCATGACATCTCTGATCTCTTGAGTAGCCTCTTGTTGAAGGCTCGACGCCGTGTGATCAACTGCAGCAAGTTTCATCCGAGCAATTTGCAGCGTTTTCTTTTGTTCCTCTAATTCTTTCAACATATCGTTCAAAAACACCTACACAACATTACTAAAAAGTACCAGAAGTCGAGGGAATACCTCAAGTTTGCTATGGTGTAGCCGGACAGGGAGGTTCATAGTTTCTAATATTGGATCATCTTCTCGTTGATAGGTGTCAGTGGTTTCTACGCCATATAACTGGTCGTTGCTACCCATTGCTGCTGGAGTGAAGGTACCCATCCCATATTTTGCCAGAGGAGACATTTTTGAGGAGAGGAGTCTTGAATTCATGTTGAGACAATAAAGTTTATGAAACTTTAATATTTTTTATTAACAAGCATGTTAAAACTCAAAAACCTTATATGCAAGACCTTACAGACAGGATAATGAAGACAACTTTTTTATAAGTCGAGCTACGAGATAGCCTCTACATGAAAGCTTTTTTAATAAATTATATGAGACTTATCGATAGAATACAGGAGTTATAAATTTGCTGCGAGATCAGAGGAAATTCATTTAACGCTTCTATGCCATGGAGTGGTTATCACTGTTTAAACACTTTTAAGATTGTCCACGAACCAGTTTCCTATCAATTTCGAAAAGAATCGAGTCTCAAACAATCGTAATATGGACAGGCGATTTGAGGAATTATGTCTTCGTTTGAATCAAACCATCAATTAATTTTTTCAATTGCTAGCTCACAAACTTTCGATCAAATTTGCTTTTGTTCAAATTGTTATTTGCAATGTGTCTGGTTTTCTGTCTCTAATGAAGCTTGAATGGGTTCTTTGTCCCTAGAAAATTTTAGAAATTAATTGGAATAGGATAAGGCTGCAGGAAATAACTGTTTGGCTTTCATTACATTACATTTTTCTACTCGCAATACTTTTTTTTGCAAAATGATGCTTTAAAAAAATTACAGTCGAAGACGTTAACAATATTTAATCAATAATTTATCACATTCGTTGTAGTACGAGACAAAAGAGATTGACCAACTCCGGGAAAACTTGTGAATAGACTTGGAAATTTCTGAATTATTTACTTGTCAGAATTCAATGATTACATGAATACTCATATCAAGATCAAAATGCTGTTCTACAATAGAAGCACTAATTTATTTATTAAGAATTCCAACTAATTTTTTTCTGTTATCTCTCGAAAATAATTTAAAAACCTCGAAAAATAAGGTGTATTTCTGTAATTGCAGATCAAATGTACCAAGAAGAATTCGGTCAATCGACAAGGATTGGTTTTATGAGCAGACCTCTTCGCTCAAATCTTGTGAAAGAAAAAGGTTCTCGTGAAAGATCCCTGAAAAGAGTTAAATTTGAGGATTCGGATGATGATGGCGACGTTGAAGAACAAAGAAACGCAATACAATTCGCTCATACCGTGGAATCATATCGACTAAAAAGAGTAAATCATTTGCAATCTTAAGAAGACAGCTAAACCTCAAAAATCATAGGATAAACTGATGAATGCTCTGGCAGAATTCAAGTTAAGGCAGCAATCCCCACCATCAGCTAAAAGGTTAGTGTAGCTTGAGAATCTTATCTTTAACTTTCGTTATAGGACTCAAAAACACCCTCCACCAGAGCTCCACTTTGACACCCAGAGCAGCATTCAAGCAGACCCTCAGGCTCTTAAAACTAAATCCACTCCAAAAACTGTCAAAGGACTGGGTTTATACCTCAATGTGATTGATCCCCACCTAAAAGAGAATGCAGCAGACTCGAACATATCTCCAACCAGCATGACCAAGAGAATTACTGACGAGAAAGGCTCTGAAATTGTTGCGGACATCGCCGATAGACCAACGGGGAAGTCAAAGAGCAAACATAGTTTTGCATTCTTAGAAGAGAAAGAAGAACAAATGCCGAAAGTTAGAGAATCTTTAGAAAATTCTCAGACTATCAAAGACAGGATGATAAAAAATATCCAACTCGATCGATATATTAAAGATCTTGAAGAAAACAGTCCTTCTCATCAAGCTGCTCTCAACTTGAGTCAAAATGCAGAAAAACTTGGTATATTATCTTTCATAAGTCATGCACACTGATTTTTTCCATATCTATTTCAGGGGAATTGATTGAAGGCGTTGCTGGTCTTCATTCTATGCCGATTCTTCAAGAAGCTGCTTCTCGCATTAAACTAAACCGACCTAGCAGCACTCTCGTCGACATAATGGAGGCTCCTCAAATAAGTAGTCCTTCGAAGAGAATCAAAGGCGAAATTGCCGCCAGAACTCAGATGCTCCTGGACAGCAGATTCTTGAAGGAAGAAAGAGACTCGGAGCGGAAAAAAGCAATCTTTGAAAACTTACTCAATAAATCTGCCGAGAGAGCGAATTCTCAGGAATCAAATTCTCAGAAATTAGATGAATTAAACACCTCGAGGCGACAACAGAGCACCGAGCAAGAACAGCAGCTAATTGCTAATCAAATAAAATTGAACCTGTTAAAGAATATGACATCAAGATTGACTCCTTTGCAAACACCTAATCCCTCTATTTTACAACCACTAAAAGATGATAATCCGGCATCTACAACGAAATCTCCAAGAATATTTGATTTTCAAGAAGCATTTGCAGGAACTGCTGCTTTTAAGGAAAAATTAGATCAAAGTGTAGCAGGCTCTTTGCGTGCCTCAAATGTATCAGATAAGTTGGCTGCAACTTCAGACCGTTTGCCAGGGATGGAAAATCTCCTTAAAGGAGTCTTGGGCGCTCAATTAGGTACGCCTGGAAAAGAAAAATCACTTTTCGAATCAAATTTCTTCAAGAATGTGGTGACGAGTTCAAATATTTTAGAAGCTCTCCCAGCCGTGAAATCGGTAAGTCACTTCTTCGACTTTGTTGAAAGCTAATTGTTTTTTTTTTTGCTCCGCTAATCTAGGAACTCTTTAACTTAAGTAATCCTGAGAAAGCTAAAGGGGTCAACAGACTGTTCAATCTGATTGAAAACCTCGTCTATAAAAATTATATGAGCAATCTTAAAGCAGTCTTTACTCAACTGATGATCAATTCAACACTTCAGGTAATCAATCATACCAGCCCGCAAGTTTTTAGTTTCTAATTACGAACGTGTTTAGTCTGAGAAGTGGATTGTCTTTTCGAGAGTAAGCAATAAGCTTGAAGAGTTATCTCGAGAAGAAGTTGTTAGAGAAAATTCTCTAAGAGATGCGTTCAGCACGATCAAGAAATGGAGCAATGAGGTAAATTTGTTGTTTCTACTGAGAGATTCTGATTGATGCTCGTAGCTGCGAGATCTGTACGCTCTTGCTAGTGACTATCATGATAAGAATCTTAAGGCAACCTATTTTGTTGCTCTTGCTTCGTATGCACTCAAGAAAATTGGCGAAAAAGCCAAAGTCGAAGAAAATCTTTCAAGAATAAAGAAAAGGACACTCGCTCGCTCTTTCAAAGCAATTGTTTCGTTTGCTGAGCATCAACAACAGTGGCTAGAAGAGGTTAGAAAACAGTTCGAATTGCTAAGGGCTGGGTATTCATACTCTCTCTTTTGATAAATACTAACGGATTCTTATGATATTTCTCTTCATAGATTTGTTATACAAGCTTGGCAAAAATATGCCTTTGATCGAAAACTGAAGAGGAGATCGTTGAAGCTTGCGACTGATCATAGACGGAAGTTCATCTTCAGAAAATTGAAGGAAGTAGTCTCTAGAAAGAAAGAGATTTCAGCGCTTAATAAAATTGCATATACGCACATCAGTTTCACTCTTTTGAGAAAATATTTCTCTCGTCTAAAGATTGATCCTCAGCAATTCAAGAAGACAAAGATGTAATTACTTTTCAAGCTTGGTTGAATGATGTTAATTATATTTGCTCAAAGCAATTTTGAAAACTACGACGACTATATTCCGCTACAGATTTCCATCAAAAATAAGGTTTCAAAGATCATCCAAAAGGAATCAACTACCGCTGTAATCGCCAGAAATAAATCTATCGCTATCAGTGTCTTGAGACCGGGAATCTAAGTCATATATGCTTCTATTATTTGAATTCAAACAAAATAACAGAATACCAAACCCCAAGCTATATATCCCGGGATTGAATGATTTGTTAGACGATTGAATATTTTTCATTTTGGTGTTCATCGCTAATGTAATTCACCATTCCTCTAAATTTTGAGAATGTGCATATAACAAATAATTCCATTATAATATAAGCATGAAGAATCTAATGAACGTGCAGCACACCAAAATCAAAGAAAAATGTATATTCACAAGAAACTAACGCACAATTAGCAATTCATTCAATAGAAATTAATGCTGCTGGCTAATTCCAAAACACAAGAAAATTTTTCAAGTTCAAATAGAAAATTCTAAGAGACAACTCACTACAACATAGGTGTTGTGAGCTTTGGAAAAATTGCTATTTTCAATTTTCGACTTAATACTAAGTTCCTTGAGTTTGCGCCAAAGATTTAATCTTAATAAGTGATTTTATTAATTCAAATTTTCGCGGAATTTTTAGGAGCGAAAAAAATATTTCATAGCTTTTTTGAAGACTGCTAGACATCTTAGTCGTTTCGATAACTATTGAAGTAAGTCTGTCTTGGAGGCCGGGGGTCATTCTCTCAATGCTAAGGATTAATAATCTACATTCAATGCACTCTTGTTAAGAAATTAATAAGAAATCAGTTACCAAAATCTGCAACTTGTTGCTCTGTATACAAAACTCCCAGTCTTCAGGAATTAATAATTAGTCTTTTTCTGAGAATAAATATCACAGCAAAGTTATTTCCTGATGAATTTTCAAGTGATGCATGTTCGTGCAAACAACTACATATGTGTCAGGACCGATCATTAATCACACAATGAGGTTACTCTATTATAAATGGGATTTGGATATTGATTCATCACTCAGCCTAAAATTTATTATTTTGTTAATAAACATTCAGCGCAGTGATGATACCTAAATTCAAAATTAATGAGGTTGTCTGGGCGAAGCTGTCGAACAAGCCTTGGTGGCCGGGCATAGTGATAGCACACCAGCTCGAGGAGAAAGAGTATTCCGTTCTTTTTATAGGAGATAGCAGCCAGTAAGCCAAATTTCCAGAAACATCCTCCTTATTCATTTGATTTTAAAGAATAAGTTTGTCAGATGAGTGCATAAAACCTTTCGAAGAGAATCTCAATCAACTCAAACGTACAAAAAACATAAAGATATTGACCGCTATTTTGGCTGCTCAAAAGATCAGATTTGGAGAGGCGCATGTTGAAAGTAAGCAAATGCTTTAATTTCGTCTGACTGACTCTTTTCAGATGAATGGGCGAAGGCTGATGCAAATCAGCAGATCGAGAACGATAAAAAAGTCCTGAAGGATTACCTCAAATTGCAAGAAAACTCTTCAAGAAGTACTGAATAAGAAATTCATCACTCAAATTGAGCATAAATAATGCTGTGTAGACGGGAGACGCCAGCAAAAGAGGCTGGATGAAGCACAGGACGAAGACATTGGTAAATATTATCCTAACAGCACCTGAGCGCAATTAAAGAAAAGGTGATTAAAAAAGTAAAGAAGTCGTTTGATCCCAGCGGGTTTTCCTTTACTGAGATTGAATTCACCAGTAAAGAATCAGAGCAGAAAGTTCCTATAAATATTGATTTTTTGAATCAACTCTGCGCTACGAGAGGACTGCATGTCCTTAGCTTGAACGATTCGAAATTGGGTAATAATCAGTAATTGTTGTGGTATCTGACTACTGATCGCTAGTTCTGAGTGCTGAATCGAAACCTGAAAGTGATCTTTCGACTCAACATGACAGCAGACGAGCAACTCATGACGTTTCAAGTTCTTCAATTGAAGAAAATGAGAATAAGCTGCAACATCACCTTGGAAATTTCATGATGAAACTGCAAGATCCTAAGATTTTGCTCATTGAAGATAAAGACCCCGATCTGCTGCAAATTGAAAAGCTTATTCAGTCATTCGACCTTGAGGCTTTCGATAACTTGAGGCTGCTTAAATCGAATTTCGTGAAAATGGTGCAAACGATAGAGCTTTTAATGGAGAAAAATTTAAAGAAATTATCTCTACTCGTAACAATGTCTCTGTTGACGTGATGAATCAATTTCGATTACTAATAGCAAAAAGAAGTCGTTCTCAAAAAAATAACGAATTTCCTCAGCCGAGTAAAAGAAAAAATTCTAACAGAGGTAACCCATTTTTCTTTTTGTGTCATATAAATATGATACTTCTTACTAGTCTCTGGATTGCACTCAGTATCTCAATGCTTTTAATGTATTTGAAAACAATGAAGCAAATGAACTGTTTCAAACCATCCATTTTTCTAACGAACCTGCTTCAAATAGAGTGAAGAATGGTGTCGTGGGAGCTGCTCATATGTTACCACCAAAGCAGCAAGAGTAATTAATACCATGATTAGCAATAGAGGCTGATAATACCTTGTGATATTTTAGGAAGGAAGTCATTACCCTAATATCAGATGATTCTGGAGCTGAATAAATTATGAGCTTATAAGGTTAATCGATTTTGGAAGTTTATCAAGTATCTTTTATAAGAGGAAAAAGACTGTTTTTTAGACCCTTTTTTAAATTCTGCTGAGAGGATGATGAGTTATATATCTATATATTGTCGAACAAATCCATCTATCAATAGTTTGCTTACACTAAAAAAGATTCAGAAAACTATTTCCCTATATAAGAATTGCAGGAAACAGATCGAAGTTGTATCATTTTCAATAATGAATTATAAGGGAATGAAATGTAGCTAATTTGGCGAATGCTCTGCCACTAACAGTTAGTGCTTTTTCCCATAGTAGCAGCTTTCGGTTTCATGTGTTGAATAAATAGAGAGGAGTTTTGATAATCTAATGAAATTAATTATGATAGCAACTACTGGTATGTGCTGCTAGTTCAGACAAACAGGTTTTTCCTCAATGTCATCATATCACATAGATTTCTGGGCTGTATAATTTGCTCTATAGAGTGTTTGATATACGGTAAAATTGACTAAGTTAGCTCATTCAATTCGCAATACCTTGAATCTCATATCAGCGATGTTTTCCATTAGCAACAAGTTGTGTATGTAATAAATGAGATATTGTTAAGGACCATGAGCAGTAATTTTGGGAGCTAAATAAAAAGTGAGGGTTCCTTGGGTCTTGTCTTCTAATTTATATTCAATAGCTAAGGGGACATCTTCGGCAATTCGAATTTGAACTTTAGATGACACCGGATGAGCTCGACTCAGCAATTCCAAAGTTTTTGAGTCGTAACATTGCTTCACATATGTTTCTGCTTCTCCCTTAGAGTCCTTGGCAGTATCAAGAGACTCTAATGTATTCAAGACTTCTTCGTCTTTGAGAAACCTGACTCGTTTATTGGTGCCCTCGATGTATACTATGTATTAATTTTAGTGTTTAAGGCAATTTAAAATCCAAGGCTTGTACTTGTATCAGTTTTTTTTTCTATTTCTGAGCAAATATTCGCAAACTCCAGTGAATCAAAGGTGCAAATGCACTTATACTCCATCTCTGGAATCCCAAGAGTGTCTTGATTTGATTCCGTGAGAGGCAATTTTTGAGATGATTTCTCAAAAGTTTCTACGAATTGTGAGTTTTAAAGAATATTGTAGATATCATTTTACCTTTATCTTCGAAGGTGAACAGTATCTCTGAATCTGAGCCAGTTTGAATAACAATTTTCGTTTCAATGTCAATTTCAGACAAAATTTTCACGAGTCCATCGCTACTACACACAAAAGAAGTACTTTGGAGGCCATCCGTACCTACCACAGCATCTTCCAGAGCAACTTGAACCAAAGCTGTACTGTGCGAATTCATTCCTTGCAGAAACATTTTTCCATCATAAATGGAACAATTTACTGCTTGGGTTAGATTCTTTATTGCGGCACTTATGTTTTTTAATGATTTGGCTTCTTTGAACATTATTGTAGGTGCTTGCTTGCCGCTTTCCATGAATATGATAACCTAAAACAAAGTTTATTTTACTATTTTAAAAGATTTTTTTTAATTATTAAGTTATTTGCTAATTCAAAAAGTGATGTCGCACTTTGCTCTTAAATTCTTGTCGCTAGCAGCCATGAGAAAATATAACTTTAGAAGGGAATGATTCTAAGCCTAGTGATGAAAATAAAAAGAAGATAATATAACCAATATCAGTAAGATTCAAGTCAGAAACATTGAGAAAGAAATAAGTCGAGATTTAGATGTTGCAGCAAATCATATTACATACTTCCAAATTGACTCTGAGATATATCGAAAGAGGTTTTTTTCCTTCTATGTAAGTTAATACATTTTACACAGCAAGTTTATTATATCTAAATGGTCACTATAGCCATGATTCCGCTTAAATATATAGTGGGAAGTTAGCGAAACTCAAAATAAAATGCGTAATTAAGTCCAACAACAGCTTTCTTTCTGAAAGTACATCTACAAATTTAGGCGGTAAGTCAATCTAAAACCTTAAATTGAGCCACGAAGAATTCTTTCAAATTCTGTTTTGGGAAAGTAGAGGAGCTTTTTTAAATTGGAGATTCATCTTTTTCAATTTTGTATTCTATTATCACAAGAATGCCTGCTGTCAGATAAATTCTAAATGTGATGACCTTAGGGTTTGAAATCTACTAAATGAATAAAGGAGCTTGAGGGAAAGCTAAGTTTCACAGGATTGGCGGTTTCTGGCCTTTTTTGAATCGAAGAATCAGTCGAGAAACCAATTTCAATGTTTTTTGAATTTCACAATCAACATAAAAACTCGAGGATTCGTTTGTACCTTCAATATTGACTATCAAAATGTTCGCCGTCTAAAGTTCAAAGAGAGAAATTTACCGATTTCTGTTATTTCAATCAAAAGTTGCGTGTTTTAACAAAATAACTAATTATGTCGGCATGCAAACAACTTTTTTATTAGTGCTTGAGATAATTATAATTTAGCCATTCTATCTAATCGAAGCTATACACATGATCTTTCCCAAATTTCCTAGGTGGTTCAAAGGGCTAAGAAGAGCGTACAAAAAAATTTTCCTTTTTTTTCAAAAGTAGATGATAATTTTGAAATTGTAATGTCAGCATTCCTTATTCTTTCCAATTATCATCAAATTTCAGTAATAGATTTGAAAGGTCTTTCATTAAGCAAGCAAACGAGTATCCTGCGATATTTTGAATCGGCTAAAGCATCCTGACTTATGGTTCAAATCAACTAACGAGATGTTTCAGAACCTAGCGGTTGAACCTGGAACCTTTCCTCACGGTTCTTTGCTTCAATTTCTTTGACATAGTATTTCATTGAAATGATAATTTTTTTCAAGGGGGTTGAGGTCTCCAAGCACAGCCTCATACGTTTTTTAGACGGAAAGACCGAAGTTTGAAATATGATTATTTTAATAAATAAAAAACGTTTTGTTAAATTAATTCGAAAAGGCTAATTCAAGAGAATAGGGAAAAAAACCAATTGAAAATTAGCAAATCCTTGGTTTAAAAAAAAACACAAAGTCTCCAAAGAAAGCAGACAAATATATTTCAACTGAAGTTGTTGCTAACATATGATTTCTACAAAGAAAGAGTTTATTATCCTGTGATATGTTATTTTTAATTTTTTTTTTATCTTTTTTGGACTTGCTGTTTCATAGATTAATTTACAATATCATGAGCGGATGTATCTTGAGAATCCTAATTGATCAATGACTCTCTCTTTTTCCTTCTCATCTCCTCTTCTGTCATATTTTGGGTAGTTAGGAGCTTTGACTTCCTTTGTAAGTCTGGAATTTCCTCCCTTAATTAGATTTCAAATCAATTAGGTAATTTGAAAAAATAAACAGAGCTTTATTTCAATCCTCCTTTATTTTCATTTATCAACTACAACCTGGTTTTCTATTTTGTGGTATATATGAATACGCGTAAGGGATTTTAACTGTTTGGAGATATTTATTAAAGATATATATCAGATTCATTTCCAGATCAACTAGGTACTGTTACAGAAACTCAGCCAAAAAGTCGCTGCTTGGCAAAGGCTCCTTCCAATATACTTGTGCAAGGAACTCGGGTTCAATTTTGTGTTCTTCCACTTTTTCAAAGTTCTCACCCCTAACAACAACGATAATATTAATTATGAGTATTTGTGAGTATTGCTTACGTTGGCTGAGGATGAGTCATCATTTCCAAAAGATTTGTATCTTTTGTAGAGTCATCTTCTTCTATTAATGATCTTTCCCATTTACCAGTTGATAAGAACTCTAAGGCCAAGACGATTCGATTAAATTTTCTATCATTGGAAAACGAAAACCTGGATGAAGATTTTGACTGCCTTTTTCCTCTTCTGCTTGGTCATTGCTATTCCAATCCTTTCCATTCAGATGATCAGTGCCTTCATCGCTATCTCTGGTCTCATAATACTCGTAATTGTCACCATTCTTTTCTGGTGAAGTTTGATTGCTTTATTTTGATACAAAATAGTTAATCCCCAATAAATATCAATGCACTACGTTTCATCGGCGATCTCTTCATTATTGCTGGTTGACTGCATTGTTAAATTGCTCAACTTCTGTAGATTTGGATGAAATTGTTAGTAAGACAACAGATTAAGAAGAACCCCTTACGTCAATGGTATCATTTGAGAAGTGGTAATTGTCCTCGCTGCTATTGTCATCATAACTGTCCCTCTTGGAGCCATAGCCAGCAAGATCGTGATTATCATTTTTCAAAGTATCTGTCAAATAGTCATTTTCAAAGTTTTTCCAATCTTCGCCTAATTGAATGTAAATGTGATCCGCCATTGAAAAATCATTTTTGCTATTGTAGTTTACTTTCTAAGGCAGTCTTAATCATTTCTTCCTTCTCAGTGAGTTTCTGCATGAGACAGGCGATACGGGTGACGTGTCCGAGGTAACCTTTACGTACCTTTGTATGCTTGGTTCTATCGTAATTTTTGTAATCTCATTTTTGCGGTGTGAAAATCATTACACTCCTAAGGGAAGTTCAGTCTCTAGAGTAGCATCCCTCAAAAACTGTACAAGCTTGGCGTCTTCAATAAGCTAACAAAGATGCTAAGTTATATCGTAGTTGTTAAAAATAATTACAGCTTTCTTCAACACATGGGAATCGCTCTCCAAAGCGAATACAAAAATCTTCTCGATGAAATTGTGAAGCATGTTGTTCCACTCATATTTTCTCATCAGAGTCTAGCCGGGGGGAAAAAATTTAATTACAATAGGTTTCATTGAGAAAAAAGGTTTTCAATATACCATTAATTTTGCGAAAATTTTTTTCATAGCCAGCTCTCTGTTAACTTTAACGTGATTGAGTTTGATCGAAATGCTTAACAGTTCCACTAGCTTCAAGCGCGCAGTGCCAAATGGCTCAATGCTTTTTCCGTATTGAGTTTGAATATTATCAGCTTCAATTTGATTGGAGCCGTCAACATAATCAATAATGTTATCAATGTTATTGGCAAGTGCTGCAAAGAACGGTTGATCTTCAATATTTGTTTCAATAGGAGTAGGATTTTCATCATCAGGATCTTCATTCGCGAACATTGACTGTTTGGAGAAAAACAAATGAGAAATTATTTCTCAAGAGAGATTATTACTTCTAGATTTATGTAGTAGTTTGCGAGGGCGATTATATATGAAGCAACAGGACCCATTCTCTGAGGCTCATCAAACATGGCTTTGAATGCGAGCTGAATGTTCTCTTTATTAGTGAGTATTTTAACGAGCTCCCTGCCTCCGGAGATAGAGGTGAAGTTTTTAAGAATTTCCGTAAAAATAAGGCAAGTGTTCGCAATTGACTAGGGTAAGCATTAGGTGTTGAAAAAGCTTGAAAAAGATTACATCAGCTAAATCCTGGTCTTTCTCCTCGAGGAGCTTTTCTAATAGTTTCGTGAGAATTTCGGTTCTTTGTTCCTTGTATACAATTGAAACAATTCAGGGGCTGTTTAGTGGTTACCAGATATTTGGCCTCGCCATTTTCAAAGGCAATAATTTTAGCAACTGCTTCTGCCAAAATCTTGTGCTCGATGTGCTTTATAAGTTTATATATGTATTCCACATTGCTGTACAAAAACTCCAGCATCTTGGAAATGGAGTGTTAGATTTTGATTTACAATATAATAATGTTACTTCTGATTGTCTCCTCATCAACAAATGGTTCAATACTTTTCCGAAATATCCCACAAGCGTGATGTTCAAGTTTTCATTGTTTAGGAAGGAAAAGAAGTAATGAGAGACCTCATATTTCTTTTTCTCTTCGTCAACCTCAGTAGTCTCTCCTTCATTTGCCTCTTTTTTCTTCTCCTCTTCTTCCACCACCTCGTGTTTCTCCTCTTCAGGAATCTCCTTTTTCTCTTGAACTTCACTTTCAGTGTTTGCAGCCTTATTTTTCTCTTCAGCTTCTTCAGCGGGTTTCTCAGTTTGCTGAGTTTCAATTGTCTGTTCTGGTTTTTCTGTCTTAGTAGTATCTTCAGATTTAGGCTCATCTTTCTCTGTTTTGACTTCAGTTTCGGTGATCTCCTGAGTTTCTGTCTTCTCTGTAGTTTCTGGGTTCTCATGAGTTTCTGGGTTCTCATGAGTTTCTGGGTTCTCATGAGTTTCTGGGCTCTCATGTGTCTCTTTGTCTTCACTTTCTGGTTTTTTCAGGGTTTCGAGCTCAAAATCTTCCTTATCCCTGTCGTCATCACCGTTGCTACTGTCATCCGAGTCTTTTCTCGAATGATTTGGATTTTTTCCGAAAAATGAGTTCAGCAACACTGCGGAATCGGTTGTAAGGATTTCTGATACAGTAAAAGGGAACCTTTTGGGTAGAAATGAGTTAGAGAGATGAGTCACTGTAAGTAGGATTCGGTTACTTATAACCACGGTCTCTATCTGCATCTGCAGGAGGCTCTTCAATAATGTAAGAAATAATCTTTTTGATTTTATCGTTTGTGCAGCTATAACAAAGGAAATGGAAGAAGTTGGTTGATTAGCACTCTAGAGTCATTCAAGGGAAGCCTTACTATTCCAATAACTTATGGTTCGAGCTTCTAAATTCGCTGACAATTGTATCCTCCGCCAGAAGCTGCTCCACCGTAGTATCTGGATTGTTTATCAACTCTTCAAACTGTGCTGAAGTGTGATGATGAAAGCCGAATACGTTCCAGAATCCACTATAGAATGTGAAATGAGAGAAGAAAAAATTTTTTTACCCGAAGTGAGACATGATTCGATTTGATTTGATTTATGAAATTTATTTCCTTGGAGTCGATTTACCCTAGTGTACTTAATATAGGTTTTAATTCTGTATTTTGGCAAAAACTTGGCGTTTGGCAAGCCATTTTAATCATTACTGCTTCCAATGGAAGAAGACGAAATAGCAACCTTGTACCACCGTCCAAAATATTTCCATTGTGTGCGTGATAACAGAAACCTAAGAATTGATTCGTCTGGTGAGTTATTTCGTTCTGCAAAGGTGTTTGAAGTAGTGTCATTAACTTATAATCTGGGCGGTAAACCGCGATCAAGGTAGTGCTCTACTAAAACACTCAGTCCAACTCATAACTCAGGATATCATCAAGTAGTTAGGTCTGTTATTCATTTGTTGAAGAAAAATGAATCAGAAAGCTTATTGATGGCCCTCAGAAAGCTATTATTGAAATTATCGGAAGCAGCACACTCCATATTAGAAGAATATTAGAAGATTAAATAGCATTAGAACTTCTCCACCATATTTATGCAATTCTAATGTTTCTCAACAGTCACTGATCTCGACTCAAAGATGTTTCTCCTCTTTGTTTGTATTATTATTGAAGGAACAATGTATCCAACTAAAGCAAGCAGAGAGAGATATTTCTCACAACAACGAAAACCAATATTGTTATGCATTAGCTCCTATCGAATTAAAAGTTTGAGATTCACCCCCGAAAATCCCTGCTTTATTTTATCTGTGTCCCTTTTGCTACTCCAACAAAGCTTGCAAAAATTAGCAAACTTTACGCGCATACTAATTCTAACCTTAATCTTATATCGTAATTCTCATTTGTTCCTAGCTTCTTAGAGAGAGAATCAGACGGCTCAGATATTAACTCTAAATAAAAAACCCTTTATCATGCAGAAGCAAGTTGAGTCTATACAATTCCATGAAATTCTTTTCATTGATAAATACTATACTCTTTATTCCGGGCACGATATATCAACCAATACACCTGTAATCATTCGAAGCATCAGCCGCGAAAAATGTGCTGGTATCCAAAACATCGAAACAATAATTCAAGATGAAGTGAACCTCTTAAGGACACATTTAAGCAGAAGCATCATCCACCCAAAGCAACTTATTGGTACAAGCAGACACTATTACATTGTCTATGAGCATTGTAGCGTGGGTCTGCTAGAAACTGAGCTAAAAAAGAAAAAGTTTTTCCCAGAAGAGGTTGCAATTTCACTACTGGAACAGCTGATGGATGCTTACGATGTTTTAATCAAAGGAGGTGTTGTTGTGAGGTCTTTTCGACTTGATAGCATCATGCTCTGTGACCACAATATCCTTAAACTATTTGACATCGGACTCGTGAGAAATCTTGAAAAATTTGACAACTCCTCAACGCAGCCAAGCGCAAAACTGCTGTTTTCACTTGCTCCAGAGATAATCCAGAACAAAACTTCCGATTCCAGGAGCGATTTTTGGGGAATTGGACTGATATTTTATCAAATGCTCTTTGGAAGTATGCCTTGGCCAGGAGTGGCACCCCAAGAATATTTTAAGAATATGAGCAAAGGTGATTTTACACTCGATTCCAAGATTCAAAAGGTGTCACCAGAGACAGCTGATTTTTTGCATAAAACTCTTGCAGTAGATCCTGCGAAGCGAGCTGATTGGACCACTCTGAGAAATCATAAGATATTCACTTTACAACCAAAGAATCAATATCTGCTTCGAGAAGTTGAACTTCATGATGAACTGAAAACGAATCCCGACAGCTGGAAAGTCGAGAGTATCTATTTCACATCTGATCCTCTGGTTTCTCATGTAGACTTGACGACGCACCTCAAGTCAAGCTATATGAAAATCTCGAAACAAGCAGACAAAAGCCCATTTGATTTTACAAAGAAGGATCTTGAAAAAATTGAGAATGAAGAAGCTAAACACCCAGAAAAACCGAATGGAGATTTACCAGTCTCAAAAGATTCAAAAAATAGTAAAAGTGATGATGCCGGTTCTCCCAATATGGAAGAAGAAACCACTCCCAAATTATTCAAGAGATCTCAAACTTTGGAAGATCTTAATGGAGTAGATAGTTTTGTCACTGAGAAAAAAAAAGTGACTGAAGAATTTGAAAAGCTGCTGGAGGATGAAAAACCCGTCGAAGGTAAATTGGATTCAAAGGAAGCCAAAGTGGTATTTGAGCAAAATAAGAACAGAATTCTGGCCCAACTTGATAAGTACCACATTTATTGTACTGCAGCGACCTCCGCTTGCAAGCTGTTCAAGATCGATCTGATATTGGTCACCTGCTACTTTTTTTACAAGAAATTTTGCAATGTTGTTGAAAAGTTCTATGAAAACCTGCTCGCCAAAAAGAACATTCTCAAGCTGCCCCATTGGGATTTATTCACGGAGAGCGATGCGTACTTCAATGTGGTGGAAGTGGTGGAGGCAAGATTGAAAAAAGCTTCGAGTATCTTTAAAAAATAGTTAATAGAATCCAAGGCAAAGCTTAAGTCAGAGAAACTTAAATTGGACACTATAGTCAAGTACCTTAATGATAGCTACGAAGATGCTTCAGTGCCTTTCGATACTATCATCTATAGTTATTTAACTGGAACACTCGAAAATAAAGATGCTAAATATGATGAAGCCTCTGCTTATTATATCATGAAGCATAAAATCGAAGTAGTGGACGCTCTCCTGATGAATAAGTTCTCCGACATTTCCAAAGATGATGAATTCTTTGATTTTTCCAAACACAAAGCCATAATGAAGAAAAAGGATATGAAAAGTCTGTCAGCCTACTACCAAGACAAAAGATCCAAGCTGGAACTGATAAAATACAATAGCTTTTCTAATTAGCAATCACAGCTTCTCTTTCCTCCTGACCCAAAGCCAAAAACACAATATAGAAAAGCGTGATCTAGGCCTGAAGAGACCTCAGATTCTCAAATATGTTGAAACCGTGTGAAACTATGCTAAGACAGAAACTAAAAACTTTACAAAATGCATCCACTTTATAACCAGATATTCTAGATTTTCATAGCATCAAGTTAGAGAGCTTCAAATATGCTTAAACAAATAAAATTCAAAACGAAACTTAGGAATTTTTCTCGGCTTCCATTTGATGCTTTAGCAGTTCTTCATCTTCTTTTGCGCTTATGGCCATTTCTATAGTAATCAATCATGAGTAAAAAGTCAGCAAGCAATAAATTTCACGTTCTTTGAGCCAGGTTTCCATGTCTTTGTCTGGGACTGTAGTATCATGTAATTTTTTCAGATACTCCTCTTGCATTTGCTCATAAAGTCTCGCTTCCTTCTCATCCTCATCTTCTTCTTCATCGTCGTCATCATTATTATCATCTCCCTCTTTTTCTTCGTTTTTTTCTTTGCCAGATTTTTTAGTTTCCTCCTCAGCGGTTTTTTTGTTTTTTCCGTTACTCTTCGGCAGTTTCTCTTTTTCATCTGACGAATCATCATCGTCTACATCCTCGTAGTCATCGCTATTGTCGTCACCTTCCTTTTTATCATTATTATCTTCATCTGTGACCTCTTCTTCCGTTTCCCATTCTATTTATCAACAAAATCGACTTATAGGCATCTGTCATGCTGGATTCTTACCTTCCTCTTCCTTAGGTTTTTTGCTTTTTGATTTTTTCTTTCCACCGAATCCAAAGTCAAAGTCTTCGTCCTAATGAGTATTTTTGAGTTAATTGGGCAGAGAGATTTCTATTATTACAAAATCTCCAAAATCTCCGTCAAACATTTCCTTGCTGAGCTTCTCAAACTAGAGGTATTGTTGAATCTGAAGTGTATGAAGGGATTTGAGTTACCATTTTTTGGGATTTTGCCTCATATTTTTTCTGCATCTGTTTTTCTAGATTTTTCATTCTTCTTCCATTAAATCTGCCAGGTTTCAGAGCCATGCCCATCATCTCTAGCATCATACTCATCTACGGATTTGAAAAAAAGACGTTTGTAGCACACCTAATTTGGCTAATATTGGAATTACATCGAACATCGCACCAAAGATATCGGTGAAATCAAAATCGTTCATGAAATCTTCAAAATTGAAATCATTTTCGTCAACTGTTCCATATTTATCATATTTTGCTCTTTTCTTCTCGTCACTTAAGACTATTTTTGTAATTTCTTAGAAGCAGCTAAATTAGATCGATTTGTTACTTGCATAAGCCTCTGAAATCATTTGAAACTTTTTTGTAGACTCCTCAACTCGATGTTGGTTCTTATCTGGATGCCATTGCTGATGATCGAAGAATTTGCAGATGAATATTTAGATCATTCAAGAGACCGGATTTATTACCAAAGCGAGCTTCTTGTAAGCTTTTTTAACATCCTCTTGGGAGCAATTTCTTTCAAGTCCAAGTTCCGCATATAAATCTATTTTTGACTGCATTTTCGACGTCGAGTTGAGCTTTTTGGTCAGTTTATGTTCAATTTTTGAAATAAACTAAAAACTTAATGAATTTCTTCAATAACCCTGGAACAAAAATGCTTATCGGTATTTTGAATTTCAGGAGAAAGTTCCAAGGAGACTAAATACCAATCCCACATGTTCAGTATTTTCAGATTATTGCAATAATTCTAATGTAAATTTGAACATCTATATTTTAAGGAGATGTACTTGTTTGCTTGCTTGGGAATTAAAATGCTTCATTGCAATTTAAGGATTAACCCAAAAAACAAAAAATAAGCAAAAAATGAAAATGTTTCCTTGTTTCCGGTACATTCCTTTGCTTAGAATGCAGATAGGAAAACGACTATGATCTGCAATATCTGTTTTTCTGATGGAATATAAAATCAAATTATGGCTGATCATATTTTTTAGTTTCAACAAACTGTAATCTACTCCTAAAGTTCATTAATGATTCATTTCGCTCTTCTGATTGTGAATCAATCGCATTTGGGAGTTAATGTTACATTTATTAATCTACCAGAGTCAGAAAAATGCTACAGTTGAGATAAAAAATGAGATAAGAAAGTTTGAATGCTAAAGTGCCTAAGTCCATAATTTCTCAGACAGGTTGCAGTCAAAACAAATTTAGAAGTAGAATTTTATGCGAAGAATTTCCGCTAATTTTTATTTCGATCTTCTCGAGTAAGAATTTTGGATATATATAAAACTCAACTAAAATCGCCTCATGAAGGAGTTTTTTGAAACATCAATCGAAGCTGCAGAACAGAAGTACTCTTCAGTCAACTTACTCACGTTCTCTTCCTTACTAAGCATCGCATCAGTGACTATAATCTTATTTCTGATGTATTATCTGAAGATAAGGACTCAATTTTCCATCTATATGAAGTTTTTGTTCTTCTCAAACCTGTGCTATTCACTTCTCACAATCTTAGGGCGTATACTGCCATATACTATTGGAAACTCCGCTGGATGCAATATTATAATGGTGCTGAGCCTGGTGAGTAAGATTAATGCAATATATTGGACCTTGTCGTTCGCCATTAGTATGTATTTCGTTATCGTAAAAGACCAAGAAAATATTTCAAAATACCTCCGCTTCCATTTAATTATTGCCAATTTAATAGCACTACCCCTTGCTCTATTTCCGCTTTTCTTCAATGGATATGGAGTTGCTCGACATTCAAGCTGTGGTATCAGCTATCAATTATCTGTATCATCTCGCTGTTTCCTGAGAATTTTTACTCACTACATTCCGTTCTTGATCGCGTTTTCGGTTGCAGTATTTTGCTATCGAGCTGTGATGTTACGACTACGCGAGCTTGAAAAAACTAACATCGAGATAAAGGCTGTTAGTAGGCAGTTTTTGCCTTATCAGCTCATACTATTTACAGGAGGGTTTATTGGGCTAACTTGCGACCTCTGGCAAATCATCTCTGGAGATTATATCGATATTTTGTATTTTTTTTCTTTAATTGTTGCCAGGCTGCAAGGTTTCTTCAATGCTCTTGTGTATGGATGTAACAGATCTATCAAAGAAGGTATTAGCAAGAAATGTTTTTCAGGAAGAGCAGAGGAGGTTCAGCATTCGTTCAGTCTAACAGGTGAAGATAGTGAGGAGAGCATTTATGAATCACTTGACAGTTCCGATCATCCCAAGCTTTAAGTATTTTCATTGGAAAGATTCTTGCGAGCTTCTTTCTTTTTAAAGAAGTCGAGTATATGAACGTTCGAGCATCGCTCCGCAAATTAAGGTCCAATGTTGTTGAGCTTTCATTATGTTATGTGTATTTTTTACAAAAAATGAATTCCTTTCATATTCAGATTGACAAAAAATCTATGCTTCCTTACGGTGTTTAGGGGCTAGGTATTCCCAAGAGTTAAGATGTTTCTAAAATCTTAAACTCTTAAAATAACACATTAGAGTCAGTAGTTATCTGTAATATGTTGTTAGTTACTCTAACATCTGCTACAGTGATACCACTGATACAAAAAATTATCTACTTGAAATCAACGCTGACTCAACAAATGCTCTTTCCTCACTTCGAATCTTACCTGTGAAATTGAGCTTTCAACCTTAGTATAAGGAGATCGAGTAATAAAAGGCAAGCTAAGCCAAGCCGATCTCCTGTATCCTCCAACTACAGGAAGACCTTGGATTACAACTCTATGCTCATGCCAACTTGTCTCTTGGATTTGCTTTGAAATATTATAAAGAAAGGCCTTACTGAAAGTGCATCATGATACCAGAAAAAATTCGATTGTTTTTGTTATTTATGCCTCATGAAGGCAAAACTTGAGAATTTACCAAGCTTAAAAATGTACTGGTGAGAGTGGGAATTTTTAAAATTTTTTTCAATTTGACGCTTTGGGTAGAATTTCAAGGATAAATCTTCTGAGGAATGTGCTCAATATGAGGATCAGACCCGCAGTACAATAATACTACATGATGAGAGAAGAAACCCAGAACTTTTCCAACCAATGATAATTTAGCCGATAATTTATTGTGATATATATCAAGAGCAGTTTTACTAAACTTCATTCAGGAGCTATCGCATCGAATTCTATCATTTAAGACCTCTCTACGAAATTGCTATAATTAAGATTTCTATTATCACCTGTGAATACATGAAAAACTTCAACACAGTCTGATCTATGGCACTGTGACCATGGGTGAGACACATCAATCGAAAGTATATTTAGCTATTTTATCCATAGCAGCAAAAAAATGAAAAACCTTTGGGAGATAAACACAACATCTTAATCAAAAAGCACTTTTCAAGTCAGGATAATTTTAAATATAACTCGGAATAAAACAGCATCCACTCTCAGAAGCTACCATGATAGGAGGATTTTTGCTGCTATATATTTTATTGCATGTTGGTTTCAGCGCATATGTGACAAATGAAAATCTAGCTTTCTTTCAAACGAATTCGGTTGAAAACTTGGAAGTTTCTATGCTGCAAGGAGAAGTTCGGACTTTCTACTCGAACAGCGAAATCGACCAGTTGTTACAAAGATATGAGACCAACTTCCCAAGTATTATAAAACAAAGAATTTCGGTTGGCAAGACGATTGGAGGAAACGATATTTGGGCGATACAAATTGCCAAAGATTATAATACATCTCGGCTTTCGAGAAACTATGCCGATGAAAATTTCTTGTTTTCGAGAAGACTCCTCGAACAATCGCTTACTAAAGATGATGCACTCTTCCTCGAAACTCATGTGTCAAGGAAACTCTATACAAACGACTATGCTCAACGGCCGACAATTCTGCTCACGGGCCAGCATCGAGGGTCAGAAGTTATGGCAAGCACGATGATAATGTACTTGATCAAAAGGTTGATAAAAGGGTATGTGGATAGCAACGCTGATATAAGTTATCTACTGGAAACAAGAAATTTATGGTTTATTCCTGTAATAGATAAAGACACTTATGAGGTCATCAAGACCACATATGAGACTAATGGTTCGCTCCCTACTCTTCTCAAAGATCGTGACACTAGCGCATGTCCCTCGGGAAACCTAGGCGTCAATTTAAGACTAAATTATCCTATTACGGGAACAGCCAATGCAGTTTCTGATTCATGTTCAGACTCCTACGGAGGTGCATCTCCATTATCTCAGTCAGAATCTATAGCGATCAACAGCTTTGTACAGCAGCATCCACCCAATCTCATGCTAAATATCGGAGCGTATAGTGGTGTTGTGTACTTACCGTTCTCTTATCTCCCATATAACGACATTTCTCAAAGCGCGTACCGCAGTGTAGGTGATGATGTCCTATTCAATAATCTATTCTTGAACTATTTGAATCATCCCACGATTAAGATTGGAACGAGCTATCAGAAATTCCAGCAAACGAGTGCGGGGGAAATCTCTGACTATTTCTATCACGACAAAGGAATCCCAGCTTTCACAGTTGAACTGGGGACTCAATCTTTAACCACTCGAACTTACTATCCAACCCCTTCAGACGCTAGGAATATATTGTCCGCTTATTATTCGTTCTTCGTTAATCTGATGTACCGTACTGGGCCCATTTTCGCCTTTTCTACCGTGTATCAAAAGATAGAAGGTTGTCAAGACAGCACAAGCTCATTCCTTAACTGCTCCACAGAAAAAGATTTTGTTTATTCAGCGAAATTTACTCTCACTAACATGGGCTTGACAGCATCAGGTGCACAGCATATCCTTATTAGATACAGTTCAGCATTAGCGCTTACTAACGTCAGTGTTTCTCTTAACAAAACGCAAAACTATGCCTTCCTCGACCAAAATTTCACGAACTTAAATTTCACTGTGGAAAATAATGCAAATGGAAACGGAATCCAATTCGTACAGGTGCCAGTTGATAGTTTGGTTCCCAGAGGAAATGCTTATATCTCGTTGATAGGCAAATTGCCGTCTCTAACAGTAAGCAATGCGCATATATCATTTGAGGTGTTATACACTAACACAGCGCAAGACTCACAATACTATCAAGTTTCAATAAAGACAGAAGGCACAGTAGAAACACAAACTAAACCAAATGTCAACAGTAGTGGGAAATCTAAGGCTCGAATGGCTCAAGACATAATCCTCATAATTTACTTCTCAACTTTAGGCATAGTTGCCCTTGGTATTGGAATTAGGAAACTTATTGTGAGAAAATCAGTTGCAAAAAGCCTTGGGACTTGAGATTCTTCATCTTCGAATTTTGTGGTGGAAAGCTCCATTAAATATTATTCATACATAATAATGAATTTTCTGTTGAAATCGAATAATAAGCATTAACTTTGAGTTTGATCACAGACGTGGAGCGAGATTCTTTCAGAAATAAAATCTAGAGGAAAAATATTTTAATGATATGAAATGGACGGCTTGAATTATTCAAAAAGACATCAGTGATAATTCGGTGCTCATGATATGTGTGGTATTATTTTTCTTCATAATTTTTACTTCCCATCTGCACGCGCATATTAAGAAAGTAATCAAAATTTCTAAGCTCAAAATTTCTCTATCATTTAAATTTAGATCATTTCGGCAGAAGCTGATATTAAACAAATTATCTACTCAAGGCGCTAAAAGAATTCAAAGATTTCTTTAGAAGAATGACCGATAAACGTGAGGAAACTGAAGAAGCCAAGTTCGAGACTCTTGAGTATTGGAAGAATTTTAATGAAATGAGCGTATTGTTGATTAAACCTAAACAACAGCTGAAAAAAACCCTCATAGCTCGCTAAGAAGGAAGAATTGGAAAAGAAAAATGCCGCTAAACTTCAGGAGGACAGAGAGCTTGCAAATTATAGATATAAATATCTACCTTTTGTCATTCAAGAGAGCCGATTGGACCTACTAGACACACCTGAGGCAGAAAAGGAATTGGAAATTGTTCAGAAGCAGGTATGAATTCAATTGAATCTAAGATAATTCCAAGTAGAATGAATACTTTATTCGCACTCAGAAAGAACATGTAAATTGTTTTTTCTTTCGATCCTCAAGTCTAATTCAGAACAACCCATCGAAAGGAGAAAGAATACTGCGTATTTTTCATGAAGACAGGAGCATGTCGATATGGTGATCCATTGCCACTTTTCACCTTCTTAACCAGATATCTGACATAGGACGGACGTGTAAGCGAGGACATGTCATACCAATCGCGTCGGAGACCATACTCGTAGAGCAAATGTTCAAAGATCCTTATGATAAAGTGAAGCAACTTGCAAAGAGCTTCGATGACACTCTACTAGAAGTATCGCAACATCTCTGAGAACTCGTGATGTAAAACCCGCGATTGTATTTTTGATTTCTTAGTTTGATGAAGAAGAGTCTCAAAAGAAATTCTACGAGTTCTATGATGATGTTTTTCCAGAATGGAATAAATTTGGAAAGATTGTCTTTTTTAAAGGCTGCAACAACCTTGCTCCTCATCTCCGAGGAAATATCTTCATAGAATACGAAAACATTAAAGACGCAATTGCAGCACTGGTCAAAATGCAAGGAAGGTTGGAAAAAGATTAGCTGAATTGATTCTATCTTGTTTTTTTACTGATTCAAGGTTTTATGATGGACAGCCTCTCAGAATATCATTTTCTCTAATCAAAGATTGGAAACAGGCTATTTGTGCCTATAATGGTATTCTGTTCGTGTTATTGGCTTTGTTGCTAATTACCTCCTCCTCTTATAGTGGGATCATGCCCGAAATACAGCGAATGCAATTTCCTTCATGTGTATAAAAATCCCAGAGATGAGTTTCCGCTTGCAGATAGAGAACAGGAGCCAGGACAGAAAAAACGCAGGTTCAATAGAGATGAGGGACATCGCAAAGACAATGAAAGAGAACCGCGAAGATCCCGAGAAAGGAAAAGACGTGATGATAGTCCTCGAGGAGAGAGCTCATCTGCTGAGAGACGTCATAAGAAAAAGAAAAATAAGAAAAGATCGAGATCGAGATCAGGTTCTCGATCTGAAAAACGGGATCGAGATCGCAAGCATAAACACAAGAAAGAGAAGCGCCATCGTCACAGAAAGGAAGAATCTCATCGTCGTAAAAAAAGGAGCAGAAGCAGGAGTTCTGGCTCTCACTCACGTAGTTCTTCTCTTGAATCGAAGGGGTCTGACAGGAAGGAGAAGAAAATAGAGTAACTCCAAATCTATTATTTGGTTGTCTTAGAAAGAATAGATAGAAAGATAACATAACGCAGCGGTTTTTCATGCAAACAATGTGTATCAATTAACAAATTTAGTTAAGGCAACCCAAAAGATGAATTCAAAGAAGTGAACTAGTTCTTATATTATTAAACTTTTGAATGAGGAAGAATAAGAACTTTAAGAAATAGATTTTCTGTGTTGTAATTAGAGAAAGTATTGAACAATGGATTAGCGGATTAGGTAATAACAAGAGATGGAGGCCTGAATCTAATTGTTGCAGGACTCTCCTCATAATTATGATTTACTTTAAGAATAATATCGATATTTTATGAACAAATCATAAAAAAATTTTCATTTCTCGATAATAGGATCCGATTCCCAACAAAAAAAAGTTTCCAGTCAGTTTCAGCGTGCTCGATACTTTTTAAGATCGAGAACCCAAGAGAATTATTTTCAATAGTTGTCCAGCCCTTCACTGAAGGAATCGTTGAGACGCTTTCGAGACCCTCCATAAGATTCCGGCATGTTCTGAGTCTTGTCTTCCTCATAAGATGAAGCTCTGGTTGTTTTTGCTTGGTAATTGCTTTCATAATTAAAATTGCTTTTCAATGTTGAGAGCGGAATTTTTTCTTTGCCCATGATCCGACCTCTGGCTGTTGTGAATCCTGAACTGACCTTATTGCCCTTGAGCACTAACCCGTGCAAAAAATAAAATGACGATTCAAATAGCAGGGAGTTACCTTTATCGATGGTGTTCTCATCAATGCCATCTATACTTCTTCGAACGTCGAATTGCTCTGATTGAGGCATTGTCATTAAATTCTTTAAAATTCTGTCGATTCTCATATTATCAGCTTGATTACTAAGCAAGATGAATGTAATGAGGCAGTGACTAAAAATAAATACTTTTTTTTATGCATTTCGATTTTCTTTTCGACGATGCTCTTAACATGAGAGTCAAACTCTAGTTTCCTCTTCAATTCGAAGAATTTTTGCTTGAAGAAACTTTTGACCTTTTTGATACGAAGTTACAGTTGTTGAAATGAGTAATTTTCTTTAAGATTACTTCTTCCCGAATGAATTTAGGGCGCCTATCATTATGATCTCCTTCCACTTCGTGTATTCTTGCATCTCCTGCGTATTTCTTATAATAATAACTTGCTCTTCTCAGTCTTTATCTCAAAAGTTTTACTTTGAACAGCTTTCTCGAATGATATATAGGCGTAATTTTGTCATTCCTTGCGTGGATGAAGAGCGCTGGAATCAGAATTTTGCCAACATGATCGATCGGAGAGATGTCCCTATCATTTAATTCGGTCAGAATGATACACAGATATTCATTCAAAAAAGAAGCAAGTATCCGTTCAGAGGAAAATTGAGTTGGCCAGAACAATTTACTCGATGTTGAATTTTGCTTTATTCAAAATTGCTTTTTTCACACCATTGTAAAAAAAGTCCCCAAACAGGGAGAGCAAGGTCTTGTTATAAGAAAAATTCCAATGATAAAATGGAAAACTTGAATTCTTACCCTGTAAGCCATTGCTTGGTCTCTACAAACCGCAGCTAAGTTACTGAAAGGAGAATCTAGAACTAATCCAGCGATTTTAGGATCTTCTGCAGCATAGAGTATTGCTGTGCTGGCACCCATACTGCGGCCGTAAATTCCTATTCTACATTGGAATTTGTATAACACGATATTCGAATGAATTTTGAATACTCTGATATAAACGTGAGCTGCCGGAGATAGCTAATTACTGCTTGCAAGTCTCCTTTTTCTTTATGGCCTAAAGTCACAAATTCTCCCCGAGAAAGTCCACAACTAGAATAATAGACATTACATCCAAAAAATCAGAAAAATTTCACCCTGAAAAATCGAAGCAGCAAACAAGGATGTCTTCTGGCAAGAAGAGGTCAACCAGCTCTAAAGAATCTGTGCGATTGCCGCAATTGCCATGGCATGCGATGATGCAGGGATAGGCCTGATCATTTGATTATTGAACTTTTTTCGATAGGATTAGATTTACAGTTTCTTTCAAAGTCTTTGGTGTAAAGAGACTGCATTTCAAAATATCTTTGAAAGCATTTGTGACATCAAAATCGATTCTTTGCATTTGTTTCTTTGATAATGTGAAAGTAGTCGGGCCAAGGTCCTTTTTGGGGTCGTACTTTGGTCTAAACCTATAAAATCTCAAATAACAGGGGATCTGTTACCTGTTTGGCCTTATTATAAGATTTGCCAATGACTC